>ENA-UOJI01000017-UOJI01000017.1-human-gut-metagenome-genome-assembly--contig:-P79-NODE-17-length-137645-cov-19.478807_pt1 | contig 137645 bp, 151 predicted proteins | sample MGYA00242346_ERZ723893 | MGnify/ENA metagenome assembly ERZ723893 | reverse complement strand
GCTTTCGCACTAACTTCGCACGGCGCTTTCAGCTTGTGCTCACTAAGTGCTCTAATGGCATCCACTCGAACTAAACTCATCCATCGTCTTCGACTCGTATTCGTTAAGTCTCGGGATGGGCTTTCGCACTAACTTCGCACGGCGCTTTCAGCTTGTGCTCACTAAGTGCTCTAATGGCATCCACTCGAACTAAACTCATCCATCGTCTTCGACTCGTATTCGTTAAGTCTCGGGATGGGCTTTCGCACTAACTTCGCACGGCGCTTTCAGCTTGTGCTCACTAAGTGCTCAATGCCTACCAAACAAATGCTAATACTTCGCCACCAACATTCTGCTTTCTTGCTTCCTTGTCAGTAAGTACACCTTTGTTTGTTGAAATAATTGCAGTTCCGAGTCCACCAAGTACTCTTGGAAGCTCATCCTTGCTTGCATATACACGAAGACCTGGCTTAGAGATTCTCTTAAGGCCTGTGATGATCTTCTCGTTCTTATCTGCACCATACTTCAATGTAATTTTGATTGTCTCAAACTTACCATCTTCGATAATGTCTACTGCCTGAACATATCCTTCTGATAAAAGGATGTCAGCAATAGCCTTTTTCATCTTTGAAGCAGGGATTTCTACTGTATCATGTTTTGCTGTGTTAGCATTACGAATTCTTGTAAGCATATCTGCTATTGGATCGCTCATTGACATAATGTTTCTTCCTCCTTCTATCTCTTACCAGCTTGATTTCTTAACGCCAGGGATCTGTCCCTTGTATGCTAATTCACGGAAGCAGATTCTACAGATTCCGTATTTCTTTAATACTGAGTGTGGACGTCCACAAATCTTGCAACGTGTATATTCTCTTGATGAGAACTTCTGTTTACGCTGCTGTTTAACTTTCATTGCTGTCTTAGCCATAACGAATCTTCCTCCTTTAATTATTTGCTGTAAGGCATACCAAATAATGTTAACAGTTCGCGACCTTCTTCGTCTGTCTCTGCTGTTGTAACAAAGATGATATCCATACCTCTGACTTTATCAATCTTATCGTACTCGATTTCTGGGAAAATGAGCTGTTCCTTGATTCCTAAAGCATAGTTACCTCTGCCATCAAAACCGTTAGGATTAACACCTCTAAAGTCACGTACACGAGGAAGTGCAAGGTTTACAAGACGATCTAAGAACTCATACATCTTCTCGCCACGAAGTGTTACTTTACATCCGATAGGCATTCCTTCTCTTAACTTGAAGTTAGCAACTGACTTTCTCGCACGTGTAACAACTGCCTTCTGACCGGCGATTGTTTCAAGATCCTTGATAGCTGCGTCTAAAACTTTAGCATTTTCTCTTGCTTCACCAACGCCCATGTTAATAACGATCTTATCAAGCTTTGGGATCTGCATTACATTTTTATATCCAAATTTTTCAGTCATGGCGCTTTTAATTTCAGCGTCATACTTTTCTCTAAGTCTACTCAACTAAGACGACCTCCTTCCAATTAATCTATCTTCTCTGTTTTGCCATCTACTTTAGCAACACGGACTTTATCTTTACCTGTTCCTTCAAAACCAACTCTTACCGGCTTGCCTTTGTAAAGATACATTACATTGGAGATGTCCATTGGAGCTTCCATTTCGATAATTCCGCCTGCCTGGTTAGCCATGCTTGGCTTGCTGTGCTTAAATACTTTATTTACGCCTTCAACGACTACAGTACCGTTCTTCTTGTCAACATGAAGAACCTTGCCTTCTTTGCCTTTATCCTTGCCGGCAATAACCTGTACCATATCATCTTTCTTAATCTTTAATGTTGCCATGGTCTACACCTCCTTATAATACTTCAGGTGCAAGTGAGACAATCTTCATGAACTTCTTGTCTCTTAACTCTCTTGCAACTGGTCCAAAGATACGTGTTCCTCTTGGATTTAAATCGTCTTTTATAATAACTGCTGCGTTCTCATCAAACTTGATGTATGAACCATCCTTACGACGAGCGCCCTTCTTTGATCTTACTACTACGGCCTTAACAACATCACCTTTTTTAACAACTCCGCCTGGTGTTGCGTCTTTAACTGAGGCAACGATGACATCGCCGATATTTGCATATCTTCTTACTGAGCCGCCTAAAACTCTGATGCAAAGGAGCTCTTTGGCACCAGTATTATCAGCAACTTTAAGTCTTGTTTCCTGCTGAACCATTTTATTTGCCTCCTTATTTAGCCTTCTCTATAATCTCAACAAGTCTCCATCTCTTATCCTTTGATAAAGGTCTTGTCTCCATAACTCTTACTCTATCGCCAATATTGCACTCATTCTTCTCATCATGAGCCTTTAACTTGTAAGTTCTCTTTACGATCTTTCCATAAAGAGGATGCTTAACATTATCTACGATAGAAACAACGATTGTCTTGTCCATCTTGTCACTTGTAACGATACCTACACGTGTTTTTCTCAGATTTCTTTCCACAATATATTCCTCCTTCTAAGATAATTAAGCATTAGCCTTCTGGGCTATAACTGTCTGTATTCTTGCAATATTCTTTCTTACATCTTTGATTCTGCTTGTGTTCTCTAACTGATTTGTAGCATTCTGGAATCTTAAGTTAAATAATTCCTTCTTTGCAGCTACTAATTCGTTCTGAAGCTCATCAACAGATTTAGCATTTAATTCGTTCATATAGTCCTTAGTTTTCACTGCCTGCTACCTCCTCTAATTCTTCTTTTGAAACGATCTTACACTTAAGTGGAAGCTTGTGCATAGCAAGTCTTAAAGCTTCTTTTGCTACTTCTTCAGGTACGTCTGCAATCTCAAACATAACTCTGCCTGGCTTAACAACTGCTACCCAGTACTCAAGTGCTCCCTTACCTGAACCCATACGAGTTTCAGCCGGCTTAGCTGTAACTGGTTTATCAGGGAAGATCTTGATAAATACTTTACCACTACGCTTCATATATCTTGTCATCGCAATACGGGCTGCTTCGATCTGGTTTGACTTGATCCATGCAGGCTCAAGTGCTACTAAACCATACTGACCGTTTGTAATCTTATTGCCTCTAAGTGCCTTACCAGCCATAGTTCCTCTGAACTGCTTACGACGCTTTACTCTCTTAGGCATTAACATTATTTATCCGCTCCTTCCTTCTTTCCTTTTACAGGAAGTACTTCACCATGGTAAACCCATGTCTTAACACCAACTTTACCAAATGTTGTGTCTGCTTCAGCAAAACCATAATCAATGTCAGCACGAAGTGTCTGAAGAGGAATTGTTCCCTGGCTGTAGAACTCTGTTCTAGCCATATCAGCACCACCAAGACGTCCTGAACATGAAGCCTTGATACCAAGCGCTCCGGCTTTCATTGTTCTGCTCATGCATGACTTCATTGCTTTTCTGAATGAGATACGATTCTCAAGCTGTGCTGCAATGTTCTCAGCTACTAACTGTGCGTCTGCATCCGGCTTCTTGATTTCTTTTACATCGATGAACAGCTTCTTATCTGTAAGCTTCTGTGCATCTGCTTTGATCTTTTCGATTCCAGCTCCGCCCTTACCGATGATAACACCAGGCTTAGCTGTATATAATGCAACCTTTACTCTGTCTGCAGCTCTCTCGATCTCGATCTTTGAGATATTTGCATTGTAAAGTGTCTTCTTTAAATAAGTTCTGATTTTATGATCTTCTACAAGGTTGTTAGAAAATTCATCATTCTTTGTGTCAGCATACCATCTTGAATCCCAATCTTTGATAACGCCGACTCTTAAACCATGAGGATTAACTTTCTGTCCCATTATTTACCTCCTATCTCTCGTCAAGCACGATTGTGATGTGACTTGTTCTCTTCTCGATTCTATATGCTCTACCCTGGGCTCTTGGATGAACTCTCTTCATTGTAGGTCCCTTGTTAGCGTAGCACTCTGCTACATAAAGGTCCTCTGCCTTAAGTCCATTGTTGTTTTCAGCATTTGCGATTGCTGACTTTAACAGCTTCTCTATAACACTTGAACCATATCTTGGGTTGTATGCCAGAATACCAAGTGCAGTCTGAACATCCTTACCTCTGATGGCATCTAATACGAAACAAGCCTTTGTTACTGACACTCTTGCATATGATACCTTAGCTGATGGTCTGGTATCTTTATTCTCATTTCTGAGTCTCTTATCATGGGATCTATGTCCTTTAGCCATGATTTAGTCCTCCTTTCAAATATTCCAAATATTATCTTCTACCCTTCTTTTCGTCTTTACCATGACCTCTGTAGGTTCTGGTAACTACGAACTCACCAAGCTTATGTCCAACCATGTCTTCTGTAACATATACAGGTACATGCTTTCTTCCATCATGAACTGCGATTGTATGACCTACGAATGATGGGAAAATTGTTGAACGTCTTGACCAGGTCTTAACAACTTCTTTGCTATTGCTTGCATTCATAGCATCTATCTTCTTGAGTAAATGCTCATCTGCGAATGGTCCTTTTTTTAATGAACGAGCCATTGTCATACCTCCTTATTAACTATTTAATGCTCTTGCCGTCTCTTCTTCTTACGATCATCTTATTAGACTGCTTGTTCTTCTTTCTTGTCTTTAATCCCATTGCTGGCTTACCCCATGGAGTTGAAGGGCCTGAACGACCGATTGGTGCTCTACCTTCACCACCACCATGTGGATGGTCATTAGGGTTCATAACAGAACCACGAACTGTTGGTCTAATACCCATGTGACGTTTACGTCCGGCTTTACCAATGTTAACAAGGCCATGCTCAATGTTTCCTACCTGACCGATTGTTGCACGGCAGATGATTGGAACCATTCTCATTTCGCCTGAAGGAAGTCTTAATGTTGCATACTTTCCTTCCTTAGCCATAAGCTGTGCTGAGTTACCTGCTGAACGAACAAGCTGTCCGCCCTTACCTGGGTATAACTCGATGTTGTGTACTAATGTACCAACTGGAATATTCTGAAGTGGGAGGCAGTTACCAACTTTGATCTCTGCTTCAGCACCACTCATAAGAACATCTCCTACTGCTAACTTATAAGGAGCAAGGATGTATCTCTTCTCGCCATCAGCGTAGAACAGAAGTGCAATGTTTGCTGATCTGTTTGGATCATATTCGATTGCATTAACTGTTGCTGGAATTCCATCCTTATCGTTTCTCTTGAAATCTATAATTCTGTATTTACGTTTCTCACCACCACCGTGATGTCTAACTGTGATCTTTCCCTGATTGTTACGACCAGCTGTCTTGCTCATTGATACAACGAGTGATTTCTCAGGTGTTGATTTTGTGATCTCTGAAAAATCAAGGCCAGTCATATTTCTTCTGGAAGGTGTATATGGGTTATATGTCTTAATTCCCATTTTTGTTCTCCTTTCGGTTCAATTTATTGTCACGCTTTTTTGCGTATAAATCTGTTTCGTTATTTTACAGTCCTTCGAAAATTTCGATCTCTTTACTTGCTTCTGTAAGTTTAACGATTGCTTTCTTGTACTTGTCTGTTCTTCCAAGTGTTACGCCACGTCTCTTAACCTTACCGTCATTGTTCATGGTGTTAACCTTAGCAACTTCTGTTCCTTCGAACATCTTCTCTACAGCTTCTTTGATCTGAGACTTTGTTGCTTCCGGGTGTACAAGAAATGTGTACTTCTTCTCTGCCATTGCATTCATACTTTTCTCTGTGATTACAGGCTTAAGTATAACGTCATAATATTTGATGTCTGCCATTATGCGTACACCTCCTCAATTGCTGCTACAGCATCCTTTGTAAGAACAAGCTTATCATACTTAAGAATGTCATATACACTCAGTGAGTTTGTAGCTGTTGTCTTAACTGTTGGAATGTTGTTTGCTGAAAGAACAACCTTGTCGTTCTTGTCCTTTGTTACTACTAATGACTTAGGAGCTTTAAGATTTGCAAGGATCTTTGCGAATACACTTGTCTTAACCTCTTCTAATTCAATCTTGTCAACTACAACAAGTTTATCTTCTGCAAGCTTTGCTGAAAGTGCTGACTTCATAGCAAGCTGCTTTTCTTTCTTATTCATCTTAACTGAATAATCTCTTGGCTTTGGTGCAAATACAACTCCGCCACCTGTCCACTGTGGAGATCTTGTTGAACCCTGTCTTGCATGACCTGTTCCTTTCTGTCTCCATGGCTTTCTTCCACCACCTGATACTTCAGAACGAGTCTTTGCGCTCTGTGTACCCTGACGGCTATTTGCCAGCTGGCCAACTACAGCCAGATGCATTAAATGTTCATTTATCTCTACACCGAATATAGAATCATTGAGTTCTAATGTCTCAACTTCTTTTCCTTCGATGTCATAAACCTTAACTGATGCCATTTTCGTTCCTCCTTCCTAAAGACTACTTTCCAGTCTTTACTGTATCCTTAATCATTACTAATGATTTCTTTGGTCCCGGAACTGCGCCCTTTACCAAAATAACATCATTTTCTACATCTATCTTAACTACCTCAAGGTTCTGGATTGTAACTCTTACACTACCCATATGTCCAGGCATCTTCTTACCTTTGAATACTCTACCTGGTGTAGTAGCTGAACCGTTTGAACCTGCATGTCTGTGATACTTGGAACCATGTCCTGAAGGACCTGACTTTAAGCCGTGTCTCTTAAGACCGCCTGCATATCCCTTACCTTTTGTCTTTGCTGTAACGTCAATCTTGTCTCCTTCAGCAAATACATCGGCTTTGATCTCTGCACCAAGTTCGTACTGAGCACAGTCATCAAGTCTGAACTCTCTGTAGAAAGTCTTAGGTGTTGTGTTTGCTTTCTTTGCATGTCCAACTTCTGCCTTACCAGCACCATGTGGGTTTCTGATTACTTTCTTTCCTGATACATCTTTTGTTGTGATTCTTTCTTTCTTTTCGCCGAATCCTACCTGAATTGCATCATAACCGTCATTCTCAACTGTTTTTACCTGGGTTACAACACATGGACCAGCCTGTAAAACTGTTACCGGCACTAAAACGCCGTTTTCGTCGAAGATCTGAGTCATTCCGACTTTTGTTGCTAAAATAGCTTTCTTCATTTTAAGTTTTCCTCCTAATTTAATTCACAGCGGATTGTCTTGACAATCATACTAAATTACATCCTTCGGATGCATTAGGTTACTGCTTGTGCACTGTTTCGTGCTATGTTTGTTTTTTTGTGATTTGATTAGTTCACTTCTAATTTTTGTGGCTGATTATTTCATCTTTACGTCGATGTATACGCCAGCTGATAAATCGATCTTCTGTAATGCATCAATTGTCTTCTGTGTTGGTGCAATCACGTCGATTAATCTCTTATGAGTTCTCTGCTCGAACTGTTCTCTTGAATCTTTGTACTTATGAACAGCTCTGAGGATTGTAATCTTCTCAACCTTTGTAGGCATTGGAACCGGTCCGCTGACTTTAGCTCCTGTCTTTTTAACAGTATCGATGATCTGTCCAGCAGCCTGATCGATAAGTTTGTGGTCGTACGCCTTCAATGTGATTCTCATAATCTGTTTTGCCATAAAAAAAGCCGCCTCCTTTTCGCACTTTTTAATAGTACAACAAGTGGTGACTGTACACTCTCCCGTGTGTATCCTGAATTAAATCAGAATCAACACGTCGTTTCTATCCTTTTGATAGACAGTTATTGGTACAGTGACTTGTCGTCAGTAATTCTTTATTGACATTCGCTCCACGAAAAACCTGTATCTATGCGATACAGCAACCTCCGTTTCAACGCTATCATGTCACAGCACGTTTGATTATATAACACGTTTTTGCGGAATGCAAGCATTTTTTCTATATTTTTAAGAAATTTTTTATTATATTTCCCTGCACTTTTTCATCCGTCATACTGTTATATTTTATCTGTTTCTTCTATATATAATGCACAATAGAAACGTTATCGCTTATTTCAGCTTAAAGCTCTGCTTCAGCTTCACACCCCTGTTATTATATATTTCCAGCTTCGGGAAACTTAAAAGAAAAGCGATATCCGATGCGTAACCATAATTTCTGGTATCAAATCGTTCGAATTCTTCTGATAATGCATCAAACAGCTCCTGCATATCATCTATCTTGTTATTCCGTTCTGACAGATACGATGTGATAAAGTGTTCTACGTTTTCCCTGTCGTCGATCATCTCGAGATAATACTTCTCTCCAGCTTTATAGAATTGAATATCTTTTCCATTTTTTAGGATTAGTTCTTCCATGCTGGTATATCCATAGTTTCTGGTATCGAATTCTGTGTGCAGCTTTGTGAGCTTATATATCAATCCTGCCAGTTCTGTACAGATACCCGAAGCTCTTTCTTCTATTATAATGCGGTAGACATCAGATACAATCTCTGATAATGGTGTCAGACACTGTTCCGGTTCATAGCCCTGCAAAATATCTATATAACAGAAGCGATTACATCTGCGGATAAACGATTCGCTGTGTGCGTTACTGCCAAATACCCGAATATTCTTGCCCTGCTCCTGTGCCTTTACAACTGCCGCCAGGATCGTATCATCATCGGTCACAATATCGATTCCTTCGACCTGCCGGTCAAATGCATGGGCAACCAATTCTGTTATAAAAGTGCAGCCGGCATGATTTCCCCTTTCTTCTGCTCCCATCACGCGAAATCCCTGCTTCTGCAGTTCTTCTTTCGAAGCTTTTGAAACATAGCCGCATGCCAGACGGTCGATCAGATCATCCTGAATCATGATCTCTCTGCATACAAGCGGTGCATAAACGGTATCCACTGTATTACAATCATATATTAAAATCCGCTTCATGAATGGCTCCTTTCTTCCGTCAGCACAAGCTGCATCAGAGTCTGGTGAATGCCAAAGGTCCGGCACAACCGTTCCGCTTCTGCTTTTGCCCGCTCCCGTTTCTCCTCTGATACCAGTTTCTTCACTGCCCGGATCAGAATATTTTTAGGTGAATGTTCAATATCAATAAATTCCAACAGATCTGTCTTATATCCACAATATTCCAGCATACATCCACGGATCGCATCAGTCATCAATGCCGCTGTCCGTTCCTTGATGATTCCGTACTTGGTCAGTGCCGACAACTCCTCCGACCGGATCTGTTTATTTAACTCATGCTGGCAGCACGGAACAGATAAGATGTATGTCGTGTTCCAGCAGATCGCATTATAGAGCGCATAGTCAGTTGCCGTATCACAGGCATGCAAGGTCACTACCATATCCACCTTACGGTCTGTCCGGTATCCATTAATATCACCGATTTTAAACTTCAGATCTGTATATCCGCATTTTTCTGCCAGCTTATTACAGTTCTTTATTACCTGTTCTTTCAGATCAAGCCCTGTGATATGTGCCGTCATATGACGGATCTCTACTATATAATAATATAAGAAGAAAGTCAGATAGGATTTGCCGCATCCAAAATCAATAATGTTGATCTCATCGCCTTTATAAGTCTTTAACACATCATCGACCATCTCGATAAAGCGGTTGATCTGACGGAACTTATCATACATGGAGGAAACTACTTTTCCCTCTTTGGTAAATATTCCAAGCTCCCGGAATGCAGGAATATCCATTCCCTCATCCAGAATATATTTCTTCTTGCGATTATTACCGCCGACCAATATCGTCTTATTCTCCGCCTGTCTGCGGCTGACTGCCAGATTTCCTTTTTTGCCTGCTTTTACATCATAATCTGTCGTCAGAGAAAATGCATTCATCTGCTTAAACTCTGCCGGAAAATGCATCGCAATATGCTCTGCCAGCCTTCCTTCTTCGATATTCTCATGAAAGACCTGCGTCTGTGTATATTTCTCAAGCTGGTATGCATTTCTGCCCTTTAATACCTTTCGGGCAAATATGATCTTCTTGTATTCTCCCTTTCCATTGCTCAGTACGACCTTATGTGGATGTGTCTCCGCGATCTCTTTTATAATGTCCATATATTTCTCCATGTTTTCTGTCTTGTATCTGCTTGTCATTTTGTGAAACACAGCTCATGAAATGTCCTTCACATAATTAACATTCTCACGAGCAAATAATTTGGCATTCATTATATCCAAAATTATCTATTGCAATTATATATTTTCGTTTTGCTCTACTGCTGTGATTTTATCACCCCGGCAGATATCGGTCAATTTGTTTTCCTTATATGCCGATTTCATTTTCTTTCTATGCAGATTTCATCGTTGACTTGAAAATGACTGCACCTTATAATATAGTAGTTTTATATAAATATTTCAAACGAAATGAGGATATCGATTATGTGGACAGCCGATCACTGGCAGGATTATGAAGTAATAGATTGTTCAGATGGAGAAAAACTGGAACGATGGGGCAAATACATTCTCCTTCGTCCTGATCCACAGGTTCTGTGGTCAACTCCAAAAACAGATAAACGCTGGAAGCAGCTAAATGGTCACTACCACCGCAGCAATAAGGGCGGCGGTGAATGGGAGTTCTTTAACCTTCCGCAGCAATGGTCGATTCATTATAAAGATCTGACCTTTAACCTAAAACCATTCAGCTTCAAACACACCGGTCTGTTTCCGGAACAGGCAGCCAACTGGGACTGGTTCTCTAACCTGATCCGCTCATCGAAAAAGAAAGAGATCAAGGTATTAAACCTTTTCGCTTACACCGGCGGTGCAACCTGTGCGGCAGCAAAAGCAGGTGCGGCAGTTACTCATGTTGATGCTTCTAAGGGCATGGTTACATGGGCAAAGGAAAATGCAGTCTCATCCGGACTCGAAGATGCTCCGATCCGCTGGATCGTTGATGACTGTGTAAAATTCGTAGAACGTGAGATCCGCCGTGGCAATCACTATGATGCGATCATTATGGACCCACCATCCTACGGCCGAGGACCAAAGGGCGAGATCTGGAAGATCGAAGAAAAGATACATCCGTTTATCAAGCTGTGCAGCGAGCTGCTCTGCGATGATCCGCTTTTCTTCCTGGTCAATTCCTATACGACCGGACTTGCACCAGCCGTTCTTACCTATATGATAGCAACCGAGGTACAGTCTAAATTCGGCGGTCATGTTATCTCCGACGAAGTAGGACTTCCGGTTACAGGCTCCGGTCTGGTACTGCCATGCGGCGCTGCCGGAAGATGGAGTAAATAAACAAATACGGGACAATTATTATCTTTGTGAAACAAACCTAATAATTGTCCCGTATTTATTTTATATAGTCCTACCAGTTTCTCTCGTCCATATCCAGATATGTCTTATGCGTTCCGACATATTTGTAAGCCGGACGGATGATCTTACCGGCATTTACCAGCTCTTCTATTCTATGTGCGCTCCAGCCTGCGATTCTTGCGATCGCGAAGATCGGAGTAAACAGTTCGATCGGTATATCAAGCATACGATATACAAATCCACTGTAGAAATCGACATTTGCAGAGATAACGGAGTTTCGCTTCTTTGCAAGAAGCTCCATAGAGATCCGTTCAATATCCGTGTACAGCTTGAACTCCTCCTGCATACCCTTTTCTTCTGCAAGTCTTCCGGCATAACGCTTCAGGATCTTGGCTCTTGGATCGGACACCGTATAAACAGCATGTCCCATACCATAGATCAGACCGCTATGATCAAAGCCCTTCTTATCAAGCAGTCCCTGAAGATATTCACGGATCGCCGCTTCATCGCTCCAGTCTTTTACATGAGCCTTCAAGTCATCCATCATCTGCTGAACCTTCAGGTTTGCACCACCATGCTTCGGTCCTTTTAAAGAACCGAGAGAACCGGCAACGGTTGAATAGGTATCAGTTCCGGTTGATGATATAACATGTGTTGTAAATGTGGAGTTGTTACCACCACCATGCTCTGAATGAAGCACCAGACAGATATCCAGTACCTGCGCTTCAAGCTCAGTATACTTCTTATCCGCACGGATCAGGCGGAGGAAATTCTCTGCTGTCGAAAGGCCCGGCTTCGGATTGTGAATGATAAGACTCTTATCCTGATAATAATGCTTATAGCCCTGATAGCCATACGCAGCGATCAGCGGAAACTGTGCAATCAGTTCCATACTTTGACGAAGGACATTTCGAATGCTGATGTCATCCGGGCAGTCATCATATGAATATAAAGTAAGCACACATCGCTGTAAGACATTCATCATATTCTTACTTGGTGCTTTTAAAATCACATCACGAGCAAACTTTCTTGGGAGCTCCCGGAACGTCTCCATCAATTCCTTAAATTTATTAAACTGAGTTCTGGTCGGCAGTTCACCGAATAAAAGCAGGTAGATCGTCTCCTCAAAGCCGAACTTGCTTCCGTGGAATCCACGTTCCAGATCTTCGATATTATATCCCTGAATATAGAGTCTTCCGTCTGAAGGAACCAGCTCACCATCCTGAACTGCAAAACCGGATACATCTGAAATCTCTGTCAGACCTGTTAAGACACCTTTTCCATTTGAATCACGAAGGCCTCTCTTAACATCATATGTAACATAGAGGTTCTGATCGATCGTACCTGAATCATTGCAATAACCAACCAGTTCATCTAAAATTTTCTCGTACTCTGCACTTCCCTTTTCCAAACCTCTATCTCCTTTCGAATATAGCATTTAAGCCAAGCTTAAGTTTATCAAACTTTCGCCTGGCTTGCAAGACTATTTCGCTGCCTGTAAGGCAGTCTCATCTATTTCTATAATATATTTTTCAAATGCATTTATGATCGTGGTATCCAGGTATCTGGATTCCCGTACAAAATCCCTGCCATAATTACTATGCACATGACCATGTACCAGATACTGCGGATGATAGTCTTCGATCATTGTCCGGAAGCACTTGAAACCGGTATGACAAAGATCCTCGGAATCATTGATCCGATACGCAGGGGCATGCGTGATCATAATATCAAATCCACGATGTTTTCTTATCTGCCGACCCAGCTTACGAACGCGCTTCTCCATTGCTTTCTCGGTATACTGATGCGGTGCACCATTGTACTGATACTCCATACAGCCTCCAAGACCCAGGATCCGTATTCCTTTATATACATAGATTCGATCGTCGATGCAGATACAGCCATCCGGTGGTGTGTCTGCATAACAGGTATCGTGGTTTCCATATACATACAGAACCGGGGCATGTGTAAATGTCGCAAGGAACGACAGATACTGCGGTGCCAGGTCGCCGCAGGAAATGATCAAGTCAATTCCTTCTAATTTTTTCTTATCAAAATAATCCCATAAGTATTTTGATTCTGCATCCGCCAGAACAAGAATCTTCATATCCGTATCTCCGTGTTTTCTTTTCTTTTCTACGAAACTGTACCCCGCCTGTTTCCATAAAGAAAACCCGCTCATCTACATTCGTACTCTGGATCACAAGACCCGCATAGCCTTATTATACTATGTCTGTAGTTTTTTTCAATTCCAGATTTTCCGGCGTATTAACTCCCTGGAAAGCAACAACATCTCTGGCATCTTCTACCAGCTCATCCAGAGTCGGGATCGAACCAACAACAATATCTGCCAACCAATCCATCTTCATGATCTCCTCAGGGCTCATTTCACCATCTTCATCATCACGAACCACTCCATTCTGTGAATAGAGCTTGCCGTAGAATGGACTTACCGTACCATCCTTGATCAATCGCTTCATCAGATTTACCAGTCTCGCCGTTCCAACCGGAAGATGGTTCGAACAGATCACATCGATCACTCCGGCAGACATGCCCCACCAGTAATTCAGAACCTTTACTTTCTCGTTCTTTTCTTCCAGCTTCCAGTTACCATCCAGAATCAACTGAACGATCTTCTCATAGAATACACGCCAGTTGTAAAATGGCATCGCAAGATTCGATATCTCGTTCCCATCGCAGGAATACAGACCGAATTCACGGGAGGCCGTAAGCGGTGTGATCATATCCTTATCGGATACATAGGAGATGCCCAGTTCCTTAAACCGTTTCTTCGGATCGGAGCCTTTGACCTTTGACCACTCCAGATAGATTTTCGCTCTTGGATTCACAAACTTTGCTCCCATCGCAAATGCGTTGATGTTCGCCGTCGTTCCATAGATCGGATAATCAGCTACATAGCCGATCCTGCCATCCTCACAGAGTGAACCTGCGATAATACCGGTTATAAACTTCGCCTCATACATTCTCGCATAATACGTTCTGACATGGCTGGTCGATACATTTAACGAGCAGTTTAATATCTTCAATTCCGGATATTTAATCGCAGCCTTTAATGACTCCGGAAGCATCTCCGGGCCGGTTGTAAATACAACATCGAATTTGTCCTGTGCGATCTGCTCCAGGCATTCTGCAAGCTTCGTATTATCATCCATATTCGAAAAAGTATGTGTCTCAACCCGATCCTTGAATTTACCTTCTACGCCCATTCTTCCAAGATCATGACTGTAGATCCATACAGAATTCTCAGGCTCTTTATCATAAACAAATGCAATCTTAAGCTTCTTCGGTACCGGCGTGATACTGAACAGCTTCTTCTTTGACTCTACCGGTTCCAGCTTCGGAACGATCGTCATGTTCTTCTTCTGTGCACTTAATACGATCTCGTCCCAGACCTTATCCAGATTTTCCTTTACCTCATCATAAGACATATCCTGTAATGCCTTGTATCCATATACATTTAAAAATACAAGCATAGCATCATCTACCGTGATCGGAAGACTGTCACTGCCGTTTTTCTGCCTGTATGCTGTATCAAATGCCAGATGTGCCGAATTCAGGTTCATACGATCATCATCCGTAAATCCACCATCCGGTGTCAATCCTATATATTCTCTTAATTTGTCATATCCGCCAAGCTGTGTGAACCATATATAGTTGATTCCTGTCTGCTTATGGAAATCTACAAATTCATAATAAATCTTGTTTTCCAGCTCATCTGTCCGCTTCGGCAGCTTTCTGATTACCATCGCAGGGACAGAATCCGCACCGAAATATTTCAGTACGCTGACACGCTTATTTCCCTCTATGACATAGAATTTATTCATATATTCATATACTTTGATCGGGTCATGGATTCCTTCTTCTATATGAGAGTCACAGAGAGATGACCATTTATTTCCGAATTCAGAATTCGCATCTAATATAGGCATGAAGTTACTTGCAAATGCTGTAGTACGGCCTTTTGTCGCTGTACCTACAACCCGATCGAGAGAAATATGCTGTAAACCAAGATTTACTTCGCCTGCAATATCGGAATTCGTGATCAGTTCATCCAGTACCGGCAGATATGGATATTCATTTTTAGAAAGTGCAGCCTGATATCTCTTTTCACCAAGCTTCTGCGCTTTTACATAATCATTTAATGACATGTTAAAAACCTCCTATCTGTGTCTAAATCAACCTGTTTAACTCATTGTTCCATCATTTTTTCCGTTCACTATATATATACAACAAAAACCGAAAATTACCAGTGGCAAATCGTATTTTCATCTTTTTCACGCCTTAAAATTTCTTATTCCGGTAAAGTTTTGTATATTTTTAATAAAATTAATTGTGCATTTCTTACATTTTTACCTTGAAATTTAAAATAGCGTGTGTTAATATAATATCAGAATAGTAAATAACATACAATCTTGAATTTTAAATCGGTGTGTGTGAATACTTATAAATCAAAGGAGCCTGTTTCCTAACTTCTTACAGGCTCCTTTTCCTTATCTTTTTATCTGCTCTGAAAGGTAATCGTTATCTCTGTTCCCACATTCGGTTCACTTGTTATATCAAGCTTCGCATCATGCTGCGCTACGATGTGTTTTACGATCGCAAGTCCAAGACCGGTTCCTCCGGTTGACTTCGACCGACTCTTATCGACCCGATAGAATCTCTGGAACACCAGTCCCAGATGCTCCTCAGGTATTCCGATACCGGTATCCTTCACCTTCATGACAACTGAATGATCTTTCTCATAAGAATACACAGTTACTTCTACAGTTCCATCCGGTTTATTATATCGGATCGCATTATCGGTCAGATTATATACCAGTTCTTCCATCATCATCTTATTACCCATAATATAGCTTGGCTGACCGGAGAACTTCAATGTAACATTATGTTTTTCTGCCGATAGCATCAGCATATCCACATTCGATCTTGCAACCGCACACAGATCGATTCGTTCCATAGATGGTGCATTCTCTGTCACATCTAGCTCTGACAGACGAATGATGTCATTGATGAGGGTAAGCAACCGATTTGAATTACGATGGATCTCTGTAGCAAATCGTCTGACATCACCATCTGACGCCATTCCGTTTTCAATCAGCTCAGAATAACCGGAGATTGCTGTCAGAGGTGTCTTTAACTCATGAGATACATTTGCCGTAAATTCCTGTCGCATCTGTGCATTCTCCATAATATCATTATGCTGTTCCCGGATTGTATCGATCAATGGACGAATCTCCTTATAGGCGTTAATATCGTCAACATGATCCAGATCCTTTGCCATCTGTCCGATCGGACAGACGATACTCTTTGTCAGATATCGGGATATCAGAACCACGATAGTTACAAGCACCAGCATAATAACCGTCATACTTGGAAGTCCCTTCAAAAAAACACTGACAATGCTGCTTGTCTCCTTTGATACACGAAGTACACAACCATTTGAAAGCCGGATCGCATAGTAGAATGTACTCATATTGAGCGTCTGGGAAAGACGGGTATCCTCGCCTTCTCCTTTCTCAAATGCCTCCTCAATCTCCGGTCTGTCGTTGTGTTTTCCCATGGTCTCCGGATCTGCCATGTTATCATACTTAACCGTTCCATCCGGTGCAACTAATGTAATACGCAATTCTGTATTCTTAATCCTTACATTGCGGAGTTCACTGATATCATCAAATAATCCTGCACTCTTTAAGGTCTGTGTGTAATTTTCCAGATCGCGCATGATCTCCTTTTTAAACAGATCATAATAAACCGTTGTCGAAAGTATCATCGTACACAATATCGCAATCAGCGTCAATGCTATAAAGCGACTGTTGATCTTGCTGGATAATCGTTTGTCTTTTCTGACCTTCTTATCCTTTTTATCTTTCTGTTCTTCCATAAAAACCTGTTCTTTCTGTTATAAGATTCTTCTGTTATAAAATTTTCCTGCTTCTTATTCCATCTTATATCCGACATTACGAACTGTCTTGATCATATTCCCTGCATCTCCCAGTTTCTGGCGCAGAGTCTTGATGTGCATATCAAGAGTCCTGGATTCACCTTCGTAATCCGTTCCCCACACATCCATCATGATCACTTCTCTCCGAAGTACAATTCCGGCGTTGATCATTAACAGCTTTAACAATTCAAATTCCTTAAAGGTCAACTCACACGGAATATCATTCACATGCACGATACGCTTCTCGGAATCAAGGGTTACGTTCTTCAGTCGAAGAATCTGATCCTCCTGAATACTCTTGCTTCTGCGAAGCAATGCTTTAACTCTGGATATAAGCTCCATTACGCCGAATGGCTTTGTCAGATAATCATCTGCTCCGATATCCAGCCCCTTTACCTTATCAAGTTCTGTTGTCTTTGCCGTCACAAGAATGATCGGCACACGCACAGTCTCCGGACGTTCTCTTAATTTTCTGACAATCTCCAGTCCATCCTGATCCGGTAACATGATATCCAGTAGGATCAGATCCGGAATCTTCTCTGTCATTCTGGAAAAGAAGCTCTTTGCATTTGCAAATCCTTCTGTTACATATCCCGTGTTCTTTAAGGCAAACATTTCTATTTCCTGAATGTTCATATCATCTTCTACAATATAAATCAATGCCTGCATCTGCCGTTCCTCCTGTCTCTGTTCTTTCTTATCTATAATAATATATTTCTAATATATGGTCAAAGTAATTTACACTTTATGATATCGTATACTTTACTATAAACTGTACTTTTCCTTATACATGCTGTACATCGCCTGAAACTCTACATTTGATTCCTGTTTGACCCGGTTCAGATACTCATGCGTATCAAAGCTGTCTGTCTTAACCTGAAGCAGTGATGCAGCCACATTTGAACAGTGATCTGCCACACGTTCATAATTATTCAGAAGATTTTCAAGAGCGATACCAAGCTCGATCGTACATTTTCCCTTCTGCAGACGTTTGATATGCTGCTTTTTGATCGTAGCATTCAGCCCATTAATTACTTCCTCCAATGGTTCAATCCTCTTTGCTATTTTCATATCATCTTCATTCAGTGCTTTACAGGTCATGCTCATGATCTCATAAACTGCATTTGAATACAGATTTAATTCTGCCATTGCTTTATCTGAGAATACCATTTCTTCCTTGTGCATCTTAGCATAAATTTCTGCAATCGCTAATGCATGGTCGGAGATACGCTCCAGATCTCCGATACAATGAAGCCCATTGGATACACGTTTGCTGTCTTCCTCTGCCAGTTCTTTTCCGCTGACCTTCGCCAGATACGTTCCGAGTTCATCTTCGTATTTGTCTACGATATCTTCCAAAGCCTCAACACGTTGCCACTTCTCTTCCGAATAATCCTTCATCAACTCTAATGAATCGTATAACGCTTCAGCTGAATACCCTGCCATCTGATTCATAACATCCATGCTCTGTGTAACGGCAAACGCCGGTTGCTCCAGGAATCTGGCATCCAGATGCTTTAACGGTACAAGCTCCGCAATCTCCTCAACAGGTTCTTCTTTCTCACGGATCGTAAGAGTTGCCAACTTCTCAAGACCCTTTCCAAACGGAAGTAATACAATTGTTGTCAGAATATTAAATATACTGTGGATCACTGCAATGCCAGCCGGGGTTGCCATATCCTGTAATACACCGAAATTTACAAATGCATTGATCGAATAGAATACGATCATAAAGAGAATGGTTCCGATCAGATTAAAGTAAAGATGTACAAAAGCTGCACGTTTCGCATTTTTCTTTGCTCCGATACTGGATAATAATGCCGTTACACAAGTACCGATATTCTGTCCCATTATAATAGGAAGTGCCGTTCCATATGTAACTGCTCCCGTCATGCAAAGTGCCTGTAAGATACCAACCGATGCCGATGAGCTCTGGATGATTGCTGTAAATAATGTTCCTACGATCATTCCGAGTACAGGATTTGAGAACATTAAAAGCACATTTGCAAATTCAGGAACATCTGCAAGAGGAGCAACCGCACCGCTCATTGCATCCATTCCGTACATAAGGATCGTAAATCCCAAAAAGATCATGCCAATATCATGTTTTTTCTCATTCTTGGAAAACATCAGAAATGCAATACCGATAACCGCTAGGATCGGAGAAAATGAGGATGGCTTTAACATCTGGATCCAGATACTGTCTCCCTGAATTCCTGACAAACTTAAGATCCAGGAAGTAACTGTCGTACCGATATTGGCACCCATGATAATGCCGACCGCCTGACGCAGTTTCATAATCCCGGAATTTACAAAACCAACAACCATAACGGTTGTAGCCGATGATGACTGAATAACCGCTGTTACAGCCGCTCCAAGCAGCACCCCTTTGATCGGCGTTGAAGTCAGCTTTTCAAGGATACGTTCCATCTTACCGCCCGCCGCACGGGTCAGGCCGTCTCCCATTACGTTCATACCAAATAAAAACAATGCAAGTCCGCCAAACAGTGCAAGTACATCAAAAATACTCATAAAAAAATTCCTTCCTTTTTACATAAATTAGACATTTGTACCTTCGCACATCATCGTATAACAGGTATGTAAAAAGGAAAGGATTCCTACGTAAAGTCTGTGTAAAATTTTAAAATTTATTTTACATTTTACGCTGAATGCGTTTAATATTCTTCCTGGCTCTGTTCAAGATACGTTCTGTCAGGACCATCGTTTTGTAAAATACATACGGTACCGCCAATCAGTCCTACCAGACAAATACCATATCCTGCCGATACCAAAATGCTCTCTGCCATACTCCATGATGACATAAGCCCGATTCCTTTCAACGTGACAGCTACAACCACAGCGATCACGCCCCAGACGATACTGTTCAATAACAAAAACATTTTTATCAGGTGCTGTTTACTTTTTCCTTTACCGGCATCTGCTGTCATATTCCATATACGTCTCATGACAATCACCTCCTGATCCTGTATCCTATAAGACTCTTAATTTCCGGAAATATGTTCTCCTGTTATATAATATATGACCCATTCTGAAATATTCGTTGCATGATCGCCAATCCGCTCCAGATATTTTGCAACCATCAAAAGATCGGTTTCCTGTTCCCCTGCATCTGCATTCCTGTGGATCAGATTGATCAATTCACTCTTCACTTTTATAAACAGATCATCTACCACATCATCCTGGGCAATAACTTTTCTTGCTTTTGTAAGATCAAGATTCACATATGCTTCTATACTGTCAACCAACATGACCATGCTTTCTTTTGCCATTGCCTTAATATGTTCCAATTCTTTTACATAAGGTTTGCCTGCCATCTGGATCGTCAGTTCAGAAATATCTGCTGCATGATCACCGATACGTTCCATATCCGTTACCATTTTGAGCGCAGATGAAACCTGACGAAGATCTGTTGCAACCGGCTGCTCCATTAAAAGGAGTTTAAAACACAGACTCTCAATATCCTTTTCCTGCTGATCGATCTGATCATCCCTGTGGATAACCTCCTGTGCCAGATCAACATCCTGATTTACAAGTGCTTTGATCGCCTTTTCGATCACACCCTCGATCATGGATCCCATCTCAACCATTTCATCATTGAGTTTTTTCAACTGTCTGTCATAATTTGTCCTCATTATCTTTACTCCTTTTAACCAAATCTTCCTGTGATATAATCCTCAGTTCTCTTATCCTGTGGTTTCGAGAACATCTTCTCGGTATCATCAAATTCGATCACCTGACCCAGTAAGAAGAATGCTGTCTTGTCTGCAATACGGGTTGCCTGCTGCATATTATGTGTAACCATGATAATCGTATAATCATGTTTCAGCTCCATAGCAAGATCTTCGATCTTTGACGTAGAAATCGGATCAAGTGCTGATGTCGGTTCATCCATCAGTAAGACCTCCGGTTCAACCGCAAGTGCTCTGGCGATACAAAGTCTCTGCTGCTGTCCGCCGGAAAGACCCAGTGCCGATTTCTTCAGTCTGTCTTTTAATTCATCCCATATTGCTGCCTGCTTGAGAGACCGTTCTACGATCTCATCCAGTTTTTCTTTATTATGGATACCATGTGTCCTTGGACCATATGCTATATTGTCATATACACTCATTGGGAAAGGATTCGGATTCTGGAACACCATTCCAACCCGTTTTCTTAGCAAATTTACATCCATTCCGTCAAATATATCTTCACCATCTAACTTCACATCACCCGTGATGTTACAACCTTCCACCAGATCATTCATACGGTTTAAACATTTTAAGAATGTTGATTTACCGCATCCGGAAGGTCCAATAAATGCTGTAATCTGTTTTTCCGGTATTTCCATATTTACATCTTTCAACGCATGGAATTTACCATAGTGAAGATTCAGATTTTTTACATCAAATTTTATATTGCTCATCGATTTATCTCCGTTTATATCTATCTGTTATCTGTCTTTTTCTGTTTTCGCCGACATTTTCTTTGCAATTGCATCGGATGCGAAATTAATCAATACTACGAATACAAGAAGAACAACGGCTGTTGCATATGCCTGATCCGTATGAAGTCCCTCTTTGGAAAGAAGATACATATGTACGGACAAGGTTCGTGTGGAAGAAAATAAATTCTTCGCTATTCTCGGCACACTGCCTGCCGTATAGATCAACGCTGCTGTCTCCCCGACAATTCGCCCGGTTGCAAGGATAACACCGGATAAAATACCCGGAACAGCACTCGGTAAAACAACCTTAAATACTGTACGAAGTTTTCCTGCACCAAGTCCAAAGCTTCCTTCTCTGTATGACTTTGGAACAGCCAGCAAGGCTTCTTCTGTTGTTCTCATGATAACCGGAAGCACCATGATCGCCAGTGTAAACGCACCGGACAGCAGGGACAATCCCCATCCAAGCTTTGTCATAAATAAGATCATTCCGAACAAACCATATACAATAGATGGAATACCTGTCAGTGTCTCTGCAGTGATACGTACAATTCCAACCAGCTTATTTCCTGATTTTGCATACTCCACCAGATAAATAGCTGCGAAGATACCGATCGGTCCCGCAATCAGCAGTGACAGTAATGTCATAAACAACGTATTAACCAATGCCGGAAGCATTGAGCAATTATCCGATGTATATTCCAGCTTGAACAGATCCGGTGTCAGATTCGGAATTCCTTTTGCAAGAATATAGATCAAAATAAAAGCAATACAAACCAACGTCAAAGCTGCTGCCAGATAAACAAGTATCCGAAGGATCAGTGAGCCGGGACGTCTTTTATATTCCGCAAGTAAATTTCTTTTTCCCATTTAGTTCACCGTCTTTCTTTTTAAAATTGAAAACAGCAGGTTAATGATCAGAATGAATACAAACAATACAACACCTGTTGCGATCAGAGCCTCTCTGTGAAGATCCTGGGCATAACCCATTTCCATTACGATATTTGCAGTCATGGTTCTAACACCCTTCATCAATCCTTTCGGCATATGGACCTGATTTCCCGCCACCATGATAACAGCCATTGTCTCACCGATCGCACGACCAACGCCCAAGATGATCGCTGCCATGATACCGGATCTTGCAGCCGGTACTACGGTAAGAAATACACTTCTTTCATGTGTCGCTCCAAGTGCTAATGCACCCTGATAATATTTATCCGGGACTGCACTGATCGAAGTTTCAGATACACTGATGATCGTCGGAAGTATCATGATGCCAAGCAGTACAGATGCGGTAAGCATTGTATTTCCGTTCACTCCGAAAATCTGTCTGACTGCCGGAACAAGTACACACATTCCAAAAAATCCGTATACAACCGATGGGATTCCTGCCATCAGATTGATAAATGGTTTAATGACCTTATATGCTTTTGGTGGGCAGAATTTTGATAAAAATATCGCTGTCAGAAGTCCGATCGGAACGCCGATCACGATTGCCCCGGCCGTAACGTAGATACTGCCAAGAATAAACGGAAGGATTCCAAAATAATCATTGGTCGGTCTCCAGACTTTGCCAAAGAGGAAATCTGTCAGACCGATTTCCTTCATGGCAGGAATACCACTTGCAAATAAGAACACACAGATCAATAAAACTGCTGCTATCGATACAAATGCCGCTAACAGGAATACGATATGCATGAATATTTCTTTAAACTTTTGCATAGAGGACACTCCTTACTATTTGACATCTGCCCAGGTTGCTGCTTCTCCTGTAAAGATTGATTTTACCTGATCGGTAGTTAAATCAGTTGCAGGGTTATTCTTATTTACAATAACTGCGATACCATCCATTGCGATTACAGTAGCTGTAAGTCCTTCACCTGTCTCGCTATCCTTCAGTTCTCTGGATGCCATACCGATATCACATGTACCATCTGCCGCTGCTGTAATACCTGTTGTTGAATCAGATTCCTGAAGCTCGATATCCGCACCACTGTTCACTGCCTTATATGCCTCTGTTAATTTCTCCATAACAGGAGTTACAGATGATGATCCGGCAATTACGATTTTACCGGTTGCTCCTGAAGACTTAAATGCTCCTGAATTTGCAATCTCGATGTAACCATTGCTTGATACGATCTTCTGTCCATCTTCACTCATAATATAGTTGATAAAATCCTGTGCTACATCACTTACCTGACCCTTTGTTACAATGTTGAATGGTCTTGATAATGTGTATGTACCGTTGTTGATATTATCTGCTGTTGCTTCAACGCCGCCGATCTTAACTGCCTTTACGGTATCATTTAATGCTCCAAGTGAGATATAACCAATCGAATAATCGTCTCCTGCAACTGTTGTGAGAACTACTTCTGTACTGTTTGCTGTAATCGCGCTCGTAGTTGTCTTATCAACTTTATTTCCATCTGCGTCCTTTTCTTCTACACCGGTCAGTTCCACAAATGCTCCTCTTGTACCTGAGCCTTCCTCTCTGGATACAACTGAGATCTCCTGTGATGTATCAAAACTTCCGCTCTTGGAATCTGAACCACCTTTACTTCCACATCCTGCAAGGCATCCTGCCGCAAGTGCTGCACTTAATGTTAACGCTAAAATCTTATTTCCTTTTTTCATTTTAATTTTCCTCCAATTGACTCTTTGGACTCAGAATCGTTCATCTTTCTGATCCATTCAAAATTATGTAAATTGCGAAACCGGATCGCGCGCCCTTTTCCGGATCGCAGAATTATCATACGGCATCTATGTAAAATACATCACCATCTCAAAGTAAAGTGAAAGTAAAAACTTTGTGTAAACGGGAGAAATGTAAAATTATGAAGAAACGCACTTTATGAGTTTCTATGGAAAATAAAAAATATTCATGTTACTATGAACAGCAGATACAATTTCGTTTTACGAAAGGATAAAGAAAAGAACGATATGAATATCATCGGACATGTATATACAGATTTTCAGGAAAAATTTGGAATTCCCAGACAGAGCGGTCTGGTGGATGAACTGACCGGAACGGTCGTTTTTCTGCCGGAATACAGGCAGCCGGAAGCCTTCCGGGGGCTGGAGGATTTCTCCCACATCTGGATCCTGTGGGAATTCCATAAAGCCAAACGGGAGAACTGGAGTGCAACAGTAAAGCCGCCAAAACTTGGCGGCAATAAAAGAATGGGCGTATTCGCGACCAGATCGCCGTTCCGCCCAAATAATATAGGTCTGTCTTCTGTAAAATTGACAGGAATTGAATATACCGATGACTATGGTCCGATCCTGCATATCTCCGGTGTCGATCTGTTAAACGGTACTCCTGTATATGATATCAAACCTTATATTCCATATACAGACTGCCACCCGGATGCCACCGGCGGTTTTACCGAACACATTCATACGGAAAAACTGGATGTCATCTTTCCGCCGGAGCTTCTGGCAATGATCCCGGAAGCCAAGCGTCCTGCCTTGATCGGCATTCTTGCAGAAGATCCGCGTCCCGGCTACCAGCACGATCCCTATCGTAGATATGGCGTCACCTTCGCAGGCTTCGACGTGCGCTTCTACATCAACGGCAACGTCCTCACAGTGTGTGAGGTGGTGACTGTATGATACCCGAACGATAAGAGACAGGGGCAGAGGATATATATCTTTATTCCGCAGAACACTTTCGTTCTATTCTCACGTAGCGGTACTAGGCTCACTGCTTATGCAGTTCACCAAGGACCGACGTTCGAACAGGTCTGCTTCATAAAATATATATCCTCTGCCCCTGTCTCTTATCTGTTTATATACTAACATTAGCAATCATATAAACCTTAGGAGTATGTTTGACGCTCAGTGCTCGTGTTCAGGTACTACGGCGAAGAATATGAGGTCTTCGCTGCCTTCATTTGACAGGCTGTGGGTCGCTCCCTGCGGACAATAATGGCAGTCGCCCGGATACAGCTTCTCTTTGGTGTCCTCATACTCCATCGTTCCAACACCGGAAAGTACGTAAATGATTTCACTGTTTGTCTCATGCATATGTGTTCCGATTGATGAACCAGGCACAAGTCTGCCCTTCATGATCTTGTTATTCATATCCTGAAACATATGCACATGGAATGTTCCTTCTCCCCCTTTAAAATTCTCGATCGCTGATTCTGCGATTGTATCAAACGATATCTTCATATGATTCCTCCTTATATGGTTTCTTATATTAACATCCGCACACTCTTTATTCGATACTTTCAATCAATCTTCTGACTGCTTCTTCTATATGCTCCGGCATGATACCGGAATAATTAATGACCAGTGTATGATATCTGGCATTTTCGGTATTTCTATAATACTGGCTGAGAAATGAAATGTGAATATCTCTTGCTTCGGCATTATTCCGCAACCGCTCATCACTGTAATTCGTATCAATCTCCAACAGGAAATGCAGCCCTGAATTCTCTTCGCGAATACGAATCTTGTCCGGGTTCATATATTTTTTAATGCATGCAAGCACCAGATCCCGCTGTTCTCTGTAATAATTACGCATGCGGTTGATGTGTTTTTCCAGACAACCATCGGTGATAAATCTTGCAAGTGTATATTGCTCGATATTTGACACCGTACATGCATAAAAGCTGAGCATCTCATCATATCGCCGCATCAAACTCTCCGGAAGAACCATATAACTGATACGGATCGTAGAGGAAAGGCTCTTGGAAAATGTGTTGATATAGATGACCTTTTCGCCCACATCGATACTTTCAAGTGTAGGTACCGGCTTGCCAACCAGTCGAAATTCACTGTCATATTCATCTTCGATGATATAGCGGTTGTCCTTTCTTGATGCCCAAGATAACAATTCATATCTCCTGCTGACAGGTGTTACCAGTCCGGTCGGAAAATGATGCGCCGGCGAAATATGAAGTACATCTGCGCCAGATTCTTCCAGAGCCTCCATATTGATCCCATTTCCATCCATTGCCACAAATTTGCAGCATACATTCTGCGCCTGATAGATCCTTGATATCTTCTGATACCCCGGATCTTCGACCGCATAACATTTGTCATAGCCAAGCAGCTGAATGATAAGACCATAGAGATATTCTGTTCCGGCTCCTATGATGACCTGCTCCGGCTTCACATCCATACCACGGAACTGATACAGATAGCCTGCTACGGCGCTTCGCAGCTCATAGACACCCTTGGACGGTGATCGGGACATCAGCTCTTTGCTGTTTTCCGCCATCACTTCTTTTAAAAGCTTTGACCAGATGCTGAATGGAAACGCATCCTCTACCGTTGAGTTACTGGCAAAATCCGCAAAATATGTTTTCTTTTCTTTCGGCTTTTCAAATTGCTTCGCCGGTCGCTCCGGCAACGGCTTCATCAGATCTGCCGAAATGTCCGTAACATAATAACCGCTTTTCGGAATCGAATATATATATCCTTCGGCAACCAACTGACTGTATGCATTTTCCACGGTGATCGTGCTGACATTCAGATTTTTTGCAAGCAGACGCTTCGATGGCAGACGTTCCCCTGCTACAAGCTTCTTAGACAAAATATCTGTTTTGATCTGCTTGTACAGATATTCATATAACGTATCTGTTCCTCGATTTTCCAGTGCATATGTCAGCATAGTAAGCCGCCCTTCACATTATTCCTGCCGGCATCCCAACCCACCTTGCGATACCATAGTTATAAAATATTATATGTGGGAAGAAAGCATTATGCAAGTTTTTTACATTCTATAGATAGACAAAAACTCTATGGCATCCCGCCCTGTGCCTGTCCTTATAGAAATGCCGTGCTGCGTTTTCTACTCACTGCACATGTTAAATTTGTAAATACTCCTGTGCTAACTCGCCTTCGGCTCAAACAAGCACCCGTATTTACTAACAATGTGCAGTTCATAACGAAATCCTCGCAATGGCATTTCTATAAGGACAGGCGCAGGGCGGGATATCACATAGTTCTTATATATGAACAATAAAAAACGGTATTTATTAGCGTACAGTCAACCTGCTCAATAATAAATACCGTTATCTTATTGTTTGCTTTTACAGTCTTTATTTGATCATGTCTAAGAACATCTGATGAATACGGGTATCATCGGAAAGCTCCGGATGGAATGCCAGTGCGATCTGGTTCTGATATTTTACCGCTACAATGTGACCATCTACCTCGGCTAATACCTCAACACCCGGCTTTACACTCTCGATATATGGTGCACGGATAAATTCCATCGGATATACTCCAAGACCTTTGATCTCACCATCATAATGAAAGCTTCCAAGCTGTCTGCCATATGCATTTCTCTTTACGCAGACCGGAAGGGTCGCAAAATGACGTTTATCATCATTGGACAGTTCTTCTGCAAGAAGGATCAGTCCAGCACAGGTTGCAAGAACCGGCATGCCCTGTTCGATCTTTTCTTTTAATACATCATACATATCAAGCTCTTTTAACAGCTTACCCTGAACAGTGCTTTCGCCACCCGGCAAAACGATACCGTCAAAATCCTGTTCCAGATCACTTTTCTGTCTGAGTTCTATTGTTTCTGCTCCAAGGCTCTCTAACATTTTCTCGTGTTCGATAAATGCGCCCTGAACCGCTAATACTGCTATCTTCATCGTGTCTGTTCATCCTTTCGCTTATGTCGATCATCCATCATTACGATATCCGCATCTATTTGTCTGTCTGATATTTTACTTACCACGCTCAGCCATAAGGAGTTCGATCTCGCTCTCATTGATACCAACCATAGCTTCACCAAGATCCTCTGATAACTCAGCGATCAGTTTTGCATCTGTGAAGTTTGTAACAGCCTTAACGATAGCATTTGCACGCTTCTCCGGATTTCCTGACTTGAAGATACCGGATCCAACGAATACGCCTTCAGCACCAAGCTGCATCATAAGAGCTGCGTCTGCCGGTGTAGCAACACCGCCTGCTGCGAAGTTTACAACCGGAAGGCGCTTGTGCTCATGTACATATAATACAAGGTCATATGGAACCTGAAGAACCTTTGCTGCATCATATAATTCATCTCCACGCATAGAAGAAATACGTGCGATCTCGCTGTTCATCATTCTCATATGTCTTACAGCCTGAACAACATCACCTGTACCGGGTTCACCCTTTGTACGGATCATGGATGCACCTTCATTGATTCTACGAAGTGCCTCGCCGAGATCCTTAGCACCACATACAAATGGTACTTTGAACTTTGTCTTGTCGATGTGATATACATCATCAGCAGGTGAAAGAACTTCACTCTCATCAATGTAATCGATCTCGATTGCTTCAAGAAGCTGAGCTTCTACAAAATGTCCGATACGGCACTTTGCCATAACAGGGATAGATACTGCATCCTGAATACCTTTGATCATCTTAGGATCACTCATTCTTGATACACCGCCTGCTGCTCTGATATCTGCCGGAATACGCTCCAGTGCCATAACTGCACATGCACCTGCTGCCTCGGCGATCTTTGCCTGCTCCGGTGTTGTTACATCCATGATAACGCCACCCTTTAACATCTGTGCCAATTCTTTGTTTAATTCATACTGTCTGTTTGCCATAATCGTAACTCCTTTTTTCATTTGATGTGTGTATTTATCTGTAACATATTCATCCTTGAATATCACTACTCAAAATCACGAACAAATTCACTACAAACCTGCTAGGATTTATTATAAAATTATCTGACCATATTGAAATATTCAATTTCAAACTTTTTCTTATATCCAAACTGACCATATCAATATGTCACATATGCAAATACCAGATATCAGATTATGTAAACTGACCTCTCGGACAGATCACCGTATTGTATAATAAACAAAATAGCAGGAAAATGTTGCGAAAACGCCTGCGTTTCGATGGTTTTGTGCCGGGATGGAGGACACAACGATTTTATCGTGTCCGAAATCCCGTGCATATAAAAACCAATCGAAGCAAAGTAAGTTTCGCATTTTTCCTGCTATTTTTGTTTATATGAAATACAGTGATCGTCCGGCTTCTAGCCAAGGCGCAACATCGCATCGATGCTCTTTCTGGCTTTCTGCATTGTCTCCTCTGTAAGGGTAATGCTCTCACCCTCACCATTTACCACACAGTTATAGACATCACCAAGTGTCGTCATCTTCATGTTGTGGCATACACAATCCTTAGACAATGCATAGAAACGCTTCTCCGGGTGTGCAAGCTGAAGGTGTGACACGATACTGTTCTCCGTACCGATAATGAATTCTTTTGCATCACTCTTTGCTGCATAATCCATAATACCGGTTGTACTTCCGGCATAGTCTGCAAGCTCCGTTACTTCCTTTAAACATTCTGGATGTACCAGAAGTAATGCATTTGGATGAGCTGCTTTTGCTTTCTCAACGTCTTTTACGGTTACTCTGACATGTGTCGGACAGCCACCCGATACCAGCTTAATATTCTTTTCCGGTACCTGCTTCTTTACCCATGAACCGAGATTACAGTCAGGAATAAATAAGATATCCTTTTCCGGCATATTCTTCACGATCTTTACTGCCGAAGAAGATGTAACACAGACATCACTCAACGTCTTTACTTCTGTTGTAGTATTCACATATGCTACAACTGTATAATCCGGATTCTTCTCACGAAGGGCAGCTAACAGATCATAGTCGATCTGGTCTGCCATCGGGCATCCGGCATCCGGCTCCGGCAGATATACGGTCTTTTCCGGTGATAACAGTTTTACAGTCTCTGCCATAAAACGCACACCACACATGATCATAGTCTTTTGAGGTGCTTCTGCTGCTCTCTGTGCAAGACCGAAGGAATCTCCTACATAGTCAGCCACTTCCCAGATATCGTGGCTCTGGTAGGCATGTGCAAGGATACAAATATCCTTTTCCTTCTTTATTCTCATTATTTCATCCTGCATCTCTTTTATATTCATGACAATTTTCTCCTTTGTCTGTTATGTTTTCATTTTTTGTTAAAGAATGCACAGTAAGTATACCGCATATTGAGAAAGATTACCATCTATTCTGTTAAATATGCATATCCACCAACATTCTGGCACGGTTATAAACATTCAACTTTGAAGAACCGGAATCTACATCAGCACTCACAATACGCCCTTCCGGAAGCTTTTGCTGAATGGAAGGATACAATCCCCTCCCACAGATATGATTTGGCATACATCCAAACGGTTGAACTGCCAATACCTTTTTGCAGTCATGCAGAATATGTCCTACCATCTCTGCACCGATCAGCCAGCCATCACCGGTTCTATATGTCCAGTTTACATAACCATCAGCCTCTTTTTTCATTATTTGAAATTCTTCCATCGAATAAAATCCATACTGCCGCATTGCTGCAATCATGGATCTCTGAAGACTTCCGAACAGTTTTAACCCAATACGATAAGCCACCTGTTCTATTTTGCTTACATCCGATAAATGCGAATCTATATAATACATCGCGTACCAGGATAATCCATTTGTATGGGATTCGCAATTATTCTTTTCGAGAAAACGGATCATATCCCAGTTTCCCAAATGACAATACTTTATATAAATCTCTCCGACGATCCCTATTCGTTGCTTTCTTGGCTTCACCAGTTCAATTTTTGAAAAATCTGCCGCAATCCTTATAAAATTCTGTTTCATTCTTGAAATTGTCAGATGTTTTCCTTCCCGAAGATCATATGCAAGAATCCTGATCCATTTCTTCCATTTCTTTTGTGCCTCACCTTTATGCACTTCATTTGGTCTTACCTGATTTAGTAAAAGCATCAGAATATCACCATAAAACAATCCAAATAACGCACGCCAGACCATATCAGGTTCCAGCTTCATCTGCTCCCCCTTCTCCAATCCCTGAATGTTTAACGACAATACCTGAGCTTGCGGAAATCCTGCTTTCCGAACAGCCGCCTTTAACACATGCAGATAATTTGAACCACGACATGCATCTCCGGCAGTCGGCATTAATAATTTTGTACGGTTCAGATCATATTTCCCTGATTGAAGAGCTGCTATCATCTGTCCTGCATTTAAGATGATCGGATAACACATATCGTTATTGACATATTTTAATCCAATATCCGTTATATCCTTTTCATTTTTTAAAATCACCGGATGATAATTTTTTGAATAAAACGCATATTTTAACAATGGAAAATGTGCATCTAACATTGCTGGAATCAACAGGATACATTTCTCCCGATCCGCATTTTCTCTGATCTTATACATATCTCCCTATCCCTCATTTTCTAAAATGCAGATATATGCTTTCTCACTATCTGCAATGCCTCATATACCTGATCTGAGAGTACCACATTTTGCCATACTTTTTCAATACAAACAACTTGAGAAAGCATTTAATTTATTGACTTTATGACCGCGATATGTCACAATTTGTATCAATGAAAAAAGAGCCATAATTCTATGGAAAAATATAAATCAGAAAGGTTGAAATATTATGAATAAAGCTCTTGTATTATTGTTTTTATTTTTTATCGGAAGTCTGATCGGATGGGTGATTGAATTGTTCTTCCGCAGATTCTGTTCTCCAAATGGTCGAACAACAAAGAAATGGGTAAATCCCGGCTTTCTGGTCGGTCCTTACCTTCCGCTATATGGATCAGGACTATGCGTCTTGTATATGTTAGCATCTATTAACCTGTCATTTCTGGATGAACATCCAATCATTGAGAAGATTGTTTTATTTGTATTTATGGCGATCGCTATGACCGTGATCGAATACATCACCGGATTGATCTTCATTAAGGGAATGAATGTAAAACTCTGGGACTACACAGACCGATGGGGCAATATTCAGGGAATCATCTGTCCACTGTTTTCATTCTTCTGGGCAGTTCTCGGCGCGATCTACTACCTGCTGATCCATCCACATGTTTTATCAGCACTTGACTGGTTATCCAGAAATCTTGCATTTTCATTCTTTATCGGATTCTTCTACGGCGTGTTCCTGATTGATATCGTTTACTCCTTCAACCTGATCGTAAAGATCCGTCAGTTGGCTACTGAATACGAGATCGTCGTTAAAATCGATGAACTCAAACAGCATCTGCTGGAAGAAGCCGAGCTCCGCAAGGAAAAATCTCATTTCTTCCTTGCTATGAAAAATGCACGACCGCTCCGTGAGATATTTGAGGATTCGTTAGAGAAATATTCCATTAAGAAGATTCTGAAAGAAAAGAAGAAGAAATAATATATTGATTTTATCTAAAAAATATGTGCGCTGGCTTATCACTATATCTTTATTGCGCAGAACACTCTCGTTCTATTTTCACGTGGCGGTACTAAACTCGTCACCTATTGGTGACTCGTTAAGGACCGACGTTCAAATAGGTCTGCTCCATAAAATATAGTGATAAGTTGGCGCGCATATTTTTAATGCTACTAAAATTGTTTTATGCTTCTTTCTTCGCCCCTACTGGGATCTGTGCGAAGATAATCGCAATAAAGATCAACAGGCAGCCAAGGAGCTGGCGGGCGGTCAACACCTCACCAAGGATCACCCAGCCGGCAAGTACTGAAAATACAGATTCCAGACTCATGATCATAGATGCCAGCGTCGGATTCAGTCCATTCTGTGCAATAATCTGCAAGGTATAAGCAACACCGCTCGACATCACACCGGCATACAGAATTGCAACCCATGCATCCCATGACTGTAACTGTGGAAGCCATGCTGCTATTCCTGCTGCCGAATGTCCCATCTCTGAAAAGAACATCGGGAACGCACTGAATGCCCCGGCAACCAGGAACTGGATACAGGACATCCGTACACCATCAACCAATGGTGAAAAATGATCGATCACCAGAATATGTATAGCAAACAAAAATGCACAGAGCAATACAAAGAGATCACTGTTCTGAAATGATAGCGAACCCGCTGTCATACATAAAAGATAAAGTCCTACAATCGTGATCACCATTCCAAGCCAGATATTCCAACCACATTTTTTCTTTAAAAACAAACCAAGAATCGGAACCAGCAGAATATAGCAAGCCGTCAGAAAACCGGCCTTGCCTGCCGGAGTGCCATAATACAGACCAAGCTGCTGTGCAGAGCTTGCAAAGAACAATGCCATTCCGCAGCACAGTCCACCGATCCATAACTTTCTCCGTTCTGCGACTGTCTTTGGCTTTTTATTATTTGGATTAATTTTATCAAGCAACCTGATCACCGGAAGCAGCACTACACTTCCAACCAGACTTCGTATACAATTAAAAGAAAATGGTCCCAGTGCCTGTCCGCCCTTGCTCTGTGCCACAAAGGCGGTTCCCCAGATAAATGCCGTAAGAACTAACAGGAGTGAATTTCTGATTTGTCTGCTTTTCATTTGTATTCCCTCTTCCTATCTTGTTTATTGTCAAATAGTTACATTATTCCTTTGAATCATTTTCTGTACAGATATTTTCCCTGTCATATGCATCCAGAAAATGATGCTTCTCTCCGTGCTGCTTCCATGCAACAACCGTGTCCAGATTTACATTTTCCACACTCTTGAAAATATTCCCTTCCACATAAGGATTTACCTGCTTCAAAGTCTGAATCAGCTCCTTGATCTCAACACGCTTCGAACGGTTCTCGTTATTACAAGTCGTACAGGTGTCCGTGAATTTGCATGCACACTGGATAAAATGCAGACCATTATAGTCCCTCCATGCCTTGATATCATCCTCACGCACCAGATATAACGGTCGGATCAGTTCCATCCCTTCAAAATTCGTGCTGTGAAGCTTCGGCATCATCGTCTGCACCTGTGCACCATACAGCATACCCATCAATATGGTTTCAATTACATCATCATAGTGATGACCAAGTGCAATCTTATTACAACCAAGCTCCTGTGCAAAATGATACAGATGTCCTCGTCTCATTCGTGCACACAGATAACATGGCGACTTCTCAACCGTAAACACAGATTCAAATATATCCGATTCAAATATCGTGATCGGGATATTCAGACTTTTTGCATTTTCTTCTATAACCTTCCGGTTCGCCTCACTGTAACCGGGATCCATAACCAGAAACTTAACTTCAAATTCAAATTTGTTATGCAGCTTCAATTCCTGAAAACATTTCGCCATCAGCATAGAATCCTTACCGCCGGAAATACAGACTGCAATCTTATCTCCCGGCTTCACCAGCTCATATGTGTTGATCGCCTTGGTGAACTTTGACCAAATGCTTTTCTTGAATTTCTTACGCAGGCTCAGCTCAACATCCTTCGCCTTGTTCTGCTCCTCCGGCTTGCTCATAACATCCAACAGCCATGCAGCATAACCGCCTTCCAGACTCTCCGCCTGATATCCTTTTTCTTTCAAATGCTCCGCTACATCGATGCTGACTACGCCTCTCGCACAGAAAATAACAAGCAGCTTGTCCTTATCCACCTCGCTGCTTGTCTCTATTTCTTCCACAGGAACCGCAATCGCATCCGGCACTGCCCCATGAGAGATCTCAATGGCATCCCGGATGTCGATCAACCGGTAACTGTCTTTATCTCGATTCTTTAATTCCGCTATTGTAATGCTCATATGCACGCTGCCTTTCTTCCTAGTGCACCAATAATCTTTCATATATATTTAACCTACACTAAAATACCAAGCAATTATATGACCTAAAAAGTTACTTTGTCAATGCAATTATGGAAAACAGCTACTCTTGAAGAATATAAACGAAAACAGCTCTGTTTTAGATAGTCAATATATTCTCCTGTTTCAGCGTCAATTACCAGCAGCGAATCAGGAAGATAAAAATAATCATATGTATAACAGGTATCCAAATCCTCATAATACGCCACGAGCCAAACAGGTTTGTACTCAAACGTCCCTAATTTTTCCCCCTCCACAAGCATATAATCAAGCTCCATAAAATTAAATGCCGCTGGTTTATCAATTCCTGGATATGCTGCATAAAATGCCTCATATTGTTCTGCGAATTTCGGTTCTATATCTTCAAAATCCATTAATGTTACTGCTTTTTCTCCTGCCTGCACCCCTGCAATATAAAGTTCCGCATTCATCACACCATTATCGTCAACACAAACAGTAAATAATTCAGATGTACAGAACGGATATGGCGCAAACAACTCCGTTTCAGCTATATATGCCCCTCTATTGCCTGCAGCTCTGGTAAACTGAAAACAATAGCCATTAAAATCAATTGGTCTTGCACTTTCAAACGTACTATAACCAAGCGGTCCTTCTTCTAAAATCTCTACATCCGTAATTCCACATGCTTCCAAAAACAACAAGGCTTCATCACGCGCACAATCCATATCTTTTGCACATCTGTTTTCCACTGTATTCTCTAAGTCAACAATACATTCTGTTACATCTCCCAGATGATTTTCCAATGTGATCGTATCATCCGTCTTCATTCCGTAATATGTATATAAACCCGCAGTTCCCAGATAATTCTCCAGTGTAATTCCTGTAATACAATCATTTTCTTCTTTAAATGTCAAAAGGAATAAATTATCTCCGATATATCCAACATATTTCTGTCCCTCATAATTCTGTATCAATGCTCGTTTATCTGATGCACCTGCCTCACAGGCAATAATATTTTCTATTTCTTGATTGCAGGAAACTGCCTGTGATGTTTGTCCCTGATCCAAATAATATTCTCGAATTTTCTCCTGATATATATGTATGGTTTCCAGATCCTCTCTGCACAGATTCTTATAATCATTTTCCAAACGGTTCTCAAAAATTCCTTTCTCTTCCTCAAACACAGCTTCAACAATCTCCTGTTTTTGTTTTGCAGCATTCGGAATCTGCTTATATTCATATATTCTAAAATCAGAATCTGGTATATATTCAACACCCTCTACCGCAAGCTTAACTGTATTCTTATTTACTTTCCATTCTTCCATATAACTATCCGGAATATGCAAACTATTTGCCGCATCCCCTACATATGATATATTCTTCTCTTTTGCACTTTCACAAGCAATTAATCCCCCAAAGCACAATAATATAGATATCATAAGCGTGACTTTCCCCAAATTATTTCTCACTTTGCTTCCTCCAATATTTGTCCATCTGCAAGACGTATCACACGATCTGCCCGACTTCCTATCTCTTGATCATGTGTTATCACAATCAATGTCTTTCCTCGTTTATTCAACATTTCTAACAACTCCATAATCGCGATTCCCATTTCATGATCTAATGCGCCTGTCGGTTCATCTGCAAGGATCAAATCTCCCCCTGCCACCATCAATCTTGCAATCGCACAACGCTGCTGTTCCCCACCTGAAATCCTGGTTACCTTTTTGTCTGCTAAATCCCTGATTCCTGTAAATTCTAACATTTCATTCACCAGTTTTTTTCTTTCCCTACCGGAATATCTGCCTGCCAGTAATGGCAGTTCTACATTTTCAAATACCGTATAAGATTTCATTAAGGCATAATTCTGAAATACAAATCCCACATGTTTACGACGAAATTCGTGAAGCTTATCTCCTTTCATCTCATGAACAGCAATATCATTATAATAGTATTCACCGCTTGTCAGATAATCCATAGTCCCAATAATATTTAATAATGTACTTTTCCCTGATCCGGATTGTCCCATGATCGATATGTATTCCCCATCCTGGACATCCAGTGATACATCCTTAAGCGCCGGAAGCTCCCGATGCTCATATATTTTTGTAACATTTCGAAGTTTTATCATCACTATTCTCCTTCTTTTCCTAACAAATCAATCGGTGAACACTTATAAATCATAAATACCGGGCAAATTGTTGATAATGCAACAAATAGTATGCTTATCTCTCCAAGGATAGGAACCACTCGCTTCCAGTATATACTTCTGTAAGAAAATACCATTAACTGATCAGGCTCTATTATATGAATAAACAACCACCATACAAGAAATAATGAACAGCCATAGGCTAGAAGAAACTTAAGAATATTCTCCCATAGGATCATCCAGGTTATATTTTTCATTGAAAATCCCGCCGTCAGCATAATTCCATACTCTCTTCGTCTCCGCAAAAAATCAAGTATCTGTATACATAAAAGTACAATACAAAATGTGAGTCCCACCAGAATTAACATCTGAATAATATTATAATTAATCTTCCGACTCATTTCTTCTCCATTTTCTATTGCTTTACCAATATCAATCACTTTTATATCTTTATATCCAGCCTTTGCCAGCTTTTGCATAAGACTTCTCTTTATCTTTACATAAGAGTGTCCTTGTTTTATAGAAAAATAGAAATCCGAATTATTACAAAATATCTCTCCCGGGCAGGCTAACACTTCATAATCCAACGGAATTGTTCCTGTAACATCTGAAAAATCCAGCATTTCCATTTGTGAAACCGGAAAACTTTGTCCCTTTTCTAATATCCCGGCAACTACATATGTATATGACTGATCTCCCACTTCGCCAATATATTTTGTTCCAACTTCTATCTTGTCCTTATATGCAGATCCCAGATATAAATACATGCCATCTTCCATCGGTTTTAATTCTTCGATTAGGATTCCTTCGTCTAATTTCATCTTCCATATATTCTGAATGGTTGCATCTATTTCAATATAATATAAGCCATCTTTTCCATCTTCATCATCGATTGCCTGAAAACTATGGCCTGTCTGAATATTTTTCAATTTCTCCAATGCCGGATCGGTATTTATATATCCTGTTTGCCACGCACAGGTTACAGCTTCCACTCCATCCACTGATTTTATTATATCCATTGCCGGGTCAGACTGTAATTCACTATCCAGTTCATCCCAAAAACGAATTTCACACAAAGTATCTATATTCCTGATTCCTGACTCTTGCAAAGAATGTCTGATATTTGTTGACATACTATAAACACTGATCAGCACAGCAATCAAAAGCAATAACACCATTGCCAACACAATATTACCACCCAGTTGCAAAACATGAGACATAACATTATCTGCTGCTAATCGTATTATATTTCGTTTTCTCATACTTAATCCCTAACCTCCTTTGCAGGCACCAGGTGTCTTAACAGCTTGCAGATTGGAAAAAGTAATACCAGCAACAAAATACCAATCATAAATATAAAATACCACAAAATATATGTATCCCAGACAAACACCATCTTCTTTTCCATTGCATGACAATAGAAAATCTGTAAACATCCTGCAACAATAATAGAAATTCCCATTAATATCCCGATTCGTACCAACTGCCACTCTATGATTCGTCTATCTGTTATCCCAACCGTTTTCATGATTGCAAAATCTCTTTTCTGTCGTGCATACCATACTCTTGCAATCATTATGCAATTTATAATACCCACTATGTACAGTAATATCAGAATAGCTGCTTTTAATTTATAAACGATATACACATCTGTCTGACTCTCATAATGATCCAGCAGCTGTGCATAATAATTATCTGATTGTCCAAATATCTCTATCAATTCATCAGCCTGCTCTGCAACCGGAACACTCTTATCCATAAGCTGGATTGTCATTCCCGGATAAGAAGATGAAGTATAGGTCATTCCATCGGCTATCCGGTTCAAAAATACATCTGATTCCGATGTCCAGTTTTCTATCGAGCCAAACGCAATAATCATTTTATCTGAATCATTTCCAAATGATTCCAGATACCCAGTCACCTGACAATCAATTCCATCTAATGACAAGCATTCCGTTCCATCTTTTGAAACTGTTACTGAATCCTTCCATCCATGTCCTACTACAAGATAAATGTTATCCGAATTCCATTCCTCCATTGTTGGATATCTGCCACTTTCAAGCAATCTGTTCCAGTTTCCATGATATGTCACTGCAATCTGCACTTCATCCGCATCTTCCTCACAACTGCCAATTGAAAACTCATCTCCTCTGATTACAGCATCACAACTAACATCGCTTATACGCTCCAGAATTGCTTTTGTACTCCGAACAGCCATCTCCTGTATTTGTCGATATTCTTCTATATCATTCAATTTATATTCCGTTGCTCCTGTGGTAGAGTAGATATTAATATAAGCGTTATACTTTGAAATACCATCCTGACTTTCATATTTTTGAATCCAATTACTCATAATCTGATATCCATTCAAAATTGTACTCAAGGACAGACTCATACCTACTAAAAAAAGTATAAATGTCAGCTTATCTTTTGTAATTTTATACATATCATCTTCTCCTGTAATCTGTAACTATAAGGATCTCATAACGTACATTTCTAATCGTTAACTCCGCAGTCACCAAAGTCTCGTGCAAGCACGGACTTTGGCTTATTTTTGCGTATATAAAATAAATATCTGCAGCTACCTATTTTATCACGTCTCATACATGTTATTCAAAAACAGCATATGTCTTTTCAACATCATCTAAGTTGATAAAAATTGTTGCACTTGCATACTTTTTCTTGATTTTATATTTACCATTTGCAGAATTTGCATACCAAAATTTATATTTACCTGAGTAACTGCCACCACCCGGCTTATATTTATAATATGCCGAATTACTCGCTCCTATTTTAGAAGCATCACATCCTCCATTAATCTCAGCCGAAATCTTTAAATGATCCTTTATAGTTGCTTTTGAATAGTTTGCTTTTGAATATGCTTTTACTGTTTTTTGTGAATTATAAATCGTCCTGCTATTTGAACCAGCAGATACTAATAATGTACTGCTAAAACAGCCAATACATAATACTAAAAGTATAAATCTCTTAAATTGTTTCATAAATCTCCTTTTTAGTTGTACAACCCTCATATAATTTCGCACGATAATTACTACATATTAATACCCGAATTAAATTACAAGCACTTTGTTCTAAAATGTCGATTTTTGTTCTGAAATATATTTTTTTACTTTTTATTTAAATAGTAATCTGTGTTTCATTCATATCACTATAAAACAAAAACAAGCAGCTTGTCCTTATCCACCTCGCTGCTTGTCTCTATGTCTTCTGCCGAAACCATGACCGCATCCGGCACTGCTCCATGAAAGATCTCAATGGCATCCCGGATGTCAATCAACTGGTAACTGTCTTTATTTCGATTCTTTAATTCCGCTATTGTAATGCTCATATGCACGCTGCCTTTCTTCTTTGCACAAATCTTTTACCACTTCACCTGCAATGATCAGTCCTGCTACAGATGGTACAAACGCCACACTGCCCGGAATATCTCTCCGCTCTGTACATTTGTGCTGTGCTCCCGGAGGGCAGATACACTGTGTTCTGCAGCTGATCGACATATCCTCAAGTGGTCTTACCGGCTGTTCTTCCGAATATACAACCTTTAACTTTTTCACGCCACGCTTCTTAAGTTCCCGACGCATAACCTTTGCAAGCGGACATACCTTTGTCTTATAAATATCTGCTACCTGAAACATACTGCCATCCAGCTTGTTTCCTGCGCCCATACTGCTGATGATCGGCACTCCTTTTTTCTGTGACTGGAGCACCAGCTCAATCTTAGCCGTAACCGTATCTACTGCATCTACAACATAATCATAGGAGTCAAATGGAAATTCATCTGCATTTTCCGGCAGGAAAAAGCATTTGTGCATCTCGACCTTAGCATCCGGATTTATGTCCAGAATCCGTTCTTTCATAACATCTGTTTTATATTTCCCCACAGACTTTCTGGTGGCAATAATCTGGCGGTTCAAGTTTGTCAGGCATACCTTATCATCGTCGATCAGATCAAAGGAACCGACACCACTTCGTGCCAGAGCTTCGCACACATAACCGCCAACGCCTCCAACGCCGAATACCGCTACTTTTGAATTTGCCAATTTGTCCATTGCTTCTTTACCAAGCAATAATTCTGTCCGGGAAAACTGTGTTAACATGTCTATCTCTCCTAAATAACCTACTAAAACGCTAGGCAAAATTATAGGGCCTGAAAAGGTTCTTTGTCAATGATTTTCTGGCAAAAAGGACCGGTATTATACCACGTCATATAATACCGGTCCTGCCTGCATTAACTATTTTCTATTATTTAATCTTCCACGTCTTTACATATCCGACGGATTTCTTTTTCAGCTGTTTCTTTAAAGCTGTCTTTGCTTTCTTTGTGCCTTTCACAGTAATGGTTGCTTTCTTATTAATGCCCTTGAACGCACTCTTACGGATAGTCGTAAGATTTCCTGCTGTGACTGTGATCTTTTTCAGATTCTTGCAACCGGCGAATGCTTCATTGCCTATCTTCGTTATACCCCTTCCGATCGTGATATTTGTCAGATTTTTGTTACCCTTGAATGCTTGGCTCGCAACCGCTGTTACTTTATAGGTAACACCACCCACCTTTACAGTAGATGGTATGGTAAGTTTTTTCGCTTTCTTGTTTGTGATCTTCATAACAGCAACAGTTGGATTCTTCTTTGAAGATGAAGTTACCTTTACTTTAATCTTCTTAGAAGGAACTGTAAGAATTGTACCTTTCTTAGCAGGCTTTGGCATTAATTTGATTGGTAAATTATTTTCCTTTGCGTATTTATATGCTGCAGAATTTTTATTGCAGATAATTGTAGTATTTGGGTCAAAAAGTAGCCACCAATATTCGCCCTGATTCTCGCCCTTTTTAAATACATCAATTTCGATTACACTGTCCGGTATAACAACAGACTTCAACTTTGAGCAGCCACAAAATACGCCATTACCGATACTTGTTACACTATCCGGTATCGTTATGCTGGTTAAATTGCTGCACATAGCAAATGTTTTACTGGAAATTCTTGTTATCCCCTCCGGCAATACTACTTTTTTTAATTTATCACATAAAAAAAAAGCCTCGCATCCTATACTTCTTACATTTTCAGGTATCGTAATACTCGTCAGATCAGTACCAGAAAATCCGTAACTGCCGATACTGGTTAGACTCTTGGGTAACGATATACTGGTTAGATTTCCGCATAACGAAAATGCATCATTTCCTATACTTGTTACTCCCTCCGGTATCGTTACACTGGTCAAGCTGGCACAATGCTCAAATGCCCTGTCACCTATACTCGTTACTCCCTCCGGTATCGTTACACCAGTTAAACTGGTACATTCCCAAAATGCCTTGTTTCCTATACTTATTACCTCTGTCCCATTAATCTTATCCGGGATTACAACCTTTTTAGCTTCTCCTGTATATCCGGTAATTGTAATTCCATCCTTAGCTTCTTCATATGTAAAATCACCATATGTCTTTGACTCTTCCGCCTGTGCTGTCATACCGACCCCACCACACAGCAACACACATAAAATCAATCCTAAGCCCGCATAGATCAGGCTTCTTATCTTCTTTTGCATCATTTCCATTTATCCTCCTGCTTTCAATCTCACCAACTGTATACATTTTCTAACAGAACCACAAATCACCGGAATGCAACCTGTGGTTCTGTTCTATAATTGTGTTTCTACAGTTTCTTTTATAGATAAGTTTTATAACTACCTCAATATGTCTACTTTACAATGACCTTGATCCTGGACTGTTCACCATCCGGTGTAAATACTGTAATGATTGCTTTTCCCTTCTTCTTTGCTGTTACCTTACCCTTAGATGTAACAGTAGCAACTTTCTTCTTGGAAGATTTCCAGATCAGCTTTTTCTTAGAGCAGTTGTTAAAGATCGCACCTAACTGGATGGATTTCTTTCTCTTTAATGAAATGCAGATGTCAATGCTTGGTGCTTTGGATGGTTCAAATGTTGCTATATAGGTAGCCGTAAGCCGATCCGGATTTGCATATGAGTTTGTATTCCAGATACGCACATAATAAGTACCTGCCTTCAGATCTCCCTGATCAAATTCGTCATTTGATATTTCAGGGCAAAGTGAAAAACCATATTCTCCATCGAGCATTCTCAAATTAGAATCATACAATTCCATATTTAAACTTCCATCCAAGCAATTTGCCATTGTAGATCTCAGGTAGAATTTTCCCTTTGACTTTAAAACAATTTTTAATACTCTTTCTTTTGTACCATCTAATGTGATCTGGTTATATTCGCCAAGAGTAACCTTTTTAGCCACATCTTTCAAAGATGCTGCTTCTGTCTTCATCGCCGGTGCTGCCGGTACGATACAGCAGATACCGATCACCAGTGCAAGTATCATGCTCATGATTCTTTTTTTCATCTGTTTTGTTTTCATTTTTTTGATCTCCTTTTCCATTACACTATGTTTTCTTAAGTTACATTGCTTTTTATCATACTTATGCAAACTTCCCCGATGCCTGTAAAAAAGCATAAACATTATAAAAAAAAAACGGCTGTCAATAGTCCACAAAACATTTTTCATTTTTTAGATATTTTGCACCATTTTACAAATTTAAAAATCCAGATACAACATCTCTGCCATATCCGGACTTCTACTAAAATATACATGTTATCTGTTCTGCTTATGTCTTTATCCTATAATTGCCTTAATTTCCGCTTTGCTCATATCGGTTACATCCATGATCTGCTCTAAGGAATAGCCTTTCTTATGCATTTTCAGGATAATCTCCGATTTTCCTCGGGCTTCGCCTATTATTTCACCTTTGACTATGCCCGCGGCTTCGCCCCTTACATATCCCATCTCTTCTACGCCTTCACTCAGATTACACATGACTTTCACCTCGTCTCTGATACCGTGTCTGTCTACCGGTATGTCATACTCCTGTTTCATCAGCTTCAATTTCTGTTCTGCCGTCATTGTCTGCGACAATAGCGTTCCAAGTAATCGATGCAGTTCATATTGTTCTTCCTTAGGCGGAATCTCCTTTGCCAATCCGATCATTACGATGTTTAAAATATCCAGATTGCCTTTCCAGTCCTGTTCCTCCACCAGATCATCTTTCACCATATGGATATGACTCAGACTGTTCCTCTCCATATTCATACAGATCCAGATCGAATATACCTGTTTGATCTCGTTATAGTCAGAACCGATAAATTCCCGCTCTTTCTGGGATGACACCAGCCTTGCCGTATAGAAGATTGCCCGATTTAAGATATGATACTTTGTCGGTTCATTTTTCTGTGCTTCCAGATTGATGATCATTTTCGCCAGTCCATCCCGCATCCGTACATAGAAGATAATATCAAAATATATCTTTCCCTCATCAATTTCGGAACTTTCTGTATTCAGTCCGACAATCCGTTCACCGGTTCTGGCATCCACCGTTTCTTTGTTCGTTAATCCCAGTTCAACCGGAACCTGGCTGATATATGGTTCACCTTCAATCAAAGAAGCGACCGTATCTGCATCCATACCTTTAAATTCATCGACTACCCTGATCAGTATATGCGCCAGTATGATCTTCTGTCCAAGCAGGCGCTTGGCACTGGCATCATACTGTGCTTTCTGATCAGTTGCCTTGGAGGAATATACAATTTCGTTATCCATGTTCTATCTCCTTTCTTAATACTGATAGAACAGAATAACATGCATATTTTAGCTTTGTATATTGCCTCCGTCTCTCCAAGTTTGATTGTAATGGATATCCGAACGGAAAACAAGTTTATCCATAAAAAAATCCGGATACAGCATTTCTGCCATATCCGGACTTCTACTAAAATATACACCTTATCTGTGCCGTCTGCGCTCTTATCTTAATCTATTTATAACACCATCATCAAAGTTCCCAGTCCGATCAGTACACAGCCAATGATCGACTTCATCGTGAATTCTTCGTGCAGGAATACAAATGCAAGAATCAATGTAATAACGACACTTAATTTATCGATTGGTACTACCTTGGATGCATTTCCCATCTGAAGTGCTTTATAATAACACAACCACGATGCTCCGGTTGCAAGTCCTGATAAAATCAGGAACAACCAGCTTTTCTTCCCGATCGCGCCGATTCCGGACTGTGTATGTGTCAGAAACACCATACCCCATGACATCACAAGCACAACTGCTGTTCGGATCGCTGTTGCAAGATTCGAATTTACTCCGTCAATACCTACCTTTGCAAGAATTGATGTCAATGCCGCAAATACAGACGACAACAATGCAAATACAAACCACATATAAATCCTTCTTTCTTCTTTTATTATCTTCTTTTTCATGCAACTGTGCAATCTATGAAATCTTAACTTTTTCTCTTAACTGCCTGTCGGTAAATGAAAAGTGCGGCAACTGCTGTTATCAGTTCTGCTACCCAGAACGCATTCCAGACACCGACAACACCAAAGATACGACTGAGTACAAATGCAGCCGGAATGATGACAACCACATAGCGAAGCAGGGAGATCATCAATGATGGCGTACCCTTGCCAAGTCCCTCTAATGCACCGGATGAAGTCACGGATACCGAAGAAACAATAAATCCGGCACAGATGATCCGAAGTGCCGTCACGCCCTCCGTGATCGTTACCTGATTATCCGAGAACATTCCGATCAATTTAGCCGGGAAGATCAGACAGATCACTGTTCCAAATACCATGATCAGACCAATGATCGTAAGTGTAATATTATAAATGCTACGGACACGCTTATGCTCTCCCGCTCCGTAATTATAGCTAATTACCGGACGCATACCCTGGATCATGCCGTTTGCAGGAAGATATAAAAATGTCTGCAATTTATAATAGATTCCAAGGATCACAACATAGATCTGTGAATAGGTGCTTAATATCGCATTCAGTGCAGTCGTAAGCAGGGACGGAAGTGCCATATTAAGAATAGCCGGAATACCAATCGCATACAACTTCCCTGTCAGATAATCCTCCGTATGCAGATATCGTCTGCCGATCTTTACGGATATTGGACGGAACACATAGACAAACAGATAGATCAACAGGGTAAACACCTGTCCAAGTCCGGTTGCAAGTGCAGCACCCCGGATTCCCATTTTCGGAAATGGTCCGATACCGAAGATCAATAGGGGATCTAATACAATGTTCATCAGGCATCCACCGCCAAGTCCGACCATTGTAACAACCATTCTTCCAACTGCCTGATAGATCTTCTCAAATGACAGATCAATGGAAATAATAACAGAAAATGCAAATACGATCATCGAATACTGAATTCCCATCTGAACAACTGTCTCATTCGATGTGAACATCCGCAGAAATCCCGGCATGATCCGAATACAGACTACTGTCATGATCACACCATGAACAACAGAAAGAAGAGTACCCTTTGACGCTGCTGCATTTGCCTTGTCCGGTTCCTTTGCGCCGAGATAGAACGCGATCACCGCATTGATTCCCACGCCAAAACCGATGGCTACCGCATTTACAAAATTCTGGATCGGAAAGACAAGCGACAGAGCTGTCATCGCATCCTCGCTGATCTTCGCTACAAAAAAGCTGTCCACAATGTTGTACAGAGAATTGACCAACATCGATAATATCATCGGAAGTGCCATTGACAAAAGCAGCGGCAGCACCGGTCGTTCTTTCATAAATTCTTCGTTCATACATTTCTCCCTCTCTACATAAAAACGCCACACAGTTATAAATGGTTTCACTTATAGCTGTGTGGCGAAAAGATGACTTATTTATTATCCGGAAAAATCCACTCCATTCGTTTTCGTGGGTATTCTACCATATTTTTTCAGAATGTCAATAACTGCTTAGCGAATATAGTATACTCTGTTATCCTTTCTTGGAATAACATCAGGATACGCTCCATCCGTAAATCCAAGTGCGCAATGTCCGACACCGATATAGTCGCCGGTAATTCCAAGGCCTTCAAGGATCTGCTTTCCTTCTTCGCTTTCGAATTCTTCTTTTGCACGGTGGATCCAGCAGCTTCCGATTCCAAGATCATGTGCGGCAAGCATCAGATTTCCCATCGTCAGGCTTCCGTCATAGACAGCAGTCGGACAGGATGCATCTGCCAGTACGATCAATATAACAGGTGCTCCGTAAAATGGATCAAAGCCTTCCTCCCAGCCACCGATCATACGGTTCATCTCCATGATCTTATCCCGCATCTCTTTATTTGTTACCGCAATAATGATCGGAGACTGCAAGCCTCTGCCGTTTGCAGCAAATGTTCCTGCTTCAATGATCTGATCCAGAACATCCGCCGGAACCATATCCGGTTTGAATTTCCGGATGCTTCTTCTCGTCTTCATCTCATCCAAAACAACGCTCATCTTAAAATCCTCCTTATTACAAGTACTGGCACAATTCATAAGATGGTGTCAAGCATGTTGCCTTTACCAATCAGGGAACGCTTCCGCTCGTTTCGTCCTGCAACGGTACTAAGATGCCGCCTTTGCGCCATCAAGTACCGGCGGACTCAAATGCCCCTGTATTGGTAAATCAACATGCTTATACACCATCTAATAAATTATGCAATTACAACAAGCTCTTGCGGAGTTCTGCTCCGTCTTTCGCGCTCAGGTATGCCGGTGCTATATCGAATACGGTCTTGCATCCGCTCTGTCCTTCTTTGTACAGACGGTATGCTGCTCTTGCATAAGCCACGATGACACAGGATGTGAATTCCGGGTTGGAATCCAGCTTCAGGCTGTATTCGATCACATGATTATTTTCCAGATTCCAGCCGGTCTTACCGGAACGGATCACAAATCCACCATGAGGAATTCCACTGTGGTTTGCCTTTAATTCTTCTTCACTGATAAAGTGAACCGTCGTATCATAATCGGCAAAATAGTTTGGCATGTTCTTGATCGTTTCTTCAACCTTTACAGGATCGGCACCATCCTCTAATACAACAAAGCACTCTCTTGTGTGCTTTTGTCTGGTTGTAAGTTCTGGATTCTCACCATTTCTGACTGCTTCCAGTGCTGCTTCTACAGGGATCGTGTACTGCTTGCCATCCTTAACACCCTCTACACGACGGATCGCATCGGAATGTCCCTGGCTGACACCTTTTCCCCAGAATGTATAATCACGGCCTTCCGGTAAGATCGCATTTGCATACATACGGTTTAAAGAGAACATACCCGGATCCCAGCCTACTGAGATGATGCCGACATGACCATTCTTCTTTGCGGCAGCATCTACATTTGCAAAATGCTCCGGAATTCTTGCATGTGTATCGAAGCTGTCTATAACATTGAACATCTCTGCATACTTTGGTGTCTGCTCCGGCAGATCGGTAGCACTGCCGCCGCAGAGGATCATGACATCGATCTTATCCTTCCACTGCTCCACATCATTTACAGAACAAACAGCGGCTCCCTCTGTTAATATCGATACTGTCTCCGGTGCACGTCTGGTAAATACCGCTGCTAGCTCCATATCCGGATTCTGCTTGATCGCACACTCAACACCCCGTCCAAGATTTCCATATCCTAAAATACCTATTTTCATGTTTCATACTCCTTTGCAAAATTACTTTTCTTTCAGTTTAATGATTCAAAAAGAGCCTGTCAACTTTTTCATTGACAGACTCCCATTTCATTTTCTCAACAATATAATTCTACTTTAAACGGTCTTCCTCCGTGATCTCGCGAATGACTCTGCATGGATTTCCAGCAGCCAGTACTCCCGATGGGATATCTCTCGTAACCACGCTTCCGGCTCCAATCACAGAACCGCTGCCGATCGTTACACCGCCACATACTGTTACATTTCCTGCCAGCCAACAGTTATCTCCGATCGTGATCGGCTTCGCATATTCCCGGTCTGTATACACGCCGTCTTCCCTCTTATAAATGTTACGCTCCTGAAAACGAAACGGATGCATCGGTGTCAGCAGAGAAACATTCGGTCCCATAAATACATTGCAGCCGATCTTAACAGGTGCACAGTCCAGACAGGTAAAATTAAAGTTCGCATAACTGTTCTCGCCTATCTCGGTAAAGCAGCCGTAATCGAACTGAACCGGCCCCTGAAGATATACATTCTTACCCTTATTCGGAATCAACTCTGCCAGGATCTTCTCGCGTTTCTCATCCGTCTCAAAGCAGTCATTATACTCTTTACTCAACCGATGCGCATTCTGTCTTAATCGTATTAATTCATCATCAGATGGATCATAAACGGATCCTGCTATCATTTTTTCTCTTTCTGTCATCTTAATATGCCTCCGTATAAAAACATTGGAAACTTCTTATTCTATCTCAGCCCGTACCTCTTTTGTGATCGTTTCACCGCCATTCTGATACCAGTTCTCGACAAAACGATCAAATTCATCGAGTGAACTCTCACCGGTTACAATCTTCAGATAAGTGTCACTTTCCAGATTCTCAAGGCTCCACCAGTCTGTAACCATCGTTTCCGTTTCTCCAAAATATAACGACTCTACTTTGTTCGTCCTTCCATCGTTTAAGATCTTACAGGCTGTGATACGAGAAGTATACGCCGCCCAATCTTCCGCACTGGCATTCTCCGCATCCTTCAGATAGGATTCGCATGCCTCATAATAGGAATATTCCAGTACGTTCAGATCATCTGCGGATTTGTCCCCCGCAAATACATGCTTCAGTTCTCCATAGCAGATCTGTAAAGCATTGTTGTAATCTACATTGATCGCAAACGGTCTGGCGGTAGGGTCTACATTTTCTTTATAATAATCGACAATCTCCTGATTGTCTCTGTCATTATACCGCAAATAGTCAAATAATACACTAACAATCTTACATGCAATCTCCGGATATTCATAACCCTTACGCACTACAATATACTTACCGGAAGGATTCTGTGTATGATAACTGGTAAGTCCGGATTTCTCTGTTGCGATCAGATAAGGCTGCCACTCGGCATCTTTATTCTGTTCCATTGCCTGCATCAGCGGGTTATTCGGTGCCCACCAGGGACCAAAGAAAGAACCGCATTGACCATCCACGATCAGCTCGATCAGGTTACTGCTCGTCCGCATCAGAAAATCCTGATCCAGAATTCCCTCTTTATACAACTCATGGATATGGGCAAGTGCCTCTTTCGCCTCCGGCTGAACCGAACCATAGACAACATTGCCGTCCTCATCATAAATCCACTGTTTCGGAAATGCGCCATATGCAGCAAATATAATATCTAATGTGTATTCGCTGCTATAACCACAACCGCCGCAGAGACTGGTATCACATACAAGCCCTACGGTATTTCCTGCCCCATTATGTCCGGGATCTTTTTCTTTAAATTGTCTTATGATCTCTTCTACATCCGAGAGTGTTCTCGGTGCGGACAGCCCAAGTGCATCCATCCAATCCTTACGAAGCCAGATCAGATTCGGTCCGTCTGAGATATTCGTTTCCGGTATCGCCATGATCTTCCCGTCAAAGGTTACAACATCAAGGATATCCCGACCATAGCTTCCATATATATTCTTGATCGTATCGCTCATACAGTTATTATAGCTGTCTGTCAGATCTGCGATCATATCATTATCCACCAGATACTGAAGCTCATCCAGATCCTCCACGATCATCACATCCGGAAGATCATTCTGTGCGATCACCATGGTCACACTATCGGTATATTGCTCATCCATAGCCTCAAACACATCCTGATTTTGAACATTTAGCCTTTCATTCAACAGCCTTGTATAAGCATTATTTTCATACGTCTCGCCATCCGGGAGATTGGAATTATTTGCTCCGGACAGCTTACCCAGTGTGTAGGTAAGCTGTTCCGGATATTTTCCGTAAGGTGTCGTGCGGGCTGTATATAACGCAGCTTCATATTCTTCTTTTGTCTCTGCATTCTCCCGGGTGGAGGGGGTAGCCCCGGAATCACCGCATCCACATAAGATCAATAAATTTATAATCAGCACACATGAAATAATCTTTTTTAAATACGAACCTGTAATCATATACATTCCTCTGTTTCAACCAAACTATAAGCAAATAATCATATGATCCCTTAACCTTTTACACCACCGGAGAAGCTCTCACGATAACACTTCTGCATAAACATGAACAGAATGATGATCGGAACTGAGATCAGCACCGCACCGGCTGCAAAGGAATTGAACCACGGATACACATATTCTTTCTCTAACATATTCCAAAGTCCGATAGATACGGTATAGTAATCCTTATTTGCACGGCAGATAACCTTTGCAAATACGAAATCAATCCAAGGAGCAAGAAAGGAATTCAGAACCGTATATACAATGATCGGACGGCTTAACGGAATAATGATCTTAGTAAACGACTGCCATCTGGTTGCTCCGTCCAGATAAGCTGCTTCCTCGATTGACTTCGGAATCGTATCAAAGAAGCCTTTTGCAATATAGAACTGTAAGCCTGCACCACCGGAATAAACCAGGATAAGTGCAACACGGATCAAGGATCCTTCTGACAGTCCGATCGCCTTTAAGATATAATAAACTGCGATCATAGCCATGAATCCCGGGAACATACCAAGGATCAATGCTACATTCATAAATGGGCGTCTCAGTCGGAAACGCATTCTCGACATACAGTATGACATCGCCAATACAAATACTGTAGATATTATACAGGAGAAGATCGCAATAATCAAAGTATTCATGAACATCTTCGGAAAATTCAGGATACCGGTATCTGTAAATAACTTTGTGTAATTGCCAAGAGTATACGCCTTTGGCAGCAATGTAGAAACATACTGTCCTTTTTCTCCACGGAAGCTGATCAGAACGATCCACAGAATCGGGATCACCCAGATCACAGAAAGAATTACCAGTATAATATGAACAACGATATCCGATGGTGTAAGCTTCTGTTTTCCATTTATTTTCTTACCTGTTTTAGTCATTACTGGAATCCCTCCTCGTCTTTATAAGATGTTGTATTATGATAAGTGATCAGAGATACGATCGCAAGAACGATAAATGTCATGATACCGATAACCGCACCCAGATTATAATACTGATTATCAACTGTCAGCTTGTAGAGCCAGGTAACCAGAAGGTCGGTCTTTCCTGCTGTCTTTCCAACCGGAATCGGTGCTCCGTTTGACAGAAGATAGATTACATTAAAGTTATTAATATTACCTGCAAAGGTCGTGATCAGATATGGAGCTGTTACAAATAACATATATGGAAGTGTGATCTTAAAGAAGATCTTCACCGGTCCGGCTCCATCCACTTTTGCGGCCTCATAGATATCTTCCGGTATACTTTGTAAGATACCGGTCACCTGCATAATGGTAAACGGAATACCGATCCAGATATTGATCACGATAACCATGATACGGGCAATGGTTGCATTGCTCCAGAACGGAATTGCATTGTCGATGATATGATGATTCAGTAATAAGGTATTTACGATACCATTCTGACTGAAGATCGTACGCATCAAAAGCAGGGATACAAACTGTGGAACGGCTGCGGATAACATGAAGATCGACCTCCACACACTCTTACATCTTGTTCCCTTTCGATTGATGACCATTGCAAGGATCATACCGAAGATATAGTTGGTAAATGTCGCAGCAACCGCCCATACCAGCGTCCATCCGAGAACGGACCAGAATGTACTTCCGACTGCGTCATTAAAATTCAAAATCTTGGCAAAGTTTTTCAATCCTACCCAGTTAAACAATACCGTATGGGAATCCAGCTTACTGTAATTTGTAAATGCCATACAGATCATGAATACGAGCGGCAGGATCGTAAAGACAACAATCCCGAGTACCGGAAGTGGAAGCAGAAACATATGAAGGTTTTTATCAAATAAACTCTTAATATCATCTGTAAATCCCGGAACTTTCTTCCCTGCATCATGCAGGCACTGTGCACGATATGCGCTCTCGACACTGACTACCCAGAGGCATACAAATGCAAATATGATAAATACCGTGGCTACTCCATATAATAACATCAAAAGGGAATTATCACCCTGTGTATATTCAAATATGCCTTTTGCATCATTCCACACCTTCTCCTGTTCTGCTCCTCCCAGATGGAAGAAATCGGTCAGAAGGGATGCACCGTTTTTTATCATGAAATAAATAAATATGCTTTCAAGTACCAGAAATGATAAACCTTTTACAAACTGTTTTCTGACAATGTTTCCGAATCCCATGATCAGGAACGATAATCTGGTGATCCAATCACCATTTCTCATGGCCTTGAAAACAGTATATTGATAATCACTTCGTCTTATTTTTTTCTTTTTGCTTACTGTCGCTTCAGCCATCCTGACACCTCCGTCTCAAAGTAAATATTGCGTTTTTACGTCTCTTTCATAAAATAAAGTGTTCCACCACCCCTGTGGAAATGGAACACTCTATCTTATGATCTGTTTATTTTTACTCTGCTACATCTGTGTTCAATGATGTATTGAATGCTTCTGTCTGCTCAGCAGCATTATCATGTGTAACTTCACCGTTTAAGAGTGCCTTACCAAAATTCTCTGCCGGTGTCCAGAAGTTACTCATCTTAGGTACAAATGGCTGGATCATAGATGTATTGTTGAAGGTATCGTTCTGAGCTGTTACTAATGCATCATTCTTTACCGTATCACTCTCTAAAAGATTTGTGTTACAAGGAACAATGCTTCTTGCTTCATAATGTGACTGCTGTGATTCTTCGTTACCAAGGTACAGGGCAAGTGCTACTGCTACCTGTGGATATTCACAGTTTGGATTTACACCGATTGCCTTTGAACCGGCAAATGAAAGTAACTGCTTGTCAGATCCGCCGATCTTGGCTGTAGGCATAGCTGCGATTCCAAGATCATCACCAAGTGCATCATGTAATGCCTTATAATCCCATGAACCGGAAAACATAGCTGCGATAGATCCATCTGTCATACCGGAAATACCGACACCGGATTCATCATTTACAAAATTCTTATTTGCTACAAGATCTACAAGGTAATCTGTAACAGCCTTTCCATTATCTCCGCCAAAGTTGATTCCTGCGTCATTATCTGTACCATCACCGAATAATGTACATCCGTTTGCAAGATAGAATGCTGCATCATACCAGCTGTTTGTAAGAGGAAAAGCAACTTTTCCTTTTTCAAGCATTGTATCAAGGCTCTTTACATCGCTGTCTGAATATACTTTCTTGTTATAGTATAAAAACCATGTATTTGTTGTAAACGGAACACCATAGATTCCTCCATCTACTGTGATAGAATCCACAACTGCCTGTGAGTTTGTTGACTTTACATAGTCTGCTGTGCTTCCGCCTAACTCCGAGATTGCATTTGCATCGATCAGTGTCTGTAACTGGTCGTTTGCGAACATATATACATCTGCTGATGCGGATACATCCTGTGTTACGGTCTTTCCTGCATCTGCCTCGCTGCATGTACCATATTCAAATGAAAGATCCCAATTTGGATGTTCCTTATTAAATGCTTCACATCTCCCCTGAAGCCATTCACCATAATCCGGTGACTGATCCTCAGCAGGTCCCCAGACTGTAATTGTTGCTTTAATGTTTTCTTCTTCTGCAGATGCATCAGTACTCTCTCCTGATGTTGCCTCTGCATTTGATGCTGTTGTGGAATCCTTAGATGTATCATCCTTCTTATCTCCACATCCTGCGAGTAATGACATGCACATAGCTCCTGCCAGTGCAATTGCTGCATACTTTCTAAACTTCATAACCGTTCCTCCTTTAAATAAGTCATGTTTTTTTGTTTGTTTTTTAATACTTTTGCAGTACCTTTACCTTATGACATTATTATAAAAAGGAACCGTTTCACCGTATATATCAATAATTTCAGAAACATGTTGGTTTTTTATGAATGTTTGATTTCTGCATGCAGTTCTTTTGGAAAATGGATCGTGACAGTCGTTCCCCTGCCAACTTCACTGTCGATACAAACCGCATATTCCGCGCCATAATACAGTTTGATACGTTCATTGACATTTCGCACACCATAGCCCTTCGAATCGGCAGTCAGTATCAGCTCCGCCTGTTCTTGGGTCATACCGACACCATTATCGGATACCGCAAACCGGATATCTTTATCGTCCTCTTTTCCACTGATGCGGATCTCTCCTCTGCCATCCTGTTTCAGATCTATGCCATGATGGATCGCATTCTCGAGGATCGGCTGTAAGATCAGGTTCAGTGTTTCGTATTTTAAAATGGAATCATCGATATCATAGATAACATCGAAACTGTCATCGTGCATCGTAAGCTGGATATCCAGATATGCTTTGATGTTCGCGATCTCATCCCGGACAAGCAGGATATTCTTTCCCTTATTTAACGCTGTCCGGTAAAAGGTGGACAACGACAACGTGATACGACTGATATCCTCCTGGTCTGCCTCTAATGCTTTCCAGTTAATGATAGACAGGGAATTATACAGGAAATGCGGATTGATCTGCGCCTGCAACGCCCGCATCTCATATTCCTTTTCTTTGATCTTGCTTCGGTATACTTCATTGATCGTTGCATCCAGACGCTTCGTCATACTGTTATAACCATTGATCAGATCACCGATCTCATCCGTACTGTCATTCTCAATCTCCATACCAAGATTCCCGGTTTCCAGATTACGCATTTTCTTCTGAAGCTTACTGATACGTTTCGTTATGAACTCGGAAATTATACGGATACATGCGACTGCTGCGATCAGACTGACCAGGATTGCTGCTGCAGCAATTATTAAGATTGGCTGAATTGAAGAAATGATCAGTCGATCCGGCTTATAGATCCAGATCTTCCAGCCGGATGCCTTCGACTCCCGCTTAATAAACTGATAACCGGAATTCTTCTGCCCTACTGTTGCAAAGAACTGTTCCTCTGATAATTCATACGGCTGTTTTTCTTCTGTAAATACACTCTTTTTAAAGATGCAGTTACCTTCTGCATCCTCTATCACAACGCCATAATTATCAAATACCGTTTCGTTATTAAACGGCTGGAATACGCTGTCATAATCCACCCCTACATAGAGCAGACCCTTCGCCTTTTTCTGCTCCAGCATGGCCATGCGGTTTAACGAATACGCAGTCTTATCCTTCGCATTCACGATCCAGTGGATCTGGTTATCGTCAACTATTCCATAGTTCGTCTCTTCATTTTCAATCGTGGTAATGGGGGCGATCGTACTGCCGTGCTTCACCTGACAGGCATCCGTGTAGATCGTTACCTGCTTTACATCATCATGAAAATACATAATAGAAGAAAGCAGGGGATCTATAACACTTGCCACCTGCTCATAATTCTGATATGTACTCTGATCCGAGCTTAAGATCTTCGCTATTGACTGATTATAGGATATATAATTAGAAAGATTGTTATAAATCTCTAACTCATTATCAAGCGCATCTGTCGTCTGTGTCAGATACGATTCCAGGATCATTGTCTCACGATCCCACAGAATCTTCTTCATCTCATGGTAGGTGATCGTCAACGTGATCATGATCGGAAGAAACCCGGCAAGTATATAAATGACCAACAGCTTGCCGGATAATCGCAGATTCTGGAACCCTCTTTTTATCCTTTTATCTATCCGTTCTTTATGCATCCGCCTGTCCTCCGCTCTCTCTGAATTTCTGCGGACTCACGCCAAAGAACTCACGGAAGCTGGAACAGAAGTAAGACACATTCGGATATCCGCACGCCACACTGATATCTACGATCTTCGTCATGCTGTTCTCTAACATATCCTTTGCCTGTTCCATCCGGTATGCCTTGATGAATTTGCTTAGATTCTGTCCGGTTTCCTTCTTAAATACCGTACTTAGATAGCTCGGTGCGAGATGTACCATGTCCGCCAGCATATCGATTCCAAGCTCGCTTCCATAGTTCCGGTAAATATACTGCTTCACCAGTTCTACTTCCCGATGCGCCATCTGTGTCTTTCCTGCAAAACAGGTTTCCAGTCTCCGGATTGCTTCTTCGACAAGCTCCGTCAACACCTGAAAATCTGTCGCCATATATAATTTCTCAATGTCTTTATTTAACTCTGCTTCGTCAGTCTCATCGATGCTTCCGTAGACATCCTTCATCAGATTCGAGAACAGGAACTTGATATAGATCTGGGAGTACTCTGTCTTATGTCTGTACTTCTCACAGAATCTCTGGAAATGCTCCCGGAGTGCTTCCACATCCTTCATCTTGATATCCTGTTTCATCTGCTTCATAAAGGTATCATCATCGAACTGGATAATACCCGGAGTCTCGCCCTCCATGTTCGGATAAAATACATGGATCTCCGGATGGTAGAATTTGTTCTCCATCAACACTTCGAGCTCTTCCATCTTATCTGCCACTTCAGCCAGATCCCCGATATCAGAGGATATCGCTATGTAACAGTCAGCATCATAATCGGCTTTGATGATCTTTACGATCTCATTTGCCTTACGGAGAATATTCATCTCATCCCCTAAGAATAAGATCTCCTGCTGCTGGTTCAGGTTCAGATATTGCAGGATTCCAATTGACTTTAAGTTCTCATTTTCTTTGAAATCCACCCCACGTCTGCCGAAGAAATCATGATTGAATTCCATCAAAAGCATATTCTTGAATTTACCCAGATCAAGCGATAATCCGCTGTATTCCTGTCTGAGCTTCGTAACATCCGTTCCGTTCAACAGCATATAGAGCGCATGCTCATATAAGAATTCCATGCTCTTATTCTTCAGCTCGTCCGAAGCCTTTGCTTCTTCCAGCTCATTTACGACCTTATTCAGGGTATTCTTGAATTCATTTGGATCGACCGGCTTTAGGATATAATCAATAACACCCAGCCGGATCGCTTTCTTTGCATAGTCGAATTCATTGCATCCGCTGAATATGACTGTGCGCAGCTTTTTCTTTTCCTTCACAACATGGTCGATCAGTTCGATTCCATCCATGAAAGGCATCTTTACATCTGTAAGCAGGATATCAAAATCTTCTTTCTCCAGCTTCTCCAGTGCATCCACACCATTTACCGCTTCTGCAATCTCAAATTCCAGATTCAGTTTTTTTAAGAGAAACCGGATACCATTTCTTTCTATCTTCTCATCATCTACGATCAATATCTTGTACATATCTATCAACGCCTTTCTATGGTGGAAATATATATCTTATTTTAACACATTTTACAGCTTCCAGATATCTTTATTATATTCTGCGATCGTACGATCGGAGGAGAAGAAGCCTGCCTTGCTGATATTTACCAGAGTCTTCTCAGCCCAGCCCATACGGTCTTCATAATCGGCAAGCACCTGTTCCTTTGTCTGAATGTAATCACAGACATCAAGAAGCGTCATAAACCAGTCTTTTACGATCAGCTCGTTATGAAGTCTGGCAAGTGATTCCTTCTGACCGATCGCAAGCAGCTCATCACTCACAATAAAGTCTACCAGCTTCTTGATCTCCGGCTTCTCATAATACTCTCTTGCCACATAGTCTGCCTTTGCATAGTGCTCGATCACTTCTTCACTGGATTCACCAAAGAAATAAATATTATCCTCGCCCACCAGTTCTCCGATCTCTACATTTGCACCGTCACGGGTTCCAAGAGTAACCGCACCATTTAGCATGAACTTCATATTTCCTGTTCCGGATGCTTCCTTGGATGCCAGTGAGATCTGCTCTGAGATATCGCATGCCGGAATGATCTTTGCTGCTTTTGATACATTATAATTCTCGATCATGACAACTTTCAAGTACGGACTTACCTCAGGATCATTGTCGATCAGCTCCTGCAGACAGAGGATCAGATGAATGATGTCCTTTGCGATCGTATAAGCAGGTGCAGCCTTTGCTCCAAATATAACTGTGATCGGAGTCTCAGGCAGATGTCCCTTCTTGATCTCAAAATATTTGTAGATCACCCAGAGGGCATTCATCTGCTGACGCTTGTATTCATGCAGTCTCTTGACCTGGATATCAAAGATCGAATTCTCGTTGATCTCGATTCCCTGTGTCTCTTTCAGGTAGTCCTTTAAGACTGCCTTATTGCTCTGCTTGATCGCAAGGATCTCTTCTAATACGTTCTTATCCTTGTAGTAAGAAGCCAGCTCCTGTAACTTATCGGCATCCTTCTTGTAATGCGGTCCGATCAGCTCTGTGATGTAGGCTGCCAGCTTTTCATTGCAGTGTAACAACCATCTTCTGAATGTGATACCGTTTGTCTTATTGTTGAATTTCTCAGGATAGATCTCATAAAATGGGTGTAGCTCTGAATTCTTCAGGATCTCGGTATGAAGATAAGCAACACCATTTACACTGTGGCTGTAATGCATATCGATATGTGCCATATGCACACGGGAATCTCCATCTATAATATAAACACGCTCATCCTTATAACGGTTTCTGACCTTTTTATCGAGCATACGGATCACTGGCATAAGCTGTGGAACGACCTTCTCCAGATAAGCAACCGGCCATTTCTCCAATGCTTCTGCAAGGATCGTATGATTGGTGTAAGCACATACATCGGTTACGATCTCTGTTGCTTCATCAAAGGAAATGCCTTCTTCCATTAACAAACGGATCAACTCAGGGATCACCATAGATGGATGTGTGTCATTGATCTGAACGGCTGCATAATCTGCAAGGTCATGCAGATTCGAGCCTTTCTCCTTTGCCTCTGCAAGGATCAGCTTTGCACCATTTGCAACCATGAAATACTGCTGATAGATACGAAGTAAATTGCCGGCTTCGTCACTGTCATCCGGATAGAGACAAAGTGTCAGATTCTTCTTGATATCTGTCTTATCAAAGCTAATGCCATCCGGCTCCATGATGCTCTCATCCACGCTCTCAATATCAAATAAATGCAGCTTATTTGTGCGGTTCTCATAACCTGTCACATCGATGTCATACATTCTGGACTGTACGGTACAGTTTCCAAACCGGATCGTGTTGCTTACATCGGTCTTTGTCAGCCAACTGTCTGCCTCAATCCATGGATTTGCAGTCTCCTTCTGGTAGTTATTCTCAAATACCTGCTTGAACAGACCCATATGGTAATTTAATCCGATACCATCTCCCGGAAGTCCGAGTGTTGCCATCGAATCAAGGAAGCAGGCTGCCAGTCGCCCAAGTCCGCCATTTCCAAGGGATGGTTCCGGCTCTACTTCTTCGATGTCATATATGCTCTTGCCGTTTTCTGCCAGCACCTGTTTTACTTCGTCAAAGATTCCAAGATTGATCAGGTTGTTGGATAACAACTTACCGATCAGGAACTCTGCTGATATATAGTAAACCTTTTTCTTGCCATCCTCTGTAACCTTGTCCTCTGCTAATTCTTTTGTCATATCAAGCAGCGCAAAATAGATCTCCTTATTGCTGCATTCTTTGATCGTTTTATTATATTTTTTCTTACAAATCTCTGTTAACATTATATCCTCCTTACAAAAATACTGCTTCACAGCATTTCTTCCATATACTCTTGTTAATTCCCTTAATCTGTCTCTGATCTCGTCTGTAAATTCACCCTTCTTCATCCGCCAGCGCCAGTTTGTCCCGATCGTAGACGGAAGATTCATCCGTGCTTCGTTATCCTTTCCAAGCAGATCCTGCATCTGAACGATAACGGTATCGGCAGGGCTCATATATAATACCTGCATCATCTTCTCCGGGATCTCCTGCTCATCTGCCGCTCCCAGATATTTCATCATAAATGTAAGATTTTCCTTTGATGCATTCTCGATATATCCTTTTAATGTGTCATTATCGTGTGTTCCGATATAGACAACGTAATTCTTTTCATGATTATGCGGTGCATGTTCATTCTCCGCATTTCCGTCAAATCCAAACTGTAAGATCTTCATTCCCGGATAGCCGGATTCTTTCACCAGCTTCTGTACCTCCGGCACAATGACTCCCAGATCTTCTGCGATCACCTTTGCATTTCCTCTGGCACTGTCGATCGCATCTACCAGCTTCTTTCCCGGGCCCTCCAGATAGAATCCGTTCTTTGGTTCTCCGTCTGCCGGAATGTTGTAATACCGCACAACCCCGATGAAATGATCGATACGGATCACATCATAGAGACTGGCTGATTTACGGATCCGGTTCTTCCACCACGAGAACCCATCCTGCTCCATACGATCCCAGTCATACAAAGGATTGCCCCATTTCTGACCGTAATCGGAGAATGCATCCGGTGGACAACCGGCTACACACACAGGCTGTAGATCATGATCTAACTGAAATTGTTCTGTATTTGCCCATACATCTGCACTGTCCAGTGCTACATAGATTGGAATGTCGCCGATCAAACTGATACCATGACGGTTGGCGTAAGATTTGAGTGTCTTCCACTGCTCATCGAATTTGAACTGAAGGAACATATAGAATCCGATCTCATCGTGTAACTGTTCCCTACACTTACGAAGTGCTGTTTCTTCTCTCTTTAAAACCGGTTCTTCCCAGCTTAACCATTCTTTGTTCTCATGGTCTGCCTTGACCGCCATATAAAGGGCGTAATCCGGAAGCCAGTTTTCATTTTCCGTGAGAAATTCTGCATACTGCTTTGATGTCTCATGCTTCGATCTGCCATATGCTTTTCTCAATACCTCAAACCTTTGTCTGTACAGGCGGGCGTAATCGATGTCATCCAGCTGATCGTACCAGCTATATGCATCTACCTCCTCCTGTGTCAGTAAACCTTCATGAATCAGAATGTCGAAATCGATAAAATAAGGATTGCCCGCAAATGCTGAAAATGACTGATACGGACTGTCACCAAAGCTGGTTGGTCCGATCGGAAGCACCTGCCAGTAACGCTGGCCTGCCTCCTTCAACCTGTCAACAAATTCATATGCCTCTTTCCCCAGAGATCCGATTCCATAAGGGGATGGAAGGCTGCTGATCGGCAGGAGGATTCCTGCGCCACGCTCTAACGCTTTCTTCATGTCTGATACCTCTTTATTAAATTTTCTATTGAACAGCTATCCAGTTGCCTGCATTTAATAAAGGTAAAGGTAAGGTAAAGGTCTTATATACGGAATGTCTGTTCTGGTTTGTATTCTAGTATCTTTTTTCTGTTCTTTCTTGCATAATAAGAGCATTTTATGGTACTATTCTATCATCTCAAAAACATTCAGCTACTATATCTTATCAAACAGGTGGACGCGAGGAAAGGAGTATATATATGAACAGTTTAGAATATGAAAATTACATGGAAACGAAGGCGCACGCCGATCCGCTCTTCCCTTACAACACCTATCTGTGCTCGATTCCGCTCGACTTCAATGCCGTTCCGCTCCACTGGCATCCATATATGGAGATCATCTATATTAAGAAAGGAAAAGGAAATGTAACGCTGGATTTCACGACGCACTATGTAGAAGAAGGAGATATCATTCTGATCCTGCCGGGCAGGATCCACGGCATCTCTCAGTATGCCTCCTATTCGATGGAATATGAAAATATCATTTTCTCTGTTGATCTGTTCCGATCCAAAAATCATGATACCTTAGACAGTGAATTCTTCCTGCCTCTGCTCTCCGGTGAATTAAATATAAAGAGTATCTATGACCGTGACGATCCATTATATGAATCCTTGTCCTCCTGCCTGAACCGGATAGATACCCTCTGTGCATCGACTCCAAAGGGATATCAGCTTGCTCTGAAAAGCTGCTATTTTGAATTCTTCTATACCCTGTATACACATGCAGAGCAAAAGGCAGAAACCTCAGACCGGAAAAATCATGCAAAGAATCTGGATCGTACCAAAGCGATCTTATCTTATATCGATCGAAACTACAAAGAAGCAATATCCATTGCGGACATTGCTTCTTACTGTGGATTTTCTCAATCCCATTTTATGCGATTTTTTAAGAATACGATGGGTGTATCCTTTACCACCTATCTGTGTGATTTCCGGTTAAATATCGCAGCCAGACTTCTTGTCACAACCGATGACAGCATCCTGTCCATCGCAGAAAGCTGCGGTTTCTTTAACCTGTCCTACTTCAACCGAACCTTCAAGAAGAAATATGGTGTCACACCCGGAGAGTATCGGAAGCGGTAGTAACCCGCTTTCTTTATTCCCTGCCAAATACATCTTTTTTCCGGACAATGATATAGCCGACCACCCACAAAGCAATGATCCAAATGGTCAGATATAATAATCCAAACCGGACAGACAATGCATCCGCACCATCACTACTGAAAAAACGGGCGATCATAGCATATCCATGCGGAAGATAACGACTACCATAATAACTGCTTACGACCAACATCATAAATACAACAACCATACCTGCCGAACTGCTGTACTGTACTGTAAGTATCATCTGAAGAAGAGACTGTATGATGCCAACCATTAATGGCAAAACAAGCAGATTCACAAGCATATCTGATGCCCCAACTCCTATAAAATCTGTTCCATATATCATGTTAGCCAATGTTATATGATCCCTGAATGATATCTCTCCGTACCGTGCCCACGCATACGCAAGTGTTCCAAGCCATGCACATGTAAAATACAGCAGATTCACACAAATACACCAAGCACATTTCGAGCACCACCAGATTGAACGCTTCCTGCTCTTAACCATCATATACATACCAAATCCATGCATATCCTGCCGGATATAATCTCCAACACAGAACAGCAGACACAGATACAGCATAAACCACGTCATTGGAACTCCAAATGAACTATCTCCTGTAAACGAAAAAGGGCTTTGTCCCTGAAATAGATTCAACCCATATTCCCATATTGACAGGTTCTGTCCATACCACTGCCAGAAGTACTCGCCGGCCTGATCGACCATACCACAGGCAATCGCACCAATCAGCACAGCCAGAATATATCGTCCAATATATTTTACCAGCCCCTGCCGGATATCATGTTGAAAAAACTTAACGATCATTCTCCGTCTCCTTTATAATCCTTCCCTCTGACATATAGATTTTCTCATCCGCCAGATAATCCATTTCAGATTTATCATGACAGGCAACGATAATGATACGGTTTTCAGCCGAAAGCCCACGAATAATTGCACGGATCTCCTGCACTCCATCTGCATCGATCGCATTGATCGGTTCATCTAACAGGATCAGTTCCGGACTTCCCATGATCGCTGCCGCGATTCCAAGGCGCTGCCGCATACCAAGTGAATACTTGTAAAATTTTTTCTTATCATCCGGATCCAGTCCCACCTGTTCCAGAACCCGGCGTACTTCTGCCTTATCGACATTTTTCTGAAGACCAGCCAGCATCTCCAGATTCTGTTTTCCTGTATAATCATTTAGAAATGATGGATTCTCAATCAACATACCAACACTTTCCGGAAATGAAATATCTTTACCAAGTATCTTATCTTTGATCCGTATAGTTCCGAAACTTGGATAGATCAGGCCTGCCATTAAACGCATCAACATGGTCTTGCCACATCCATTCTTTCCGCATAAACCGTAGATCCTGCCACCGGTGAATGTATAATTAATATCATCCAGCACGGTAGCTCCCTTAATCACCTTTTTTAAATTTGTAATTTCTATTTTCATTCCATTGCTCCAGTTCTTAATACATCTTTTTTATAGTTACTTGCAGCAAACAGCACTATAAGGATCAGAAACGTTCCTGACATTGATAAGAACAGAGAATGCCAGGTAAGCTTCATGCCTTGTTGTGCGGGATTTGGGATCAGACTGATATTATATGCATTTATATCCGGGATCAGATTATGAACTCCATAATACATACAGCAGTTAAACATCAGTGGCAGGATCGTCAATACAAACCCGTTGTTGCAAAACTGTGTGATCGCCAGCGCCATCAGTGCAAATAAACCGCCATAGATAAAATCTATAAAAATATACCATGCTGCATACAACGCCGGTGCTTCATACACAAGATCCCCCAGAAGTGCCCGTCCCGGTACAACCGACTGCAATGCCATTGGGTCTGTTACAATAATCGGCATAAAACAAGCAATCGACAGAAAATTAACAAGCAATGGTATTGCTATCACACATCCTCCACTTACAAATGCAGCTATCCCTCTGGCTGTCAGATACCTGCGTCGTCCACATCGTATGATCATCTGACCGGCATACCCATTGTTCCATTCGGAAAACAACTGGCTTCCATATGGAAGCACTGCCAGAAATGGCAGCAACAGATAGAATAGCTGATTGCAGGGTGACTGCAGCTCTGTTCCTAACCATCCATCCAGAACACCAATCTCATACCAGTATCCATATTCCTTATCCATTTCCCCGGCTTCCGCAACCTCTTCATATTCAGCATTATTCGGAGCATAAGCATATCTGTAAATCCACACTGTATGGTACAGACTGATCAACAATCCAACCACCAGCGCAATATAAAATCCTTTTGTCCGGAACGCTTTCTTTAATTCCAAGCTTACAACCTGTCTCACTGTTCTCCCTCCATTTCTATATCTGTGATCTGTAATCTGTTTTTCACCGGATATGTTCCGAGAACCATCTCATATACCACCTGATTGTTCTCCACCTGCTCCCATTGTTCTTTTGTTAAGACTTCCTTATATATTTCATAAGGAATATAAAGGGTATCTCCCGATACAAATGTTCCATCCGATAATGCCGGATTCAGATCACTGAAAAAGAATGGATCAAATTGATTAAATACATGGAAATACTGAATTGAAGGCATCGTTTCCAACACATTCTGATCCTGAAGCTTCTTCACTGTATATGCCACCATCAATAACTTCGTATTTTCTCCTGTAAGCCACGATTCCTGATAACTCTGATATTCCGGATGTTCTTTGAAATAATCCTCATAATTCCATAGAACAGCGCCTTTGATCTGATAAGTTAATCCTCTGTATGTCAGACTATCTCCCTGTGCGATCACATTCTGTTCCGGCAGTCTGGCATGTGCAGTTACATAACAGATCCGGGCTCCAATTATTAAAAACACAGCAATTGCCAATGCTATACCTGCTATTTTCTTCTTTTTATCCACTTCGTTCTTTTTCCTTTCATAACGCTATGAATCAATCCTGATAAAAATATGCTTTGTATCCTTGTTCACATTAAATGCTGCTCCCATTGTTATATCCATTCCCGGAATTCCCAGATACCAGGTACACGGATCAAATAACTCAGATGACTTAACTGCCCCATCTTCTCCATAACTGAGGCACTGGATTCCTACCTTCACCAGTGCAGATTCTCCCGGCTGAAGTTCAGATACTATCAGATTCTTCGCATCAACAGGATGTTCCGCCGGATTCGCATAAAATACTTCTGCATAACTGCCTTTGATCGGATCCGGGTCGCCATCTTCAAATCCCAAATCCGGATCATATGAATATCCATCTGCATTAACCGGAGCCGCGATCAGTTCATTTGGATTATACTCCTGTTTTGAATCACTTTCATTTGTAACCTCAATCTCTGCATAGACGATCATACTTCTGTCCTCTAATTTGACATCAGAATAAAGGTAATCCCTCTGGTAATCTTCACTGGCCTCAAAATCCGCCGGACTGTCATACAGCTTCAACTTCTTCACTTCAAATCCAAAACCACCAAATGACTGCTTGCCATCTTCCATGGTAAAGATATGTTTCTGTTCTGCTGATGCAACATCCTTCTGGATCTGCTGCTGACGTTTCTATTCTTCCGCTTCCACACTTTCTGAATTTTCCTGTGAAGATGTTTCCTCCTGCATTACATCCTTATGCTTTCTTCTGTAAAAGCCGGCAAAAACAATGCCTGCGATACAGATGATAACAAGAATCACAACTACAAGTTTCTTTTTCATATAAACCTCTCTTTCCTTTTGTTGTCCCATTTTGCTTTATCTATATATTAATAACACGTAATGTGTATGTCAATAGTGTTTTAGTTTTTCTATACATTTACAAAATAAATGATATATGTTATATTTAAACCCTGAATTTGAGGTGTTGTAATGGATCGAAAAAGCAACTTTCGACGTGGATCCGTCGAACTAATGGTCTTACATCTGTTAAGCTTACGAGATTACTATGGATATGAGCTGACACAGATCATAAGACAGGAAACGAATGGCGTCATTGATATTCCGATTGGTTCATTATACCCGGCATTATACAAATTAATTGATGCCGGATATATCTCTGATCATAAAGAACAAGTGGGAAAAAGAATGATTCGTATATACTATCACTTAGAGGATAGCGGGAAAACACGATTAGATCTTTTGTTACATGATTACTACCAGACCAATCAGGCAATTCAGGACATTTTAAGATTTAATGGAGATGAACAAACAGATGAACACAAAGAAAAAAGGGGAAATTAACAGGTATATGCGCAAAGTGCGCCATCTGTTGCCTACCATGCACAAAGCAGAGCGTAGATTTATCACCAACTTACGCCAAGATATAGAAGAAATGGCTCAGACCAGACCTTCTATATCCTATGAGGCGTTAGTAACTGAATTTGGTGACCCACATGAACTTGTAAACAATTATATTTCTGAAAAAGACATTGATACAATTCGAAAAGAATTACATATTTCACATTATATTAAATCACTTGTTATCACAGGCATTCTTGCGATTTTACTGGTAACCGGATTTAAGATGTTGCTTGCTCATCTGGACTACCTACATGCTCAGGAAAGCCAAATTGCATATGACACCACAGTAATAGAAGAATTGGAAACATCCTCAGCAGAAGAAGCACTAGAACCATCTGATATATATGATGATACAACAGCAAATGAAGAGGAACATTAATCCAACTCTGTCATGTTCCAAAACCGGAACATTATCTTAAATAAATGCAAAAGCAAAGAAACCAAATGGGAATCCAAACTTACAGGATTCCCATTTGGTTTCTTTACTTTTATTCTTCTACCACCGGAAAATATACTTTTATCTCACAGCCGCCTACAGCTTCATCAGAGGAAACATCCAGCTCCACATTCAAATCATGCGCCATTTCTTTTGCAAGGTAAAGTCCCATACCGGTCGCTTTCTTCCGCCTGTCCCCGGAATCTCCGGTAAAGCCTTTCTCAAATACATACGGAAGATCGCAGGCTTTGATACCCACACCATTATCCCGGACAGACAAAATAATCTTCTCATGTTCTCTGATACAGGAGATCCAGAGCTTTTTATCCTCTCCTTTGCTGTATTTGATCGAATTACTGATAAACTGTCCAAGCATAAATGCGAAGCCACGTTTATCGGTAAATAATGTGCTCTCTTTTATATCAAGCTGAACCTGTATCTTCTGTTCTTCTAACAGTGGTGTGAAATCTTCCAAAACTTCCTTCACACAGGTTTCCGTATCGACCGACTCGAATCTGTAATCTTTTCTCGCCCCCTTTAAGCGGGCATAATATAACATCTGGTCGATATATCTCTGCATCTGACAGTTGATCCGATCAAGCTTGCATACCACATCTTCTGACAGCTCGTCTCTGTGATTGTCCAGCATAAATGTCAACAGGGCAAGCGGCGTCTTTACCTCATGCGCCCATGCTTCCACATATTCCTCATAATCATTTAGCTGTAACTTCGTCTGTGCGCATTGATCCATCTGCTCATGTAATATCTGACTGAAGCTTCTGATCTCTGCCTGCAGATTCTCCGCATCATGAAGCAGTTGTTCCTCATGGTAGGAATCCGGCATTGCAAGGAATTCATCAAATGCTTTCTTTCGTTTTCTCTCTTTCTTTGCCAGATAAAGAACAGCCGTTACAAATACCAGCAGACTGAACAGAATTACCGATATTACGATCACCTGAAACGCCTGTGCATCGATCAGCCATAACAGCAGGATACTGAGCAGATCAAGCAGTCCGATGATCCCCAGCCAAAATCTATTCTGTTTTATGATCTGTCCGATCTCCTTTACGGATATATGTTCCATTTTTACCTCTCCGCTGTCTGTCCGACAAAACGATATCCGACGCCACGCACAGGAAGGATCTGCTGTGGCATATCAAGATTTGCCATTGTCTTTTTCAGTCTTGTAAGATTCACCTGTAAGGCATTTTCATCGATGAATTCTGCTGTCCCCCATAAGGCGATACAGAGTTCCTCTTTCGTCACGATATCCGATCCGTGCTCTAAGAATATCTCAAGGATCTTTCCCTGATTCTGCGGCAGGATAACAGACTGGTTATGAATGTATAAAGTATAGGTCTGGCGGTCAAGGAGAAATCCATTTCCTTCCAATAGGTTATTTCTTCCCTCATACCGTTTCAACACATTGGATACTCTGGCAAGCAGGCGTTCTTTTCTGCACGGCTTCGTCAGGAATTCATCTGCACCCAGATCCAGCGCATGCAGTTCATCCTGAAGCTGATCTCTCGATGTCAGAACCAGAATCGGTATGGAGCTTTTCTGCTTCAGTTCCCGGCAGATCTGGAATCCACCCATGCCCGGCAGATTCAGATCGAGCAGCACCAGATCCGGGGATGCCGCAAGGATGGCTGCTGCCGCATTCTCAAAATCCGTGATGCCGCTGGTCCGATACCCCGCCTTCTGCAATATGGCTTCCAGTTCTTCCCGCATCATATCTTCATCTTCTACCACTGCTATATGCTTCATATCTACTCCTCATCTATCAGTCAAGATTTCACGCTATCGCCATTGATCTTCATCTGCTCTGAATCTACTCCTCTCGCTCCGGTACCATCAGTGTCAGAAGATACCGGTTGCTTGATCGTTTTACAAATGCCATATAGATGCATTCTACCACACAGAGCAGCAAAATCATAGCTGCAGCAAGCAGCATGGCATCTCGGATACTATTTGAGATCATACCGGAAACCAGTGTAAGGACGGCGCGCACACCGAAGATACTGCTGATGCCTGCAACGACAACCGGCATACCAAAGTACCAGTTGATCTGCTTTCTTGCGGAACGGCAGAGCAGTTCATAGGTTGCTCCAAGCCGGATCAGTGTCTTATATCTTCGGCCGGATTTCTGCTGTCCCATCAGGAACTGTACCCCGATCACGGTATTTGCAATGATCAGGAAAATGATCGCCAGATAGATCGTGATATAACTTGCTGCTACGATATAGAACATCCGGCGTCCCATATTTTTCAGATAACTTTCATACTCAATATTTTTTGCTGCAAAATCAATCTGCGCAAGTTTATCATTCATCTGCATGACCGACTGAAGCAGGTTATCTCCCTTGACCTTTGACTGATCCAGCACACCGTTCAGATAGATCGTGCTGTCCCATGTATATTTGTCAAATACTTCATCCGGCACGATCAGGGCAAAGGATAACGTAATTGCCCGATCTGTGACAATCGGTGTGGTCTGTATCTTACCGGTCAGATACATCTTATGATCCAGATATGCTACCTCCGGGCGGTCTGCCAGAATATCATTTATATTCTGATTCATACTATCCGATGTAAATTCCAGACTTTTAAATACTGCCGCCTCATCGTCTGACAATGCAAGAGGTTCTTTCCCTGCAAGTTCGAGTACATGATTATATCCGCTCAAAGAGATCAGATATGGATATGACACATATTCCAGATTGTTAAGCAGAATATCTTTATCCTCTGAATCCGGCAGTTGTTCTACCCGGTTCATAACGGATGACAGATCAAATACATCGTAATCACCATTTGCACCCGGAATAAGATGACCGACCCGCACCTCAAACAGATCGGAGAAATCCTGTTCCAGTCCATTGTCTGTCAGAAGTTTTTTTACATTTGCCACACCCTGTTCCTGATCTTCTTCGTAATTCTCAAATGTATAATCCATGATATGGATATTTCCCTTTTCATTTCCATAGGAAAATGCGATCACGATTCCTGCACCAAAACAGCAGAGGGCTGCAAGGATCAGAATAGAACTGATCGATAAGGTACTGGATTTTCTTATGACATTTTCCTGCACCTGACGGAAATTAAATACCCGAAGGGCAGCTCTCCCATGGCTGTGTTTTGCCAGACGGTCGATAAAAAACCGCATGCCATAGAATAAGAGCAACATACCGACAAAACCGATCAATATTGTCTCAGACATCTTACGAAGTGTCGTCCATGATATTCCTCCGATCGCCATGCTGTATGCTACAGCCAGACAGATAATACCGAGAACGAAACTTACCGCATAGACACCAGCCGGGAACTGCTTCTTTGTTCCCTCCGGTGTATCAACTAACAACGCACCGATCTCCTGTCCCGCGATCTTCCCGCTTAAGATCAGGAATGCAACCAGCTTAATCACCAGAAATCCAACAGCAGTGATTATGATTGCCTGAATGGAAAATGTTAGCTGATGTCCGACGATCCCAAGTCCTACACATTTGGCTGTAATCAGACTGATCAGTTCAGATAATAAAATGGCAATCGGAAGTCCTGTTATAAGGGCTGCCAGACTGCTTCCTATATCTTCTGCAAGAAGCATCCCGAATAGCTTGCTTCTCCTCATTCCCATCATCAGGTAGACGCCAAATTCGTGTCTTCTTCGTTCCAGTTGGAATTTGCTTGCATAGTAGATCAGGAAGAATAAGATCACCAGTGTCATTACAAAAAATGCAGGTATGATCTGGAACAGACGATCTACCGCATCACTCTCCATTTTCTTAAGGAATACCATAACATCCTGTGAAGAAAGTGACAGGATAATATAGAATGCCACGATAGATATTACTAACGAGGAGAAAAATAAACCGTTTTCTTTTCTGTTTCGTTTACTGTTTTTTCGGATCAGTTTAAAGAACATTTGCGCTGCCCCCTCCCAACTGTGCCATGACCTGCAGGATTCTTTCATAGAACTGTTGCTGTGTCTCTGCGAGCAGATCCCGTCTTAATTCATGGAAGATCACGCCATCCTGAATGAACAGGATACGCTTGCAATAGCTTGCTGCATTGGAATCATGCGTTACCATCAAAACAGTTGCCTTCTCATCCCGGTTCAGACCGGCTAATTTCTCCATCAAAGCTTTGGCATTTCTAGAATCAAGTGCTCCGGTTGGTTCATCTGCCAGAATGATACCCGGATTCAGGATCAGCGCTCTGGCTGCTGCCAGTCTCTGCTTCTGTCCGCCTGACATCTGCGATGGAAACTTATCTAGTACCTCGGTGATCTCCAGATATTCCGTTAACTGCTCCAGACGCTTTCCGCCCTCTGCCTCCGATATGTTATGAATCGACAATGGAACCATGATGTTCTCACGTCCGGTCAGATTATCCAGCAGTTCAAAATTCTGGAATAGGTATCCGATCTCCTTGCCACGGTATCCTGCCAGCTTCTTGCCCTTCAACCTCTGGATCTCTGTACCCTTCATCCGGATCTTGCCGCTGTCCGGCTGGATCACTGTTGCGATACAGTTTAATAACGTTGACTTACCGGAACCGCTGCTTCCCATAATTCCTAAAAACTCGCCCGGCATCACCTGAAATGTGATTCCGTTCAGTGCCTTTGTCTGATTCGGTTCCTTGCCATAATATTTTTTCAGATCTTCTATCTCTAATAATGCATCCATGCTGCCGCCTCCTTGTACTTTCTTAATTGCTGTTGTCTGACTTCTTGGGGTATCATGATTTATTTCTTAATTTCATACCCACCATATCTGACAATATTTATACTATCAGATATCTTCCTCAAATAACACTTACACTGAATGAAAGGTTTTGCCTGTATAATTCCGGAAACATCCGACGATACTAAATATGTTTAAAAAGATAATTGCAGAATTATTATATATATTGCTCATACATGAACAGCATGACTTACCAACACAGTATATATGCGATTCCGCACTCATCAGTAAAATTCCATCAGGAGGTTATCCCATGTCAAATATGTTTTGTTTTCAGTGCCAGCAGACGGCTGGCAATAAAGCCTGTGTAAATACCGGAGTCTGCGGTAAGCAGCCCTCGACATCCAATCTGCAGGACGAATTGATCTGTGAACTGATACGACTTGCCGAAGCAGCCGAGCTTACAAAGAAATCCTTGCAACAGAAAAAAGAGACAGATCCCAAACTTCTGTCCCGATACCTGAACACCCGAAAATCCGCTGACCGCCTGCTGATCGACGGCTTATTTACAACACTTACAAATGTAAATTTTGATGATAAAGCAATCAAAGATTACATCAAAGAAGTGCAGAAAAACCAGAAGGATATCATGCGCTGTATGCCTACAGACATATGTAGCATATCAGATATCGCATATAAGAACTTCCCGACTACAAATATGAACTTCTCAGATACAAATATGAATTCATCAACAGCAAATATCAATCCTCCGACCTGTGGATTGAAAGATCCACATGATATCCCGGTAATCAGCCTGTGGGATGGTACGGACGATATCGTGTCACTCCGCTCCACGTTATTGTTCGGCTTAAAGGGAATGGCTGCGTATGCGCATCATGCAATGAATCTCGGCTATCAAAATGATAATGTAACAACCTGGTTCTATAAGGGCTTGTGTGAAGTGAACCGCGAACACTCGGTAGAAGAATGGATCGAGCTTATTATGGAATTTGGAAAAGTGAACTATCAGTGCATGGAACTGCTCGATAAGGCAAATACCGAATCCTTCGGCACACCAACGCCGACTAAGGTTCACACCGATATCCGCAAGGGGCCTTTCATCGTTGTATCCGGTCATGATCTCCGTGATCTGGATCTGCTCTTAAAACAGACCGAAGGAACCGGGGTCAATGTCTATACACATTGCGAAATGCTTCCGGCTCACGGCTATCCAAAATTAGCTGCCTATAAGCATCTTGCCGGTAACTTCGGAACTGCTTGGCAGAGCCAACAGACGGAATTTGAAAATATCCCTGCACCCGTCCTCTTTACAACCAACTGCCTGATGCCCCCACGCCCAAGCTATGAGGATCGCATCTACACTACCTCTGTTGTCGGCTATGAAGGAATGGTGCATATCGAGGGAACAAAGGATGGCAAGAAGGATTTTACTCCGATCATCAAGCATGCCCTAAAGCTGGGCGGCTATGAACACGATCACAGCATGAGCGGTATCAATGGCGGACATATCCTGACAACAGGATTTGCACATGGCGCAGTCCTCTCCCATGCAGATAAACTTACAGCCGCCATCAAGAATGGTGATATCAAACACATCTTCTTAGTTGGCGGCTGTGACGGTGCCCATCCGGGCAGAAATTATTATACGGAATTTGTAAAACAGACTCCTATGGATTCTCTCGTTCTGACACTTGCCTGTGGCAAATACCGGTTCAATGATCTCGACCTGGGTGAGATCGATGGAATTCCAAGGATCTTAGATATGGGGCAGTGTAATGATTCTTACAGCGCGATCAAAGTTGCCCTTGCACTGGCAGAAGCTTTTAACTGTGATATCAACGAGCTTCCTCTGACTCTCGTTCTTTCATGGTATGAACAGAAGGCTGTCTGCATCCTTTTAACCCTGCTTGCCCTCGGTGTCAAAAACATCTATCTCGGCCCAACCCTTCCGGCATTCATGACAGAGACCGTTGTCCGTTTTCTGGTTGACACCTACAACCTGCAGCCGATCACGGCTCCTGAGCAGGATATGGATGCGATCCTCGGGCGCGGCTAAATAGTCAGCCGGCATCATCCCATTCCGGCAACAGCTTCATCACACGTTCCGGCAAACATCAGTGCTTTATCACACATTCTGGTAACCACCACAATAAGGGCAGCGGCTGGCATATCCGGTTGCTGCCTTATAAGAAGCACCGCAGTTCGAACATCGGACTGCGATCAGATGAAGCTGTTCCGGATCGATCGGCTTGTTGTCCATCAGCTCTTCTTCTCTTCTGAGCCGTTCTCCACGGACAGAAGCAGGATCATAACTGTACTTACCATTGTATTCATAGATATCGATCGTCATTCCGATCGGGAACATGGAATCCGCTCCTCCACTGATCGAAGTCGGCAGGATTACTTCCCGCTCGATACCATAATTATCAAAATAATGCACCTTTACATTTAAAGGAAATCTGCCATTTACCATATAAGATGTATTTTTTACATAACCATAAATCTTCGCTGTATACTTTTCACCATGTACACGGATCATTTTCTTGTTATGGAGCATAACAAGGATCGTCACGATAAAACATAATCCAAGTACCACAAACATTAATGGAATTAATATAAATGCCCCGGGCTTACCAAATGCAAATAAAAAGATCAATGTCATAAAAAGCCCTATTCCTGCAAAACCCACTCCGACAATCATACATATCTTCTGTGCACTGTTCATATCCATCTGCCTCCCACATAATGATCATAACTATGATACTAGCATCTACCCATTTATAAGTCAAACAAATCCATGTATTATTGCGTATACAATTATCTGTTTTCACCTATGATATTCTTTATACCTGCATATGAAATTTTATAAGTTTGAATATGAAATTTTCACTTGCATTTTTACTAAAAGCTTAGTATAATGACCGACGTTGTAAAAATTGAAGAAAAAGCTTTGGTATAAAATTGGAAACGACACAAGTGTGCTCCTGATATTTCACCTCGTTTGCCGACGGATGAGCATATCACTTGATAACGAACAACACATGTGTCTTTTTTGTGCTTATTTTTAAGATATTTGCAGTTTTAGTTCTGCATTTATTCAGATTATTTATCAAAAAGGAGATTTATTTTATGCCAAAAACTTTATTTCAAAACATTGTTTTCACATTAATGATGTCTTTTCTTATGGTCTATGCCATGATCTGCTACAACATTTCCCTAAACACGGGTGGAATGTCAAACTCCGTTTTCTTAGCCGCCTTTCATGAGCTTATCATCATGTGGCCGGTTGCCTTTTTACTTGAATTTCTGTTTGTAGATAAGGCTGCACATGCTCTTGCATTCCGCTTCGTGAAGCCGGATGACCGCCCGATCATCATCACGCTTGCAATTTCTACCATGATCATCTGCATTATGTGTCCTTGCATGAGTCTTGTTGCCACTATTTTATTCAAGCATGCCGGTCGTCAGTTTGCAGCCGTGTGGCTCCAGACCACCTTCTTAAACTTCCCGGTAGCTTTCTTCTGGCAGCTTTTTTACTGCGGTCCATTTATCCGTCTGATCTTCCGCAAGCTTTTTCCAGCGAAATAAGTCTGCATAAACAATGGATTCGGGTGCCTCGGCAGGCTGGCACTTCCTACATATGATCCGCTTTATTTTCTATTCGGTTCGCACGCTTATTCATCAGCAGTCGCCCAAACTCGTCCTTACGGACTCAAACATGGGCTTGATGCTGATAGCTAGTGCAAACCTCATAACGAAAATACGCTAATGTCATATGTAGGAAGTGCCAGCCTGCCGAATCACTCGAATCCATTATTTATATTATGAAATTAGAGAATCCCCTCCGACAGATGGTTATATGCGTAGCGTTTTACCTGTATTTCTTATATGGTCATCAGACGTTTTCTAACTATGACATTTGCGAAGATTTCGTTGTGAGCTGCATATTGCCAGTAAATACGGGTGCCTGTTCGAGCTCAAAGAGCGAGTTGGCACAGGAGTATTTACGAATCAGGCATATGCAGCAAACAGAAATCATAGCAAGTCATAGTAAAAAACGGCTGACTGCCAGATAGGAAATACAGATAAAGCCCCATATGTATAACCATCTGTCGGAGGGGATTTACACATTACGACTGCCAGACCAGGTTACCGGATGGATCAAGAGCCTGAATCCGGTAGGTATGGGCTTTAAGGTCTGCGGACAGGCGGGCAAGATAACCATCCTTTTTCCAGGTGATATAAATACGGTTATACATCTGGTCCGCCGGTAGTTCTGCAAAATGCAAAGCATTTTCTGCCTGAGCAGAGATCTGCGCTGCAGGCTTTGTCCGGATTGTCATTTCCGCATCAAATCCAAATGCCGGAAATTCTTTCCGGAATTTCAACATTTCAAGCTGCTTTTTTACGACCTCCTTTTCAAGTCCTGACTCTATATCTTTTTTTGAAAGATTTGTCCGGTTGATCTCTTTATGTCCACCTGCACCCGCACGCTTCACTGCCTCATAATCATTAGATCCGGCAAACAGATCCAGATACCAGACCTGAGGTTTTCCGGGCATAAATATCTGCAATGCTCTGGCTAATAACAATGCCTGTTCATTTTCGCCAAGTGCATTATAATATGTCGTATTTACCTGATAATACATCTTTTTATTACCGTGAAGATCCTTTACAAAACCACCACGATCCACAAGCAGCCGGATCAGATCTTCAATCCTGTTGTCCGGCAACAATCCGGCAAGATCCAATACCGGTATTCCATCATGGCATCCAAGCATATTCACAGTATGAATATTCTCTTTTATCTGTTCCTTTGCCCACTGCTCCAGGTAAGAGCCATCGCCTCTGTAAAGAGCATCCAGGATCAATCCCGGAAGGAAAAAGTCATATGTCAGATATCCCTTCTCTGCTATCATCTTATACTTTTTCTCTTTATATCCGGCATGAATCTCCGGAAGAAGGCGGATTCCATATGGTTTTGCAAGCTTATGGATCTGTTCAAGGAATTCCCATGTCTCCGGTTCATTTAAGAAATTGGCGCGTCCCGGTGCTTTTGGGGCATATGCAAATGCATCCAAACGGATTATCTTCGCTCCGTAACCTGCCAGTTTTTTTATGGTTTCACGGTAAAAGTCCCAAACCTTTTCTGATTTAATATTGAGATCCATTTGTCCTAAATATCTGGTATGATAATCATCAGTATCCCGAATCTCCTGATAAAACGTATTCCAGTATGGAATCCGACTGCCATCTGCCATTTCCACCATCAACAGAGGTAATCCCGGTTTACGGAAGAACATCGGATCCAGATACTTCTGTTCCGGTTGTATATAGCCGTCTTCTGTCATTTCTCCACAGTTTTCCCAGAATGTATTCCAGTTAATAAAAAAGTCACGATATTCCGATTGACTGCCATTCTCCAACAGATCCTGAAACTGTGGCGACTGTACAGACGCATGGTTTAACACAAAATCCAGCTTCAAATCTATATTCTGTCTGCCCAACCGTAATAGTGCCTTTTCAGAATGAAATGTCTCCTCAAGATCATAGTCGATTACAGAAAAACCACGATCCAGATCAGAATGGTAAATACTCGGTAGTATATACATTGAGGAAAATGCATCTGCAAATCCATTTCTTTCAAATAAATCCGCAACAGCTTCCAGATCTCCGCCAAGACTGTCCGGATACAGATTCAGCATTGGACCATTTTCAATTTTATTTATATCTGTCATATTTGTTTCTTCTATCTCTGTTTTCCTCATATTCTATAACCTCCTGTTCACTTACTATTCCGTATAAATCCTGCCATGCATATCCTGAATGATATCTGCCCGATCCAGTCCATCATTAATCTTTTTCTGCTCAATTCTTAATACTCTGGCTACAAAGGGACTGTCAATGGCAGTGTCACGATTCCTCTTCTTTCGGTTTTCAAGTGTTTCTTCCGGCGTACTGATCAATACAACAGATACATCCACCCCCTGCAGGTATGCACTGTTTCCATGTGTCCATTCAAGGATCAGAATATCTGTATCTGATACATCCCTGCGATCATACCAGATATCATCCTGGGTTCTTCCCATATGACGTAACAGCAGTTGTGAGGTCCCTCCATGAAACTGCATGAGAAGATTCGATATAGCTTCATAATCCAGTTCCTGATCCGTACCCAGATAGTCTGTAAGAGCCTTGTCTCCATACTTCTGATATATGGATAACCACTGCATGTCCTCCTGTTCTTCTGCATCCCTTCCGGCTTTTTGAAGCTCTAATAATTTTTCTTTTATTTCATCTGTATATAGCCTTTCAGTTATAAGTCCATTTAACCCGGACATACGAAATCTCGCAATTCGTTCTGCATCATTATACATGGGAATCCGATGCGGATAATTATCCCCGCTTATAATAAGTGATTTCTTTCCCTGTTTTTCAAACATATTTTGAAGTAAGAAAGCCATTCCGGTCTTACCAACACCAGAACCTCCGGATACCGATATGACTGTTTTTTTCTCTTTTCTTTCTTCTGTTTTTTTCCGGATCAACGGAAATAACCGTTCTGCGTTTTTGATCTGTTCCTGTGCCAGATCCGATACTGTAATTTCTTTCGTATCCATCTGTCCGTCACCTCATTTCTGGTCATCTTATATATCTTTTACTCTATTGTTTTTGCCAAACTCCCCGATCTCTGCAAACAGAAACCGGGGAGTCCTATTTATTTATTCTTATTCTACTGCATCAAGCAGGATCTGATAGCTTGGATAATTACCGGATACTATCGTAAACGGCATACCGAGCTCCATCAAAGCAGCTCCTGAATAAACAGTACCTGTTTTCTTATCCCGATAGGAACGTTCCGGCGCAAGCCCTCTCAATCGAATATAAAATACAGGATGATTACCATGTGTATTTAATAAAACAGCACCTACAACTGCATGTTTTTTTTCTTCATCGACAGACATCCATGCTCCATATTCCGCCTCAAACGGATTACTTAATCTGTAATAATCCCCTTTTAAAATAACCGGTGCTGCTTCATGATAGGTTTTGATCTGTTCACGGACTGCCGTCTTATCTTCCTCAGATAACTTTCCAAGATCCAGTTCATATCCGAATGCACCTGTCATGGCAACCACACCTCTGGTCTTCATGTCCGTCACTCTGCCGGTCTGATGATTCGGCACCGCAGATACGTGGGCTCCCATCGTTGATAAAGGATAAGCAAACGATGTACCATACTGGATACGGATACGATCAACTGCATCTGTATTATCACTGCACCATATCTGTGGTGTATAATACAACATACCCATATCAAACCTTCCGCCACCGCCGGAGCAGCCTTCCCATAACATATCCGGAAATGCCTGCGTCAGGCGTTCCAGCAGGTCATATACACCAAGCATATAGTCATACATTACATTTCCCTGCCATACCATACTGTCGGAATATATATCACATAAGCTTCGATTCATATCCCATTTCACATAATTGATATCGCCCTGCCTGAGGACAGCTGCAATCTGTTCATAGATATGATCCACCACCTCCGGATTTGCAAAATCAAGTACAAGCTGATTTCTGCCGTGTACCGGATGTTTACCGGGAACCTGAATTGCCCACTCCGGATGTTTTCTGTAAAGATCACTGTTTTCTGAAACCATCTCCGGCTCTATCCAGATACCAAACTGAACACCTTTGTCATGAACCCGTTTTGTCAGCTCCGTAAGAGAACAGCCCAGCTTATCTTCATTTACAATCCAGTCACCAAGGGATGAATTATCATCATCTCTTGTGCCAAACCAGCCATCATCCATGACCAGAAGCTCCACACCAAGTGCTGCAGCCTGCTCCGCAAGATTAACGATCGCTTCACCATTAAAATCAAAATAACAGGCTTCCCAGCTATTTACAAGAACCGGACGGATCTGATTTTTATATTTCCCGCGACAGATATGCTCTCTCACCAAATGATGCATCTGATTGGATAGCTGTTCCATTCCATACGCTGAATATGACAAAACTGCTTCCGGGGCATAAAATGTCTGCTCCGGCTTTAATTGATAGGAAAAGAAATCCTCCTGAAGACCCATAACCAGACGGATCTGATCAAACTGATCTAATTCTACGCTTCCTTCAAAACTTCCACTGTACACCAGTGATATACCATAACAGGCTCCGGCGGTCTCTGTTGTGCCGTGTTCCGCAAGGATCATATATGGATTATACTGATGTCCGGACGTACCACGATTACTTCCGATCACCTGTCTGCCATGTGTTACCGGTGTTCGCTGCATATTCCGTTCCATTGCATGCCGTCCATAAAATGTCAGTACATCATAATCTCCATACAAAAGATCAAGACATGCGCTGGAAAGCTTCTCCAGATAGATTTCATTCTTTCCGACATTTGTAACTTTTACACTTCTGGTTATTACATCGCAGTCAGGTAATACGCCATATAATAATGTTACCTCTACACCGACTCTTTCGTCCTTCAGATATATGCACAGAGTCTGTGCAGCTTCAGAATGTGCTGCCGGAAGTCCCGGGAGATCATACTTACCATCCTGAATCTGATATCCTGTATAGCGAAGATCAAGTGCCATACAGCCATTTGCTTCACGGATCTTTCCTGCCGTTGTTCTGTAATCACCGGTTCCAAGAACAGGGAATTCCTGAGGAAGTGCATCCAGGGAATAAGTACGATCGTTTCCAAGATCATATGGATTTCCTGAAAAACCTCGATCATAGTAAGTCAGTATATAATCCATTTCCGAATCCAAGCGTTTTCCGTAATACAGATGAAGCAAATAATCATGTGTATCGGCCATCATCTGATAAGTGGTATGTTCCGTATGGAGAGAAAATATTCTTTTCTCTTTGTTATATATAATAGCCATAAATTAAGTCTCCTTTTATTTTACTGCTCCGTTTGCCACACCTGATATGATCTGTTTCTGACAAATAATGTAGAAGATCAGAATCGGAAGTAACGCTAACAGATAAGATGCAAAAGCCAGATTGTAATTTGTTCCAAACTGAGTCTGGAAATTCAGCTGCGCAAGCGGAAGTGTATTCTGATCACCGGACATAATTACAAGCGGTGTCATAACGTCATTCCATGTGCCAAGGGCTGTAAGGATCGCAACCGTTGCATGCATTGGTTTCATATTCGGGAAGATGATCTTCCAGTAAGTCGTCCATGTAGTGGCTCCGTCAACACAGGCTGCCTCTTCCAGTTCAAGCGGAAGATTATTCAGATATCCTGCATATAACATTGTGTTCATTGGAAGATAAAATACTGTATAAAGTAATACCACACCAATCATATTTGCCAATCCCATTTTTGCTGTCTGTTTTACGAGCGGCATCATCAAAATAGCAAATGGCACGAACATACCACTGACAAGATAAAGATAAATTCCATTATAGATCCGATTCTTTTTCTTGCTTCGTCCAAGTACATAACCGATCAGGGAATGTATTACGATCGATAATGCGATAGTTGCCAGTGTGATAAATAAACTGTTACCGAGAGAATGCCAGAAATCTGTTACCTCCATAGCTTCCTTAAAATTACTCAGACTCCAGTGCTGTGGAAGAGATAAGATTCCATGGATATCATTTGTCATCTCAGACGGCTGCTTAAATGCGATCATAACCGTCATATATAATGGGAACAGGATGGTAATAAGACCAAGGATCAACAGAATCGTAACCCCGATATTATATCGTTCTTTTCCTGTCTTAATCCCCTTTTCTTTATATTCTTTTCTGATCTGTCTCTGCGATTTTTTCATAACTGTTCCTCCTTCTTACCCAGGAAACGCATCTGTAATACAGATATCACTACGATTACTATAAAGAACACGACTGCATTTGCACTCTGGAATCCAAACTGTCCGCCACTCATACCATTATTGTAAATCAGGTAGGAAATGGATTCTGTGCTCTGCGCAGGGCCACCCTTTGTCAACGACATGATCTGGTCAAATACCATCAGGAAGTTCTTCATACAAAGGACTACATTAATTGTAAAAAACGGAAGGATCAGTGGGAATGTCAGATAACGGAATTTTGCAAATCCGGTTGCACCATCTAAAGATCCTGCTTCGTATACATCTTCCGGAACTGTCTGAAGACCGGATATATAAATGATCGTATTCATCGCGATCGACTGCCATGCACATACTACTGCGATTGCTAGCCAGGCCGTTTTAGAACTTGCCAGCATACTGTTTCCCTCAAAACCGAGCATGATTGCAATCTGTGGCAGAATGTAAGTAAAGAAATAGTTAAAAATATAACCAACAACCAGACCGCCTAAGATATTTGGCAGGAAATACAGTCCACGAAGGCCGCTCTTAAAACGAATCTTGCTGTTTAATGCCATCGCAAGGATCAGGCTGACAACATTTACGATGATCGTTGTTACTATAGCCAGCTTAAATGTAAACAGATAGGATGAACCAACTCTGGCATCATGAAAAAGATCAATATAGTTTCGAAAACCAACCCACTCATAGCTGCCATACCCACGGAAATTGGTAAAGCTGTAAATCGCACCCTGAATCAAAGGCAATGTGTTGAATGTAAAGAACAATGCTACGATAGGAATTGTGATCAACATAAATGTTCTGGATTTCCCGGACATTTTCTTTTTCTTTTTAGCAAACTTCATATCTTCTGTCTTTTTTGTATCCATTTCTATTCCTCCTCTCCGGAATGCTCCTGCTCATATTTGCGAACCTTTGTGATCAGGTCACGATTGTACCGTTTCCATTCCGTATCAAATTTCTTCAAAAACGCTTCTGTATCTCCATCTAACAGATAAGTCTGAATCAATGCATCTACTGCCATCTCAGATGGATAAAAATGATCCTGATAATCAGTCACGATTCCGTTGTCCAGATATTCCCGCATACCGTCTAACATAGATGCAAGCTTAAAATCACCTTTCTTACAAGGTACTGCGTTCTGATTGTCTATATAGTCCTGTACATTTTCATCCTCTAACAGGAAACGGAGGACTTCATAGGCTGCTTCCTTATTCGGACAGTCTTCCATCACGCAGAACTGAAGATCTACACCGGATGTCAGAACCATGTCATCCTTATTGTTAGAAGCCGGGAATACAAATGAATCAATATTGATATCCGGATTTACTGACTGGATCTGTGGTACAGCATAGCTTCCGATCATATACATTGCTGACTCACCTTTTGCAAATGCTGTACAAGCATCATTATAAGAATATGCAACCGGATTGGCTTCTCCATACTGAAGCAGGGTTTTCATTTCTTCCGCAACCTGAACATACTGATCGGAAAATGTCGTTTCTCCCTTATTAACATCCTTACATACGGTCGAAGATGTCAATGAAGCTACTGCACTGTTCCATGGAGAAAGACAGGTCCATGTATCCTTGTAGCCCATATAAAACGGAAGAATTCCTTCTGCTTTAATCTCATCGCATAATGCAAGAAGCTCATCCCATGTTTCCGGGATCGTCCATCCATGCTCCTCAAACATATCCCGGTTGTACAGGATACCGGCAGCATTTGCCACATATGGAACACTGTATGTTCCTTCTGTTGGAATAAATTTCAGATTCTCACAGATCGTCAGATAATTTTCCTTTATATCTGCCAGTCCATCAAAATCAGAAATATCCATCAACATATCGGCATCAATAAAATTCGAATAATTGATGTCACCGCCAATACCAATGATATCCGGATTATCTTCACGAACAAATCTGGTCTTCAACACCGTCATTGCATCGTTCGGAGAACTGATCTTCAATTCAATATCATCATGACTGGCATTAAACCGTTCCTCAACTTCTTCAAAATAAGAGGTTGCTTCCGGCTTGTACTGTACCAGTTCGATCACTGTTTTTCCGTCTTTATTATTCTTGCCACACCCCGCCAGTAAGCAGAAACCAGTCATCATTGTAAGTACAAATAATAGTTTTTTCCCTTTTAGCATAAATACATTTCTCCCTTCTTTTATAATATGCTTTTTTAAGTTATTTTCATTCTAACATATCATAATGCTTGTTAAAATATCGTAATAATTCCATTTTTATACCAAAATGCATTATTTTTGTCTCACTATTGCATTTATCTAGCATTTTGGTATATAGTAGAAAACAGTAGAGTTTATATTGTGTATTTGTTCTAATTTTGGGAGGTTTTTTTATGCATGAATACCTTTTTTCTATATTTCCAAATGAGAAATTTATAGATCTTGGACTATACCAGTACGGATGGGAACGCTGTGCACCGGCCCATCAGTTCGGTCCGGCTGCCAGAACCCACTATCTGTTTCATTATGTCATCTCCGGAACCGGACTTTTAATGGCACAGGACAAAAAAGGAGAGACTAGAAATTATTCGATCAAAAGCGGACAGGGCTTTCTTCTGTATCCGGGACAGATCAGCACCTATATCGCAGATGAGACAAACCCATGGGAATATACCTGGCTGGAATTTGATGGATTACGGGTAAAAGAAGCACTGGACATTGCCGGTTTTTCAAAAGACCAGCCCATCTATCATGCTACCTCAAAGGAATACCGGGAAATCATGATGAACGAAATGCTCTATATTGCCAATCACCCAAACGAACCGCCATTTCACCTGATCGGTCATTCCTACCTTTTTCTGGATGCACTCACCCGTTCCACCGCCTCTACCCAGATGATAAAAACCGGTAAAATGAGCGATTACTATATAAAAGAAGCAATCAACTTCGTAGAGCAGTATTTTCCTTATGACATCTCTATCGAAGATATAGCTGCCTGTTGCGGCATCAACCGCAGCTATCTGGGAAAGATATTTCATGACTCCATTGGCAAAACGCCACAGGAATTCCTGATAAACTATCGGATGTCCAAAGCAACAGAGTTGCTGAAAATGACTAAATTATCAATTGCAGATATAGGAAATGCAGTCGGCTATCCAAACCAACTGCATTTCTCAAGAGCTTTTAAAAATATATATGGTGTCTCCCCCAAAAACTGGCGGGACCAGAATCACTAACATAGAAACCCCTCCGGCAGATGATTATATGTATGTGGTTTTATCTGTGTTTCTTATATGGCAGTTAGTCATTTTTCTACTATGACTCGCTTTATTTTCTATTCGGTTCGCACGCTTGTTTATCAGCAGTCGCCCAAACTCGTCCTTACGGACTCGGACATGGGCTTGATGCTGATAGCCAGTGCAAACCTCATAACGAAAATATGCTAATGTCATAGTTAGAAAACACCTGACTGCCATATAAGAAATACAGGTGAAATGTTACATATATAATCATCTGTCGGAGGGGATTCGTTTCCTTAGTTATAAGTTCCACCTACGCCGGATCCGGCATTGAAGCCAAATAACGCACAACAGATCAGGTCGATGATAAAGGCTGTGCTTAAGACAGCGCAGATCAGGATCTGTGTTTTCCGATTCTTCTTATGCATAAAACGGCTGAGCTTCGGCGCCGCGATATAGACACCGAACAGACTTCCGATGCCAAATGCAAGTAAGCCGACCAGACAGATCCTTCCATTTAAATTCAGGAAGAATTTCTTATAATTCCAGTAGTGGGAATTAAAGAAGAAATCCAGGATCCAGCTTGCGATATATTCGAGCACGCCACAGATACCCATAGACATCAGGAATAATTTCAATTTATCTGCCTTAAACCGGTCTAACAGGAAGATAATAACGACACCCCCGACACCATAGATCGGAAGCCACGGTCCATACATTGTTCCACGGTTTACGAGCTCATGATCTCTGACGATGTGGAGCAAAACCTCCCACACCCAGCCGACAAAACAGAATGAGAAGAAGAAAAAGATGAAATCTGTCAGCCGGTATTCACTCTTGATTTTGATTCCCTTTGGTACTTCTACTGCTGCATCCTGCAAGAGATATACCGGCACAGCAGTTTCTATACCTTTACAGTATGGTGCTCCGTCAAATGCACGCTCAACAAATGCTTCACTGTCAATTCTCTTTCTAAGATGAAAATACATCTCCACGTCGATCTCTACATCAAACGGTACTGCTACTAACAGACCGGCAATCGGAACAAGCTTTAACAGCATAACAGGAATACAGGACAGATCTGTTACGAACATCTTCCATTTGTATCCATTTGTCATTTCTTTGGATAAAGCTTTTGCCTCTTTCCAGCTAAGTGTCTGATTCTCCGCAACAAGATACGGGATCATCCGGTACTGATAGAATTTGTATATACCACCGACGATCGTAAGATTCCATAAAAACAGAACCACCTTATATACGAACATTGTCCAGATCAATCTCAATAAATGTTTAAAATGAAATGGTGCAAACATACGGTTGATCGATACTTTATCACTGTACCGACACTCCATCGCATACCGATTCTTTCCAACGATGGCTGCACTCTGAATGAAGAAATGCACGATCATCATAATAAATGCGGATAACAGAAGTGCAATGATCACTTCTCCGGTATTACGTTCCAGATAGGCGGCATTTGCGCCTAACAGCTTAATGATCCATGTCTGACTCTTGGAAGCAACATCGATCAGTCCGATCACAAAATCTGAATGTATAAACGGAACATCCTTTACAATCGGTGTATTTACAGCATAGTCTTTTAAGATTTCCACGTTACTTGCTACATGCGAAGTATCCAGTCCGATTGCCTTATCAATCCCATTTACAAATGTCGACTGTGCAAATTCATCGACACCTAAAAATGCAAAGATGAAGCAGACTGCAACCAGTGCAAGCCACGCCATCGTTCCACGCTTAAACACCGTGTTCCACGCGCCTTTTCTCAGTTCTTTTCGATTCCAGTTCATATTCTTATGCTCTCCTCCAGCTCTGCTTACTGTATAATCTCATACTGTAACAGCTCGTAGTGCAGCTTCGTTCCCTCTGCGATTCCATTCGGCAGCAAGGCTCTTGCAACCAGCTTATCTTCTTCGGAACCATCCAGATTCTGCAGATGCGCATATTCTCCATCAATCTGTTTTACAATATAATCACATACTAACATTTCCATATCTCCTATCAAAAGCGTTAGCCTGATTATACTATCTCTTTCGACAAAATTCTATCTTTATATGCAATTTGAAATTTACAAAAAACTTCGCAATCAAAATAAACTGCCTGTATGCATACATTTAATCATTAGACAAATATATCCACCCGGAAAAGAATTCAATGCATTTTTCGTTATAAGATACACATTGTCAACAAATGCGGGTGTATGTCTGAGCCCAAAGGGCGAGTTCACACAGGAGCATTTGTGAATCAGACATGTGTATCGAATAGAAAATGCATTGATATTTTCAGAGTGGATATATCTGTCTAATGTTATACTGCTTATAAACAGTTTATTTTGATTGCGAAATTTTTGCTACTTGCCAAAATGGAATAAGCCTTTTTTCTCATATGGCTCACTGGTTGCGGAAAGCATCTCATAACCGATATCCTTGATTGCCTTCTTTGCAGCCTCAGTATCGATATTGTCCTCGCTGATGATCACCGTTTCTCCGCTCTTGGCAGAAGAAGTTACCTTTTTTACCTTGAAATTCTTACGGATCAAATCATTCATGTGGGCTTCACACATACCACACATCATGCCATCAATTTTTAAAGTTGTCTTTATCATCTCAATTCCTTCTTTCGTATTCATTATGTCGCATTTAATATATACCCCACATGGGTATATGTCAATTCTGTTTCTATTATATTGAGAATTAATTATCGCTTAATCGGATATTACTTCACAAATCACTTTTTGAAAAATCATACTGTATAAAAAGGAAAAACCGGCAGTCCCTAATCTGCCGGTCATCACCGATATCCCCACATCGGTCTCACGCTCTTTTCTTTATACTAAATTCCCAAATGCACTGATCTATTGTCGATCATAGTCAAATTATATCACCCTGCACCACTTTTTGTACACTAACCAAATGGATAGTATTTGGTATTTATTTCAATTATTTTTATCTTTTTTACCTTTTCTTATCCAATCGTATATACACGCACTGTCCAATTTGCGGGTTGTATTTTTATATAGTTCTGATTAAAATATAAAAAAAGAAAGGAGCTTCCCATGACAATTCAGGATTTTGTTTCTCTTTCCGGTGAGGTATTGACACAATATTATGACAACAACATTACACCATTTCTCGATGCATGCCATGAAGATGTTCTGTGGATCGGTCCTGCCGAAAAACAGGTGATCCGCACAAAAAAAGCGTTGATCAACACATTTCTGTCTGAACAGCACGAATTAAAATTTGTTCTTCATGATCTGGTTATTACCCCTCTTGCTACGACCAGCAACCGGGTAGTTGAGATCATTATGTTCTTTATGGTTGATACGATATGGCCTGATAACAGCATGAATCGGGTTAATCAGAGGATTCATCTGTCCTGGATCATGAACAACGGAGTTCCTCAGATTCGGCTCTGCCATATCTCAAATGCTATCTCTTACGATGAACGAGATACAATCTATCCGGTGCATTACGATTCCAAATTCCGCGGAATGCCGCTTGCCGGCGTATCCCGCTCGGAACGTTTGTCGTTTAAGGGTACAGATAAATCTCTGCTTTTTCTGAATCGGAATCAGATCCTGTACATAGAATCCCATGGCAGACACTCCAATATCCATACAACCTCCAATTCCTACGAGATTACAGAAAGTCTGCTTTCTCTGGAAAAACGCTTCCCGGATTATTTCCTGCGTTGCCACCAGAGTTATTTGATCAATCCTGATTTCGCATCATCAATCGAACGTTTTAAACTTACAATGTCCGATGGCTTTGTAATCCCAATCCCGGAAAAGAAATATACTCAGGTAAAACGTCTGCTTCTGGATTTTATTAACGCCCGGTCATCAGACACCGGAATTTAAAAGATCTTTAAACGGTGCAAATGCTGATGGAATCGCAATCTCCTGCTTCAGCTCTTCTAATGTAACCCAACGAAGATCTTTCGCCTGCTGTTCCATACATTCCATATAAAAGGCTTTCATATGCCATTCTACATGGGAAAAAATATGTGTATATGTTGTCTCCATCCAGATTTCTTTTGGGTGGAGATTTTTTGACGTTACATACGAAAGGATCTCCTGTGTGCTGTAGCTTCCAGGAAGATTCGGGAATTCCCACAATCCATGTAACAACCCTTTCTCTGTCCGCTTCCGTATCGCAACCTTATCTTCATACCGAAGCATCAGCACCGCTTTTTCTTCCACTTTCCGTTTCTTCTTTGCTTCACGAACTGGATACCGCTGCCAGGAATCATGCTTATGAGCTTTACACAATTCCTGTAGTGGACACACCTCACATTTTGGCGCACCATTTGGCAGACAGATTGTTGCTCCAACCTCCATCAGACTCTGTGTCAGCATATCGCAATGTCCATACCGGTACACCTGTAGAAGCTCCTCCCGGATTTTCTTCTTTACTGCCTGCTTGTCGATATTTGACGGATCTTCCATCACTCTGGTATATACCCGGAGAACATTTCCGTCCACTGCAGGAGTGGGCAGATCAAAGCAGATCGAGCCGATCGCTCCCGCCGTATATTCTCCGATTCCCGGCAGACTCAGAATCTCATCGTATTCTGCAGGGAAGTTTCCCTGCCATTCTATCACCACTTCTCCTGCTGCCTTTTTCAGATTTCTTGCACGGTTATAATATCCAAGTCCTTCCCAAAGTTTCATCAAGCGGTCATCATCTACCTCTGCCAGCGCCTCAATCGTCGGAAGCTCCTGCAAAAACGTTCTGTAATATTCTTTTACTGCTTCCACTCTCGTCTGCTGCAGCATGATCTCCGACAACCATACATGATACGGTTCTTTATCTTTTCTCCATGGAAGATCTCTGGCATGCTCCGGATACCATGCGATCAGATTGTCCGCGATCTGCTTATATACATTTTGCATAAACTCATTCCATCCTGTTGCGTTTTTGTATTTTATTTCTATCATTCTATCACAATATCCTGCAAAACAGCATTACCATTTTCTTCCCGTTTTCATTTATTTGCTGCCATCGGATATTGCTCCTCTCGATGTTTTTATTTTCCCAACAATTCTACCGTTTTTACCACATATGCAAATGCTTCTGCATTAAACTTTCGTAATTTTGAGAGCTTCGAATAGTTTGATTTACCTATATTACAATCCAGATATAAATTACAGTCTATAACTTTTTCAAAATTTGATTTTCGCAAAATACAAGCAGCAAGATACATTGTTTTACAGGCAGATTGCACCGCCTTCTCAGCAGAATATCTTTCATCATATATATGTGTGGAAATACTTTTTATTCCTGCCAGATACATTGGATATTCATTACCGATCTGTCCTCTGCCAGCAATACAGGCAGCAGTATCTATTGTATCCATTAATACCTCATTTGCCGATATATCTAACCCTCTATAATTTATCTCCGTTTCAACGATAGCCATATAAGAATTATAAACATCTTCAAAATCATCAAATACATCGATCAACGCAGCTACATCATACATTTGTTTGATTATCTCAAGTTCTTTTCCTATTCCCAATGGTATACCCGTCGTATGTGGCGCAAATGCTGTTAATTTATCACCCAGAATACAATCTACCGATGGCAATACAACTTCTAAATCTTCCCCCTGTGTATTTAAAAGATCATTTTTAATAGGTTTACTTACAATCCTTGCATAATGATTCTCTTCAAAGAGGATATCTAAAAGTATATAAAACAAAGTATCATTTTTCACCGGAGATTTATAATAAAATTTATAGTGTTTCTTTGCGATACCATTTTTTCCAATTCTCTCCTGTTGCACGACTTTCTCAAAAGGAAAGACATCTTTTACTTTCTTCAAATAACTTTCCACATCCGTTCCTTGTGGAACGATTATATCAACATCTGTCGATAATCTTCTTGGATGTTCAAGTAACAACATTAAACTGGTTCCACCCTTAAATATAAACGGCATCTTTACCTTGCAAAGAGCCTCCAGCAAACCAAACGCATAGATGCTTCTCTCTAAAATAAAAGTATCCGTATTTTTATTTTTTCTCAATTCATTTATATGTTCTAATGTATAATTATCCTTTGTAAGCATCCAATCTCCTATACAATCAGTTGTATGTTCGTGTTATCTTTTATAAAATCCCGAATTTCAATTTCTTTATTACGCCTCCGTGCATATCGAAATAACTTTGTTTCATCAATTTTGTACATGGAAAACATATTTTCCAAGGCCTGTGGATAATCAGAAAATGAAAGCATCTGCTTCAATTTTTTATTGGCAAACAAATCTACTACCAGCTTTTCCAGTGAAAGACCATACGCCGAACTTTCCCCTTTCGGAGACTCACTGACAAGACGATCTAGCAATATTGTTTCATATGTTGCATAACGCAATACATCTTCTACACTTGGCTTAAAAAGAACCTTTTTATTTTCAACTATTAACTGATCAAACACAAATTCACATCCTGTATGTTCAACTTCTAAAAAAATATAATTATATCCTACCTGATGATTAAAAAATTCATTCAACCATCGAAGTTCCCATATTCTATAATCCACCAATGGAAATTTCTGCTCCATCTCATCTATTATTTTTTTTGATCTGTCTGTATAGATATTTGTATATTTTTTCAGATGTTCTCCTGATGTACACTTCTTGTATTTATCACGACCAACTCTTTCTATCTCTGACATTCGAATCCAATATTCTATTAATCGCTTCATCTGTCCTTCACGAAACTCCGGTTGTACCTCAATCACAAGCTGCATCAATTCTTTTCTTGATATTATTCCATCAGGTATTCTTATCAGTAAATCCATATTTTTCATTCTTCCATACAATCCAATCTGTAATTGGAATCCTCCTTTCCTCTTTTTCTAACCGTTTCATTGTCTCGTTCGGCAATTTTTTATTTTTTTGCCGATATGGTCATTAATAGGATAACATCTTTTATAATAAAAGACAATGACCAGAGCGGCAATTTTTTATTTTTTTGCCGTTCCGGTCATTTTGATAAGAATAATAATTATATACTTAAAATCTTCTTCCGCCCATACCACACATAGGTTTTTCTTCTGTTTCCGGTGTTTCTACTACATAATTTGTGCGAAATGCAGCATTTACTTCTGCAATTTCTTTCTTGCCATCAATGTAATCTCTGAAATATTCCATCAAATTCATACCGGAATTCTCACAGCCTTCTTCTTCCTCCCACTGTTTTACAAGTGCAATTCGTTCTGATTTTGTTGTGTCTTTAATTAATGTACTTTTCATCTGAAATTACCTTCCTTTTTTCTTTTTTTCCGGAATCTCAATCCCTCTTGCTTCTAACAGTTCCTTCAATGACTGTGGCTCATAATTCATATAAGGCTGCATACAACCGACATTGATCGCCAAGAAATCCTGGTCTTCCTCATGAAGATCCTTGCGTTCATTCAACCGCTTTATGCAGTCCTGAAAAAACACATCCTCTGGGGATCGGTGTGTATGCCCATACAACAGGATATTCCCTCTATGCTGACCATTCCAGAACAGAATTGGATAATGACAAAGCACCAGCTTATATGCATTTCCTCGAATGTTGTCTGTAATCTCTTTGTAATTACAAACCTCCTCAAATAACTGCCGGAGCCTGTAATCTGACAGATCATCATGGTTCCCATGCACAAGAATCTTATGTCCTTTTAACTGCGCAACGAGTGCAATCAATTCTTCACTTTTTCCCCGCTTACTGATGTCGCCAAGGATATAGACCGTATCTCCGTTTGTCACCTTCCGGTTCCATCTGGCAAGCATATCGGTATGCATTTCTTCCAGTGTCTTATATTCTCTTTCGTCATATCCGCTTCCGCTGCCTGAAAGCTGGCTGGCACAGCAGAAATGCAGATCACTGATATAATAATTCATTCTGTGTTTTCACCTCGCAATGCCTCTATAACATTTTTTCTCCCACCATTTTACATTCTGCCAAATAGGTGTGTCAATTCATCCAGTGGATCTGTTCTCCCTGAACCAGTGGATACCTAAAAAGCTCGGAACCGTCCAGATCACAATGGTGCATATCCACACCTGTGATCTGGTGGTTTTCGTATGTTGTATAATAATAGATTCCTTTATCTGCATTACAGCAGGAGGTGTAGAGCGTAATCTCATACTTGCCATCTGTCACTTCACAGCATCCACGCTGCTGATCAACCGATCCAAGAATATGGAAGAACTGGCTGATACTCTCCGCCTCGCTGTCGCCAGATTTTGAATTCATTTTTGTAAATGCGACCTTTGCAAATCGTGACGCTGACGACAGATCTCCCGGCAAACCAAGTGCACCCATGCCCCTGCTGTAAGACTGTAACTGCAGCTGCTCTGCGAAAGTATTTTCCGGCTGTTTCGGAGATAAGCCCTGATAATTATTCAATAAAAACATCTGTGTCTCAAATGGTGGATTGTTCGTGAGAACTCCGACCGGATTCTCATGTATATGCATTCCATCCGCCATACACTCAACTGTGATCGCAGCATTTCGATCTGCTATGATCCAGTGTAACTGTGCCGATGGAAGCTGTTCGCTGAAAGGTGTTCCAACCAGATTCGTCCGGTCAAGCAATGCCCGTACCTCGTCCAGATCCGCACACTGTCCAAGTATCCACGGGATAAATTCAAACTGCGCAACATTATCCCTGCCAGCTTCTACTGCCTGATAAACTGCATTTCCAACAAAATTAAGTCCCGCCATACCGACACCCTTTTCATTGATCGCATCATAATAAAGCGGATATTCACCTGCCACATGCGCCATGCCAATGATCGCATAATGAGAATCCCTCTTTCCCATATGACGAAACTCAAACGGGAACTTTCTCGGTGTCACCGTAATCTCATCCCCGTAAGAAAATTCATAATCTAACGTCCTGCCAAAATAAAAATCCTTCGTTTTATACGTTGCTGCTGTACACATCTATAACCATCATCCTTTCCTGTTTTCTCAATTTTACAATCTTGCACTCACCAAGTTCAAAATTATATTCTTATTATTTTCATATATTACACATGTTACTATTAGCATTCGCATAAAACAACAGTTCAATTATGAAAGAATTATAAAAAGCGGCATTCTTGCAAAAGCATTTCCGTATAACCAGCTATTCGCTATAATATAACATCAGCGAGGATTTCGTTATGACATGCACATTGCCAGTAAATGTGAGTGCTTGTATGAGCCGAAGGCGAGTTGCACAGGAGCATTTACGAATCAGGCATGTGCATGGAATAGAAACCACAGCGAGTTATATATAGTGAGTAGCTGATTATACAGAAATGTCTCTGCAAGAATGACGCTTCCAGATTCTATTCTTCCATGTATTCAATATAATCTGTTTCATCCGCAAAAAGCTGGTATCTTCCATCTACATATCCCATATAACCTTCCGTTACAAAATATCCTTTTATCATAATTCCGATCTCCTGTACATTTGTTCTGTCCTATAAAGTTCCGATTTCCTTTGAATTTCCTGTATTTTTTATACAGTCAACCCGTTTATGGCTTTATATTACAGCTTTGCATGCACAAAAAATCGTACATATTTTAAATCAGCAAAATATCAGACAGATTTGCCTGAATTCCTGCTGCCACCTCCGGCTTGTTCATGGAATATACATGAATGTGCTTTACGCCATTTGCCAGAAGATCTATGATCTGATCAGTCGCATAAGCGATACCTGCCTGCTTCATTGCAGCTTCGGTATCTCCAAACCGGTCAACAATATTCTTAAAACGTTCTGGCACATTGCAGCCGGATAATTTGACGGCATTTTTCACCTGAACCCGCTTCGTGATTGGCATAATTCCCGGAATCACCGGCACAGCAATCCCAGCTTCTCTGATACGATACATGAAATTAAAGAAAATATTGTTATCAAAAAACATCTGTGTAGTCAGATATTCACATCCCGCTTCCACTTTCTTTTTCAGATTTGCAATATCATCCTGCTTGTTTGCAGAATCCGGATGAACCTCCGGATAACAAGCTCCGCCCACACAGAAGTCTCCGCTCTCTTTTATTAATTTTACCAGCTCCGATGCGTGAGCAAAATCAGTAAATACCTGTCCATCATAATTCTTTGGAATATCCCCACGAAGTGCTAGGATATTTTCAATCCCTGCATTTTTCATTTCAGAAAGTGCTGTCCGGATGCTGTCTTTATTTGCGCATACACAGGTCAGATGCGCAATCGTCGGAACTCCGTATTTTTCTTGAATCTCATTTGCAAGCTTGATCGTATGTCCTTTTGTGCTGCCACCCGCTCCATATGTAACACTCATATAACTCGGCCGTAATGCCGCAATTCCAAGTGCCGCAGCTTCCACACTTGCAAAATCTGTATCCTTCTTCGGTGGAAAAACCTCAAATGACAATGTTGCTTTCTCCTGCCCTATAATATCTCTTATCTTCATGTATTTCCTCCTGTCATTTCATCTCTTTTGTATATCTGCAGTTGGGATAATTCGTGCATCCCAGAGAATTTTCTCATCCTTTTTCATTATATAAATTCTACGGTAATATGACAATAACAACATTCTTTTCTGCCACACCATGAAAACTTTCGAAAAGTTTGCTGGCGTAATCCCACATTTTCCTGTATAGTATATGGGTATGTAATTTGTTTGGAGGAGTTATCAAAAGATGAAAAAACGTGAATCATTTAACAACAAATGGGGATTTGTCCTCGCCTGTATCGGCTCAGCGGTCGGCATGGGTAATATCTGGATGTTCCCAACCAGAGTATCCCTCTATGGCGGAGGCTCTTATCTGATCCCTTACTTCATATTCGTTATTCTGATCGGATTCACCGGTGTGATCGGCGAAATGAGTTTCGGACGTGCTACCAAATCCGGTCCGGTCGACGCTTTCGGCTATGCCTGTGGAACAAAGGGCAAACGAAAGCTTGGCGAAATTCTTGGATTTATACCGGTACTCGGCGCGCTTGCCATGGCGATCGGCTATACTGTCGTAATGGGCTGGATCTTAAAATATATGATCGGTGCATTTAACGGTTCAACACTTGCACCGGAAAATGTAGAATCCTTTGGTGCCGCATTCGGCTCAACCGCTTCTGCATTCGGCAATAACCTATGGCAAATCATTGCACTCGCTGTCGGCATTATCATTCTGATGTTTGGTATCGGAAACGGAATCGAAAAGGCAAATAAGATCCTGATGCCTCTGTTCTTTATCCTGTTTATCATTCTTGCGATCTATACCGCCTGCCAGCCGGGTGCTGCTGAAGGATATAAATATATCTTCCGGATCGAGCCAAAGGTTCTCGCCGATCCAAAGACATGGATCTACGCACTTGGTCAGGCATTTTTCTCCCTGTCTGTTGCAGGAAACGGAACACTGATCTATGGCTCTTATCTGCCGGACGAAGAAAATATACCGGAAGCTGCCGGACAGGTTGCTTTATTTGATACGATCGCTGCATTACTTGCCGCCCTCGTTATCATTCCGGTTATGGCAACGACCGGTGCGCAGTTAGACCAGGGTGGTCCGGGACTTATGTTCATCTATCTGCCTGCCCTGTTCAAATCTATGCCGGGCGGACATATCATCGCCATGATCTTCTTCGTTGCAGTATTCTTTGCGGGCTTGTCCTCATTGATCAATCTGTACGAAGCTCCGATCGCAACGATTCAGGAAAAGCTTGGATTAAATCGTAAATTATCCTGTGGTGTGATCGCAGGAATCGGCGTGATCGTATCCATCTGTATTCAGGGAATCGTATCCGGCTGGATGGATGTTCTGTCCATCTATATCTGCCCGCTTGGTGCAGGACTTGCCGGAATCATGTTTTTCTGGGTATGCGGTAAGAAATATGTAGAGGAGCAGGTAAACCTTGGACGTGAAAAGAAGTTCACCGACAAATTCCTGCCAATCTGTAAATATGTCTATTGCCCTATCTGCATTCTGGTTTTAATACTTGGAATCGCATTAGGCGGAATCGGCTAAAACAGGGATAATGCGAGATTCAGATACTTCTATGTATAACAATACCCCTATTGAATAACACACTACGATTTCTGTTCGATGCACATGCCTGATTCGTAAATGCTCCTGTGCAAACTCGCCCTTTGGGCTCAAACATGCACCCGCATTTACTGGCAATGTGCATTCTCACAACGAAATCTCGTTCATGTTATATCAATAGGGGTATTATTATAAATATAAAATATCTGAATCTCGGCATTACTCCTCGTCATTAGGAATGCCATTTGCCAGGTATTCATTCCACTTGGCGTTGTTACGCTCCAGTTCTTTTTTCTGCATGATGCGGTTGCGGTCTGTAAGGATCGCGAGCATCTCATCTACGATCTCCTCCATGGGAAGTGTCTGATAATGTGACAAATAGCCGATCATACGACCGGCTGTAAAATCTGTATTCAGATTCTGTGTTATAACCTCGCAGAATTCCACCGGATAGCCCCGGTCAAGCATCATCTGATATAGGTTTTTACTTGCTTCTGATCTTGGTTTCATTTATGATCACCTGACTATTCTTTCGATATATATCTGCATATCCAATTATGCATCCAAACGGTTCGCTGATCGTCCAATCTGCTCTCCCATTTTCACCAGTGTTTCCATTCCTGATCCGGTATGTTCCAATAAATCCCGATCCGGTATCACGACATTCTTCTGTGTCAACAGAATGATCGTTGAACCGCCGAATTCAAATCGTCCTTTTTCAACACCCTTATGAACAAATCCCAAGCCTTGCTGATTATTACTGATCTTACCAACCATCAATGCCCCGACTTCCATCTGAAGAAGCGTTCCAAACTGCTCCGTCTTTATCAGACAATACTCTCTGGAATTCATCTTGTAGATCGGACAGACATCATTTGCAACCGGGTTCACCGTATGCAGAATTCCTGCTATCTTACGCTGTTCGGATTTTCTTCCATCTGCTGCATAGCAATACCTGTGATAATCATCTACCGTCAATCGGATCACATAAATATGTCCGTCCAGATACCTCTTAGCCAGCTTCTTGTCCTGCAACAACTGTTCCAATGTATACTCGGTGTGTTTAATAAGAAAATGTCCGTTTTCATGGATCTTATACACACTGACCTTTCCATCACTTGGGCTGACCAGCGCATTTGCATCCGGATTAACCGGTCGTTCTTCTACTCTGATCTTTCGAGTGAAAAAATCATTATATGAATCAAATATCCGTTTCTCATATAAGGACAGATCAATGCCATTCTTCTTTACAAACCCCGGAACTGCCAGTCCTGAAATCCGGGTATCCAAAAATGCCCCGCCTATGCGGGACACTACCGGTGACAGAAAGGGACGGATCAGACACCTCGTCACTGCATGTCCATAGATAAATGCAAGCAGGCGATCCTGACCGGTCTCGCCCTGTCTTTTATGTCCTTTTCGATCTATATATATGATACTCATTTTCTTTTCTCCAATCTTCTCCTACCATATATGGAGCATCCGAAGTACAGCCAACGTTACAACGCAAACGATGATCGCCAGTGTGCGGTTCTTTGGTTTACGGAATTTGAAATTTGTAATAAACAGCAAACCGACCAACAGTACCAACGCATGAAGGCTGAGCATGAATTCCCGCTTGCCAAGCATCGGCTTAAATACTGCCAGAAGTGGCAAAAGCACAGCCATAGATGTGATCGGAAGTCCCTGATAATATTTACGTTTTTCCTCTGTCTCATCCTGTCTGACTTCCTCAGAAACATTGAACCATGCCAGACGGATGAGGCCTGCCAGCACATAGAATAACAGGATCGCAACACCAGTCAATCCACGCATTCCCATGCGGTAGCAAAGGATTGCCGGTGAAACTCCAAAGCAGACAATATCCGCCAGAGAATCAATCTGGATTCCAAATCGTTTTTCAACCTCTGTACGATCTTTCTTGGTCCGTGCAACCTTGCCATCAAACATATCGCACAAACCGGAAATTGCCAGACATACAAGCGCCATCCGGCAGTCGCCATTTAACGAAAATAACATACCACCGATGGACACCATCAGACTGATATATGTAAGAATTACTGTATAATCATAAACACCTAACATTTCTCTACCACACTTTTCTTTTTTCTTCCAATAGTAAAATTTGCAACAATCGTAAATATCGCACTGAGGATCAGTTCTGTATAATACCCCAGGCCACGGGACAATACCATACCCGGCAGGAGAAGCATGCTTCCAAATACCGGAAGGAAGATATCAAGGAATATCTTCTCACTGATTCCCATTCCGCCCGGAAGCGGCAGCATATCAACTGCAACCGCGATCGAGCCCTGAAGAAGTATCACGGTAAACGCTGATGTTCCTTTTAATCCAAATGCAAGATATACGAACCAGGTTGCTGCAAACAACGCAAACCGCTGCACCATCGTAATGAGGAATACAACGATCAGCACCTTTTTATTTTCCTGCAAATAAACAGCAGCCCCCCGATACTGATCCATCGACTGAACCAGCTTCTTTGCTCTTGACTTTCTATGTTTTAATATATGGATTCTTTCTAACAAAATATGCCCTTTGATCATAATTGACTTCGCAAAATTCGGATGAAATGCAAATACAACCATAATCGCTACACACACCACATTTAATCCCATTCCGAGATAAAACCAGAAGATTGCATCCGATAAATACCGATGTATAAATTTCTGCCCGAAGATCACCAATGCAATACCAAGCAGTACCAATACCATCTTATAGATAATGGTTATGATCAACAATACCATCGTTGAGATCGGAATCGGTATATCTTCTTTCTTCATATAGTAAACCTGTGCCGGCTGACCGCCCGATGCAGACGGAGTAATGCAGCTAAAGAAAAAGCCAACGGATGAAAATAAAAAGCAGGTCCATTTCTTTACCTTTATACCAAGTGAATGCATCAGATAATGAATAATGATAGATTCTCCCCATATGAAGATTATTACACAGATAACGCCGGGAATCAACCAAAACGGGTTCACAGTTTTAATTATTTCGATGATCCGCCCCATATCCTTACCATGAAACACACCATAAAAAGTTGCCGCAAAGATCAGAAGCAAAAAAATTATATTAAATATCCATTTTTTCTTACTCTCCATACGTCCTCATTTCCAATTTCACTGCCTTATGCATGAAGCATTTTTACTGTTTCTTTACCATGTCTTTGCCAATATCTGTTTCAGTATATCACAACGTTTGAAAAAAATGTTAAATCTGACATTAATATCACATTAATAATATTTAATATTATATTTACAATAGGAATTTCCAATCAATTAACTTTTTTACCATGAAGTGCACCCCTTGTTTTACTTTACAAGGAAAACTTTTCTAATATAGAAAAAAGCAGTCTGTAGAATAAAATTATTCTCAAAGACCGCTTTCTATGCTGACTTTCGCCAAATATGAAATTATTTCTGTGCCTCTAAAATCTTAGGCTCCTGTCCTTCTTCCCATAAAACAGTTACTTCTGTTCCATCCTTATGACAGTAAACTACCTTCCGGATCACCGGCAAACTCTCTGTCTCTTCCTCATCACCGGATGCAAATGCTGATGTTATAGTGGCACCTTCCCGGTGTCCACCAAGTGTATGATAGCTCTCTGTCAATTGCCATGATCTGCTCTGACCGGTTGGATCAAGGGAAGTCAGTCCCTGTTCACCGAGATAAAATCTTACAATTCCATTTTCCAGTTCCTCTCCTGTACTGATCGTCACGATCTGTCCGCTTCCTAAGAGAGCAGACTGATGCAGATATAACGCTCCATCCATCTCGACCACTTCCACATTTTCCTGAATACCCTCTGCACCGATCTCCGGCCATACCTCCGACCAGTGTGAAGTAACCGCCCAGTTACCGACTACCCACAAAACAGCAAATATCACAATAACGATCAAAGCCCGTCCCCAGACCTTTTTATTTACAAATTTACGAAATCCTTTTACATCCGTACTGTCCTTCATCGGCAAGGCAAGGTCTGACTTCATCTGCTCCGCAGTTTTTCTGCAAGAATCGCAGGTCTTCATATGTTCTTCTACTAATTTTTTACTTTCTTCGCTGCAAACCCCATCTATATATAAAGGAAGCAGATCATTTATCATTTCACATTCTTTTTTCAAGATAATTCCTCCATTTCATTCATGATCAACAGCCTTGCACGATGATACGTCACTCGCGCCCAGCTCTCTGTTTTTCCAAATATTACTGCAATTTCCCGAAATGGCAGTTCGCCAAATACTCTCAGATTGAATACTTCCTTATACGGTTCACTCAGGTTATGAACCAGTTGATGAATCTTCATCGCCTGTTCCCTGTCCACGGTATCTTTGACAAAATCGTGATCCGAGGCCCGTTCTGTCAGTGTCTCATCCGGTTCAGTCGTTTCCCGTTTCTGTTTTTTCACATAAGTAAAGTAAGTATTCTTTGCAATCTGGCACAACCACACGCGTATATCGCAGTCACCCTTGAATCGGTCTACTGCCTTTATGGCTTTCATAAATGTCTCCTGCGTAATATCTTCCGCTATATGCGCGTTTTTCCTTAACGCGAAAACATACCGATACAAGTCTGTATAATAGTTATTGTAGATTTCTTCTATTGGTACCAATTTGCTTATTCACCTCCCATCACTTATATGACAACGCTCCCAGAAAAACGTTACAGAAAAATTTATATTTTTTATAATATCCGTCTTGACGACATTTGTCGATGGTGTTTAAATAGATTCTGCTTCTAATGTGTGAAATAAACATTTCAAAATACTACTTTGGGATTATAGATATGAAAACGATAAAGTCAAAAGAAATGGATATGTTAAACGGGGGATTGGTTGGCAAGCTGATCCTTTTTTCACTGCCGCTTGCATTCAGCAGCATTTTACAGCAATTATTCAACTCCGCAGATGTCGCTGTTGTCGGCAGATTTGCCGGAGATAATGCGCTCGCTGCAGTCGGAAGCTGTGTGGCTCTGGTCGGCATCTTTGTCAACCTGATCGTCGGTCTGGCTGTGGGACCAAATGCCGTCCTCGCTAATCTGATCGGTCAGAAACAGCGTGACAAGATCAACGATATGGTACATACGATCCTGACATTTGGCACAATCCTCGGACTTGGGCTTATGATCCTCGGCTTTGCCTCTGCCCGGATCATTCTGGAATTATCCGGTACTCCGTCCGGTGTTCTTGCCGAAGCACTGTTATATATCCGCATCTATTTCTTAAGCATTCCGTTTATGACCGTTTATAATTTTGGAGCTGCCATTCTGCGAAGCTTCGGTGATACCAGACGACCAATGTTCTATCTTATCATCTCCGGTATCGTAAATGTCATCCTGAATCTGATCCTCGTCATCTGCTTTCATCTGGGTGTTTCCGGTGTTGCCATTTCCACTGTAATCTCTAATGTTATCAGTGCTGTTATGGTCATGGTATACCTTTACCGCAGAGATGATGAATTTGCATTCCGGTTCAACCGGATGAAGATTGTACGCCCGTATCTGCGCAAGATCCTTCAAATCGGTATTCCATCCGGTATCCAGGGAACCATTTTCTCGATCTCGAATGTTTTTATCCAGAGTGGTATTAATTCATTTGGCAAATTTGCGATTGCAGGTTCTTCTCTTGCGCTTAATTTTGAATATTTTACCTATGACATTGCAAATGCATTTGCACAGGCAACGGTCACCTTCACCAGCCAGAACTATGGCGCAGGAAACATCAAACGCTGCAAGAAGGTGTTCTGGTTAAACATGCTGTTTGGCATTGTCTTCACAGAGATTCTCGCAGTTATCTTTATCGTATGGAGTGACTTTTTCGTCGGAATCTACACAAAAAGTACAGCAGTCGCTGCCTATGCTTTGATCCGTATGTATCATGTCTGCTCATTGGAAGGTCTAACCACTACTTACGAGGTTGAAAGTGCCGCTCTCCGTGGTATGGGCAAATCAGTGGAACCTGCAATCTTCACCATCTTAGGAACGGTTGTTTTCCGCTTGATCTGGCTTGGAACAGTCTTCCGCCTGCTGCCAACATTTGGCTGGCTGCTGAATGTATATGTGGCTTCATGGATATTTACCGGATGCGCACTGTTTATCGTATATGTAAGACATATGAAGAAGGTGGAGGGGAATTTTGCTTCCACCCATCAAAATCTGTAATAAATTATTAAATTAAATACTTTTTTGTCTGTCAAATTTCTGGTATATTGTATACATATATTATTAAAGGGAGGGTAACATATGAGTCAATATCATTCACTATCCAATGAAATTTCTAAACGGATCAAAGAAGACCGCATAAAACATACAGAAAATCCATACGCATGTAAAGATACACAGATCATCAGGCGATATGCGAATCATGACAATCCAAAACTCTGGCGTCCTGCTTTTGTAATGGACGTCGAAAAAATCCTACATAATAATTATTACAATCGATATTCAGATAAAACGCAGGTTCTATCCTGCTATAAAAACGATGATGTCTCCCGCCGTGCACTTCATGTACAGTTAGTTTCAAGAATTGCACGCACAATCGGCGCCAGTCTCAATCTTAATCTAGATCTTATCGAAGCGATTTCACTTGGTCATGATATCGGACATACCCCTTTCGGCCATGCAGGAGAACGTTTCCTGAATGAATTATATTCAGAAAATACAAGCCGCTTATTTAATCATAATGTCCAAAGTGTCCGGGTTCTGGATAAACTGGTCTGCCGAAATGTCAGCTTACAGGTCCTGGACGGAATTCTTTGTCATAATGGTGAAATGGAACAACAGGAATATACCCCTAAAAAACTGAATACTTTTGCTGAATTTGATAGAAATGTTGAAAGCTGCTATACCGACATCACTGCAAATAAAAAACAAATCCCATCAACTTTAGAAGGGTGTATTATGCGTATCAGTGATATTATTGCATATATCGGAAAGGATCGGCAGGATGCAGCCAAGATTGGACTTGTTCCAGAACAGCCTCCATTCTCCTCCGGAGCTATTGGCACTACAAATGCAGAAATTATTAATAACATGACTGTCAGTATTATAGAAAACAGTTATGGAAAATCATACATCAGCATGGACGAAGAAATCTATGAAGCTTTTTCCCTCGCCAAAAAAGAAAACTATGAATGGATATATGGTGATCCTAAAATTGAGACTATGTACACAAATAATGTCAGACCAATGTTTTATGAACTTTATACAGAACTATTAAAACAAGCAAAAAACCATGATAAAAACTCTATTCTGTACAAACACCATATTGAATATCTGCGAACAGCCAATAAGGCTTCCCGCTATTTTAATGTAAATACTTTCATAGATGAATACTGGAATAGTGATCCGAATGACATCGTAGTTGATTTTATTGCCAGTATGACAGATGATTATTTTGTTGATCTATATCACTATCTGTTTCCAAATGGGAAATATAATGTAAATTATATAGGATATTTTGACACTATTTCCTGATAAATTTCATACCTTGTTCCCTCATGGGTGGGGAACAAGGGTATATTTTACACAAAACTTGAAAGAGTGGCTCCTTGAAACGTTACCCTTTAAAAAGAATCTCCTATCCACCATACTATTTTATCATCCTTCAGTTCTTTATCCATTTTCTCAATATTAATACCCTGCTGTTCTGCTAAGGACTTTATAAGCATTCTGAGATTTCCTGCATAAGTGGCTATATTCCAATAGTTTTGTCCAAAATGCACACTCGATTTCTCCGTAACGTGCTTGATTTCTTTTCTTATATATTCTTGTATCTCCTTCTCATTCAACTCGCCTTCAGAATGATCCAGAATATATCTTAATGCACTTGCAAAACCATGTTTATATATAAATTTTTATTCGCGCATTCCCTCACATCCCCAAAATGTATCATAAAACGAAACCCCATAGGCTCTTATCCAGTCCCACATAATCTCCTGATCTGCAACATTCGGACCATCTGCATGGCATCTCTTGCACAAAAGCACCAAATTCTCCGGTTCATCTTTTCCACCTAATGAATCCGGTATAATGTGGCATCGATCCAATGAACGCTCACACCCGCATCTCCAACATCTTTCACCCGCTTCAGCCCAGTCTACACTTAATCCGCATTCGTCCTGATGCTTTGCCCAATATGAAATAATTGCTTCTTTTGTAGTTTTGATTGGTTCTCTTTTGCTCATAAATTGATTGCCTCTGTTTTATACATGCAATATACCTTATTTCCACAACAATATTCCTAAAAATTAAATGTACATTTGTATTCATTCCATGGATAAACGAAATATTTATTTACTTAAAATCAATTTTGGTCAAATTCTGTAAAACCACAATATAGTGCCGTACGATATTCGCCATCTTGTATATATTCTGTTGTTCCATAAAAGAAACCATTAAACTTCACTTCATCCTGCAATGGAAACATGGTATCTAAAACAACACTTGTATCCGCTGAATCAAAATAACTTACAACCATTGGCTGTTTCTCATCACCATCAATATAAACTAAATATGCTGGTGTATTATCCTGTAATGTGACAGTCCCTCCAAATGTTCCTCGAAGCTTAATCTTCTCCATATACTGAATCTCTGAACTATTCTGCAGCATGTCAAAAGTAACATCTGTTCTATAAGATGTATACATTTGTTGTCCCTGCAAAGGATCAAGTGAAGAAATGTATAATTTATGCCATTCGTCACGATTCACTAATTCTTGTTCATAATCCTCTTTCAAATCCATATAATTCTTCTTAAGGCTGCTATACTCTTCTTTTATTTTGTTATTTTCTCTTTGTAGCTCTGTCTCATCATTATTTTTTGTATTTATTTTATTTACTGCAGTCTGTTTCGTTTGATATTGTTCAGATCTTGCTTCAAATCATCTATATTGCTCTTCTGTACATATGCATATAAAGCTAAAATTATTATTACACTTGTCATAACAGTTAATAACACAACTAATACAATATTAATTTTATTTTTCATATATTCTTATTTCTCTCTTTTACTAATTATTATATCCCAGCCTCCAAAACCTTGCAAATCGCACCTCCATCAATAACCGCGATAATCTTTCCCTTTGCCGTTTTACCGATTCTGTCATACAACCGACCGGCACTTAAAGACTCACCTTTAACTGTAAATGGACTATTTGCAACATAACCACATTTGCCAATGCCTTTGATTTTTACCATAATCGCTTCTGAATCAAACTCATTGTCCGGTTCCTTTTTTAGCTTCACCTTCATCCCCTTCTCCATAAACTCATTTCCTAGATAATGCTCACATCCTGTAATTGTAAAATACATATTTTTCATACCTACCGTCTCCTTTCTGATCATATAGCAAATCCTATTTTTTATAAACGTCCTTGCCTTCATGGCAACATAATAGCAATTGCAATGTCCAAATAATTGGACATCTGTAAAATTTTTCATCCACTATATATTATTTAATACTGCAAATCGCCAGACCCCTGCATTTCTGCAGGCATCTGGCGACTGCCTTTCCGGTGTCACTTACATCGACACATCTATGACGTAGTATCCCATCTGATTCACCACCACAGACACCGTCTCGAACCCGGTCTCGAAATCGAGATAGTATCGATCATCCCTGTGGGTGAATACGACCTCACAATTCATCTGGGAAAGCACAGACATGACTTCCCCAAGATCCTGTTCCGATCTTCGGATCACCTGCTTCTCCAGATTTTCCTGCCGGTTCTTCGGCATCTCCAGATAATGAAGATACAACGATGTCTCCAATGTTCGGGAATTACAACTGCTTTTGTGAAAATAACTGCTGACGATCATGTAGATCACATATGTGGTCTGTTCCTGAATGTTGTTTCTTTTTTCTGTAAATTTGTATGCCATATCAGCACCTCCATTGAAAATAATATAAAAAAGGTATATATCTGGACAGACTTTTAGCCTCGTCCTAATATATACCTTGTCTTTTCAATTATTTTCGATGTTTTTTTATTATATATAAATGCAGATAAATATGCAAGTACTTTTATCTATTTGCACTATTACTCTAAATGAGCGGACCATGTATGCCAATCATATGGATCATACTTGTTGATATCTACATAATAATCACCCTTCATTAACTCTTCGATCGTATTATATTCATTCAAAGCGAACTTACATGATGCAGAAGTTAATGTACTATAAGTTGGTTTATGCCAGCCCGTAGGATCAAACTTAAATTCTGAACTGTCCGATGCACGCCCCTGAACCTCACATTCTACAAACTTACCCTGCTCCATAAAAATCAGTGTAACCATATGTCCACTTGCATTATGCGGCTTTTTACTTGCAGCAGAATAATACCGACTATAATCATTATAAAGACCATTTTCCCCATCATATGAACAGGACAATATTATATAGGGATAACCAAGTTCTGTCATGGCATTTGCTACCGTCGCCGCACCCCAGCATGTATACTCTGAATAACTATGACTACTGATCCAATAATTAAGTGCTGTATATGTTTCATAATCTGTCATATCGGTTGCGCATTGGGCAACATCTTTTAAAATACCTTTCAGATATACTTCACTTCCATAGTTATACACAGGCTCTAAAAACGGATCATATTCCCAATATTTTTTACGGTTAAATTCTACAGAATTTGAAAATCCGTTCGACACCAATGTTACAACCTTCGTATCACCAAAATACACATCTACCGATTGTTTTTTATCCAGCAGACAGCTTACATTTACAAGTATATACCCAATATATCCTTGCTTATAAAGCGTCTGCTGCATTTTGTCTCCCACTGGCATTTCATCATAATATACCACCGATATGTTTGTCGCTACCTGGACATTTTTTCTGTCTGGGATATATTGTGTATTTGAAAAGCTGTTAAATCCACATTTTCCATTATACTCTGTATGAATTACAACATCGTTTTTCAACTTCTGTTTAATAAAAATCGGGAAATAGCACTGTGCAAAATCCTTTGAGGTTTTGTTTGCTTCATCATTATAATTCGCATAATCTGTATATTTAAAAAAAGGAAACTCATCCGTTTTGTAAGCAAGATCTATTCCGTTTACTGTTTTAGTCGTCATATGATAATCAGGTATCGGTACCTTTTTCGTTACCTTCGACCACTTGGAATAATATGTTTTTCCGCCTATTTTTTTATAGGTACGTATGCGGAATGTATATGTTATTCCATATTCACTGACATATAGATAGAAGCCGCCATAATAAGTTTCTATCTTTTTTTTCGTTACCTTATCCCCTATGGTTCCATTGTTTCTTACCTCAAGCTCATACCCATCCATTTTCATAGTAGCACTGTTCATATTCCAATCGAAATCTAACGTATCACCATAAGTATCATTTCTGTAAAATGTGCTTTTCAAACCTTTTATAGTAGGAAGTGCTACACTATATTCTATCGTCTTACTTCCTTTTATTTTTTTACCTTTATATTTGCCTTTTAAGGTTACTTTGATTTTATATTTACCCGGTTTGACCGGATTTTTAGGATATGTAATCTTATAATTCTTCGGTTTTAATTTCTTCCCCTTATACTTTACTGTAACTTTAGGTTTAATTTTCTTTCCTGTATAAGCATAAGTTTTTTTACTCGTAGTTACCGTCCATTTCGAAGTTGTACCTTTTGCATAAGTCTCTATATCAGCTCCCTGAAATGCAAATATACCGAATACTAATAAAATAGCTACGGCTAGTAAAAGTCCTCTTTTTCCTCTCATATAACGTTTCTCCTCTCAGGGTATTACCTATATTCTTCTATCAGTTCAATGGCTTCTTTGATCATGCCGTCACAGTGCGGTTTCTTCTGACCACCCGCCTGTGCATTTGCCCTTAACAGATCAAAGCAATTAATCATACCATTATGATTCTCTTTCATTTTTCTCTGGAACTCTCCTACAATATGAGGATCTGAGATTCCCAATGCTCCGAGTACCATCAGTGCTCCTGTCACAGCTCCACATGTACTGCCTGACTTCATTCCTCCACCAAAATTTGTACCAAGTGCCTTCATCTGGCTCTCCGACAAACCAAGCTCCTCTGCATAGGTCATCATTATCGTTTCCGCGCAGTTCGGACACTTCGCATTATTTCTTAACTGCATTGCTTTTTCTATGTGTTTATCCATAAAAAAACCTCCTGATTATCATTTGTATATTCTTGTCCACATCCATGTATTACTCTACATCATAAATAGGGAAATTCGATGCCCTACTACCTTTTAACACTCAAGCAATACTTTCCAATTTTCTGGGAAACCCATTGTACTAATCTGCACGCATGGATATTTATCAAATAATAACTCAATTTTATCTACAAATAAATTCCAATGATCATCATCTTTCAACAAATACTTCAAACATAAAAGTACTCCGTAAATCCTGTTATTGCCTATTCCTACCTGAGTATACTCCTTATATAATATAGGTGTTTTGGATAATTTAGCATTATATATACGTCCATAGTGTGCACAAATATTTCTTACATATGATATACTCTCTAACCAGCTTTCAAAATATGTATAACCCACACCAAATGTCTTTGCTATCGCCTTTTTATCCTTATTAAGCATATTCTTATAAAACTTTGACAATGTTCCAAAACTAAAAACCTCAACCAATGCATAGATAGGCAGATTACCGCCTTCATAATTTTCCTTAAAATTACGCACAAATGGGGCTTTGGAATTTCGTCTAACTTCTTCTTTTATATCTTCCAGAAACTGTGCGTGGTAATTTTCATTAGAAAAATTCTCTGCTTGCAAATACCCCAAAACACCATATTGTTCAGCAAAAAAATTGGCTAATCTGCACCTTACATTGATCTCTACTTTTTCTATTTCCGGAAAAATAAGCTGTCTAAAATTTGAATTGAACAAATATAAATCCACTATTTCTTTGAATGCAGTCTGCTTATTATAGCATCCATTTTTCGACTTTAAATTAAGGCTGTATGCCTTTATTAATCTGAAATATGAAATATCATTTAATATTTTCTTTGCATACTCCTCATCATCGACAATCAATCCAATATTTTTCAAATTTTCGACCTGTTCATCAATTGTCATAGGAGGCTGGTGCTTTTTTAATTCCCCCATATAAATATTTTCTCCTTAAAATTAAAAGACCCAACGTGGTCCGCATCGTTGAGAGGCGTGTTGGGTTCTGTTAGTACTTATTATATGCAGGTTATCACAAAAAATCAACAAAAAGTTATAGATTTCTAATGTAACAAAACAGACTTAAAATGCCTCACATGCCATAAATGATACATATACTGGCGCACCTCTTACTATCAGTTGTGAAAAAAGCAATTCCGTTGTCTTACTTGATACACCCGATGATATCGCGTATCTATATCGGCTGGCACAGGAGAATCCTCTGCTGTATGCAGAATTGGCTTGTAAACCTAATGGATTACAGGATTATGTGGATGCTATGAATGAAATTAATTGATTTTCCAAATTGAAGGAGCATTTTATTGGAGTTAGTCTCATCTACGTCTCACCAGTCTCATAATGATTTGAGACTGGTGAGACTATGCTAAAATTCCAGTATTTTATTTGAATTACAATTTCTTCTCCACCTTCTCCAATTCATCCAACAATGCTGGTTTTCTTGGATACCTCTGCTTCAATTCCTCAATTAAAGACTTAGCAGTATCATTACCCTTCCATTTTATAAGCTGTGCAATATTCTTCGTTATCTTCTTATATTCTCGTCTATCCTTTGTCTGAGCACAACTCTCACTTATTTCCTTATAACACAACTCATATACTTGCTCTGGATATTCCTTTATCAAATACTTCCCATAATAAAACAAATCATACGGATTCTCCATTACATCTTCAAGCAATCTCTTCTTTTCATTTTCGGAAATAAGAACACTGCGATAGCAAACAGTTCGCTTGCTATCCTTTAATTCATCCAATAAACTCTCGTAATTCTCATTCCATGCACCACACTCTTTATAAATCTGTTTCAAAACCTCCCAGAACTTCCCATTTCCCATTAATAGCAGCTTTTTTGCTTGTGCGATTTGCTTTTCCGTGTTGTTTGCTATCTTGTATATATCATATAGCATGTTATTCCAATCTTCTGGATCACCACTACGATAATGCCATGTATTTTCAGCATTTGCTTTCTCTAAACAAAGCTTCTCTGCTTCATCATAATTCTTCTCTTCCATAGCATCCTTACGTTCCATAGACATTATAATACAACTTATCTATATATACACGAATTCAATCCTTTTCTGTTTCTTCATACATATCCTTATATGTATATATTTCTGATTTAACACCAATGTGGTCTTTCCATCACCCGGATCTCCCTAAATAATTGTCAGCTTCCCATATGGTATAAACGGATACCACAGCCATTTCACTTCCTGTGGCTCAACCTCCGACATCCGTATCATCTTTAATTCTGTCTTCTGTTCCTCCATAAAGTCCTCCATTTTCCAATCTTTTATTTGCTCCTAAGAAGAACCTCTGCTATACTCTAGTTGTATTTACAGGTGTAACAGAGGTTTTCTTTTGTTACCGCAAGTCCTAACAGTTGCCGCTGTCAGGACTTTTTTCTTTATCAATCTGTACTCCCTGCCAGAGATACTTGGCACCATCCAGCATTGCAATAATCGCCTGTAACATATCCATACAGTCATTTCGCATATCTTCCAATCCATCAGCAGTAAGTGTTACCTCCTGCTGTTCCAGTTGTTTTACCAGTTCTGAGAGATTCGTCTGCATATTCTGCAGTTCCTCTACAAGCTGGTAAATGACCTCTTTCTTTCCTACAACACATATTCTGTTATAAATGCAGGAACGTACAAAATAATCTTTCTTCTGCATACCGCTTGCAAGTATCTTGGCTTCAATCATTTCCCGCTCTCTGTCCGATACTCGAAAGCTGATTGTTGGATGTTTGTGTACTCCACTCATAACTCGTCCTCCTCATTCTCCAGTTCTATCCTAAAATAAGAGCTAATGCTTCTGCAAGGATAAATAAAAATTATTGATTATCCCTCTACGTCGCAAAATACTATTTAGCATCGGTTACAATCGGAAAGTTCATTTCAACAATAAACTCTTTTTTTTCTATTTTTGCTTCAATCTCTCCATCCATCCGACTAACCAACTCCTTTGCAATAGATAGTCCCAATCCAGTAGATGTTTTACTTCTGGCAACATCTGCTTTATAAAATCGCTCAAATACCTGATCTATATTAATCTGTTCTGGATGTGTAACCTGATTGCTGATTCTAAGCACCACCTGATTTTGATCACGTTCCAACACAATGCTAATCTTCTTTTCTCCATGATCCAGCCCATTTTTTATCACATTCTGGATAACACGGCGGAGTCCCTGCCTGTTTCCATGTATATACAACTGTTCTTCCGTAATCTGAATATCCGGCTGAATTTCCATTCTTACCCATTCATCATAGTATGAAAAAACTGTTTCTTTCAAAATCCGGTTCATACAGCACAATGTCAATTCCAAACTGTAAGATTCGTTTTTTAACTTTGTAAACATAAAAAGTTCTTCCAACATTTCATTCAGACTATGAATTCTTTCGTGGATAATGCTTAAATAACGTTTCTGATCCTCTATATTTTCACATTCTTCCATTAGCTGAAAATATCCGTCCAAAGATGTCAGTGGTGTGCGGATATCATGAGAAAGATTTGTATAAGTGTCCGCAATCAGAGCTTCTTTCTCCTGATAATGCTGCTTCTCTTTTCTTCGCAATTCCAGAAGCTCATTCAACTTGTCAGAAAGCTTTCCTATTCCACCCACATCAAATTCATGGTTAATCAACATGTTACTGTCATGTTTCATCATAAACGCCAATTGGCGGCAGATGTCTTTCACCTGCCGCTGGTATTTCCACATAATAATAAATTGTAAGATAATAATTCCTGCTAATATCCAAATTACGATATACATCCGTTAAATATCCCTCTTTTGAAAAACAACGCTGCTTACTGATATCATCATAACGATGAACACTATTGCCACACCAAATGCCGCCAAACACTCATTTCCACTCGGATTCATAGGAAGCAGTGATAATTTTCCTGTTATCGTATACTTATAAATCTGGAAATTCTGAATTCCTATTTTTTGAATAGCACTATTGATCACCCCATACACAATGGTCATTACATTCATGCTAAGACAGACAGCAATGACCATGCTGATTAAATTATTTTTCAAAATAATTGCAATCGCCATACAAATCAGCACAAGTGCATAATGAAGAGCCAGTTCAGTCACAAAATAAGATAAAATTGCCTTTGTATTTCCCCATTCCAATTCCCCGAAAACAATACCATTCGCCGCTGCCTGAAATAAGAATGCACCTGCCATTGTCAGTACCGTAAAGACAGCCAAGGCAATTGCCCTGGAAAAGATCAGAGTTCCTCTATTTCTAACCTGACCTCCTATATTCTTAATATATCCGCTACTGATATCCGCTGTTGAAAACAGAACAGTAAAAATCACCAAAAGCAGTGCATACAATTTTCCTTGAGAATTGGCAAAAAAGATATCATATACCGTCACCTTTTCTCCCGGCTCCGTAGGCAGCGTTACCATCATTCCCACATTAATATTATCCACAGTAGGTTCAGTAACCTGCTCCTGTTTCATGGCATCCTTTTCAGTCAAAAGCTCATAATCTGTCTTGCATAAAGATGTTGTAATCAATAATATTGCTGCCAGTACGATCCAGATTACATACATACTTTTGGTTTTAAGCATCCGGTATAAATCCATTTTTATTATATTAAGCATGATCCGCACCTCCCGTCAGATTCAGAAAATAAGTTTCCAGTTCTTCACTGGTTATGGAAATCCCTTTTACCGGAATTCCTGACTTTGCAAGTTCCATATTCAACGCTGCACTTTCATTCAATCGTTCAAAAATATGAATATGCTCTTTATCTGTTACCTGATAGTTGGTAAATCCCATAGAATCCATCACCGGAATCGCCTGTTTCGGATGATCCAATGTCAACTCTATCCGTTCACTGCATCTTCTTATTAATTCTTCTCTTGTAATTTCCTGTAATAAACTTCCATTATGAATAATTCCATAATCAGTAGCAATCTTCGATAATTCCTCAAGAATATGACTGGAAATGCATATTGTCATATTCTTCTCTTTCTGAAGTCTCTGAATCGTATCCCGGATCTCTGCAATACCCTGTGGATCCAATCCATTGATTGGCTCATCAAGAACTAATAAATCTGGTTCTCCAACCAAAGCAAGACCAATTCCCAAACGCTGTTTCATTCCAAGTGAAAAATGTTTTGTTTTTTTCTTTCCCACATCCTCCAGACCGATAATTCTCAATATTTCTTCAATATAACTTTTTTTCTTTATTCCAAACAGCTTGCATTTGATATTCAGATTTTCATATGCAGTCATATCTCCATAAAGTCCCGGTGCCTCAATCAGACATCCTATCCGTGATCGAACTTTTTGCAAATCCTTTCCCTTGTATCCGAACATCTCGATTTCTCCACAAGTTGGCTTGGAAAGTCCACTGATCATCTTCAGACAAGTTGTCTTCCCAGCTCCATTCCGACCGATAAAACCATAAATAGCACCTTTTTTAATATGCATATTGACACTGTCCACAGCTTTATGGTGTCCATATTGCTTAGTCAAATTTCTTGTTTCCAATAACATTTCGCTCAAGTTTTTCATCTCCTTTTTCTTATTTGCATTAATCATAAAGGAATAATCCTAATCAAACGCAAATAAATAGTAAAAAAAGAGTAAAGATTATAGATGAAGACGATAACCGATTCCCCAGACTGTTTCAATATATTCCTCAGATGTAACTGTTTTTATCTTTTTACGAATATTGCTTATATGTACATCCAGAGTTTTTGTTTCACCCATATATGGTTCGTCCCACGCATATTCAAAAATGTCCTCTTTACTGAAAACCTGCTTCGGATTTCTGAGCAATAATTCTAAAATCGCAAACTCCTGTCTTGTTATCTTAGGAAGTATTTTTCCACCAATGCTGACCTGAAAAGTAGCTTTGTTCAATACCATCTCTCTGAACGAAAGGTTAGATTCTTTTATTTCCTTTTCTTCTGTATGACGAAGCTGTACCTGAATTCTTGCCAGTACCTCTCTGATTTCAAAAGGTTTCGTTATATAATCATCAGCCCCACTAGTTAAAACCTTTACCTTTTCATCCAAGCTATCTTTCGCAGTCAAAACAATAACCGGAAGATTTCCCTTTTTCCGTATTTCCTCCAGAACTGCTTCTCCTGTAATTCCCGGCAACATCAAATCCAGCAACACCAGTGCATAGCTATGCTCCTGCATATTCAAAAGCAGCTTTGCCTCAGTTCCGGAAAACGCCTGCTCACAGGAATAGCCTGCTTTGGATAATGCTTCCTGAAGCAGATTATTGATATTTGTATCATCTTCTACAATCAGTATTTTCTGCATGATAGTTCTCTCCTCTATTTTACACTATGAAAACATTATTTTCTTGCATTATACGCTTTTCCCTTTTTTCCCGCAATTACTCCCCACAGATCCCCGGAATTCTCCAGTACATAACTTACTTTTTGTTCCAGCTGAACTTATAATTTTCAGTATTGCTGTGCTTCCAAGATGCATATATCACTTTTTTCTTACCATTATGCCTTTATTTCTCCATCAGTGCTTTCGCAACCCTTATCCCGCCAACAAATAGAGCCATTCGATAAAACAAATGCCGGAAACCCGCATAAATACAGGTTTTCGGCATTTTAGTCCGTTATTCAAACTCTACTCCATTCTCTGTAGCATGGTGTAAAGTTGGTGTTGTACAGACGTCAGATTTACTACTATTTTTAATTTTTTCCTATCCTGCATCTCGTTTCAAAACTTTTTAGAACCAATCCAGAACCACGGTACTGTTATAGAACCAGAGATATTTTACACTCTTATAGCCTTAGAAGAAGCTTGTCTAATGTATCATTCCACCTGTTAAGTCTTGACACACACTTTTGTAATTTGTCTATATACACCTGTTTGTCAACCCCTAAAATATCCAATAAAATTCTACGATATAATAAGCTTAATTTTAAAATATACAGAACAGATTCATTTCCATTAAAATACTTCTTTTTCTGATTCCGCTTTATGTGCATTATACGAACACGGCTGTTTATCATTGTAGATAAAAATTCTTTTTCATTTGCTTCCATTTCTCTTTCAAAAATATCCTTACCGTATTCTTCAATCAATGCTTTAACACATTCCTTCAAACTCGTTCCGTTACCTGGTTTCAGTTTCTGAAATGAACCCGTATAGACTTTTAATACTTCTACTAATGTTTCGGCTAATTCAATTAAAAAGGCACACTTAACATCTACTGTTATTTTAGTATCTCCCATAGCATACAAATACATTTGATGTGCTATGTCTAATTCTTCTAGCAACTGTTCCCATTTGTCATATAAATCAGAACTAAGTACTTCATCAAATTCAAGTAACTTATCTACCTTATAGCTTACTAAATCAGCAGATTTAAAATATGTCAATCTTTGGTGCATTAAATTGTTACCAACACTTTTCAGCATACTCTTCTCTGTGTCAGATGAATCCGTAAACTCTAAATTTCCTAAATTTAGAAATTGACCATCAAATATCATTAGCAATCTTTCAATTTTCGTAAATACTCCATATAATTCAAATACAGAAGTATCTTCTGATGCTTTAATTGAAATCTTTCGATAGCCACACTGTTCTACTTTTATAAAAAATTTATTATCACTCGTTTCAAATTCAGCTACGTACGGACCACCCAAGATTATATTGTCATTTATATATGTACCTATTACCATTTTACACTTTGCTAATTTTTCCATATATCATCCTCATATTTCAAAGGGGGGGCTGTTCAACAGCCCCATGGGAATTGAAGGAGTCGAACCTTCCAGAGTTCTCATGTCTTGTTAATCTCCATTTTTCGCACAGCTCCCGCATATGCTTGCTAAATTCCCGAAATCTCTGTTGCCCACCATAATGCTCTTTACATTTATAATCATTGCCATAATCGCACCTCCAGATAGTGTAAATTTCAATTGAAAGTTACCTTTAATCTTTTGAGAATATATGACAGAGCAGCATGCTAAAACTCCAACTAACAATCCTAGCCATGACAATTTTATATCAAAATATCTTGTAAATTATACTGTTGATATGTTTGGACATCAAGCCGGCTCAGCAACCGTTATCGCTCTCCGAACCTGCTCTATTGACAGTTTTGTGGTTCGCGAAATCTTATCAAGATCATGTTCGCCTTCTGACCACAAATTCAGTGCTATATCCATTCTTGCCTTAACATCAGCGTCATCACGCTCTCTGTCTACAATTTTCTGCATCGTTTCACACATTTCAGTCACTCCTTTCGGTTCTTCCTTAAAATATCTGACTCTTTCTGCAATCTTAGGATTGTGCATCTCACGATAATCTTTACAGTTAAAATCATGCATTAGCCATCCTACTTCATCGTTTCCTCTATAAGAACCATTTACATAAACAATATGTGCTTTGTCTCCGAACAGTTCTCCTGTTTCCTGTATGGTTCTTTCTATGGTATATACCGGAAGTCCTCCCTTTAAAACATCATTAGATGTAATAAAGATAATGTATGTCTCCGGCATTTCTTTATATTTTTCTCCTGCTGTGGTAAGCCTTGAATCAAATAATGCACTGTTAAGTCTGGCTCGTTCAGGAACAGCTCCGCTATCATCCTGCTGGACTTCAATATCATACTGTTTTCCTGTAGCATCATTGGCATATATATCAAGTCTCACAGATCGTCCAAACAGATTTCCTATTGTCAACTGTGTAACTGATTTTATCACAGATAAATCATTTCTCTTTAATATTATTTTCAAAAGCTCTTCTGTACATTCTAAATCGCCCGAAAAAACCTGCGTCATAAAAGTATCATCCATTAATGTAAATTTGTTAATAGCCTCCATACGCTCTGTATTCTTTTCTTCCAGATTTAATACCTGCATTTTCTCACCTTCTTTTCTATATTATATCTATTATCTGGTTTTTGCACAACTACATTTTTGCCCGTTACATCCCTTTCTCGACCTGTTTTTCTTTTCCACTGATATCCTTTCCAAGTGCCTCACAATACTCCTGAATCTCCTGCTGTTCTTTCCAATGCCTGTTATCGGAATCTGGCTTCTTATCAAATAAATAAGCAGCTCCATTCAGAATATCCACCATTGTAATCATAAACGCCAGATAATCATCTTTCAGCTCCTTGTAACTTTCTCCAGACATGGAGAAATCACCGGACAGAATCTGCTCGGTGATCTCTTTCATAACAATCTGTGTTTCTCGTAATTCTTCTACAAGGTACTGTACACGCTGCTTTGTTCCCACTACAACAATATTGGAATAGATACAGCTTCTTGCAATAAAATCTTTCTTATACAACCCGCTGGCTTTCACACGTTCTTCAATCATTGCCCGTTCCCATTGCGTGGGACGAAACGCTATTGTTGGATTGCTGTGTTGTCCTGGCATATTTTTCTGCTCCTTCCGTTAATTTTCATCCGTTTCCGCTAACTTCTCCAACTGATCCGCCAGCTTTCGTGACTGATCTGGATACAAATGAGAATATGTAGATAATGTTGTCTGAATCTTTTCATGTCCCAGTCTGTCCGCTACCAGATTAGGCTGTGCCCCTAGCTTCGAAATCAGTAAGCTGGCATGAGAGTGCCGCAGATCATGTAAGCGGATTCTTTTTACCCCTGATAACTCAACACCTCTCTGTATTTCATGCTCCCAGTACGCTTTTGTTGTATTCTGGAACAGTCTGTCTTTTGCCATGAGGCCATACAGCCTACCTGTGTACTCCCTTAACTCCGTTACCAGAAAATCCGGTAATGTAATGATTCTCTTTCCTTTTTTTGTTTTCGGATCAGTAATCACATCTCTGTTCCCGATTCTCTGATAGGACTTAGTTATCCTGAGCGTTTTTTCTTCTTCGTCAAAATCTTCTAATGTAAGAGCCAGCAGCTCTCCAATTCGACAGCCTGTCCAGTATAAAATCATAAAACCACAATAGGAAGTTGGTTTATCTTCCATGCAGGAAATAAACTGCTCAAATTCATCCTGTGTCCAGAAATTCATCTCATCTGCTTTACTTTTCCCAATAGTTCCTGCCTGACGGCATGGATTTCTCGAAAGATCATAATACTTTACAGCATAGTTAAAAATGCAGGAGAGCTGATTATTCACAGTGCGCAAATATGTCTGAGAATATCCTTTCTTCAGTAACGTGTTCTGCCACTCCCGGATATCTGCCGCTGAAATCTCCGAGATATTTCGATTTCCAAAGTAGGGCAAAATCTTTAACTCTACAATGTAATCCTTGCTTCTCATGGTGTTCTCACGCAGACGCTCCTTCATATCATTCCTGTATATCTCCCAGAAAGCCTTGAAATCCATGTTCAGATTGTGAGCCTGTTGCATTGTAAACTGATTCACCCATGCTACTGCTTCTCTCTTTGTTTTAAAATTTCGTTTGTGCTTCTTCACGCTTTTCCCAGTCCAGTCCTTGTAATAGAACTGAACATCCCATAAGCCTTTCTCGTTCTGTTTTACTGTCAATTATATTGCTCCTTTCTTTCCCAGAGACCGTTACAGTCTCTGGGACACTTGCTGACTACGCTTCTTTCTCTGCTAATCCATAGCAACGTTCTTCCAGATATTTCTTTGGAATCTTCCCTGCAATGGTAATAAAACCTTTCTGTTTGAGTTCTTCGTTCAGCTTTCTTATAAGCGTGTAACTCTTGCTTTTGCTGATTTGTAAAACCTGTTCTACTTCATCTACACCGTAATACATGCTCTGCATATCATGATCTCCTCTCCTGCTTCGCTATTACACACATTGTTTTTTCTGCAATATTTTCTGTATTGATGTATTGCTTACATTGTTGCCTTTGGGACACTATACGACACATCTCCCTCTGTTCTGGAACAGTTGAATTAAGCCTCTGTCCGAATGGTATTTCAACTACATGACACATCTCTTTTTGTACCGCAGGTTCGACTCTTTTTGCCTTTCTTGGTGCATAGCCCATCTCTTCTCTTTCTAAATTCTGCTTTTTAATTTCCGATTTGTTATACATTGTGTTCTGAAAATTTTCTTCTCTGTTTTCTGTTCCATCTGTTCCATTGTTCCACTCGTCTTTCTCTGTTTCTTTATACTCCGCATTATTATCAGCATCATTGTCAAATGCCTCTTGCTCTTCACTTTGCCAGAAGTCTTCCTCTGAGATTTCATAGATATCAGAGGTAAGAATTTCTTCATTAAGTTCTGCTTTTCTCAACGCAGCACTGCCAAAAGTCTTCAACAGTGCTAAATCTGACGGGCTTTGTGAAAACTGTTTTCCTGTTATTACATTCAGCGTTTCCAGCATTAAATGGAAATGCAGATGCTGTGTATTACAATGAATGTATGCACAGGTTACATATCCCATTTTGCTGAAGTACAGTTCATATTCTTTTTTCACCGCTTCCAGTGCTTCTTCTTGCACTCTGCGATGTTCTGGATTTTGATCCCAACAAGCCGCAAGAGATACTATCATCTGCTTGTATTGACGTTTACAGTCCTCTTTTCCGTATAAACATCGGTTAACCCATGTTCTCTTCTGGAAGCGTTCCGCACTTTCTACGATCTTAACCATCTCTTTTCCAGATTTTTTAGGATTAGATATGTACTCCAGTGTCGTCCTGAATTTTTTTCTGCCTGCTTCCTTCACATTTATCATCTTCAAGATTGCCATCTTCCATCTCTCCTTCTTGAAAAACTTTATAAATTTCGTCATACAAGGTATCACATACCTGCATTATTTTCGTTTTTATCTCTTCATTAAAATCAGAAGAGTTCAAAAGAGTGTCTATTTTTTCAAGTTCCAGAGCGATTTTGGTTCCATCTTTAAGTATCACACGCTGCATGCTTTCCGTAAGCAACTTTCTTACTACAGCACTTTTTTTCATCTGACTGTTCTCGACTAAAGCTTCAATTTTTTTATCTGTAGCCGCATCGATTCTGACGTTGAGCATTTTCATCTTCTCTGCCATGATTATCTCTCCTTCTCTGATTTTTCGTCTGACAATACGGTATCTTGCCTTTTGTCATACATCTTTTCATTATCCTCTTTTAACTGTACCCCTTCAAAACATACCTTCGGAGATTTCTTTCCAAGGCGTCTCTTTGTCGTTCCGATTCTGATACCTCTCTGCGAAGCTGTCAGTAAGGTTCTGAATGTCGTCCTGTCAATATCCGGCAATGCCTGTTCCACAGCAAATTTTTGATATGCTCCGTACACATCACTGATATGCACCATGTATTCTGTGTCAAATTCCAGACAGGATTCCATAAAATAATCTATTGGATTTGAGACCTGTTTCAGTGTTGCCAAAAGCTCCTGTTCATCTTGCAATGGTATAAACGTCTTATTTCTTCGGACAAATTGAGCAAGGGCTTGCAACGCATACTGCACAATGATGTCTCGTTCCTCCCATAAGCGATCTTCAAGCCCATTATCACGTTCTTCTTCTGCAACTCCATATTCAAAACGAAGAATATGCATTCGTTCTGTCAAAGCATCTGAACCATCGACCTTAACAAAGGTGGGAAGTGTATTACCTGCAAAAAGCAGTTTCGTTGTAATTATTCCGCAAAACGGCTGTGAACCTTTCCGTTCCAGATCTATCCGGTCTCCACCTGTAACACATTTGAATACATCAAGTGCTCTTCCAGGTAGTGCAGAACTCGGTACCTCTCCGCTGATATTCAACGTCTTGCCATACATTTCTACAGGACTGAATTTCTGAGCAAAGTTTGCAAGTGATACGTTACTCACTTCTCCTTCTCCTACCAACCGTTGTATAAACCGGAGAATAACCGATTTTCCACAATTAGCAGGACCTAATAGAAAAATGGCTTTCTTCACGCCTGTAATATCTGAAATGCAATATCCTATGATTTCATATAAAGCTTCTCTTTTTTGCAACAGATTATCTTTGCCAAACACCTTCTCGCAGAACTTCTGAAAAGCAGGTGATCCCGGTGGTGTTCGTCTGGAAGGCTTTACTGGTATTTTTCTGGCAAACAACATTTCTCCGGAAATGTGTTCATCATCAATTCCACCTTGCTCTACATTCCAAATTCCTGCATCAGTCATTAAATACCCAGAATGCCTAAAATCTTTTTCATCCTTTTGTAAATCAGGATCAGTTTTTAATGTCTGTATAAAGCCATTCATTACAGAAGCATTCAGATAAGGCTGCCATTCTTTGTCTGCAAAAAGATTTCTGATATATATTCCTGCCGTACTGTTAGATACCACAGGCCATGTGTCATCTTCATCCTGAATACGAAGTTTCATGTTATCTACACAGATAACTCCCGTGTCTTTAATCAGCCGGTAAACCTCTGCTCTGTCAATTTTCTCTGGTACTTCTTTTTTGATGATATTCTTTTGCATTGTTCTTCCTCCAATATACTTGCTTTTATTATCTAAACCGGTTTTGATGACTCAAGCATATCATGGACAAAATTCAGCGTCATTGTAGTTTTTTTTTATTTTTTCTCCCTTGACATAAGTGAACACCATCAAAAAAGGTAGGGCATTAAGCCCTACCACAACTACTGTTTATCACATTTCTATTTCAATTTTCTTTTTTGCTTCTTCTAATAATTTCTCCCCTTTTATTTTTTCCGGCACATCTTCAGTCATTAAACAGTCAAACTCACGATTTATAAGTCTTTGTTTTATATCCGCATATAAATTCTTAAGAATCTTCTCCAATTTCTCGTCGTCTCCTTTACGAAGTAATACATTTCCATCGACAGGTACTCCAACACATTCCTTAATGATTAATAATGTATCTTCTTCAACCTGAACTAAATTTACTCCTACAAGCTTTACCATCGTCTCCAGATCCAAATCTTTTTTTGTTATCTTCTTATATTCTTTTATATCTTTCATGAAATCTTGATCTTCTTCGCATTCCTTTAACACAGCTTTTTCAATATTTTCATTATTGTAATTATTTAATATTCCTATGAATCTGCCATTTATCCATGATTCTTTTATAGCTTTATATCGTTCTCTTTTTTTGATATATATCATACGATTTCTCAGCATCCATGCCTCATCAATGTCTTTTTCTATTTTTTGATTTATCTCACCTAACCATATTGTGTTTTCTTTTTCTGAAAGGGACAAATCATTATGTCTATCTATATTAACTTCCTCAAGATACTTTAAGAATTTCCCAATCCATTTAAAGCTTTCTTGATACGTCTTTCTTTTTTGATGACTAAATTTTTTATCCGCAGCATGCATAATTTCTTTTGCTTCTTCTTCTGAAATCCCTACATCTGCAAATAACCTGTAAAAACAATCCATACATATAACAATTAATTCATTAGCCGCAAAATACTCCCTTAACTGTTCTGTTACACTAACTTCTGCGAATGCATTATACTGTCCATCTTTTATTATTTGTTTTACAAGCCTTTTTGTAGCTTCTGGCTTTTCTTTTCCTCTGATCTCTTTTTCATAAAAAAACAGTACATTTGCCAGTTCTTCTGTTCCTTCTTCTGTAAAAGTCCATTTCCCGTTTTCTTTTAAGCGATCTAATTTATCAGTTGTTAGCTCTAAGGCCTCTGCAATCTCATCAAAATACCCTTTATGCCTTCTCATACATGATTCTTCGTTTTCTTTCAGTATCGTATTTTCAGCAGCACCTTCTTCCTTCATTTCTTTTTCTAATAGTTTATGTGACACATCTTTGAATGTATTCATATTCGCACCTGCCTTAACTATTTTTATTTAGCAAAATCGTAGCATATAGTGTGCTCTATCACAATATAAACCCTGTAAAAAATAGAAGGAATTACCATTTTTGATAACTCCCTCTATTTCCGCTTATATTTTTCGATTACTCGTTCTGTTTATTGTAAAATAAAATTACCCAAAGTTGCAAAGTAAAAATGGACAAAGTTGCATGTTCATTTTGGACAAAGTTGCAAAACATTGGATGAGCGGTTCTTAGGAACGGTGTAGCGCCTAAGTGGTAGCCACCAAGTGTGAACCTTCAAAAAGATCCATTGCAGACATTATCAAAAACCATTAACCTTATCTTTGTTGTAGCAAACAAATATAGATAAGGAGGAAAGGAGAATGTCAACTACAATGGATCAGATACATCATATCAGAGATATGTATTATCAACAAGATAAAAACATTTCTCAAATAGCATCTGAAACGGGTCTTAATCGCAAGACCGTCAGTAAATACGTGGATATGGAGGATTTCAACACCCCATCCCCCACACCGTCATCCGAGGAAGAGCATGAATCCAAGCTCGACCCATTCAAGCCGCTTATTGACGAATGGCTTGAAGCCGACAAACTCGCACCGAGAAAGCAACGCCACACAGCAAAAAGGATATATCGAAGATTACGGGATGAAGCCGAAGGCTTCAACTGCAGCTATCGTCTCGTTGCACTATACGTCGCAGAAAAGAAAGAGGAATTCCGATTGAAAAAGACGGAGGGCTATAATCATCTACACGTCAGATTTACTCCACAAAAATAAAATCTGTCGAACAGCCAGACATCTGCCTGACTGTCCAACATCAATAATTGTTATGCTGCAATTTTTAATTCCTGTGTGTCCCTGCTATAGGTGTACACATGATTCGATAAGTAATCTTCCGGAAGAACTACGGATGCATTGGCATCTCTAACCATCTCCGCACACGCTTCACAATCTCCAGTGTACTGATTTTTCGGTAACACAATCAGTTCATGCAGGGAGCTTGGCAGGATAATCATATTTCCAAGGCTCTGGCTGATCTTCAACAATTCCTTTTTTAACAGAAGAACAGAAGCTCCATAATGACGACTGGTATTCGTCAGGACATACATCGGAAATGGGGGGTCCGCCTCCTTCTGAAGCCATAATGGAAGAATTTCCTTCATGTTTTTAAAGAAAACCTGATTGGATGTTTCCATATTTTCCATTCCGGTCATGTACAGTTCATCTTCTGAAATCCCCCAAGTGCCCAGATAGTTATTCTTAACGTCAATGGTCTCTAATTCATCTTCGTTTTCACTGATCTTTATGTAATATACCACTGCAAAGTCCAGATAGAAGCGGTGTGGCATATCTGCCAGCAGTTCCATATTCTGTTCTGCATTGATAAGCTTTACACATATTTTGGATTTCATCTGATTCCAGTTCATCAGGTCCGCAATCTTGATATCAGGGACATAGTTCATATGCTCCATGATTACATCGTAAACAGAATCAGAAACTTCTTTCAGTGAAATCTGAGAATGGATGAACATATTGTAATATCCGTCAAGATATACAACTGGCTGTGCCTGATCTTCCGTACCGGAAGTTGTGATTCCTACGAATACGGTACCATTATTTTTATGAATGGTAGTAGTCCATACCCTAAAATTCCCATCTGCTTTTTCTCTTACTGCAGATAATACCTGTTCTGCAAATTCATTTATCTCCATCATAATTTATCCCAACCTTTCTTTAAGCTGCTTTGCTCTTGGTTTTCTTTAAACTGTTAATTGCCTTCTGGCAGGTCTCTTCGGACATTTCCTGAATGCTCTGCACTTTATATCTCTTTAATACTGTATCCAGTGCCACGCCAGTCCGTTCCAGCTCCCTGTTGATAGACTGCTCATAATCCACCGCCTTTTCAACTCCCGAAAATGCTGTTATAGATTGCTTTTTACCTGCTTCTGCTGGAAACAGGCTGTATACAATCTGACCGTTCTGATTCGAAATTACAAGACCTGATATTTCTCTCTTTTGGTTATAATGAATCTCTTTTACCTTAAATTTATCGTAAGTGATGCATTTGTCGTTTTTCTTCTGAATGTTTACTTTAGTTGCCGGAATCCAGATGAAAGGGGCAGAATATAACTCTCTTCCGATACCTACGCTGACACAGGCTCTTTTAAAGGAGTCGCTTGCCTGTCCCTTTTCCTTTTCTGTATAGCTTTCTGTTCCTACATCCATTTTGGCTATCCACTGATGCTTATTTTCATCCCAGATACGAACGGTACAGTAAAGATTATCCCCGATCAGTTCATGCTGACGCTCCCAGTTCATTGCTCCAAATGTCTCATCCAGAATCTTCATATCTGCTCTGGCATCCTTATAGAGCAGGAGAGATAAGCCCTTTTCACTGATCGTACCAACCCGGCACTCAATTTCATCACTTTTTAACAAACGAATCTGATTCATGCTACATTCCTTTCTTTGAGTTCTCCTGTATTGGAAATCAGTTTATTCATTTCCGTAGTCACATGATGCTCCATTTCAGCGTAATGGCTGTCTGATCTCTTCAACCACAGTTCATACAGATATTTCATAATATCACGATGGTTCATTAATCTTTCCAGCTCGTTTACTGACAATTTCATTGCAAATTCTTTTAAAATTTCGTAAATGTTTATCATACAGTCAATCTCATAACAGCGTGCATAGATAGCACCACTGTTTTCTTCCAGTACAGAAGCCTTATAGGACTGGTATTCACCATAGATTCGTTCCAGAAAATATTCTCTCATCTGCCCCTCCTAAGCTACCAGCAATCGTCTGTACTGACTCTGGGTAAGATAATCATTATAAATATCGGGTTTCTCTGTCTTTAAGCGTTTTGTATCAACAGAACTCTTGCTGATCTGTTTCCAAGAGATCTTACGATTCCCGACAATACCTGTCTCAGCTTCTTTCAGATAATTTTTCAACTGGTTCCCGGCTGCATTCTTAGCGGTCTCTACATCTTTTAACTGTTTAGACAGTCTTTCGTATTCCTCACAGATGGGAATTACTTCTTCTGGAAGAGTAATAGTCTCTCCATTGGAATGACCGAATTTACTGTTAAAATAATTGGTTGTAGCTTCAGAGCCATCTGGAACAGGCTCAACACCGCCCAGTACGTTTTCTTCCCAGAAGTGTTTTTCCATAAGAATGATTTTCCCAATCATCTCTTCGTCACGTTCCATCACATGACAGTAGAAGTGATTGCCACCCACAATTGCCGCAATATAAGTTCTTTTTGCTCCTGTGACTGCCATATAATGCTGAATCTGTAAGATATAAGGAGCTGGTATGCCTTCTTCCCAGACATCCTGTTTGAATGCAGAGGCTGTCTTTGCTTCAAAAATAGCCAGTTCTCCATTATTGTTGATCGTCCCGTCAAGGTTTGCAGTCATAAACGGATATTCCTCACTTTGCAGAATCATATGTTTCTGGCGTACCTTGATTCCGGTTCTGGATGTAAACTCTTTTCTTACGATTGGTTCCAGAAGAGTTCCAAAATGAGTGTATTCCGTATCACCTTCTTCCAGCTCTACCTGACCAGTCTTCTCAAGCCATAACTGATTGACCGATTTAAACGGATTGATTCCTGCAAGAATAGAAACGTCTGAACCACCGATTCCCTGTGTCCTGTACTTCAACCATTCTTTATGACTTAGATCCTTTGTTTTTGCTAAAATTTTCATGTTCTTTTCTCCGTTTCTAATTGAAAATACTCCTGCACATTCATATGCAGGAGCAGTATCTGATTTTTACCATATTGAATTTATGCAGCCGATAATACCATCTGGTAAGCTTTATCAATCATAGGATGTCCTTCCACAGTGCGGGAAAACAGACTTTCTTTATAATTGGCACGTTCTCTTAAAGGTTTTGCATGTGTGGAAAAATCTGAAATAGCATTGATAAAACGATAACCATTTTTTCCTACCCCCTGCAGATCAGGAGCATCAAAGTATCTGCTTTTCGCATCCTCACGAAGCTTTATGATATTTCGCTGCTGTTGCGGGCTGGCATTATCCGGTTCAGGAATCAGTTCATTGATAAACTCAATCACTTTGCTGTCCTGAAGCTTGATCTGACCGAGCTCATCAAAGCTCTTTCCCAGTTCTGCCATATATTTTCCTGCAAAGAGAAGGGTATTCCTTGCTTCATCCATTTTTCCGTTAATATCTCCTGTGTGATAACAGCTCCATCTTCTTTTTGCAGTAGACAGTGCAAGATTCAGTGTATTACTGCAAACAACACGAACTGGTGTCATTGCCACTTTGATTGCAGAACTGCCATCATGGGCGTTCATAAATACCAGGAATGGTGAGATTTCTTCGCCATTGATAATGTACTGATGTGGAAGTCTTGCCAGAAGCCAGGTGCGTCTGCCTCCCTGCAGACTACCAGCTGTTTCATAACGAACACCTTCGCCCAGAAGTTCATCTGTAAAAGCGAATGCTTCGCTGTTCTGAACTACTTTATAACGGTCTGTTACGATACCAAGGACACTGTTATCTTTATCTCTCACATTTGCCTTAAATCCCAAAATCACACTGCTTCCGTCAGATGTGATAATATCTTTCTGAATCACATTCCAGTCTAATCCTGCAAGCTCCAGAGCCTTCTGTGAATCCGGTGCTTCACTTACGATTGTTCCCAATCCATGCCATGGTTTCTCTCTTACTGAAAACATTGTTTCTACTAATGCTGCCATAATAAATCCTCCAATTCTTAAAATTAATTTTTGTATAGCTGTGAATGATACCATTTCGCCAGTAGCCAGGAATCCTGTAAGCCTCCTTTCTTTGTTCCTGTAATGATTCCGGCAGGTATCTAAGTGCTAACTTATCCAAAGAAGCTCTGTATTCTATTGCTTCTTCACAACTATAATATTTGTCTGTATTTTTGAAGTTTTTCAAAAATGGCAAAAAAATTACCACAGGCGGTTAAGCCTGTGGCGGTTTAATGCTCCACTACGTTCCTTTATGTTCCTGCAAGGCGGATCATGTCCGGCTAATTGCATTAATATAATATACGATCCAAATTTTGCGAAAATCATCAGCTCCCTGCAAGGGGCTTTCGGCAGAACGCAATGCATCATCTTTTAGTGGTGTATAATTGCGCCCTCTTACGAGAGGTTAGCTTTCACTGTTCTCAGTTGTCGCTTCTTTCTTCCGTTTCTCAATCAGCAGGTTCAACTTTTTTTGAGCCGATTCTCCATGAAAGAGAAATGTCAAAAGCTCCATTACATCATCATCTGTCAATAGCGTTGGTTCTTGGAGAAAGGTTTCCAACATTCCGGCACGAGTGCAAAGTCTGTGAGTTCGCTCACTTCGGGTCAGCCGCTTTATTTCATTTTGCAATCGTTTTTCCTTGTGCTTGGCTGCGGTCAGCTTCTTCTCAGATACATACATATCATGTTTCAGTTTTTCAGTTTTTCATTTGGCATATATTCAACTCCCTTCAATTATTCAAAAATGAATAAAACAAAAGCGACCAACTTTTTTACGGTTGATCGCCTTTGGCTTAATCATTTAAATTTATCACAGAATTATATCTTCTTCACTATAGTTTATCAGATTTCTATTTCGGTCATCCTCATCAAAATTTTTAATGAAATCTTGAACTCTTAAATCATTCCAGCAACTGTCAATTTTATTTTGCCATAATGTTGTGAAATCTTCTCTAAGAATGTTTCCAATAACAAATGGTGCCATACCGTCTATACGTACATCCCCATTAGGTCTGATAACAGCTCCAGAACGAGGTCTTTTCGAATGATTAATTAAACCCTGTTTTACACTATTAGTCGACTTTACTTTCATTTTTCCCTGATAGCGTAATCTGTTCTCCTCAATTTTTTTATTCATATACTGTATATCATTCGGTGATAAAAGCATATCCATATTGTTTTTAGTTCTACCACTAAGTGATATTCCACCTATCATAATACTCGTCGCACCTATTGAGTACGCTAAATCGCACATGTCATTTATATAGTTAAGATTATACGGAGTAACACAATGTGCGATTTTTAATGGTATTCCATTATCTGCAATTATTCTTGCCCCTTCAACCGCTTTTTTCCAGGTGCCTTCTTTCTGACGAAACCAATCATGATATTTTGCATTTGAGCCATCAATGGATACTTGAAACCAATGGTACTGATATTTTTTGAATTTCTTTGCCATTTCCTCATTTAACAAATATCCATTGGTCATCACAAGAAATATTGTGCCGTCATCGTGCAAAATATCCATTATTTCAAATAATTTATCTCCTAAAAGTAATGGCTCGCCTCCGGATAATAGACATTCAAACATTCCACCATTATTTACAATGTATTTTGAAAACTCTATCCATTTGTCTGGTGTCATTGCGTCTGGACTGCTGTTAGTTCCCGAATTATTATAACAGTGTTTGCAAAAAGCATTGCATTTAGATGTAAGTTCAAAATGCAATGATGATAAAGGATATATCTCTGAATCAGAATAAAAGCCTTTATTTTTAAGTGCAAGGTTAACAATATCTTCCTCTTGCAAGTTCATTTTTCTCAACACGTTAAGAAATCTTCTTCGATTTTCCAAAATACACACCTCCTCATCCATTGTACATGCATCTATATTTTTTCTAATTTTTCTTTGATTTTTTTAATAAATTCATCCTCATCCATCCATTCCCCAATGATAGGATTGTATGTACAATACCATGGTTTTTCAGTTATTTCTTTATCCAACGAATTGGGTCTACAATCGAAACATGCGTATCTGTATTCACATTCAGAACATTCTTTTATCTGATCCTTTGACATTTTTCGTATTACGTCATTTAATACAATTTCATTTTCTTTTAATGAGCAATGTTTAATTCTTCGTTCCATAACACAAGGAAATACATCTAAATCAGCAGAGATATAGATTTTATCATTAAAGCAGTTATGTCCTGAAATTAACCTTGTGCAAAAAGACTTTGTTATAGGTTTTTGAAATGTTTCCTTAGTTATCAATCTTTTTTTTATTAAATCATCTGTTAACAAATTTAAGTTTGCCCGCCCTGTTACTCTAACAACATCTTTGTCCTCACTAAGTGTATATAAGTCATTATTTTTTTCACCCAATTCAATATCTTTCATTAATACATTACATACTCTATACGGTATATTGTGTTTTTTCAAATTTGATATTGTTTGATTGGTTTTTTTACAAGAACCCTCTAAACCTGTAACAGAATCGTGCATTTGTGGAATATATGAATATACAGACAATGCTATATGGATATCATTTTCATATAAATATTCAAACCACTCCTCTGTTATAAGGGTTCCGTTTGTGAAAATTTCTATATATGAAAATTTTCCAACTACATATTCCAACATTTTCTTTAAATGGTCTTTATTTAAAAACGGTTCTCCTCCTGTTATTTGAATTTTAGGAACACCCATTTTTAATAAATTATCTATTACTCTATAGAAATCAGAAAGTTTCATAGTGTTATCACAATATGAATTCGACTCATTGTAACAGTGTCTGCATTTCAAATTACATTTGTTAGTTATTTCAATCCAAGCAAATTTACATCCAGTGTCTTCAGGAATAATGTCCTTAATGTTTTTCGAAGAATGTGTTTGAGATATTTTTAAAATACCTCCTTCAATCAACTGTTCTAAAATCTTCTTCAACTCATAATCAATATTATCTTCTACCAATACCGCTTTTTCATTGATTTGTATTAGTTTACTGGAAAGTGCTTTATTGACGCTATAAAGTTTTGAATTGCCTAAATCATAAATACAGCTTTTAGCTTTGCCTTCAACAATATACACATCATCATTCAATTCATAGTACATTTTTTTGTTCCTCCGTTTATATAGAAAAACACATAGCTGTCACAAACAACAACTATGTGTTTTGAGCTTATTTCATATTAATAAGTCGGGCTACAATCTGGACCACAGCAACCTTCAGCTTCCGGATAACAGCCACCTAAAAATGGAGAACATTCATTATTATATGCATCTTCCACTTTTTCACTTTTTGTTAAACACTCAATTTCGTACATTATTTATCTCCTATCACATCATCTTTGCAATTAGCGAAGAACAAATTCACTTAATGTGCTATTAACGTTTATTCCACCAAGATTTATGGTTTTCTATAAAATCTGAACGTTCTTCCTCCGGGCAATCATACCATGCCCTATTGGTTGGCGTATCTTCACTATCAGATGCATCTAACCATTCTTCATAATTTTCAGGTTCCCTTGAACCATCCCAGTTACTCTTTTTTGCCATAATATAAGTTCCTCCTTATAATAAATATAACTTCTCGGAATCTTCAGCCCTTATTTTATAAGGCTTTCAGAGTCCATATTTTAAAAATCACCCACTTTTTTAAAAAAACGCTTGACAAATCACTCAAAATTTGCGGCGAAGCCGATTAAATATATTTTATTTTTTCGACTGGAGGCGATTTTTAATGTTACCTTGTAATATCGGCGGTCATACCGCTTATCAGGATACTTTCGTATCCGATTTCCTTAAATTTTACCCTGATCCCTTTGTGCTTCCTAAAAGCACTTGGGATTATATCGTGCAGTTCTGGTATCTTGATCTTTCCCTGCACGATATTCAGTTGTCAATTTCCAATTGGAATCTCATTCATTGAGATTCCGAGAAGTTATGTATCTTTTAGAGATATTATAAATCTCTTTCAGCTAATTTTCAATATAATTATTTAACTTTATGCTATAAATAAAGGAGCTAAAAGAGACTTATGGAAAAAGGATTATTAGGAAATACAATAAGACAAGCACGAATTGACAACAAGTATACCCAGGAAGAACTGGCTGAAAAAATAGGCATTACCGCTACTCATCTTAAACATATTGAAAGCGAGCACCGGAAACCATCCATCGAAGTTCTTTTCTCACTGGCATCAGAACTTCATTTTTCTCTGGATGCTTTACTTCTGCCTCTGTCAGAAGATTCACAGCACCAGAAAAAAACACACGAAATTCTATCGATTTTAAACTTGTGTACCAATGATGAACTTGATATCTTTCTTGCCGCATTACATGAACTGAATTACAAAAAGCTCAAGGGATAGTTGTTGATTCTCAACTGTCTTTCATTTAATTGACCCTATTCGTCAATTCCGTATCCATTTTCTGATTTCCTCTGCTTTTTCAGAAATCAAATCCAGACAAACTTCCAGATTCCTTCCTATTTCGTATTCTGGAATATTTGCACAGCATTTTCCGGTAATTCTTGCCAGGCTGTCTATTATGCGTATATTTTCCAGAATTTTATCTATTATCTCTATTTCTTCTGGATTATCCTTGTGCTCCACCTTTCATCACTCCTTGAGCAAATAGATTGAGCTGAACCCTTTCGGATTCAGCCCTGTTTCTTGTTATCCCTTACAATATCATTTTGATAATAGCAATAGGGATTAAAGCCCTGCCAAAAAGTGTTCCCATAATCAGTCGCTGCATAAAAATGGTATTCCCAGTCCCAATTAGCATTTTATTGGCATAGATTGTCCTTCCTGTTGCCCAATACCCCAAGGCCATGTATATAAAAAATATCATATCGTTTCCTCCTTCCTGCTTCTGGTATTTTCTTTATCCTAATTTTAAATTTATACCCAATATTCCCATTTTGCGACCACTGATAGTAGTCAATTTTAGTTTTGCAATTCTTTCAAAACCATCTGCAACATGTTATAATTTTTTTAATTATAGGTAGAGGATACAAGGAGCTTTTGCTATGGAAAAAATCACAGAAGAAAACAGAAGAGCTTTAGAAAATGCGGTAAATTATGATGATGCTACATTAACTGGAATGATAAGCGGTGAATTTACCACAGCTTTAGCAAGGTTAATTGAAAAGAAACATGTGCCGGTTCTTCATATAGTAGAAAATACCCATGTTTCCAAGTCTTACATTAATAAGCTGAGAAATCCTTCCGAAAAATCGGTACATCCGAGACGATATGTCATCATTGATATCTGTCTTGCGATCAATGCCACTCTTGACGAAACGAACCATCTTCTGAAAATGGCTCAGTACCAAGAGTTATATACCCGAAATCCAGCAGAAGCTCTCATCATATGGGGAATGTTGAAAGGGCTGACAGGTAAAGAAATACGGGAAATGCTTCAATCAAAAGGTCTTGATAATATTTTTAAAGAAAGCTGATCTGGAGGACGTACACCATGAGAACACTTCTGAAAGAAGAGTTTCAAAAAGAATTTTTGATTTATAAAAAACTGAACGCTTCAAAACCAGCCCTTACTTGCATTGCCATGGTAGAAGGTGACAATAAAATTCCGTTCCCAGTTTTCCTGAAAGAGACCGATGCCAAAAGAGCTGAAATTTATGATAAACTTACCGGGTTGTGGAATCCCTATATTGCAGATACTTATGAAGTGTTGAAAGTTACTGATCCGGGCAATCCAGATGCGCCAAAATATTTTTCCGTTACAGAATATGTCACTGCAACAGGAAGTCCCGATAATGAATCTATATCACTGGCTGAGTATATTAATCGAAATGGAGCTGTCAGCGAAAGAACGGCCCTTGTTCTTTGTACTCAGTTATGCATTGGCTTAAGAGAATTTCATGAAAAAGGGTTTGTTCATAGAGACTTAAAACCGGATAATCTTATGATTTCTCATTACGATTCTGATAATATGCAAATCAAGATCGTAGACTTTGGCGGTGCCAAGTGGAACAATCCTGATAAGCACGCAGATACTACCGTAGTTGGTACATTAGGCTATCAGGCTCCGGAAAGTCTGGCTGTTCCAGCTACAGATCAGTCAGATATATATTCCATTGGATGTATTTTAAATTATTTACTGACAAGTCAAGAACCTGGGCTGATTCGGTATAAAGGAAATCATTATATCGAAAATATCATAGATATAGCAACCAACAATGATCCATGCGACCGATATACTAATGTTACTGAAATGCAGAAGGCACTTGAACATCAAACTGGCAAACGTTTTATTGACAGAGTTCCGATTCTGCGTGCCTTTCCCGGTTTTCGCTCGGATACTTTGGGAAATATGCTGATCGGGGGAATCATTTACCTTTCCCTGATTCCTCTGATTGCATTCACGGTTCAAAACTATACGCCGCTTTCTTCCTTTTTGGAAATCTATCTGCCTTATATCATCGTTCCGCAGATTGTTCTTTTTAACATGGGAAACCTGCAGCGGATATTTCCTGAACGTCTCCGAAGAAACAATCGCCTGTTCTTAAAACTCCGGCTGACGATCCTGCTAGTTGCGTTTCTGGAGCCTGCAATTATCAATTATGCTCTTACTACGTTAAATTTGAGGTGACATTGTGAGTAAAACTACAAAAGAAATCTATCAGGAGAATCAGATTATAGCTGAATCCATCAATAAAATTATAAAAGAAGCATCCACCGACAGAGAGATTCTTTCCAGACTCCGTGACTTAAAAACTTCTACACAGACACAGCTTGCCAGAAGCCAGATAGACTATTATATTTATCAGATTCAAAGAAAGCATCAGAAAAAAGCCGGACACATGGTACTTTATATTGCACTGTTGTTTTATCTGCTTTTTATTCTGTACCGCACTTATCTGTACTTGCATCCAGAGACTTACACAATTACATCCATTCTTGGTACAACAGCGGAACAGTCTGTATATGGTATCTTTCTTTTTCCTGTAATTCTCTTGAGTTATTATGTAATGAGCTTTCTGTTAAGAAAGCGAAAATAGCAAAAACTCTCCAAGTAATAAGCATGGCTGAACCCTTTCGGATTCAGCCTATATTGTCTGCTATCTCATATGCAATTACATCTCTATGCATTTTCTCTTCTAATCAGCACACTTTCTTTTAATATAATCATTCACACTTTTAACAGGTATCTTCCATGTTCCAACTTTAAAGGCTTTTATCTCTCCTGACTGTAATAATTTATAAGCTGTTGTTGCTGATATAAATAAACGGTCACAAAGCTGTTCGATTGACAGCAATTCATTTTCATCAACAGGTGTATTCATATGCTTGTCTCCTTTATCTGTATTTTTCTATACCTTTATGTTTTATCAGAAATATTTTTATCAGCAAAAAATAAAAGAAATTAACACAAGCCGGCCAAAAGTAATCATTGCCAGTTACAAATAACGTTTGTAAAAAATAACCAATGAACACTATGGTAAAGGTCTGGAGAGATTCCTACCTTGCAGGTTTTATCATTATATATACTATATACCCTATTATCTTATTTCTTATATACCATATATAGATATCATTACTATATATACCTAATATTATAATAAACATAGGGAGAACTACCATTATGAAAAAAGGAACTTTACTCGTAGTCCGTAAACCCTATCAGGGAGATACTGTTATTCAGAACACTTTAAATTATGCTATCGGATCACTGTTTGCAGATGAAGAAGATATGCTGACATCATATATTGATAATGAAGATGACTCCGATCAGATTATTGAAGAATATTACCGTTTACAGGCACCTTATAATATGACAGACCATAGAAGAATGTTTCATTTCATTCTCACAACCCGAACCTCAAAATCCATGTGTACTATATTGGAAGAAGGTGCTTACGCTTTACAGGACTATTTCTCATCCATTGGATATCAAGCTGTCATGGTTCTGCATTCCGGCAGTTACAACGATGCATTAAACTACCACTATCACATACTGCTCAATCCCATTTCCGTCACAGGTTATCGCATTCAAGACAAGTATCAAACTTATCAGGATGTTGTGAATTATCTGAATCAATACACGCACACCCTATGGGACTGGAAATATCGTTCAGATCACTAATTCTACATAAAAAACATAGAACCACATTATTCC
>ENA-UOJI01000004-UOJI01000004.1-human-gut-metagenome-genome-assembly--contig:-P79-NODE-4-length-216678-cov-142.185968_pt1 | contig 216678 bp, 189 predicted proteins | sample MGYA00242346_ERZ723893 | MGnify/ENA metagenome assembly ERZ723893 | reverse complement strand
GGTGGTGTGAGAGGTCGGCTCTACTATTTATTTAGGGGAGACTCCTACTCGATTGCCTTGTTTTCCGATATTCCCCCGGCGTCAGCCCGGTAATCTGCTTAAACCGGCGGATAAAGCTGTTCAAATTGTAGTACCCCACCGACTCGGACACCATTTGCAGCGGCATCGTCGTGCTTTCCAGCAGGGAGCACGCTTTGCGGATGCGCAGGTCAGCGACGTAGCTGGTCAGCGTGTCGCCGGTCTGCTGCTTGAAGTACTGGCTTAAGTAGCCGGAGGAAAGGTCGAGCTTGGCGGCAACGTCCTGCAGGGAGAAGCTGCAGTCGTCGTAGCTGTCCGCGATGCAGGTGTAGATGCGCTGGAGCAGCTCCGTCACCGGCGCGCCGCTCTCGGCGGTGTCCGGCACAAGCGCCTTCGGGTCGGGCTCCAGCAGATGGAGCATGAAGGCAAGGTAATCATCCACCGTGCGCAGATAGGTGATGGTGAACAGGTCGTCCATGTTCACCTGCCGCGCGCCGCCCGCCATCAGCAGCTGCACGGCGGAGTTGCAGTAGCTTTTCGCCAGCAGGGAGGGCACGCAGTCCGCCTTCAGCCCGTCGATGAAGCGGCGGATGGTCTGCATCTGCTGCTGCGGGGTCTGGGCGGGCAGGTCGTTCAGGAGGGCGAGGCGGTCGGAGGACGGCACATCAAGGGTGCGCGTCAGCTCGTGATACGGAATCAGCTGATGCTGTCCGCGGATGAAGTGCTCCTTGACGGCTTGCGTGGCTTCAAAACAGGCGGTGGAGAGGTGCGCCACGTCGGTGTAGCAGTTGGACATGCCGATGGAGAACACGAGATTGTATTTTTCGCTGCTGATGTCCAGCAATCGGCGGCAGCAATCCGCCAGCTTCGATTCCTCGTCCGCCTCCATGCCAACCAGACAGACGAACATGGAGTGCTCGAACAGCTCGCGGAACTGCCACGTGAAGTCATCCCCGAAGCACTCCGCAAAGATGGCGGACAGCGTCTGCCGGGGGATGGCGGTATCCTGATTGAAGGCGCGCAGCATCAGCACCTGATAGCACGGCTTGGTGAAGGACATGCCCAGCGCTTCCGCCTCTATATTATAGGAAGCGAAAGAGTCGAATTTGCCCTTGAGCAGCGAAAACAGCAGCGAATCCTTCAGCGCCTGCCCGTCGGGGGAGGTCATCAGCTGACTGCGCATGTGGTTGTTCTGCTCGGCGAGGGAGGCAATCGCATCCTTCAGCGACTCCAGATCATCCGCATCCGACCGCCCCAGCGATTCGGTCAGCTCCTGTATCGGGCGGTAATTCACCTTCATCGCATAGTGGATGACCAGCGTGCCCGCCGCCAGCACCACCAGCAGGAACAGCGCCAGCATCGCCTGTGCGCGGTAGAGCGGCGCAAGCGTCTCGCTCGCGGGGAGGAAGAAGTAGTACGTCCAGTTCAGGACGGAGGACGGCTCGCGGTAGATGAGGTAATTCGTGCCGTGCAGGCGGATGGTGCTGATGCCGTCGGTCAGCGGCGCATCCAGTGCCATCGTCGATACGACGACCTGCCCGCTGCTGTCCAGTATCGCACCCTGCTGGCTGGGGGCGCTCTCCGGCGAGAGGAAGGACAGGAAGTGCCGCTCCTGCACGAAGAAAATCAGGACGCTGTTTTGCAGGCGCGAAAAGACCGACGGCGTGTTGATGAACGCCAGATAGCGTTCCGCGCTGCCGCTCCGCTGTGCCGTGCGGATGATGCGGCGGCTGCTGTCGGCAAGGCTGCTCGCCACGGGGTCGCCTTCCGGGAAGGAGAAGATGCGGTCGAAGAACAGCGCGGCGGAGTACACGGCAGTGGAGGTGTACACCATCTTGGCGTCCGCGTCCGCCAGCGCAATTTCGGAAATCAGGGTGGAGGGGGCAAGCAGATTCTTGAACTCGTTCACCAGCCGCAGGTCGCGCACGGGGCTGGGCGCTTCTAAATAATAGGAAAAGAAATTCTGATTGACTGTCGAAATCTGGTACTCGATGTCGTAAATCTGCTGGAGGTCGCTGTCCATCTCCTGCACGCTCTGCTGCACGAGCGCGCGGTGGTTGTCCTCCAGATTCGTCCGCAGCTGCCGGATGAAGAACACCTGCGACACGAAAACGAGGGCGATGATGGCGGTCAGCAGCAGCGCGCCATAGGATGCCAGATACTTATAGTACGTCTTGGAATGATGCCCGAACATGTTCCCTTCTCCTCCCAGTCACATGGGTTTATTCTATCACAAATCCACCATTTTTTCAAGGAAAGAGGGGGCAAAACGCAAATACTGCATATAAAAAGGGGGCATCTACAATTTTTTAGGTGGTGATTTTGTGTCCTGCATGGGAAAATGACGACCGAAAAACACAAAAACCATCATTTTGAAGATTGAAAACCGCCGCCGCCTGTGAGAGAATACGCTTGAAACAAGTCCCCCCGAAAATGACGGCGGTGTGCAGCGGGGCACGCCGAAGAGGAGGAAAAACCAAGTGAAGCGTAGCATCGTGCTGTCTCTGATTCTGGCGATTTGCTGCTTATTGCCATTCACCGCGTCGGCAGAGGAATGGTCGGATTTCTTCGCGCTGAACGAGGAAACCGCTATCGGCTATGACGAGGCGCTGGCATCGTATCAGGATACCCCGAACGCGCCGGCAGGTACGCGGATTGAACTGCTGCCCAGCGCGGCGATTTTGTCGGGGGATGCGGTGCTTGCGCAGGAGGCCATCATCACTGGCGACGGCGAAAGCACGGCGGTCTGGACGGTGGATGTGCCCGTGACTGGACTGTACGAATTGGAAATCACCTACTTTGCGCAGGACGGCAACGAGGCGAAAGTGCAGCGCCGCTTGACCATCGACGGCATCGTGCCGTATGAGGAAGCGAACAACATCTGCTTATACCGCCGCTTTGTGGAGCGGGCGAGCGAAATCGGCCGCAAGAACTCCATCGACGATGAAGTGTGGGCGCGGCAGGATGAAATCCACCTCTGGCAGACCGTCCGCGCGGCGGATGGGCAGGGCGTGTATGTTGACCCGCTCAAATTCTGCCTGACGGCGGGCCGCCACGAGATTTCCCTACATTATGTAGACCAGCCGGTGACACTGGGCACGCTGGCGCTGGTCGCCCCGGCGGCTCATCCGACTTACGCGGAAGCGGCGGCGGACTACGCGGCGCAGGGACTGAAAGCGGCGGACAAGGACGTGCAAATCAAGTTTCAGGCGGAAAACAGCGCGTGGCGCAGTGAGAACGTCATCCGCCGCGAATCCGATGCCGACCCGATGACCGAGCCGCGTTCCGGCGCGAACCGCGTGCTGAATGTGATGGGCGGCTGGCGCTGGCGGCTGGGGAATGCGGCGGTCGCGTGGGATTTCGACGTGCCGGAGGACGGGCTGTACGCCATCACCCTGAAGGTGCAGCAGAACAACGATGCGGGGATGCCCTCCTATCGGCAGATTATGGTGGACGGCGAAATTCCCTTCGACGAGCTGCGGCTGTACTCCTTCCCGTACAGCGACCAGTGGTATGCCGAGACGCTGCACGGCGCGGACGGCGAACCGTACCTCTTCCACCTGACGAAGGGCACGCACACGCTGACGATGACCGTGAAGCTGGGGGCGATTGGCGAAATCATGACGCGCACGGAGGCGGACACCGCGTATCTCAGCGAGATTCACCGCGAAATCGTCAAAATCACGGGCACTGACCCTGACTACAACTACGAATACGACCTCTACCGCACGATGCCGGGGCTGTCCGATCAGCTGCTGCATCTCGTCGACCGCTTGCAGGAAAGCGCCGACTTGCTGGCTTCCATCTCCAACGAAACGACCTCGATGGAGAGCAACTATCGCCAAATCATCGACCAAATGCGCTTCTTCGCGGAGGATGTTGACCGCATCCCGCGCGCGCTCAGCGACATGGACAACGCGCAGTCCAACCTCGGCACGTACATTTCGTCCATTGAGAAGTGCCCGCTGGCGGTGGACTACATCGTCGTGCACGCGCCGGAAGCAAAGGTGGAAATCACCACGTCGAACTTCTTCCAGCGCATGGGCGTGACGGTGGAAAACTTCCTCGCATCCTTCTACAAGGATTACGATTCCGTCGGGCTGATTGTGGATGAAAACGCGCCGGATGAGGCGGAAAAAACGGTGCTGGATGTGTGGATTGGCCGCGGCACGGAGTGGGGCGAAATTCTGAAGGAATTGACAGACGAGGACTTCACGCCAAAGACGGGCATCGTCGTCAACCTGCATGTGCTGCCGTCCGGGCAGCTGGCGACGGGGTCAGTCAACACCATTCTGCTCAGCGTGACCTCCGGCACAGCGCCGGACGTGGCGCTCTCGGTGGACTACAACCTGCCCGGCGAGTTCGCCTTCCGCGAAGCCGTGGTGGATTTGACCCAATTCGACGATTTTGAGGAGGTCGCGAGCCAGTTCTACGAATCGAGCCTCGTGCCCTACACCTACCGCGGCGGCGTGTACGCCCTGCCGGAGACGATGGACTTCACCGTCATGATTTACCGGCAGGACGTGATGCGCGAGCTGGGCATCGACCTGCCCGAAACGTGGACGGATTTGTACCAGCGCGTGCTGCCCCGGCTGTACGAGAACAACATGAGCTTCTCCCTGCCGGTGGACACGTCGGTATCTTCCAACTCGCCCGGTGCGCTGCGCGGCTTCACGATGCTGCTGCTGCAAATGGGCGGCGAATACTACAACGGCGACGGCGAATCCTCCGCGCTGGACACGCCTGAAGCCTACAAGGCGTTCAAATTCTGGACGGACATGTACGCCAACTACGGCATTGACGCGGAAAGCAACTTCTTCACCCGCATCCGCACGGGCACGATGCCCATCGGCATCAGCAACTACACGGGCTACTTGCAGCTGCTCACGAGCGCGCCGGAGCTCTACGGCCGCTGGTCGATTGCGCCCGTCCCCGGCACGGTGCAGGCGGACAGCACAGTCAGCCACGCGGTGGGCACAACGGCATCCACGGCGGGGGTCATCCTCAGCCAGTCGGACAAGCAGGAGGCGGCGTGGACATTCCTGAAGTGGTGGATGAGCGCGGAAACGCAGACGCGCTACGGGCGTGAATTGGAAGCAATCCTCGGCACGGGCGCGCGCTGGAACACCGCGAACGTTGAATCCTTCTTCTCGCTCCCGTGGGATGCCCGCCATGCGCAGATTATCAAGGCGCAGATGGAGAGCGCCCGCGAGCAGATGATTGTGCCCGGCGGCTACTTCACGGGCCGGCACATCATCAACGCATGGAACAGCGTGGTGGTGAACAACAAGGATGCCCGCGACATGCTGGAGAAGGCGGTCAAGGACATCAACAAGGAACTGAACAACAAGCGCAAGGAATTTGGATTGGATAATTAAGGAGGATAGCCCGTGACTGCCATCTGCCAGAAGAAAAACAAAGGGATGCGTGCGTGGCTGCGCAAAAATGCGGTCGGCTACGCCTTCCTGATGCCGTTCCTCGTTCTGTTTGCGATTTTCGTCATCGTGCCGGTCGGCGTGGCGATGTACTACTCGCTGACGAACTACAACATGATTCAAGCGCCCAAGTTCGTGGGCTTAAGCAACTACGCACAGCTGATTCTGGACGACGACGTGTTCCTGATTTCGCTCAAGAACACGCTGCTGCTGGCGGTCGTCACCGGGCCGCTGGGGTACTTCGCCTCCTTCCTCATGGCGTGGATTATCACGCTGGTGAAGAAGGGGCGCGGCTTCTTCTCGATGGCGTTCTACGCGCCGTCGCTCACCTCCGGCGTGGCAATGTCCACCATTTGGCTGATTCTCTTCTCCGGCGACCGCTACGGCTACATCAACAACCTGCTCCTGCGCTTCGGCATCATCATGGAGCCGATTCTGTGGACGAAGGATGCGGATTACGTCCTGCCAGTCATCATGATTATCACCATTTGGATGAGCATGGGCAACGGCTTCCTGTCCTTCCTCGCGGGCTTCCAGAACATTGACCCGTCGATGTACGAGGCGGGGCGCGTGGACGGCATCAAGAACAAGTTTCAGGAGCTGCGGCTGATTACTATTCCGCTGATGAAGCCGCAGATGCTCTTCGGTGCCATCAACTCCATCGTGGGCGCGTTCGCCGTGTTTGACGTGGCGACGGCGGTGGCGGGTATGCCCAGCCCAAATTACGCCGCGCACACCATCGTCGCCCACCTGTACGATTACGCCTTCACCCGCTTCAACATGGGCTATGCATCCTCCGTGGCAATGGTGCTGTTCCTCATCACCTTCTTCCTCGGCAGATTGTGTATGCGCCTGTTCCACGACGAAACATGATACTATTTCCAGATTCGCCTGCGCCATCTGCTTGCGCCTTTTTGATTCTGGCGTCCACTCATTCCACTTAGCGTAGCGCTGCTACGCTGCGTTTCATTCGTGTTAGCCAGAACGCAAAAATTCGCGGCGCATTCTTATCTGGAAATAGTATAAGAAAGGAGTGCGAACCATGTCGACGGTATCCCTCAAAATCAGCAGAAAGCGCATTCGGATGCATCGGCCTTCCTTCTCGCGGGTGATGCTGTACATCTTCCTCTGCCTGATGGTGGTGGTCTGCGCGCTGCCGCTGTTCGCAATGGTCTGCCGCGCGCTGATGCCGCTGGATGAACTCTACCTCTATCCGCCGCGCCTCATCGTGCAGAAGCCGACGCTGCGCAATTTCTCGGATTTGCTGACTTCGCTTTCCTCCTCCACCGTGCCGTTTACGCGCTACATCTTCAACAGCCTGTTCACCACTGTCGCGACGGTGCTCGCGTCGATTCTGGTGTGCTGTCTGGGTGCATACGGGCTGGTGAAGCACCGTCCGGCGGGGTCGAACATCATCTTCGGCATCGTGGTGGCGGCGCTGTCCTTCTCCACCCACGTCACGACGATTCCCAACTACTTGGTCGTCAACAAACTGGGGCTCGTGAACACCCCCTGGGCGCTGATTATCCCCAAAATCGCCGTGGCGTACAACTTCTTTCTGGTCAAGCAGTTCTGCGAGCAGCTGCCGGACTCCATTCTGGAAGCGGCGCGCATCGACGGCGCACGCGAGCTGCACATCTTCTGGAAGATTGCCATGCCGCTGCTCAAGCCCGCATGGACGACCTTGGCGGTGTTCTCCTTCGTCAGCAACTGGAATGACTACTTCTCGCCCCTCATCTTCATTCAGTCCAACGCGCTGAAGACGATGCCGCTGGCGCTGCAAACCATGTCGGGCGGCGCGGGCGTGGTGGCGCGCGCGGGCACGGTGGGCGCGGCGACGTTCCTGACCACGCTGCCGTCGATTCTCGTGTTCGCCATCATGCGCGGCAAGGTGATGGAAACCATGTCCTATTCGGGCATCAAGTCGTAAGGGAGGCAAACGATGATGAAACGATTCTGCGCATGTCTCCTGACGGCACTGCTGATGATGTCAAGCGCCTTTGCGGCGGTTGGGGTCGATGCCTTCGTCGCCGACAAGGACGAGAATTATATCCCGATTCCGGCGGCGTATGAGGTGTACACGACGTTCAAGAACCTTGATGACTACGGCTTCATGAATCACCCGGAGGATATTTTCATCGGCAAGGACAACCTGCTCTACGTCGCGGACACGGAGAACAACCGCGTGCTGGTGATGAACCGCGAAGGCGTGGTGCTGGAGGAAATCACCGAAGCGTGCGGCAAGAAGCTCTCCAAGCCGCGCGGCGTGTACGTCGGCGACGACCTGTCCATCTGGATTGCCGACACGGGCAATCTGCGCTTGGCGACGCTGAACGCCGACCGCACCGACCGCAAGGCGTATGGCAAGCCTGATTCGGCGCTGCTGGAAAACAGCTTCACCTTCGACGTGCAGAAGCTGTTCGTCGCCAACACGGGGTACATCTACGTCCTCAAGGGCGCGAACCTGATTGCCATCGACGAGGCGAACAACTTCCGCGGCTACCTCGGCGCGGACGACGTGGGCTTCTCGCTCTCGCGCACGCTCATCCGCATGTTCGGCTCAAAATCGCAGATTGAGCGCACGGTGAAGCAGGAGCCTGCGAGCTACTCCAACTTCTACATCGGCACGGACAACATGATTTACGGCATCCTGTCCAACAAGGAAACCGCGCAGATTCGCAAGCTGAACTCCGTCGGCAACAACACCTACGAGACGAAGAAATACGGCTTCACCTTGGAGGACAAGGAAGGAAAGCTGCTCCACCCGACGATGGCGGACATCACGGTGGAGGACAACGGCATCATCACCGTGGTTGACCGCATCACGGGGCTGATTTACCAGTACGACCAAGAAGGCAACCTGCTGTGCACCTTCGGCGGCATCGGCACGGTTGGCGGGCTGTTCCAGATTCCCGTGTCCATCGACCATGACAGCGAGGGCTTCCTGTATGTGCTGGACTACAACACGGGGTCTATCACCGTGTTCAAACCGACGCACTTCATCAAGCTCATCCATCAGGCGGTGACGCTGCACGGCGAAGGCCGCTATGCCGAGGCGCTGGACTACTGGCAGCAGGCGCTGGAAATCGACAGCAACTACGCGCTGGCGCATCAGGGCGTGGCGAAGGTGATGGGCAAGCAGGAGAACTGGGAGGACGCGCTGGCATCCTACTATCTGGCGGATGACAAGGAGGGCTACTCCGAGGCGTTCGCGGAATACCGGCACGAGACGTTCCGGCAGCACTTTGTGCCGATTGTGCTGGGCATTGCCGTGGGCGCGCTGCTGCTGGTGAAGCTGCTTGGCTTCCTCAAGAAGAAAGCCGACCAGTGGGCGGACGATGTGCAGATGGGAAGGGGACTGTGAACCATGAAGAGCCTGAAGCTGTGCCTGATGACCCTCTACCACCCCATTGTTGTGACGGAGCACATCAAGCGACACCGCGGCGAAAAGAAAAACTGGCTGCCGGTGATTGTCCTGCTCGTGCTGACGCTGGCGGTGCGCATCCTGTCCATCTACGGCACGCACTATCCGCTGGCATCGGTGTCCGTGCGCAAGGCGAACCTGCTGCTGGAGTGCGGCAAGCTGTTTGTGCCCGTGCTGACGTGGGTGCTGGCAAGCTACATGATGACCACGATTTTGGACGGCGAAACGCTGCTTTCCGAAACGCTGCTGTTTTCCGCCTACGCGCTCACACCCTACATCGTCTTTACGCCGATATTGACGCTTGCTTCCCGCATCATGGACGGCAGCCAAATAGGGCTGTTCGCGACGCTGGAGGTCGGCGTGCTGGCGTGGGTCGTGCTGCTGATGATACTCGCGCTCAAGGAAATGAACGGCTACTCCGTCGGCAAAACAGTGCTGATGATTTTCCTCTCCCTCTTCACGATGGTGATGATTTGGGCGATGGTGGTGCTGCTGTTCACCATTGCATCCCAGTTTGTGGGGATGATTCGCGAAATGTTCTACGAAGTGATTTACAGAATTGACTGAATCAGGAGGCAGAAAATGAAAAAACGGATGCTTGTATGCCTGCTGATGATGCTGCTGGCAGTATTCAGCGTCGCGGCGGCGGAAGAGACGCGCATCCCCGTGGCGGAAAACGACCGCTTGGCGCTGTCCCTCTCGGTGGATTTGTGCGGCTTTGAGGTGCTGGATAAGCAGACGGGGGTCACATGGTCATCCAGCATGAATGACCCGACGTTCACCGGCAAGCTGGCGGGGCTGAACCAGAAGAAAGCGAACTCGCTGCTGACGGTCAACGTCACGAACCTCGCCAAGGGCGCAGGCTCGATTACCAACGCCGTGCTGCTGAACGAATCGCAGCTGGGCGCAAGCTACGACCTTGTGGAGAACGGCGTCATCCTCCACTACGATTTGGCGACGACGGGCGTTGCGCTGGATGTGGAGGTGCTGCTGGAGGACGAAAGCGTGCTGGTGCGCGTGCCGTACGAGAGAATCAACTGCTATGCGGATTTCTCCATCGTCTCCATCGACATGATGCCGTACCTCTGCGCCGGTTCGGACAACGCGGACGGCTTCCTGTTCTACCCGGACGGATGCGGCGCAATCCTGAAATTCGACGACTACGCGCATTTCAAGGAGCTGTCGCAGTACTTCAGCATCTACGGAAACGTCGAAAAATCGCAGCAGATGCTGGATTTCTACGATCAGGAGCAGCCGACGGTCATGATGCCCGTCTACGGCATTTCCATCGGCGGAAACGCGATGCTGGCGGTGGTGGAGGAGGGCGCGGAGAGCACCCGAATTTCCGTCAGTCCGTCCACCAAGATTGTGGCGGTCAATACCGTGTGCGCGAACTTCCAGTACCGCCGCGGATTTGATGACATGCGCGTGACGAGCCGCTCCATCAAGACCTACGACAAGAACGCGATGCCGGTGGATTACGCCGTGCGCCTGCTGTTCCTGCCGGAAGGGAAGGACACCTACTCGGATATGGCGGTCACCTACCGTGATTACCTAATGCAGCGCGGCCTGACCGCCGACGTGGGCGAGCAGACCATCGCGATTGATCTGTTCCTCTCCGCGCCGGAAAAAGGGCTGCTGTTTGACACCCAGCGCACCGTGACCACCTTGGCGCAGGTGGGCGAAATCATCGATATTTTCGCGGAAGCTGGCGTGAAGCAGGTCAAGTATGCCCTGAAGGGCTGGACGAAGGGTGGCTACGGGCACTGGCCGGACGCGCTGCCGGTGGAACGCAGTGTTGGCAAGAACAGCGACCTGACCGCGCTGGCCCAGAAAGCGGCGGAATTGGGGTCGACGCTCTCGCTGACGGCGAATTTCGTCGAGGCGGACACGGACACCCGCAGCTACTCCAAGCGCAACGACGTGGTGTACCTCTCCAACTACGCCATCCTGACCGACCCGGACGAGGAAACGTTCATCCTCAGCCCGGAGGTCATTCGCGAAAAGTACGAAGCCTTTGCCAAGGAAGCCGAAAAGCTGTCCGTCAGCGGGCTTCGGCTGGAGCGCGTGGGGCAGTACATTCCGTTCAACTACAACCGCGGGCATGTGTGGACGACCGAGCAGACGCTTGAAGCCTATCAGCAGATGCTGGCGGACGCAAGGGCGAGTCTGGGCGAGGTGAGCGTGCAGGGAGGGGCGATTTGGGCAGCGCCGTATGCGGATTTGCTGACCGAAGTGCCCTACAAGGACAGCGGCTTCCAGTTCACGACCGAGGCCGTGCCGTTCTACCAGCTGGTGATGCACGGCGTGCGCGCGTACACCGCCACACCCGGCAACCTCTCCAGCGACTTAGACCGCGAGATGCTCCGCTGGGTGGAAATGGGCTACATGCCGTATTTCGAGCTGACGTGGAGCAGCACCGAAGAGCTGATGTACACGGACTATCAGAGCCTGTTCACAGCGCAGTACAGCGCGTGGCTGGACAGGGTATCCGCAATTGCCGCGGATTTTGCGGATGGCGACCTGCACAACCTGCGCACCGCGCTGATGATGGAGCACACGAAGATTTCCAGCGACCTCATCCGCGTGCGGTACGACAACGGGATGCAGGTGTACGTCAATTACGCTGACCACGACCAGCAGGCGGACGGCTTGACCATCCCCGCAATGGGCTATCTGGTGACGAAGGAGGGAGCGCAGTGAATCACGGTGCAAAAGCAGGCGGGTGGCAGCGCGCCGGACGGGCGGCATTGACGCTGCTCATCCTCGCGGGTATCGTGTTTGTCGCCTATCACGACTGGGTGATGGCGGTGGCGGCGCTGCTGCTGATTGGCGTGTTCGTCTACACAGATTTGCCGCGCTGGATTTCGGAATCCGCCATCGGCAAGGCGCTTCAGCCGGTAGGAAAGGTGCTTGCACCCATCCGCCGGGGGATTCGGAAAGGCCTTCTGCCGATTGAAAACTTCCTGAAGCGCATCGGAAAAGTGCTGGGCAAGCCCTTCCGCAAGGCGGGCGGCAGAATGACGATGGAGCGCAAGCGTTCCTTCGAGGCGCTGATTTTCCTCGCGCCGTGGCTGGTGGGGTTCTGCCTGTTCTTCTTAGGGCCGATTACCACGTCCATCCGCCTGTCCTTCTCGGAAATTGTGAAGATGAAGGGCTTCCAAATGGGCTTTGTGGGGCTGGAGAACTACCGCTACATCTTCTTCTACGATTTGAACTTTGTGCCTATGTTCCTGCAAACGGTGTCGGACACGCTGCTGAATACGCCGATTTGCCTCGTGTTCTCGCTGGCGATTGCCATCCTGATTAACCGCCCGATGAAGGGACGCGGGTTCTTCCGCGCGGCGTTCTTCATTCCGGTGCTGCTCGGCGCGGGCTATGTCATGAAGCAGATGCTCGGCATGGGCGCGGACGGCACGACCATCACCACGGGCATCGTTGTGCCGCAGCTGATTGCCGATTTGCTGGGGCACAGCCTGACGGAGTTCCTGCAGGGGGTGCTCGACCGCATCACGGTGGTTCTGTGGAAGTCCGGTGTGCAGATTGTGCTGTTTCTGGCGGGCTTGCAGGGCATTTCCTCCTCGCTCTACGAGGCAGCGCGCGTTGACGGCGCGACGGAGTGGGAGATGTTCTGGAAAATCACCCTGCCGATGATTTCTCCGGTTATCCTGATGAACCTCGTCTACACCATCGTCGCCTTCTTCACCGATGCGACGAACCCGGTGATTGACTACATCTACAAGCAGTCGTTCACGAATCAGCAGTTCGGCTACGGCGCGGCAATGAGCTGGGTGTACTTCGCCTTTGCGCTGCTGCTGTGCGGCATCAGCATGGGCGTGATGGGCAAATTCGTGTTCGTATCCGGCGGGAAGGAGTGAGAATGATGGCGAAAAACAACCATGTGAGCCTGCGCCGGAGCAGCAGCCATTGGTCACGCCTCGTCCGCGGCGGCGTGATTCGCTTCGGCTTCTACTTCCTGCTCTGCGCGCTCAGCTTCGTGTTCCTGTACCCGTTCATCAAGATGATTACGCAGTCGCTGATGACGGATGACGACCTGATCAACATTACGGTCAAGTGGCTGCCTTCGCAGCTGACATGGAGCAACTACGCCGTGGCGTACCGCAAGCTGATGTTCAAGAGCTACGTCTGGAACAGCGCGCGGGTGGCGATTATCTGCACGCTGGGGCATGTGCTCTCCTGCGCGATGACGGGGTACGCCTTCGCGCGGTACAAATTCCGCTTCAAGGGTGCGCTCTTCGCGATGGTCATCCTGACGATGCTCGTGCCCGTGCAGACGGTCATCATCCCGCAGTACATGCAGTTCTCCAACTGGGGCTGGCTCAACAGCGAGTACTATCTGCCGCTGGTGGTACCGTCGTTCTTGGGCTTCGGGCTCAACGGCGCGTTCTTCATCTTCCTCTTCCGGCAGTTCTTCTCCGGGATGCCCTACGAGATGGAGGAAGCCGCCCGCGTGGACGGCTGCGGGCCAATCCGCACCTTCCTGCACATTATGCTGCCGATGAGCCAATCGTCGCTGTTAGTATGCACGGTGCTCTCCATCGTCTGGCACTGGAACGACTACTTCGAGCCGGGGGTCTACTTCAACTCTGTCTGGCTGAAGATGCTGCCCAACAGCCTGCCGAACCTTTACGCGGAGCTGAACAAGGAGCAGCACACCATGATTCAGACCAACGACATTGAGGGCATCATCTTCAACGAAGCGATGCTGATGGCGGCGACGTTCCTGTGCATCCTGCCGATTCTGATTCTCTACCTGATTCTTCAGAAGCGGTTCATGGAGGGCGTGGAACGCAGCGGCTTGACGGGCATTTAATCCGCAATCATCCTGCATAAACATACCGATTCTGTTTCCTCATGCAAAAGGGCGACGGGTGTGTTTGCTATACGCATTTTGACCAATTATAATAGGAAGAAAAATTTTGCGAAAGGGCTTTACAAACCGTCGGAGCTGGTGTATAATCATGCCATCGACGCAAGACATGTGTTTTTCATCCAACTGGTTTCCCATTTCCATCGGTTTCAATGGCGCACGCCGTTGAGCATACAGTTATTCCAATAAAAAAGGAGGTTTCCCCATGAAGAAGTTCCTGTCTACCCTGCTCGCGCTGACGATGCTGCTGGCACTCGCCGCTCCCGCGCTGGCGGAGAACCCCACCGTGACGTACTACGTCCGCGGCGGCACGGCACAGTACGAACCGTATCTCTACGAAACCCTCGTTGGTCTCCAGAAGATTCAGGAGATGGCGGGCGTTGACATTGACTGGACGGTCGTGTGCGGCAATGGCGACGAAATCAAGGCGCAGTATGTGGCGATGATGGCATCCGGCAACTACCCGGATATCATCCAGTGGCAGCACAACAACAGTCTGGGCTACGTCGGCGGCGTGGCGCAGATGTACGCCGACGGCATCATCATCGAGCTGAACGATGTCATCGACCAGTACATGCCCAACTACAAGAAGCTGCTGGAGGAAAATCCGCAGGTCGCCAAGACGCTGATGGATGACGAAGGCCGCTACCTGTACTTCACGCCCATCAACCCGCTGGTGACTGACCTCGAAAAGGCGTCCGTCACGTGGTGGGGCTTGATGATGCGCAAGGACTGGCTGGAGAACGTGGGCATGGAAGCGCCGACGACCATCGACGAGTGGTACGACGTGCTGACCGCGTTCAAGGAAGGCGACCCGAACGGCAACAGCGAACAGGATGAAATTCCCTTCGACGCCGGCTCTGGCGGACTGCTGCTGTTCATGCCCGCGTTCGGCATCACCAATGGCTGGTATGTGAACCCCGAAACCGGCAAGGTCGGCTACGGCCAGTACTCCGAAGAATACAAGGCATATCTGGAAACGATGGCGAAGTGGTACGCCGAGGGTCTGGTGCAGAACGTGTATGCGGACGAAAACGGCACGCTCGCCGATTCCGCTGACCCGAACCTGTACGCTGACCTCGCGGGCTCTTGGAAGGGCCTGGCGAACTACTGGGAGCAGCGCCTGCCGCAGGTGAAGGAAAAGAACCCCAATGCGGATTTCGTCGCCGTGCAGTGGCCGGCGTGCGTGGATGGCAGCGGCGTGTCCTATGCGGACAACTACGGCATGAGCTACGGCGACCGCGTGTCCACCGTCATCTCCACCGACTGCAAGAACGTGGAAGCGGCTGCGCGCCTGATTGACGCCATGTACTCCGAGGAAGGCACCAACTGCACGACGTGGGGCACGGAAGATTCTGACCCCATCAACGCCAAGCAGGACTGGACGAACGGCCACGGCACCTACACCATCGACCCCGAAACCGGCAAGAAGGTGGAAACCGAATGGGCGAACACCATCTGCGAAAACTTCTACGATGGCGCGTTCCCCGTCAAGTTCCGCTATGCAATGTCCCACGTGAGCTTCCCCCGCTGGGGCGCGGCTGACTACACGATGGCGACCCGCGAAGAGAAGTATGTGGCATCCTCCTGCCTGTGGGCGCAGGCCTCCAACGCGCTGGAATATCCGGCGGCGATTAACCTGACCACCGACGCGCAGAAGGCGGTTGCGGAAATCGACAACATCAGCAACTACATCAACGAAATGACCTACAAGTTCATCACCGGCGCTGAACCGCTGACGAACTTCGACACCTACATGGACACCCTGCAGAAGATGGGCATCGAGAACCTGATTCAGATGCATCAGGAAGCATACGACAGCTTCATGAGCCGCGGCAAATAAGCAATCTGACGGACTCAAGGGGGTCGCCGGGCGGCCGGCGATCCCCGCTTTCTATATAAAATCAGCAGAATTTTGCCACAAAACGCTTTATATATATCTGTGTTCATGGTATGATAGACATAAACGTGAGTACACATATGTACAAGGGGAAAGGGGATAGCACCATGCGGAAATGGACTGCACTGCTCTGCCTGATTCTGGCGCTCTGCCTGCTCGGCGGCTGTGCGGCGAATCAGGAGAAGGCAAAAGTGCCGATTTCGTGGTATCTGCGGACGGATGATGTCGACCTCTACAATTCGCTCAAAGGCATTCAGGTGATTGAGAATGCCACAGGGGTGGATGTGACGTTCCAGTCGCCGCCGAACAACTCGGAGGATGCGTATAAGATGATGGTGATTTCGGGCAATCTTCCGGATGTCATCATGTGGAATCACGACGTGAGCATGGACAGGATGTACGCCGAAGGGCTGATTATCGACCTGACCGACCTGATTGCTCAGTACGCGCCCAACCTGACCCGCATCTACACCGAGCGCCCGGAATTGCGCAAGCAGGTGGAGACGGCGGACGGCAAGATGTACTACTTCCCATCCATCAACCCGATGCAGACGGTGGAGGAAATCTGCCGCAATTGCTACAACGGGCTGATTATCCGCGACGACTGGCTGAAGAAGCTGGGGCTGACTGCGCCGATGACCATCGACGAGTGGTACGAGGTGCTGACGGCGTTCAAGACGCAAGACCCCAACGGCAACGGCTTCCCGGACGAGATTCCCTTTGACGGCTGGGGACTGCCGTACTTCCTGCCCGCATTCGGCGTGATGAACACCTTCTGCATCAAGCGAGACGGCACGGTGGCGTACGGCCCGATGGAGCCGGAATACAAGGCGTATCTGGAAACGATGCACAAGTGGTACGAAGAGGGTCTGCTGGGCAGCAACTGCCTGATTCACTCCGACGCATGGAAAACGGAGAACATCGTCAACGACCTGACGGGCGCGTTCGTGGGGCTGGACAATGCGTGGCGGTACTATCTGCCGCTGCTTCAGGAGCGCGCGAATGCATCCGCGAGCTTTCAGGCGATGCCGTGGCTGAAGGCAGACGATGGCATCCGCTACACCGCGTGCGCCGAGGCGGCGGGCAACATGTCATCCACCGTGACCGTCATCACCTCCGCCTGCAAAGACCCCGTGGCGGCGGTGCGATTCATTGACTACATGTACTCCCCGGAGGGCAGCGATTTGCTGACGTGGGGGATTGAGGGCGAAACGTACCGCATCGTCGACGGCAAGAAGGAGCTGACCGAAAAGGCGCTGACCGTGGACGAGGAAAACGGCTGGCTGACGCTGTACACCTACGCCATCGGGCACACCGCCTTCCCGAAGTATGACGGCGAGACGGTGGTGCTGGCGAGCTACCCCGAAGAGCAGCTTGTTGCCGAGCGGACATGGGCGGATGCGTCCACCGCGCTGATTTACCCACCCTACATCAATTTCAGCATGGAACAGCAAGCCTATTGCGACAGCCTGATGGACGAGATGGAGACCTACATCACCGAAATGAGCATCAAGTTCATCACCGGCGAAGAGCCCCTGACCAATTTTGATGCCTACGTCGCCCAGCTGACCAAAATGGGCATCGACAACGTGCTTGCCATCTACCGCGACGCGTATGTGCGGTATATGGAGAAATAACGGCATGTTTCGGAGAAATAAGCCAAAAGCAACAAAAAAGACCATTATAATAGAAGAAACAGTAACAAACATCGGAGGAAAACCAATGAACATTCTCGACTACGCTGCCAGCGTCCCCACCCCCGCCGACTGGACAGCCGCCTTCCAGCAAGCCATTGCTGACCTCCGCACCCGCGGCGGCGGCACGCTGATTGTCCCCGCGGGCGACTACCCCACGGGCGCAATCCGCTTGTACGATAACATGATGCTGCACATCGAGTCCGGCGCGGTGCTGCGCTTCCATCAGGACGCATCCGCCTTCCCGCTGATTGACCTGGAGTTCGAGGGCATCGCAGGACTGGCGCATCAGCCGTGCATCTACGCCGAAGACGCCAAGAACGTGACCATCACCGGCTATGGCACGCTGGATGGACAGGGCAGCTACTGGTGGACGCGCCAGCGGGCAGGGCAGAATGCACATCCGCGACCCTACCTCGTGTGCTTCAACCACTGCGAGCAGGTGACGCTGGAGAACGTGACGCTCACCAACTCCCCGGCGTGGACGGTGCATCCGCTCTATTGCCGGAATGTGGTCATTCGCGGGCTGAATATCAAAAATCCGGCGGATTCCCCCAACACCGACGGCATCGACCCCGACGGCTGTCAGGATGTGCGCATCCACGACTGCACGATTGATGTCGGCGACGATTGCATTGCCATCAAGTCTGGCACGGAGGATACGCCGAATCGGCAGGTGTGCGAGCGCATCATCATCAGCAACTGCCACTTCCTGCATGGGCACGGCGGCGTGGTGCTGGGCAGCGAAATGTCCGGCGGCATCCGCAACGTTGTGGTGTCCTCCTGCGTGTTCTACGAGACAGACCGCGGCATCCGCCTCAAAACCCGGCGCGGGCGCGGCGGCACGGTGGAGGGAATCCAGCTGAATAACCTCGTGATGGAAAAGGTGATGTGCCCCTTCGTGTTCAACATGTACTACTTCTGCGGCGCGAACGGCAAGATGAAGCATGTGTGGGACAAAGCGCCCTACCCGGTGACGGATGCCACCCCCTGCCTGCGCGACGTGGTGATTTCCGACGTACGCGCGCGCCAGTGCACCGCCTGTGCGGGCTTCTTCTACGGCTTGGCGGAAATGCCGGTGGAGGGGGTCAAGATGCAGAACGTGGTGGTGGAGATGGTGGACGGCGCGCCCGGCCGCCCCGCCATGATGGACGGCTGCCCCGAAATGCAGCGCGCAGGCTTCTACCTGCGCAATGCGGCGGATGTGGATTTGCGCGGCGTGGCGGTGCGCGGCGTGCAGGGCGACTGGCTGGACGCGGATGACAGCGTGCAGCTTACCGCGTCCGCAGACACGAACTCTTTGCAGCAATAAAAATCAACTATGAGCGTGTGAACTGCGAAAGGGTCAAGGGGGCGACCGCAGACGTTCGTCTGTTTTCATGCCCCCTTGTCGCTCCCGCAGGAGCGAAATCCCCCTGCGAGAATAAAAATCAATCTGCTCATATCAGAAATACCTGATGCGAGGAACACGATGATGAAGCAATATCAATTGTGGTACGATGCCCCCGCCAAGGACTGGAACATCGCCCTGCCGCTGGGCAACGGTCGCATGGGTGCAATGGTTTTTGGCGGCACGGTGCTGGAGCGAATCAGCCTGAACGAGGATTCCTGCTGGTACGGCGGCTTCCGCGACCGCGTGAATCCCGATGCGAAAAAGTACCTGCCCGTGGTGCGCCAGCTGCTCAAGGCGGACAGAATCGCCGAAGCGCAGCAGCTTGCCGAGGAAGCGCTGACCGCCACGCCCGACGGCGAACGCCACTACGAGGTGCTTTGCGACCTGATTCTCCAGCAGCTGGACGGCGAAACGCCCGAAGGACTGCACGGAATGCGCAATCTGCGCGGGCAGGACATGTCGCGCCACGAGCGCCCCGTCAGCGGTTATCGGCGGGCGCTGGATATTACGGACGGCGTGCATCAGGTGTCGTATGTCCGCAAGGAGAAGCAAATCCGCCGCGAGTGCTTCCTGTCTGTGCCGCATCAGGTGTTTGCGATGCACCACGAGGGCTTCTCCAGCCGCGTTCTGCTCCGGCGCGGCGCGTATGTCAACCGCATCGACAAGGTGGATGAGCATACCATCCTGCTGAGCGGGCAGGCGGGCGACGGGGGCGTACAGTATATGGCAATGTGCCGCGCGGTGGGCGAGGGCGTGCACGTCATCGGCAATACGCTGCACATCGGCGAAACGGCGGATATCTACCTTGCGTCGGCAACCTCCTACCGCTTTGCGGATTTGCGCGCGGCGTGCCTGTCCCGGCTGGAGACGGCGACGGCGGATGGCTACGCGGCGGTGAAGGCAGCGCATGTAGCGGAGCACCGGGCAGTGATGGCGCGGTGCACGCTCGCCCTGCACGGGGAGGATGCGCTGGACAATCTGCCGACCGACCAGCGCCTTGCCCGCTATGCGCAAGGCAATGCAGATAACGGCTTGGAGGAATTGTATTTTGCCTTCGGACGCTATCTGCTCGCGGGATGCTCGCGTCCCGGCACGCTGCCGGCGAATCTGCAGGGCATTTGGAACGACGATTTCCACCCGGCGTGGGACGGCAAGTACACCATCAACATCAACACGGAAATGAACTACTGGTGCGCGGAGGTGTGCAACCTCTCCGAGATGCACCTGCCGCTTTTCGACCACTTGCGCCGGATGCAGCCGCACGGGGCGCAGGTGGCGCTGGGCATGTACGGCGCGAACGGCTGGGTGGCGCACCACAACACCGACCTGTGGGGCGACTGTGCGCCGCAGGACACCTACTGCCCCGCGACATACTGGCCGATGGGCGCGGCGTGGCTGTGCCTGCACATCGCGGAGCACTACCGCTACACGCTGGATGCGGATTTCCTGCGCGCAAACTACGACCTGATGACCGGCGCGGCGGATTTCTTCCTCGACACCGCGATTCTGCGGGAGGATGGCATGTATACCGTCAGTCCGTCGTCCTCGCCGGAGAACGTGTATATCACCCCGTCGGGCGAAAGCGGGACGCTGACCGACGCGGCGGCGATGGACGGGCAGATTCTCCACGCACTGATGTCCGCCATCGAGGAATGCGGCGCGGTGCTGGGGGCGGATACGGCGCGCTACACCGCCTTCAAGCAGAAACTTGACCCCGTGCAGGTGGAAGGCGGCCGCATCAAGGAGTGGCTGCGGGACTGCGAGGACGCCTGTCCGGGGCATCGGCACATCAGCCACCTGTTCGCGCTGTATCCCGGTCGGCAGATTACGCCGGATACGCCGGAATGGTTCGCGGCTGCCCGCGCGACGCTGGAAAAGCGGCTGTCCTGCGGCGGCGGTCACACCGGGTGGAGTCGCGCGTGGATTCTGTGCCTGTGGGCGCGCTTGCTCGACGGCGCGAAGGCGGGGGAGAACATCCGCCTGCTGCTGGAGCGCTCGACGCTGCCGAACCTGCTGGACAATCACCCGCCGTTCCAGATTGACGGCAACTTCGGCGCGACGGCGGCAATGGCGGAAATGCTGGTGCAGAGCCACGAGGGCTTCCTGCGCCTGCTGCCTGCCGTCCCGGCGCAGTGGCAGAAGGGCGAAGCCGTCGGCATCCGCGCGCGCGGCGGCTACACGGTGGATATTGTATGGGACGGCGCGGAGTATCAGGCGGAGATCACCGCGTCGTTCCGCGGCACGCTGATTCTCTCCGACGGCAGGAGCTTCCCGCATGAAGCAGGGCAGGTGCTGCACATCACGGCGGAATAATCGCTGTATCCAAAGAAAAAAACAACAATAACCATCAATTATGAGCGTGTGCGCTGCGAAGGGGTCAAGGGGGCGACCGCAGACGTTCGTCTGTTTTCATGCCCCCTCGTCGCTCCCGCAGGAGCGAAACCCCTGCGCAACACAAAAAATCTACAATGCAGAAAGCAAAACTTCTGCAACCAGACACCATCATCAGGAGAAAGAAAATGACCATCTACATCTGCGGCGACTCCACCGCCGCCACCTACCCGCCCGAAAACGCACCCATCACCGGCTGGGGTCAGCTGCTCGGCGACTACCTGCCGAACGTGAACGTCGTCAACAAAGCCGTTGGCGGCCGCAGCACCAAGTCTTTTCTGGCGGAAGGGCGCTTGACGGACATTGAGCGCACCATCCAGCCCGGCGATTTGCTGCTCATCCAGTTCACCCACAACGACACCAGCGATTTGGTCTGGCGGCATACCGACCCGAACACGTCTTTCTCGGCGAATCTGGAGATTTATGTGGATACGGCGCGGATGCACGGCGCAATCCCGGTGCTCGTCACGCCGATTCCGCGCCGATACTGGCGGGATGGCCAGCTCGTGGACGCGCACGGGGCGTATCCCGATGCCATCCGCCGCTTGGCGAAGAAGCGCAACATCCATCTTCTGGATGTGACGGCGGAGAGCATGGCAAAATTCCGCCAAATGGGCGAGGAAGCGACGTATCCGCTGTACATGAACGTTGAACCGGGGCTGTACCCCGCCTATCCCGACGGGTCGAAGGACGACACGCATACCCAGCGCGCCGGGGCGGAGTTTTTCGCGAAAATGACGGCGGATATGCTAATACTATTTTCAAATTCACCTGCGCCATCTGCTTGCGCCTTTTCATTTGAAAATAGTATGAAAAAACATGGAATGATAGGAGAATAACGATGTATATCATTGCCAAGGACGGTTCGGGGGATTTCACCTCCCTTCAAGCGGCGATTGATGCCGTGCCCATGAGCAGCCGGATGCCCACCATCCTCCTGCTGCGGATGGACGAGTACCACGAAAAGGTGATTGTGAACAAGGACAACATCCGCATCATCGGCGAAGCGCGCGACCGCACCGTCATCACCAACTCCGGCTGTGCCAAGGATTTGGACGCGGACGGAAAGGAGAAGGGCACGTTCCTCAGCTACACGTTTCTGGTCACGGGGAATAACGTGGAGGTGGAGAACCTGACCATCCGCAACGACGCGGGCGACGGCTCGCTGGTCGGGCAGGCGGTGGCGGTGTATGCGGCGGGCGACCGCGGCGTGTGGCGGAATGTGCGGATGATTGCGCATCAGGACACGCTGTTCTGCGGCCCGACGATGCCGAAAGTGGCGCGGGATGCTCTGCCGCGGCTGATTCCGGAGGGGGTCACGTCCGTAGGGGACTGCCCGCTGACGCTGAACCGCCAGTATTTTGAGGACTGCTATATTCAGGGCGACGTGGACTTCATCTTCGGGCCGTACCGCTGCTGGTTTGAGCGCTGCACGCTGTTCATGAACAAGCGCGGCGGGCTGTACACGGCGGCGAATACCCCGGAGCAGTCGCCGTACGGGCTGGTGTTCCACAATTGCAAATTGACGGGCGAGTGCGCGCCGGGTCAGGCGTATCTGGGCCGCCCGTGGCGTGCCTTTGCGCGCACCGTGTTCCTGCACTGCGAGATGGACGAGCATGTCAGTCCGCAGGGGTTTCAGGACTGGCAGGGCGGCGCACCCGTCACCGAGCGGTACGCGGAGTACAGCACGACCGGCGCGCGCGCAGACCAGTCCACCCGCCATCCCAAGCAGAAGCGCATGACCGAGGCGGACGCGGCGGCGTACACCATTCGCGAGGTGATTGGCGGATACGACAACTGGCATCCGCAGCACCGCACGCCGACGTGGTTCCTCTGCGGCGACTCGACGATGGCGGATTATCCGGCAAATGCCGCGCCGATGACGGGCTGGGGACAGGCACTGAAACGCTTGGTTCCGGAAAACGTGTTTGTGGAGAACTGCGCGGTCTGCGGGCGCTCCAGCAAGTCGTTCGTGGCGGAAAAGCGGCTGAATTTTGTGGAGCTGTGCCTGCGCAAGGGCGACAAGCTGTTCATCCAGTTCGGGCACAACGACGAGAAGCCGGATGTCGACCGCGCGACGGATGCGCATGTCACCTATCCGGAGTATCTGGGCATGTACATCGACGCGGCGCGGCGGCAGGGCGCAGAGCCGATTCTGCTGACGCCCATCGCGCGGCGGCGGTTTGACGAGAACGGCAAATTGCAGCACACGCACGGGGAATATCCGGCGGTGATGCGCGATTTGGCGGATTACCGCGGCGTGCGGCTGCTGGACATGGAGCGCGCGAGCGAAAAGCTGCTGACGGCGCTGGGCAGCGAGGGCTCGCAGGTGCTGTTCAACTGGCAGGAGCATCACCTGAACTACCCCGACGGCGTGCAGGACAACACGCACCTGAGCGACACCGGCGCGGTGCGGATGGCGCAGATGGCCTTGACATTGTTGGAGGAAGCGCAATGAAGGAGTTTCTGCCGAAATCCGCCGCGAAAATGGCGGATTGCCTGATGAAGCGTTATGGCCTGCTGACCAGCCGCTGGAGCTATGACTACGGTGTGGCGTGGCGCGGCATGGAGGCGCTGTACGCCATGACGGGCGAAAAGAAGTATTTCGATTACATCAAGGACGCGATGGACACGTTCGTGACCGATGAAAGCGGCGCGATTCGCGACTACACGCTGGATGAGTTCAATCTGGACTACATCTGCAACGGGCGGCAGCTGCTGTATCTCTACAAGGCGATGGGGGATGAAAAGTACCTGCGGGCGGCAGACGTGCTGCGCGACCAGCTGCGCCGGCAGCCGCGCACATCCGACGGGGGATTCTGGCACAAAAAGTGCTACCCCTACCAAATGTGGCTGGATGGGCTGCATATGTCCGCGCCGTTCTATGTGGAATACTGCCTGATGGCGGAGGACGATGCGGGCATCCGCGATGCGGCGAAGCAGCTGCAATTGGCGTATGAACACACCTATGAGCCGAAAACGCGGCTGAATCACCACGGGTGGGACGAATCCCGCGCGCAAATGTGGTCAGACCCGGAGACGGGGCGCTCGGCGCACGCGTGGGGGCGCGCTGTCGGCTGGTATATGCTGGGGCTGGCGGATGTGCTGACGCTGCTGCCGGAAAATCACGAATGCTTCGAGCCGCTGCGGGCGCTGATGGAGAAAATCAGCGCGCGGATGCTGGAAATCCGCGTGGACGGCGCGTGGCTGCAAGTGCTGGACTGCCCCGGTCGTGAGGGGAATTATCTGGAATCCTCCGGCTCGTGCCTGATGACGGCGGCGATTTTGAAGGCGGCGGCGAATCATCAGCTGCCTGACTGGATGCTGGCGGCGGCGCAGGAGAGCTTCCGGGCGATTCAGCGGCATTTCGTCGGGCAGATGCGGGATGGCACGCTGTTTCTGGCGAAAACGTGCTACGGCGCGGGGCTGGGCGGAAAAACGGACGCGTACCGCGATGGGTCGTATGACTACTATATTTCGGAAACCGTAGGCAGCTACGACATCAAGGGGACGGGCGCGTACATTCAGGCGGCCTGTGCCTACGAAGGGAGTGAACCCCATGCTTGACCAGCGCTTGGCAACCCGCGTGGAGAATTTTGTGAGCCGCCTGAAGCGCGAAAGTGTGTGTATGCACGGCTTCATCCTTGACGTGCAGGGCGAAGTGAAGGCGACGGCGTACTATCCGCCCTTTGAGGAGGGGAAGGCGCACCGGATGTACTCGGTGTCGAAATCCATGACGGCGCTTGCCATCGGCCTTCTGCTGGACGAAGGAAAAATTTCGCTGGATGACCGCATTGCCGACTACTTCCGCGACTTCCTGCCCGAAAAGCCGGATGCGCGCCTGATGCGCCTGAAAATCCGCGATATGCTGCGGATGGCGACGTGCTACCGCGCCACCGTCTACCGCGAAACCGACGACGACTGGACGAAGCCGTTCTTCACCGCCGCATCCACCCACGAACCGGCCACGGTGTTCCACTACGATACGGGCTGTTCGCAGGTGCTGGCGGCGCTGGTGGCGCGGCTGACCGGGCAGCAGGTGATGGACTACCTGAACGAGCGGGTGTTCACGCCCCTTGGCGCAGACGACGAGAAGCATTGGCTGCGCGACCCCGCGGGCACCTGCCAGGGCGGCACGGGGCTGTGCATGTCCCTGCGCGATTTGCACAAGGTGACGCGGCTGGTGATGGACGGCGGGCGCGGAATTCTGCCGGAATGGTTCTGCCGGGAGATGACGAAAAAGCACATCGACAATTGCCTTTGCACGAACGAGGAAGAGCGCTACGGCTACGGCTGGCAGGTGTGGATGACGCGCGCGGGCTGGGCGATGTACGGCTTGGGCGGTCAGCTTGCCGTGGTGTGTCCGGAGAAGGACGTCTGCCTGTGCACGATTGCCGACACGCGCCTTGACCCCATCGGCGTGCAGCGCATCTACAACGCCTTCTTCGACGAAATCTACCCCTACTGCGGCATGGAGGATATGTCGCCCGTGCGCCTGTCGCCCGAAATGCAGCCGCTGGGGAACAATCCCGCGTGCGCGCTGGACGCGTCGCCTGTGTACCATTTCGCCGCGCCGAACCCGCTGGGGCTCAAGCGCGTGGAACTGCGGGGAAACACGCTGATTTGGGAGAACGCGCGCGGGCGGCATCCGCTGCAATTCGGGCTGGGGGAGAACCTCGTAAATGAATTTCCCGGATGGCCGGGGCGCACAATGTTATCCTCTGGCGGCTGGGTGTCGGCGGATGAAAACGGGAATCTGCTGCGCGTCCGCTGCCAAATCATCGACGATGCCCCCTGCGGCGTGGACATGCTGCTGCGATTCACGGGCACTTGCCTGACGGTGCAGGCGCGCAAATCCTTCGACCCGGCAACGAATGCGTATGAGGGCGTGGCGACAGGGTATGTGGAGTGAAGGGACACGAGCCAGAGGCTCACCTGAAAGGGGAGCTGTCAGCGCAATCTGACTGAGGGGTTAGAGCGGCGGGGGACAACCCCTCCGGCGCTGATGCGCCACCTCCCCTTGCAGGGGAGGCTTGGGCTCTTTTCCGCACAGGAAAAATCCATATAAATAGGAAACTTTTCGTTTAGAACGACTTCAGGAGGAAAGGCGCAATGACGGACGAACTGTACCTCCCCGACCAAGGCGACGGCAGCTACCGCAATCCCGTGCTGTGCTGCGACTATTCCGACCCCGACGTGATTCGCGTCGGCGACACCTACTACATGACGGCATCCTCGTTCAACTATGTGCCGGGGCTGCCGATTCTGACCTCGGCGGATTTGGTCAACTGGCGGCTGGTGAACTACGCGCTGCCCAACATCCCCGAACCGGGCTACGAAATCCCCCGCCACGCGTGCGGCGTGTGGGCGCCCGCCATCCGCTGGCACGATGGATTTTTCTACATCTATTACGGGATGCCGGACGAGGGCATCTACATGGTGCGCGCGGCGGATGCCTGCGGGCAGTGGGACGCGCCGAAGCTCGTGCGGGCGGGCAAAGGGCTGATTGACCCCTGCCCTTTCTGGGACGACGACGGTAGGGCGTACGTCATCCACGCCTACGCGAACAGCCGCATCGGGTTCAAGAGCCGAATTGGTATCTTCCCGATGAGCGCGGACGGCACGCACGCCATCGGCGAGGACAAATTCCTGTTCGACGGCACGGCAAATCACCCGACGATTGAAGGCCCGAAGGTCTACAAGCGGGATGGCTGGTACTACATCTTTGCTCCCGCGGGCGGCGTGGCGACGGGCTGGCAGACGGTGCTGCGCAGTCGGCGGATTGACGGCGAGTACGAGGACAGAATCGTCCTGCGGCAGGGGAACAGCCGCGTCAACGGGCCGCATCAGGGCGCGTGGGTGACGGCGGTGGATGGCAGCGACTGGTTCATCCACTTCCAGAGCCGCGGGCTGTACGGGCGCGTCACCCACCTGCAGCCGATGGCGTGGCAGGCGGACGGCTGGCCGATTATCGGCGAACCCGTGGCGGGCGAAACGTACGGCACGCCGGTGGAAACGTGGCGCAAGCCGTCACAAGCGCATCAGCCGCCGCTTTCGCTGCAATGCAGTGATGATTTTGCGGATTCGATGGGGCTGCAATGGCAGTTTATGGGCAATTGGTGCGCGGATTTCTATACTGTGGACGGCGGATTGACGCTTGCCGCCCTGCCCGCGCCGGACGGGATTTTGTGGAACTGCCCGCATGTGCTGACGCAGAAAATCGCCGCGCCCGCCTTCACGGCGGAGGTGACACTGGATGCCCGCGCGCTGCAAATCGGCGAGCAGGCGGGCTTCGGGCTCATCGGCGGGCAGTACGCGTACATCGCCCTGCGGCGGACGGCGGCGGGGATGCGACTGGTTTTCGTGCAGTCGGACGGCGAGGCGCATCAGGAGCGGGTGTGCGAGGAAATCGACGCGCCAGCGGAGCAGCTTGCCCTGCGGATGGTGCTACAGCCGACGGGGGACGACACGGCGCGCGCGGCGTTTGCGTATCAGCATCAGGGGAATTGGCGGCGCTTCGGCGAGCCGTTCAGCCCTGCGCGGCACACATGGGTCGGCGCGCGGATGGCGCTGTTTGCGATGTCGCTGGACGGCGAGAACCACGGCGGCGCGGGAAAATTCGGGCCGTTCCGGGTGACGAAAGCGTGACGATGTAACCTCTTGCCGCAACTTGGCGCGGCGGATGCAACGGGGAAAATCCGGCGCGCGGGCGAAAAGAGAGACTCAGGGGCGGGGAGGAGCGAATCCGGCAGCCCCTGAGGCTTCTGCAAGTGCGTTTTTCCGGCGAAAATCCGGCGCATCCGCCCCATTTTCATCATAACAACAGAAAATTTCAACCCACGCTCCCCGCACGGGGAGCGACGATTTACAAATATCCAGGGCAATCCCGCACAAAGAAAGAACAGCCCAAAGGTCGGAAAAGAGGTATAATAAAGAGGTGAAGAAGCAATTGACGATGAGCCTGATTAGCGACGAGCTGGGACAGGCAACAACAAAGAAGAAAGAGTTTCTGGGAATCATGGAGAAACTGATTCCGTGGTCGCAATGGGTTGGGATCGTGCAGCCGCACTATTACAAAGGAGAGCGCGGCAATAAGCCCTACGACTTGGAATTGATGCTCCGGATATACGTGCTGCAGCACCTCTACAACCTCGCGGATGACGCGGCGCGCAATGAAATCATCGACAGCCGTGCGTTCTCACAGTTCTGCGGCGTGGACTCCAGCAATCAGGTGCCGGATGGCGATACCATCGGGCGTTTTCGGCATATCCTCGAACGGAATCAGCTTGGCGAAGCTTTTTTCACGAATGTGGTCGAAAGTTTGCAGAAGTGCAATCTGATGCTGAAAAAGGGAACGATTGTGGATTCGACGCTGATAGCCGCGCCTTCATCGACGAAAAACAAGGAAAAGCAGCGTGATCCGGAAGCTCATTCCGTCAAAAAGGGCAACCAATGGTACTTCGGCTACAAGGAGCACATCGGCGTGGATGCGGACAGCGGACTGGTTCACACGGTGGAAACGAGAGCCGCCAATGTGCACGACAGCAACATGGTTGTCGAGCTTCTTCAAGGAACAGAGGAGGAAGTTTATGGTGACAGCGGGTATCTGGGTGCAGAAAAGAAGGATGATGCAGTTCTTGTCAGCAATGAAGGAAAGCCTATCCGGTATCAAATCAACAAGCGTCCGTCGCAGCTGAAGAAAGCAAGCGGCGAAAAGTTCGAGCTGCTCAAGGCAATCGAACATGCGAAATCCTCGGTTCGTTCCAAAGTGGAACATGTGTTTTGCGTGATAAAGAGAATCTTTCATTTTTGCAAAACACGATTCCGAGGACGGGAAAAACTGCATCAGCATTGCTGCACACTGTTTGCACTTGCGAATTTATACCTTGCCCGCAATCGAATGAAGGTTGCGTAACGAGGTTTATTTCGCGTGCAAACAGTGCGCTTGAACTGCGCTTTTTTTCGAAACTTTGGGTCGCCGAAGATCACACGGCTGGTTTTGGCGCAATTATGAGGGGGAGCCCTAAATGACATTGAGATGATTACGCAACAACTTTTTTGCAAGCAATCTGTGTAAACAGCTGATGTATCCCCAAAAGAAGACACGACAGTGCGATAATTGTCGGAATGCAAAGCAAAGCCCCCTCCAACGCATCTGCCCGCAACCGCAGGGAGAACACGCTGAAGGGGGTACTTTCAATGATCTTCATCCGGCACTACCGCCAGCGCCGTCAGCACAAACACCTCCGGTGCGCCAGCTGCTCGAAGCGCGCCCGCACATGTTTCGGTCGTCGAACCGGTAGTATACACGTCGTCAATCAGCAGGACTGGGGTCGAAATGCGCGCGGCGGCGGCGAACGCGCCGTGCAGGTTCTTCCGGCGCTGGGCGGCATTCAGCCCCTGCTGGGTTGCGGTTTCGCGCGTGCGGATCAGCAGAGGCTGATAGGGCAAGTTGCGCCGCTGGGCAAACGCTTCCGCCAGCAGCCGACCGTGGTCAATGCCGCGCGCGTCAAGGTGTTTCTTCGTCATCGGGACGGAGGTGACAACCGTGTCCGGCGGCAGGGCAAAGGGACACGCGGATGCCATGCCGTCCGCCAGTATCTGCGCACATTCGGCGATGCCGCTGTATTTGAGCATCAGCACCAGCTGCCGCGCAATGCCGTGGTAGCCCCACACAGCGGCGGCGTTCGGCGCAAGCGCAGCACCCGGCAGGCGCAAATCATCCAGCACAGCGAGGCAAGCCGGGCAAATCGCGTTCGGCAGGGACAGTGCGCCGCAGGTCAGGCAGAAAACGTGCTGCGGAAACAGCGCATCATCCACATCGGTCAAAAGGCGGGTGAAAAACGTGCGAAGAGCGGGCAAAAGCGGCATGAAAGCACCTCACTCCTTCCCTAATTCCTCCTGATGCAAATCAATGGTGACGCTCGTGCCCTCCCCAATGCGGGAGGACAGCGACACACGGCAATGGAGCATCTCGGCGGTCTGATGGACGAGATACAGCCCCAATCCGGTGGATTTCTGCCCGCCGCGCCCGTTGTAGCCGGTGTATCCCTTCTCGAACACGCGCGGCACATCCTCCGGCGCAATGCCGATGCCCGTGTCCGCCACGATAATCGCCGGGGCGCTGGTCACGCGGATGCTGACGCGGCCGCGCTCGGTGTACTTGACGGCGTTGGACAGCAGCTGGTGGAGGATGAACAGCAGCCATTTGCTGTCCGTCAAGGCGCTTTCGGTGGTCGGCTCGTACTGCAGGCGCAGCTTCTTGCGGATGAGCAGGGGCGCAAAGTCACGAATCGCCTGCCGAATGACCGGGTCAAGCGGCACACGCGTCAGCACAAGGTCTTTCGTCGGATTGCCCAACCGCGCGTAGCTTAACGCCATCGTGACGTACTGCTCCATTTGGAACAGTTCAGCCAGCATGGCGCGGTTCTCCGGCGTGTCCTCGCTCTGCAATTGCAGGCGCATCACCGACAGCGGCGTTTTGATTTGGTGTACCCACGCGGTGAAGTAGTCCGTGCTGTCCTGCCGATAGGCCGCCAAGTCCGACTGCGCGGCGCGGACGTCGTGCAGCAGCCGCTGCATAATCGCCTGATCATCCGCTTCAGACAGCGTGCGCGGCGATGGCAGTTCATCCAGCAGAAGATGCGGCGCATTCAGCACATGCGCGCGCGCCTGATGCGCCCGGCGATAACGCACAAAGCCCCAAATCAGCGCAATCAGCCCCATTACCGCGCACAGCGCCGATGCGTACGCGACCGGTTCAGTCGGCAGATGATACAGCGAGAGCACCAGCGCGAATGTGCCTGCGAACAGCGCCAGCAGCCCCGCCAGCGGCAAATGTTCCCGCAGATAGCGCCGAATCATACGCTGCCCTCCTGATTCACGGCATACCCGCTGCCTACCTTCGTGACGATGAAGCCTGGCAGTCCCGCCGCGCTAAGTTTCTTCCGCAGGCGGTTGACATTGACGGTCAGGGTGTTTTCCTCAACGTACTCGTCCATCTGCCACAGACGGGTCATCAGTGTTTCGCGGCTGACGATGCGCCCGCGCTGCTCCATGAGTGTGCGGAGGATAATCAGTTCATTGCGTGTCAAGGGGATGCTCTGCCCATGGATGGAGAGGGCAGCACTGTCCAAATCCAGCACGGCCTCCCCGCAGGCGAGGATATTGCCTGTAGCCGGCATGTCATACGCACGGCGCAGGACGGCATTCACCTTTGCTGCCAGCACAGCTGGGTCAACGGGTTTGGCAATGAAGTCGTCACCGCCCATGTTCATCGCCATGACGATGTTGAGGTTATCCGATGCGCTGGAAAGGTAGACAATTGGCACGCTGGTGATGCGGCGCAGCTCCTGCGTCCAGTGATGACCGTTGAAGAAGGGGAGCATCAGATCCATCAGTACGATTTGCGGCTTCCACTCGGCGAACTCCTCCGTCACATGGCGGAAATCGCGGACTTTCTGCACCTCGTGTCCCCACGCGGTCAGCACTTTCGTGATGGCATCAGCCAAAGCAGCGTCGTCTTCGACTAATAGGATGCGGTACATGCGTGTCATCTCCCTGATGATGTAGTTTGGTGTTTGTGTGGACTGTTCCCATACCCGTCAGTTGCTTTCCTCTGCACTTTCGCCCGCCAGCGCATCGAGAATTGCTTGCAGCCGCTTCTCCCCGATGCCCTGGACGTTCCGCAAATCTTCCGGGTACACGAATGCGCCGTGTTCCTCCCGGTATGTGATAATCCGCTCCGACAGCACAGTACCGATACCCGGCAGGGCGTCCAATGCGGCAGCGTCGCCGGTGTTCAGAATGGAATCCGGCGGAAGCGTCGCTCTCGGTACGGTGGCTGTTTCTGCTGCTGGCACTATCAGCGGATTCGTCGATTCGTCATCCAGCGAGTCAGTGATTTTCGTTTGCAGCTCTGCTCCGATGCCCTGGACGTTCCGCAAATCTTCCGGGTACACGAATGCGCCGTGTTCCTCCCGGTATGTGATAATCCGCTCCGACAGCACAGTACCGATACCCGGCAGGGCGTCCAATGCGGCAGCGTCGCCGGTGTTCAGAATAGAATCTGCCGGAAGTGTCGGCACAGGGGCAAGCGAGAATTCGTCGCCTTTTGACGGATAGCACTTCGGAGCGGAATGGACACGGACAGGGGCGGATGCGTTCCATAAGAAGCAGCCGAGGCTTATGAGAAGGGCTGCCGTATACAGCAGCAGAAGCAGCTTTCGCACGCCCTGCCGCCATTCGCGCACAGCATCCCCCTCCGTCCAGCTTGTCGTCAGGAGCATTGTACCATACTTGGAACGGATGGACAAGGGTGCGCGGCAGAAAAAATAGGCGCAGCATGGGAAGGAAGATTCCATGCTGCGCTGAGGTGGCTGCTGCTTTCAAATGCAGTTTTCTTATTTCGCCTGCGGGTGTGCCCTGCGGTTATATCCCCAGCGAAAATCCGCCTTGTATGAGGTAGAACAGCGCCACGCCGTCTATTGCGACGGCATCGTGCATTGCGTCGTAGCGGGTCAGCGCGACGGTGTGCACTGTGCCGTCAACATCTGTGAATGTCCACACGGTGTGGGGGGCATCGGCAGCAGTCCAGCCGTCGGGGAGGCGGCCGGACATTGTGACCATCATCAGCTGATTGTAGGCAGCGGAAAAGGCAGTGTAATCCGCGGATTCGCCGTTTTTCGTCAGCGTAATATCGTAGACCTGATTCCCCTCGTCGTCCGTGACAAGCTCGTTGTTCTCGGCAACCTGCTCGGTGCGTGTGATGACCCATGTGTCCACGCCGTCCGCCGTTTCACGCGAAAGGGACGCAAGATTCCCAAGTGCCGTCAGCACCGGATAGCGCGTAATGGTCTCCTGCCAGTCTGCGTTCATGACGCCGCGCAGCAGCAGTGTGCTGCAGCGGTAAATGCCGCCATCGTACAGCACATAATCCACCAAATCGCTTTCCTGCTCGCCAATGACGAGGGTGATCGTGGCTTCCGGGTAATCGGTCGTAGCGTATGAGCCGGTCGTGCCGACTGCGCCGATTGTGCCGGCGGCTTGGTGCAGGCGGATGACGAGGCGGGGCGTGTCCAGCCCGTAGCGGGCGATGCTCTCCGCCGTCGCGTCGGCAATGTACTCGCCCAGGCGGATGTTTGCTGCCGACTTGCGAAGGGTGTTCATGGCAGTGCCGTCCGCCGGGTAGGACACCGGGGTGGTCAGCATCCAGCGGTCTTGCGCGTCCGCGTTCGTGATAGCGCCGTTCAAGCGCCATTGCTGGGTGATTTCGCCCTCCGCGTTCAGCAGCGTGATTTCATCCAGGCGGTCGGCGTGAATCGTCAGCGGCTCGATGCTGTGGAGCGAACCGCGCGTGACGTAGCATTCCTCCGCCAGACCGCGGCTGACGGACAGCAGGCGGGTATCGCCGTCCAGCTGCGCGTACTGCCAGCTGTTTTCGTACTGCGGGGCGCTGCCGATGCGCAGGGTGTGGCTGCTGCCGTCCGCAAAATCCACGGTGACAACGCTCTCTGGGTCATCCAGCCCGAAGGCTGCCCACTCCTCGTCCGTGCCGTTCCAATCGTCGCTGAGTACCTCTGCGGTCACGCTCTTAAGCCCGGACAGGAGCGTGGCGGCAATGTCCGCATCCACCGTGAAGGAATTTTCGCCCTCCAGCACCAGCACGCCAGATTCCGTCTGCACTGCCGACCACGCGTCCTGATTGCGCACGGCAATGCGGATGCGGGTGATATCCGCCGATTCCACCGCCCAGAGGGTGATTTCCTCATCCTCATGCGCGGATGCTTCTGGCGCGGGGGCGGGCGTGCGGGCGAAAATCAGCAGACACGCCGCCGCCGCGACCAGCACCACGGCGAAAATCAGCAGGAGGATGCGGCTGTGCCTGCGCGCGGCATGTTTCTTTTTCGGGACATTTTGCATGGCTTACAGATTCCTCCGTGGAAGCAGGATGATGACCGCCGCCAGCAGCACCAGAATCGGCAGCCCGACCAGTACGACGCTGCCCAATGACAGCGCATTGACGGACAGCCCCGGACGCAGCGCCGTTTTGACCATGATGCTGGTGTCAATGCTGTCATCCCCGGTCAGGAAGGACACGGCGCGCACCAGAAATTCCTCGCCGTCGGTCATGGTGAAGAGCTGTTCCTCGGTCAGCAGGGCGGAACTGCCGATGATGAACGCGCGGCTGACGTCGCCCGTGTCGGTGAAACGCTTGGCTTGCAGCGCGAGCGCGAATGGTCCGGTCTTGTCGCTGTCGGACTGGGTGATGCTCAGGCGCGACGCGGTTGTATCAACCAGATAACTCTTGGCGGATGTTGTCAGCACCGCGTCCACCAGCAGGGAATTGTCCGATTCCGGCGAAGGGTCGAAGCCGCGGCTGGCAACCATGAGCATCGCCGTCCGCCCGTTCAGCATCATGTCCAGTGTCACATCCGTCGCCTGCATTTCTGGCAGCAGCGCCAGACGGTTGTTGTTGTAGAACGTGTCGGTTTCATCCGGCGACGCCATCACCAGCCCGCTTTCCGGCAGGAAGCCGTAGGAGCGCAGCAGGGACAGCACGTTCGGCATATTCTCAATCGGGTCGGTATAATCGCAGCTGAACAGCACTGCGCCGCCGCCCTGCACATACGCGCGGATGATGTCCATTTCCGCATCGGTGTAGTCCTTGACGGGCGAAAGGATGCACAGCACGTCGCCGGATGCGAATGTCATGTCGCTGAGCTTCTCGAACGCGACGTCGTAGTGATTGTTCGTCAGCAGGGTGGTAAAGGCGGACAGGGAGTCCTCGCCCAGTTCGCCGTGCCCCGTCGCGATGTGCAGCGTCGGCACGGTGTCGCGCGTGACGTAGGCGATGGCGGAGGTAATCTGCTGCTCATACGCCAAGCCGGAGACGTTGTAGCTGCCCGAATCGGTATCGACAGAGAGCGTTACAAAATCCGTTGCGGTCAGCACACGGTAGCGGTCGGTTTCCTCGCAGTAGACGATGAGGTTCTGCGCGGAGACGTTGGTGGTGCTGCTGGAAAAGCGGGTCAGCAGCAGGGGATTCAGGCTCGGCGGGGTTTGCTCCCACGTCACCATATCCGACGCGGCGCTGTAACGGTTGAGCAGCTCCAGCAGGGGCTGATCCTCCTCGCCGCGCTCGAACAGGGCGTAGATTTTCACCGGGCGCTTCAAGTCGTGCAGAATCTGCTTCGTCGTTTCGCTCTGCGTTGTGACGGCGTTGAAGGAGAAGTCGCCGCGCCAGCCGTAGCGCGTTTCGAGGTTCGTCGCTGCGAGATTGATGAGAATCAGCGCGGTAATGACCAGCGCGACAATGGCGGTAGACATGGCACCGTAGCGCAGGCGCGGGCTGATGGTGAACTTCCTGTGCGCGGATTGTTTTTTGTTTCGCATTCTTCGTCACTCTCCCCGATAGCGCCGGGCATCCAGCGTATGAATCGTCAGCAGGAGGAACGCCGCGGCGAAGGTGACATCGTAGACGACGCTTGCCGCGCTGAGCTGCCCCATCAGGAATGGTTCAGCCCGCTGATAAAGGCTGAAGAAGGACAGCACGCTGGAGAAGAAGCTGCTGTTGACGGCGTTTTCCAGCAAGTCCAGCATCCAGAGGACGAAGTTCGCGCCGAACGCAAAAACCGCCGCCGTCACCTGATTTTTTGCGCAGCCGGAGATGAACAAGTCCAGCGCGAGGAATGCGCCGCCCTGCAAGATGAAGCCGAGGTACGCCACCGCCATTTCCGCCGGGTACACACGCCCATAGACCGCCACGACCGCAACGAAACCGAGCGTCAGCACGACGGTTGCCGCCATGACGGTATACGCCGCGGCATACTTGCCCAGCACCATGCCCGACAGGGAAACCGGGCTGGTGAGCAGCAGCTGATCCGTGCGGCGCTGCCTTTCTTCCGCCAGCAGCCGCATCGTCAGCACCGGCGAGAGCAGCATCCACAGGTAACTCATCTGCCCCACGAACGTCGGCAAGTCCGACGACCGCGCCTGCATAATCTGCAAATAGAACATCACCGAGGACAGGAGCAGGAACACGCCCATGAACACATAGCCCGTCGGCGTGAGAAAATACGCCTGCAATTCTCGTTTCCAAATGGCACGCATAGTAACAAACAACCTTTCCGGGGGACAAGGGGCGTTGCCCCTTTGAACCCCAGCAGGGACGCTGTCCCTGCACCCTGCAAGGGAGTTCCTCCCTTGACCCTTTCACGCGATTCAATTGGTGACATATCCATACTTCTTCCGCGTGTTACTCCAAGAAAAAAACAACTTCTGATAAAATTCAAGTAACATGGGAGAGACCGCGCCGAAGGTTTCCAAAGGGCGATCGCAGACTTCGTCTGTTTTCATTGCCCTTTGGTCGCCTCCGCAGAGGCGAAATCCCTGCGCATCGGGAAAAACTTCTGTGTGTGATAGAAGCACCCTTCTGCGATAAGAACAAAGAAGATTACGAAGGAACTTTCGTGCCTTCATCCGTCGCGCGGAGGAACACCGTTTCCAGCGAATCGTGTTCCTCCACCAGCATCCGAATCGGGGCATCCAGCCCGCAGAGCAGACGGAATAGCTGCGTCTGCGCATCCGGCACGGCGGAGGCGTCGCATTCCAGCAATACCTCGCTGACCTCAATCGTCCGTGTCGGCAGCGCCTTCACCCGCCGCACGCACGGCAGTGACCGCAAAGCCGGAATCAGCTGCTTTTCCCGCATGGCGATGCTTGCCCGAAGCCGCAGCGTTTCGCCCGTTTCGGCTAATTCCTGCATGTCTGCTTCGTATTCCAAATGCCCGCGGTTCAGGATGAGTACCCGCTGGCAGAGCTGCTGAATCTCCGACAGGAGGTGCGAGGAAAAAATGACCGTGTGCGTTTTACCGAGGTCGGCAATCAGCGCACGAATCTCCACCACCTGACGCGGGTCAAGCCCGACGGTCGGTTCATCCAGCACCAGCACCTTCGGATTGCCGCATAGCGACTGCGCTACGCCGACACGCTGGCGGTAGCCCTTCGACAAATGCCCAATCAGGCGATGCGCCACTTCGGACAGCCCGCAGGTGCGGATAATGTCCTCCACATGCGCCGTGATCGCCGATTTCTGCACTTCCTTGAGTTCGCACACGAAGCGCAGATACGACCGAACGGTCATTTCGTCATACAGCGGCGGCTTTTCCGGCAGATAGCCAATCAGCCGCTTGCACTCGCGCGCGTTTTGGAGGAGATCCATGCCATCCACCAGCACCTGCCCCGACGTCGGCGGCAGATAGCCCGTGAGGATATTGAGCGTGGTGCTCTTGCCCGCGCCGTTTTGCCCGAGCAGACCGACAATCTGCCCTTCCGGGGCGCGGAAAGAGACGTCATGCAGGGCTTCGACCGCACCGTAGCGCTTCGTGACATGCCTGAGTTCAATCATGGCGCATACCTCCCTTGGAATAGCATAAGCATTATAGCAGAAAGCGCACAAAAAAGCATGAACGAACTGTAAAGGATAAAAGAACGCATAGACAAAACCCCGCCCGCACGGGATTTCTCCTGTGCAGACGGGGTAACGGACTATGTACTTATGGAATCACCCAAAAGTGGCGGTGCCGAAGGTTTCCGAAGGGCAATCGCAGACTTCGTCTGTTTCCATTGCCCTTTGGTCGCGCCCGCAGGCGCGAAATCCTGTTACACGCGGTCGGCGATTTCCTTAGAAATCTTTGCGATGAATTCATCCAGCGTGCAGGTAACCGTCTGGTCGGTCGCACGGTCGCGGACGGAGACGGTGTTGTTCTCCACTTCCTGACCGCCGAGAATCAGCATGTACGGCACGCGGTCTACCTGACGCGCTTCGCGAATCTTGTAGCCAATCTTCTCGTTGCGGTCGTCCAGCTCGCAGCGAATCTTCTTCGCGCGCAGGGCGGCGTACACCGTCTTGGCGTAGTCCATCGACTTGTCGGACACGGGCAGCACCTTCACCTGAACCGGCGCCATCCACGTCGGGAACTTGCCCGCGAAGTGCTCGGTCAGGATGCCGATGAAGCGCTCGATGGAGCCATAGCAGACGCGGTGAATCATAATCGGGCGCTTGCGGCTGCCGTCCACATCCACATACTCCAGATTGAAGTTCAGCGGCATCTGGAAGTCCAGCTGAATCGTGCCGCACTGCCAGGTACGGCCGAGGCAGTCGCGCAGGTGGAAGTCAATCTTCGGGCCGTAGAACGCACCGTCGCCCTCGTTGACGATGTAGGGCATACCGAGCTTTTCCAGCGCGGTTTTGAGGCCGTTGGTTGCATCCTCCCAGTCCTCGTCCGAACCCATCGAGTCCGCCGGACGGGTGGACAGTTCGACGAAATAATCGAAGCCGAACTTGGAGTACACCTGATTGATGAGGTGTACGACGCCGGCGATTTCGTCCGGAATCTGCTCGCGGGTCATGAAGATATGGGCGTCATCCTGCGTGAAGCAGCGGACGCGGAACAGGCCGTGCAGCGCGCCCTTCAGCTCGTGGCGGTGCACCAGACCGAGCTCACCCACGCGCAGGGGCAGGTCGCGGTAGGAATGGGGCTGGCTGCGGTAGACCATCACGCCGCCGGGGCAGTTCATGGGCTTGATGCAGTAGTCCTCGTCGTCGATCTTGGTGGAGTACATGTTGTCCTTGTAGTGATCCCAGTGACCGGACGTCTCCCACAGGTGACGGCTCATAATCATGGGCGTGGACACTTCCACATAATCCGCCGCGTAGTGAATATCGCGCCAGTAGTCAATCAGCGCGTTCTTCAGCTGCATTCCCTTGGGCAGGAAGAACGGGAAGCCGGGGCCTTCATCGCAGAGCATGAACAGACCCATTTCCTTGCCGATTTTGCGGTGGTCACGCTTTTCGGCTTCTTCCATCATCTTCAGGTACTCATTGAGTTCCTCCTGATTGCGGAAGGCGATGCCGCTGATGCGGGTGAGCATCTTGTTGTTTTTGTCGTTCTTCCAGTACGCGCCGGACAGGGCGGTCAGCTTGAATGCCTTGAGCGCCTTGGTGTAGCACAGGTGCGGGCCGACGCACATGTCGATGTAGTCGCCCTGCTGGTAGAAGGTCAGCGTCGCGTCTTCGGGCAGGTCGCCGATGTGTTCGACCTTGTAGATTTCGCCGCGCTCCTGCATGAGCTTGATGGCTTCCTCACGGCCAAGCGCGAAGGGCTTAATCGGCAGGTTCTGCTTGACGATGGCCTGCATTTCCTTCTCAATGGTCTTGAGGTCTTCGTCGGAGAGCTTCACATCGCCCAGATCGACGTCGTAGTGGAAGCCCTTTTCAGTTGCCGGGCCATAGGCGAAATGCGCCTGCGGATACAGGTGCTTGACTGCCTGCGCGAGGATGTGTGCCGCCGTGTGGCGGATGACATGCAGCTCGTCGTCAGCAGGGCATTCGTCCACATGACCGTCATTGTAGATGATTTTCATGCTTTTTCCCTCCATGTTGAATGATTGGGACGAAAAAACGCCCGTCCCTCGCGTTGTTTCGAGGGACGAGCGGAAAAATCTGCCCGTGGTTCCACCCTGATTGGTTCTCTTTGCCGCGCTATCGTGCGGCGCACGGTACGATCGGGAGGTGGTCTTCCCCTGCCGCCGAATCAGCGCTTTTCACCAAACCGCGCCTCTCTGGACATCCTTCGGCAGGATACTCTTCTCCGTCATCTCGGACGAGTTCAGTATAGCCCAATTTATTGTCTTTGTCAAGGTGGAGAAAAAGACTTTTTCACTTGCAAAGCGCAGAGACGAAATCTCCTGCATCAGCACGCGGGCATAGCATGAAAATGCGCTCAATTCAATCGCGCGGAAGGGTCAAGGGAGGAACTCCCTTGCGGAGTCCAGAGGCAGAGCCTCTGGTGGGGTCAAGGGGCAAAGCCACCTTGGGTCATTCTTTCGCCCGCGGCTGGAAAATCAGCGCCATCAGCACCCCGAAGAAGACCGCGGCGCTGATGCCTGCTGCCGTGCTCGTCAGACCGCCTGTGAATGCGCCCAAGAAGCCGATTTCCTGCACGGCGTGCTTCACCCCTGTCACCAGCGCGTGACCGAAGCCCGTCAGGGGAACACTCGCGCCCGCCCCGGCGAACTGCGCAAGGGGCGCGTATACCCCGATGGCGCTCAAAAATACCCCCGCGACAATGTAGCCCACCAGAATCCGCGCCGGGGTCAGCTTTGTTTTCAGCAGCAGAATTTCGCCAATCATGCACAGCGCGCCGCCCACCAGAAACGCCTTGATGAGATTCCACACAATCGTCATGCTTCGTCCGCCTCCAGTACAATCAAGTGGGCAATGCCCGGAATCGCGCCGCCCTGCTGGCTGAATGTCGGGGAGAGCAGCGCCCCGGTCGCCATGAACGCCACGCGGTGAATCGCCTTCTCACGGAAGAGGCGCATGATGTACCCGCACAGCACGCTCGCGGAACATCCGCAGCCCGAACCGCCGGCGTGGACATCCTGCTCAGGCGAAAAAATCAGCATTCCGCAGTCCACATAGCGCGCCGCATCCAGCGGAACGCCTGTATCCATCATCAGCGTCAGCAGCAGGTCATGCCCGATTTTCCCCAAGTCGCCGGAGATGATGAGGTCGTAGTCCGCCGCCGTTCGCCCGGTGTCCATGAGGTGCCGCCGGAGCGTGTCCGCCGCGGCGGGCGCCATGGCAGCACCCATGTTGTTCATGTCCTTAATCGCCAAATCGACGATGCGCCCCAGGGTGACGTGCGTCGCGCGGCAAATCGGGCGGCGCGCCGATGTGTCCAGCAGCGCAGCGCCCGCGCCCGTGACCGTCCACTGCGACGTGGGCGGCCGCTGATTGCCGTATTCCAGCGGGAAGCGGTACTGCCGCTCTGCCGAACAGAAGTGGCTGCTGGCACAGCACAGCGCGCGCCGCGCATATCCGCCGTCGCAGAGCATTGCGCCGATGCACAGCGTTTCCGCCATCGTCGAACACGCGCCGTAGATGCCCAGAAACGGCGTTTGCAGCTTCTGCGCGGCGGTGGAGGCGGCCATAATCTGGTTGAGCAGGTCGCCGCCGAGCGTCACGTCCACACTTTCCGGCGTTGCGCCCGCTTTCTTCAGGCAGGTGTCCGCCGCTGTGTAGTGGAAGCGGCTTTCGGCTTTCTCCCATGTCTCTTCGCCGAACAGATCATCCTCAATCACCGCGTCAAATTCGCTGTGCAGTGGGCCTTCCCCCTCTTTTTTGCCAACGATGGCGGCGGTTTGGGCAATGCCGGGGCGGTTCGGGAGCAGAATCGTTCCCGTGCCGATGCGTTTCAGGCGTTCAGCCATGTGAATCCTCCTTTACCACGGGAATAATGCGTACACGATGCCGACCAGCACCGACGCGCTTGTGCCCCACACCAGCACCGGCCCGGCAATGGTGAACAGCTTCGCGCCCAACCCCAGCACCATGCCTTCACGCCGGAACTCCATGGCGGGGGATACCATGGCGTTCGCAAAGCCGCTGATGGGCACGAATGCCCCCGCGCCCGCGTACTGTCCGATTTTGTCGAACACGCCCAGCCCGGTCAGCAGCGCCGTCAGGAACACGAGCACCATGCTGGCGAACGTCGATGCGGTGGAGGGGGTCATGTCCAGCCACGCCAGTCCCGCCTCAATGCAGCATTGCCCGATGACGCAGATAGCCCCACCGACCCAGAACGCGCGAATCAGCCCCTGTCCAATTTTCGATTTGGGCGACAGGCTGTCCACCAGCCGAGCGTAGCGGTCAAGCTGCCGCTGGCGGGCAGGGGAGGGCTGCTTGTCCTTCTCAAACATGGCTTTCGTCCTCCTTGTACGGACGATGGACACTCTTGTCCGGCGCAGGGCGGAAGCGGACTTCGCGCTCTGCCGGACGCGGGGTTTTCAGAAGGATGAACTGCTGGGAAGAATAACGCTGCATAAAATGACTTCCTTTCTATTGATGATGACTGCTGATTCCTGCGCCCGCAGGCGCGAAAAATTGCAACGATACAAACCAAGAAACATGGTGGTGCGCTGCGAAGGGGTCAAGGGGGCGACCGCAAAGCCCCCTTGTCGCCTCCGCAGAGGCGAAACCCCTGCAACAACGAAAAATATCTACTTTTTTGAACAGCCAGAGTTGATTTTTCTATCAAACTGGTCGTTGGCATAGTTCCAGAGGGCTTTCCGATCGCCCTCTGGACTCCTTCGGCGGTCGCCTCCCATATTACTTGAACTATATTGGAAGATTTTTTAGTTACTGGCAGGGACGCTTCGCTGCCTGCGCCTTTGTTGGCGGCTTCCTTGAAATTGAGCGCCCGAAAAACAGTTGGGGCGTTGCCCCAAACCCCACAAGGGCGCTCCGCCCCTTGACCCCGCAAGGGACATTGTCCCTTGACCCTTTTTTTGTCGTCCGGCTTGTCGGTTCTCAAAGCGTAATCGCTATCGAGGCGATAATCGCCCCAAGTGTCTTTGCCAAGAGAATCGTCACCCGCACCGCCCCCGACACATCCCCCAATCGAAACCTTCTCATCAGCACCGGCGCAACCTCCAAAATCTCCCCCAGCGCCGACGCGACCATCCCCACAAACATCCCGCCGACGACCATCGCCACCACCCCGAACACCCCCGGCAGCCCAAGCGTCCACCGAAGCGCATTATGCAGCGCCGCCAGCATCAATCCGCTAAGCAGCGCCAGCCCCATCATCCGCGGCGACGCGGCGTGCAGCAGGTGCTGAATCCGCGCGGGAAGATGCAGCACGCACCATACGCTGCTGACCGCGACCGACATCGCCGCGCCGCTCATCAACCCGATGAGGATGGCAAGCACGCTATTCAATCGGCTTCCCCTCTGCTTTCTCCATGTCCTCCTGATACTCGGTCAGCTTGACCTCCAAGGGCGTCGTTTGATGCGGGAAGGGAATCGCGTAGAACACGCATACGCCCAGCGCAACGCCGATGCAGTAGGGGATGGTGATGAGACGCACGTCGTCCGGCGGCGCGCCGGTGATGGCAGCGTAAACATCCGCCTGCGCCTGCGGCATGTTCACGTCGGCGTGAAACCACGTCAGCCCCAAAGCGCTGCCGAGCAGCAGAATCAGCAGCGCCGCCGCCGTCCGCACGGGTCGCAGAAAATCCTTGCCGCGCGCCTTGATGCGGTGGACGTAACAGACCTCTGCACCGATGAGGGAAATGTCCTCCTGCGGGAAAACTTTTTTGAGCGCCTTGGCAACGGCGATGGCATCCAGCGTGTAGACGCCGGGGGAGGTTGGGCAGAAGAGGGAGCAATGCCCGGCTTTTTCGCTGCCCAGCACTTTGGCAGCATCCGCGACATGGAGGGTTTCGCCCTGCGCGAGCTTCACGCGGGCGCGCAGCTGCACATAAATCATGCGGATTTCTCCTCCTTCTTATGCGGAATATCCGAACAGCGCACGCCAGAAGCCGTTCCACGTCCAGTCCCATTCGAGGGTATCGGGCGTATCGGCGGCATCCGCCGGGATGCGCGCGAAATACGCCGTCCAGCCGAAGAGCGAACGAAGCAGGGCATCCTCCGTCAGCGCGGGGACGGAAAACAGCAGCACCCAGCAGAGCAGCAGGGCAGGAAGTGTTCGTTTCATAATGGGTTCACCTCCGCTGATGATACTGTCAATATCCCCGAAAGCGTCAGAAAGTATACGGGAATGTAAATCTTTTGGATGTTCGCTTTAATGTAAATCTTTTGGGTGTTCGCTTTACGGAAAGGCAAAAGTGTGATAAGATAAACCATACGGACAGTGCTGCGCCGCTGTCCACGGATGATTTTGACGGAACTTCCGCGCAGAATGGAGGAACAGGAAACACATATGGAAAAATGGATGAAGGGCCGCTATATGGCCAATCAGAAGCGATTGAGCGTCGGGACGGGTGTTCCTGCGCCGCGCGGACGGGGCATTGTGATGCTGATTCTGCTGGTGCTGGTTGTGGCGCTGGCGGCTGTCAGCGTGACGACCGTTGCGAAGCTTTCCAGCGTCAACAGCCGCAATATCGCCATGATGCAGGAACAGTGCCGGGACGCGGTAGCGCTGTCGACAACGCTTAGCCGGACAGCCAGCTCGTCCTCAGCAGCCACAGTGGGCAAAATCCGCGCCGATGTGCACGCGATTGACGTTATCAACCAAATGAAGATGCTGCAGGACGGCACGAACCACGCCTACGTCAGCACGGAACTGATTTCAAGGATTTACACCATCCTCGATGCCTATTCCAACCAGCTCATCACCGGTATGAGCACGATGGAGGAGCAGACGAACCTTTCTGCGGCACTGCAGGAACTTTCTGCGGCACTGTCAGGACTATAAAACGCGAAAGGCACTGCACGCGCGGCAGTGCCTTTTTGCAGCGAAAAATTCTGAAAATTCCCGAAAAAAAGCGCGAAATGCGCCGTCTAATTGAATGACGAACCCATGAAGAACGGAAAGGAAGCGAATTGCCATGCGCGCCCGACGCCTGCTTATCCTCTTGATGATGCTCCTGCTGCTCCCGCAGGCACAGGCGGAGCGGCTGACCCTCTACACTCGTCCAGGTCAGGTGGATGAAGCCACGCCCTTCCAGCTGCGCCCGACGGAGCTGTCCATTTGCAGCGTGACCCGCGCTATGGGCGGCGTGGTGGTGCTGGCAAATGATGATAATTATGACAGCTTGTCGCTGTACTTCTGGCAGGACGGCATGACGGAAATGCGCAAGCTCGGCGGCGGGTTTTACTGGGTGATGAGCAGCGATACGATGGAGACGGCGCAGGAATCCTGCGAATACGCCATGAGCCGTGTGCCGAATTACCGGATGCCCGATTTGACCCATGCCATCAGCAACCTGACCTCCGACGGCGAAACGCTCTATGCCCTCAACCGTATAAACGGGCTGATTTTCAAAATTTCGGAGACGAAGGACGGTTTGCAGACAGAAGACGTCTGCACAATGGCGAATCTGTCCTGCCTGAACATCAGCTATCGGGACTTGGAGACAGACAAAGTATACACCTATCCGGCGTCGCTGACGCGGATGCATGTCTGCGGTTCGGTGCTGGCAATCAGCGTGATGCAGGAAAACGGCATCAAGGTTGTGCTGGTGGACTTGACAGACGGCGCCATTCGCGAAATTGCGGGTGAATCGCTGGAAGCTATGTACGAGTGGGCAGATGGCGAATTGCTGCTGTGGCGGCTGGAGGGGTCGCCCAACGAAATCAGCCGCACCAGCGGAACGTATACGCTGTCGCGTTATAGCGTGGCGACGGGGGAGGAAACCCTGCTCAGCACGGGTGTGCCGTATAAAAAACGCAGCGAATGCGGCGCGTATGACCCGTACAGCGGCAGCTACTACGACGTGAGAACACGCCAAATTGTGCGGACGACAGATTTCGTGCAGGAAGAACCTGTGGTAACCTTCCCAGCAGCGAACGTGAATATTGCGGTCACAAAAGACAGCATCGTCGGTGTGAACCTGAGCAGCGTTTACGTCCGCTCGAAGGAAAACGGCGATATGACCGTGCTGCGCATCCAAAGCAGCAACGGCGCAAGCAACACCGCCCTGCAGCACTTCGCGGAGGAAAATCCGGAGGTGATTCTGGCGCAGGAGACGCTGGCGAAGAGCGCTATGAATGCGGCGAGCTTGGCGGCGCGCATGAGTGCCTCCGCCGATGCGCCGGACATCCTGCGCCTGGGGCTGACGCCGGATACGCCTGAGGCGGACGGCAGCTGGCCGCTGGACGTGCTGATGGACAAGGGCTGGTGCATGGACTTGTCAGTCTATCCGGAGGTATCGGACTATGTGTCCCGGCTGAACGGGATTTACCGCGACGCGGTGACGCGCAACGGCAAAATCTACGCTCTGCCCATCTACGCATGGAGCTACGGCTACTTCATCAGCCGAAACGTGATGGAAAAGCTCGGCTTGCAGGAAAGCGACATTCCGACGAATCTCATTGACCTTTGTGCGTTCATCACGAAATGGAACGACAACCTCACGGGCGCGTATGCCGCCTACACGCCGCTGGAGGAGACGGAATCATACCGCGAGCGCGTCTTTGACCTGATGGTGCGCGACTGGATTGGCTACTGTCAGGCGGAGAACATTCCCCTGCGCTTTGACCATCCCGTTTTCCGGGAGATGATGGCGGCGCTGGATGCCATGCGCACGGACAAAATCGAGCAGGCGAATCAACAGGTCAACGAAGAAATCAGCGACTACCGCGAATGCCTGATCTGGACGGATGCGCAGGCGGTTGGGAATTTCGCAAACTACGCGGATGCTTTCGGCAGCCGGATTTTCCTGCCGATGGCGCTGACGCCGGACGTGACCACGCATTACGGCATCGGCTACATGACCGTGCTGGTGGTGAATCCGCGGACGACGAATGCGGATTTAGTCGGCAAGATGCTTGCGCAGGTAATCGCTGACCAGGAAGCAACGGCAAAGTGCGTGCTGCTGGCGGATTACGACGAGCCGATAGAGGATTCCTACTACTTGATAATGGTGAACGACTACGAGAAAACGCTGACGGAACTGCGCAGGCAGCAGGAAAATGCACCTGTTTGGAAGAAACAGGGAATTCAGGAGCGCATCAACGAGGAAGAGGCGAGTTTGCAGCGATACACCGTGCGGGAGAGGTGGACGATTGCGCCCAAGACGATTGAACTCTATCAGCAGACGATTCTGCCGATGAGCTACCTGCGCCGTCCGGGGATTTTGGCGGATTCGGATGCGTTCAGTGCGCTGGTGTCGCAGGTGCATCAGGGGGAAATTTCGCTGGAGGAGTTTGTGGAGGAAGCGGATAAGCTGATAGAAGGATTGGAGCAATAAGGCTTTTTCTCCCTGCATAAACACGCGGAAGAAGTAGGAAAGAGCAGTCAACGCAATCGCGCGAAAGGGTCAAGGGGCAATGCCACTTGAAGAAAATTTGTAAAAGAGGAAACGAAAAGGGATTTTCAAACGTCTAATATGTGTGGGCTAAACGGAAAAGCGCTGCCGGATGGTTCGCACAGATGGAAATAATGATATGCCCCCTGCAAAGGGTGGAACGTGAAGGAGGTTTCAAGGAGCATGAAGTTCAGAAAAATGGCGAGTGTGCTGCTGGCGGCAAGCCTGCTGATTGGCTGCGCGGCGGCGGAGAATCGGACGATTTTCAAGAAGCTGAGCGAAGAAGAAACCATGTTGAATGAAACGCTGCCGGTGGAGGAACGCGCGGAAAGCTTTTCTCCGGCGGGGCTGCTTTCGCTGAAGGACCGCGCGGCGATTCTCGTGCAAGATGACACCTCGCGACTGTATTCGCTCTACACTTGGCAGCCCGGTCAGCAGGAGATGGCGCTTGTTGCGTCGAATATGTACCGAGCGGGAGGCTATGCACAGCTGAAGGATCTGCAAGAACGGCTGGAAAACCTGAAAGAGGACGCTCTCGCGGGCACGGAATTGCCGGACGCGGCGCATTGCTTCTCCATGCTCGTCACGGACGGCGAAAAGGTGTACGGCATCAACCACTTGACCGGCGGCATCTTCACCATCAGCGGCGAAAACGGCAAGGCCGTGTACACCGATGTTGCAACGATGCAGGACACGAAAATCTTCATCCAAGAGGAGGAAGATTACAGCTATGCCCTTCTTCCGGACACGGTGGCGGCATCGGGCAATACCGTGCTGATGCTGATGAATACATGGGACGACAAGGGCCGAGTGACAAACCTTTACACGCTTAGCTTGACGGACGGCAGCGTCCGCAAGGTGAATGTGGAGAATCCACGCAACCTCTGCGCCTATAAGGACGGCAAATTTCTCGTGATTGCCTCGCAGAAGAAGGAAGACTGGGACGAAAACGGCAAGCGCATCCCGCAGATGGCAATGGTCTATGACCCGGCAACGGATACGACGACGATGCTGTCCAGCAACATTGGCGTGAGAGATGATTTCTCTTATCAGCAGCTGGTGTACAGCGAAGCGCTGGATGCAGTGCTGTACTGTGACAGCACGCAGATCATGGGTACGACGAATTTCCAGAAGGCGACGCTGTATGCGTACCTCCCGATGGAGGGCTATCACGTTGCAATCGTGGGTGATACGATTGTTTCGGCGGATTACAGCTCCGGCATCTTCGCGCGCACGCTGACGGAAAACTATCAGCCGAGCCACGTCATTCACCTGTCCGGCACGAGCGTCTGGGGCGGCATTCGCTATTATGCGATGGACTTCCCGGAAGTGGCGGTCGTCGGTGATTCGGACATTGACAGCGCCAGCGCGGAAGAGGTCGCGCGCGCATTCGCTTCGGGCGACGATGCGCCGGATATCGTGAGTGCGTATGTCAATTCGTACACCTCAAGAGACGCGGCGGGCGGATTGGCGATCGAGCGCCTGAATCAGAAGGGGTACTGCAAGGACTTGTCCGTGTACCCGGCGGTGAAGGCATATGTTGAGAGCCTGAATCCCGTTTTCCGCGATTTCGTGACCGATCAAAACGGCAAGATTTTCGCCCTGCCCATCAGCGTCAGCGGCGCGTACGCGTTCACCATCAACCCGACGGTGTTTGAGGAAATGGGACTGACGATGGACGACATTCCAACGAACTTCATCGACCTGTGCGCTTTTGTGACGCGCTGGAACGACGAGTTTGTGGAGGATTATCCGAACTTTGCGCCGCTGGACTCGACCGAAAAGTACAAAGACCGCATGTTCCGCTTGGCACTGCGCGAGTGGAAGGGATACTGTCAGGCGACGAATCAGGACTTGCACTTCGACGACCCGATTTTCCGCGAGATGGTGGCGGCGATTGACGCTATGCGCTGCGACCGCATTGAGGAAAGCAACAAGAAAACGAGTGACGAAGAAAGCGACTACAAGCAGCCGCTCATCTTCACTGGCACTTGGATGCTGAATTCCTACTACGACGGCGACGTGACCTTCGGCAAGGACAAGACACCCAAGCTCATTCAGATGACGCTGACGAAGGACACGGCCTTCTACCTCGGTCAAGGCATTGAGATAGAATTGATGTTCGTCAATCCGCGCACGACGGACAGCGACGAAATCGGCACGATGCTGGAATACGTCATCAAGAACATCCGCGACGAACAGAAGGTGGAGCTGGTGGCAGGCTGCACGACGCCGATTGAAAATCCATGGTACGAGGAACAGCGGAAGCAGAACGAAGCAGACCTCGTGATGTATCAGAAGGCGTACGACGAAGCGTCGGCGGAAGAAAAGAACGCTTACAAGGAACAGCTGGACGAATTTAAGCGGTACATGGAACAAAGCGCGGAAAGCGATCGTTATACGGTATCGCCGGCGTACATTCAGCGGTATCAGGATGTGATTCTGCCGGCGCTGTACATCGGCAAGCCGACGGTTTTGGACAGCACGGACAACACATCGGGGCTGAAAACGCTGGTGCAGCGGTACATTGATGGGCAGATTACGCTTGACCAGTTCATTCGCGAGGCGGATGGAAAGCTGCGGATGATTCAGCTGGAAAATCAGTGAAGCGCAGAGGATTCGCGCCTGCGGGCGCGAGGAGGGGGCTTTCCGATCGCCCCCTCCACCCCTTCGGCACCGCCACTTTTGGGGTTTCCTGTGGCTTGACTTATCCGTTTCTTGGATAAACACGCGGAACCTGTATGCAAGTGCGCGCAGCTCAATCGCGCGAAAGGGTCAAGGGAGAAACTCCCTTGTGGGGTCAAGGGGCAAAGCCCCTTGGGTTCCCCTTTATTTCACACCGTATGGGCAGGCGGAAAAGACCGCCTGCCTGTGCGTGGTTCAGGAGGAAACATGTTTCGGAAGAAAAAGGTCGTGTGGCTGCTGCTGCTGCCGGGGCTGGCGGGATTGATGCTGTTTTATGTCGTCCCGTTTTTCGGGGGCATCTATTCGTCGCTGATGGACGGGTCGTTCGAGAACCAGTTCGTCGGGCTGGCGAATTACGAGCGGACGCTGCAGAACAGCATGTTCCAGCTGGGACTGAAGAACACATGGGAATTGTCACTGCTGTGCGCGCCGGTGATTTGGCTGCTGGCGTTCCTGCTGGCGGCAATGCTCAAAACGCTCAAAGACCGCTCAACGGCATTCCGAAACATTCTGCTGCTGCCATACCTGATGCCGTCCTCTGCCATGCTGCTGATTTGGACGCTGATGTTCGACTACGGCGGCGTCATCAACCGCATGGTGACGGCGCTGGGGATGGAGCGCGTGCTGTGGCTGGAGGGTGACGCACTCCGCGTGCCGATTGTGCTATTGTACATTTGGAAGAACGTCGGGTTCTCGGTTGTGCTGTTTGCGTCGGCGCTGTCGGCGGTGCATCCCTCGCTGTATGAATACGCCGCACTGGAAGGCGCGGGCTGGTGGACGCAGTCGTTCCGCATCACCCTCCCGCAAATTATGCCGACGGCGTTCCTTGTGTTCGTGCTGGCGTGGGTGAATGCGTTCAAAATCTTCAAGGAAGTCTACTTCATCGGCGGCGCGTACCCGTCCAACGCGATTTATACCTTGCAGCACTTCATGAACAACAAGTTCGCCCGCCTGGAATATCAGGATGTGACGACGGCAGCGTACATCTTCGCCGTGGGCGTGATGGTGCTGTTTGCGCTGATGTACCTGAGCAAAGCGGTTCGCTCGCCCAATAACTGAGGACAGGAGGCAGTATGATGGCGCGCAAGAAGAAAATTCATCATCGCCACAACCGCCTGTCCTTCGGCGGAAAGCTGGCGTTTGTGCTGCTGACTATTCTGTCGGCAGTCATCCTTATCCCAATTGTATTTACGTTCTTGTATTCGTTCTTCCCGCAGTCGGAAATTACGGCGTACCTGAAAGGGCGCGGCAGCTACGACACAACGAAGTGGCTGGATGTGCTGTATTCCCCCGCGATGTTTTCGCTCCGGCAGTACTACAAGATTTTCATTGAAGAACCGTCGTATTTGAAGCTGTTCTGCAACAGCATGATGTACACGGGGGCGATTCTGGTCGGGCAGGCGCTCATTGTGCCGCTGACGGCGTATTGCCTGAGCCGCTTCCAGTTCCACGGGCGCGATTTGCTCTTCTTCTGCATTCTGGTTTTGATGATTCTTCCGTTTCAGGTCACGATGGCGCCAAGCGTTACCGTCCTGCGATGGCTGGGCATCATGGAGACACCGTGGGCGGTCATCCTGCCGATGTGCTTTTCGCCCTTCTACATCTTCCTCCTGCGTCAGTTCATGGTAGGCATCCCGAATGAACTGCTGGAGGCGGGCATGGTGGACGGCGTAGGCCCGGTACGCGGGTTTGTGCATGTGATTCTGCCGGTGTGCAAGCCGATTTTGGGTGCGGCGGCGGCGCTGTCGTTCGCGGACTGCTGGAACATGGTCGAACAGCCGCTGATTTATCTGGCGAACCACACCAACTTGCAGCCGCTGTCGGTTATGTTCAACCAGATCAGCACCGACCGGGCGGATGTCGCCTTTGCGGGCAGCGCGCTGTACATCCTGCCGACGCTGCTGATTTATCTGTATTTCCAAGAGGACATCGTCGCGGGCATTCAGCTTAGCGAACTCAAGTGACGGAGGAAAAGGAACGTATGAAGCTTAAACGATTTGCCCTGCGCGGGCTGATTGTGCTGTTCGTGGCGGTGGCGCTGTGCATGTTCTTCGCGCGGACGGTGCAGACCATCACGACGCCGAAGGTACAGCTCGTGCAAAGCACCTCCGGGCGCTTCGAGGACAAAATGACCTTCCGTGCGCAGGTGTATTTCGCGGAGACGGAAGAGTTCACCGTCGAGGAAGCCAAGGACATGAACATCACCGTGGATAAGCTCTATGTTCGCGCGGGCAACTACGTCAAGAAGGGCGACATCATCTTCACGGCGAAAACGCCCTCTTACGAGGAAGAAATCAAAAAGGTTCGCGAAGATTACGACGCGAAGAACAAGGAACTGCTGGAGCTGGACGTGCAGAATCGCAAACTGAGCAAGGAAAGCTACCAGAACACCATGTACCAGCAGCTGCTTGACGCGCAGGATACGCTCAGCGAAGCGACGTATGAGGCGCGCTATGCCGCGGCGAAGGAATCCGTTGTGCTGACGGGGGATGTTTCAACGTGGCAGAGCCAGCTTGCATTGTCCGGCGAGGTGTCCGATGAACTCAAAGCCGCTGTCAACAAGGCGCGGACGGCACAGGCTGCCTACGAAGAAGCGCGCGCAGCGTACTTCGCGGTGCTGGACAACAAGAAGCTGAAGGTGTCAGACGACGTGTTCCAGTACATCACCAAGCGCAACGGGCTGATGGAGGAAATCGAGGATTTGAACCAGAAGATGGTGACGCTGACGGTGCTGGAAACGAGCCTGAAGGCAGTTGTTGCGCCGCGCGACGGCTACATCATCGAGTTGAAAGTGGCGGAAGGCGACACCTACGACGGCACGAAGGTTGCGTATGTGATGAACAAGGAGGACTGCGTGCCGGTGCTGCGCGCACCGCTTGACAGCAATTCCACGCGCACGATTGCCGACGGGACACGCGCCGAAATCAGCAGCGACAACTACGGCAGCGAGCGCACCAGCGTGGAGAAAACGACCATCGCCTCCGACGGCACGAAGTACCTGCAAATGCCGATGCCGGAAACGTATCTGAGCAGCGATTCCACCGCGATTCGCCGCTTCATGCAGGACGGTGGCGTGGACGTGAAAATCACCTACCGCGCCAAGAGCGCCACAACCCTGCTTGCGCCCAGCTGCGTCCGCTCTGACGGCGAATCGAACTATGTGTACGTCGTTGAGTATTCCGGCGGCGGCTTCCTCTCCGAGAACACGATGAAGGTCAAAAAGACCAGCGTGACCGTCATCGAGCGCAGCGACAGCACGGTCTCCATTCAGGAGGATTTGAGCTATCGCTCCATCGCCGACCGTGAAGACCGCGCGCTGGAGGACGGCGCGACGGTCATGGAGTATGTGCAGTGAAGAAGCTGGGGAAATGGTGGCAATGGGCGCTGCTGGCCGCCTTTGCCGCCGCGCTGGTGTTTGGGGCGGTTCAGGCAAAGCAGGTAGGCGACCATCTGCAATACCTTGTGCCCGCGCCCGCCCAGCAGACGGAGGATAATTCCGGCGAGGACGGGGACACAAAAGCAGCGCCGAATCAGCCGATTGCCGATCAGGTGAAGGCGCTGGAAAACGCAGCCGGTGAATGGGATACGACGACGATGCTGCGCTGGACAATCGGCGGTGTGATTGAAAAAACGTCGATATCCGGCGGAGACATCTCGTCGGATACGCGCGTGGAGCTGGTCGGAAAATATGGCTTTCAGGTGCGGCCAAAGCTCCTGCGCTACGGACGGCTGCCGTACGAAGAGGAACTGAAGAGCGGGCGGAAAGTCGCTGTGCTGGACGAGGACTTGGCGCTGAAGCTGTTCCGCGTCGCCGATCCGCTGGGGCGCAAGGTGTACATCAATGGCGAAAGCTACGAGGTCATCGGCATTGCGCGGCATTCCATGCGCGTCGGGGAATATCAGGCGTACACGGCGTATATTCCGCTGAACAGTGTGATTGAAACGTCCACAACCGTCGATGCCCTTTTGGTGGAGGCAATCCCGAAGCCGGGGACGGGCGCAAGCGTATCGTTCAAGTCCGTTGTGACGGGCTGGCAGAGCGGCGGCAGCATGTTCGACCTCGGCAAAGAGGGCATGAGCGCGACGCTCTGGCTGCGCGTGCTGCTGTTTCTCATCGGCATGACGGTGCTGCTGCGGTTCATTGCGTTCTTGAATGGGCGCGTGAAGCACTACGGCAAGCGCTATCGGCAGCGGCTGCAAGAAAAGTATGCCATCAGCTTGATGCCGGAGCTGACAGGCGCAGTGCTGCTGTTCATCCTCGGCTACGGGGTATCGGCGATTTTCGCGGCGCTGCTGATGAACTACATTATTCAGCCAGTATACACCTTCCCGGAGTGGATTCCGACGGTGCTGGTGGAGTGGAAGGATATTGCAAAGGCATTCTGGAACGTATGGCAGGACACGGCGGTGATGCAGGAACTGCGCACGCCGGAAATCCTGCGGCTTCGCTGGCTGGCACTGCTGGTGCAGGGCTGCTCGGCGGGCGCGGGGGTACTGCTGGGCATCCTCTACGGGCGGATGCGCTCGTCCCGTCAGCTGGTGGCGGACAGCGTGAATGCGCTGTATCATCAGGGTGCGACAGTCTCCGTCATCCACACGCGCAAGGTGATTGACATGACCGATTTGGGCTACGTCATCACGCTGGATGGCGAAATTATCCCGCGCCGCGCCAAAACCGTGCCGATGGTGCGCATCATCAACGCGGAAGCGATTCTGCGCCAGATGCCCGCCGGCAAGCGCGACGGCGCGTTCGTTCTGGAAGTGGTGGATGAGCAGATTCCCGCGAACAACGCGCGCTGGCTCATCACCTGTCAGGACGGCGAAAAGACGATTGTCGAAGCGAACCGCGACTGGGACATTCAGCTGCCCATTGCCGTGCTGACCCGAATCGTTTACGGTACGCAGACCTTCGCGGACTTCCTTGAATGCAACGCGGGTTATGACATGCGGATGCGTTCGCCCGCCATGGACGGCATGTTCGGCCATCACTTGACGATTGATGGGGGAGAAAAGTAAACCGATACGGCAAGAGCCGCTGCACAAAGGGACGTGCAGCGGCTCAATTTGGGTTTTCCACGGAATCTTGGGGAGCAAACAAGCGCTTCGGCGAAGCGCCAAAAAGCTGCACGCGGAAGGAACAAGGAAGCGAGACCAACTCAATCGCGAAAAAGGGTCAAGGGACGCTGTCCCTTGCAGGGTGCAGGGACAGCGTCCCTGCTGGGGTTTGGGGCAACGCCCCAACTGTTCCTCGTCCGACCAGTCCCAAGGAAGTCGCCAACAAAGGCGCAGGCAGCGAAGCGTCCCTGCCAGTAACTTTGCGCGTCCGCAGACGCGCCCCAAGCTGCTCTTCCCCAAGATTCCGTGAAGAACCAGAAAAAAACCGGGCAGGCCAGCCTCTGCCGACCTGCCCGGTTGCTTGCAATTTTAGTGATTACTCGCCCAGCGCGTATTCCGCCGCTTCTTCGCCCGCAATGCGGCCGAAGACCACGAAGTCCGCCACAGCGTTGCCGCCCAGACGGTTCGCGCCATGCACGCCGCCGGTCACTTCGCCCGCCGCGTACAGACCCGCAATCGCCGTGCCGTCGGCCTTGAGGACTTCGGTGTCCGTGTTAATCACCAGACCGCCCATCGTGTGATGGACGCCCGCCGTCACCTTGATGGCGTAGTACGGCGCGGTGTTCAGGGGCTGCGCGAAGGAGGTACGGCCGAAATCCGGGTCGTTCTTCGCTTCGACGTAGGTGTTCCAAGTGTTCATCGTTTCCGCGAAGGTCGCCGCGTCCACGCCCAGCGCTTCCGCCAGTTCTTCATAAGTGTTGCCCTGGAAGACGAAGCCGCGCTTGACATAGCCCGCGATGACCGAGGACTTGTCCAGCATCGCCTGATCGACCACCAGATAGCTGTAAGAGCCGGGCTGCGCGATTTCCGCCGCGCTCACCACGTCGCGCGTGCCAACTTCGTCGATGAAACGCTTGCCATCGGCGTTAATCAGCACAGCGCCGTCGCCGCGCAGACCTTCGGTAATCAGCGCCGCGGTGTCAAACTGCACGGTCGGGTGAATCTGAATCTGATCCATGTCCACCGTCGCCGCGCCCAGCGCCTGCGCCATTTCGATGCCCTGACCCTGCGCGCCCGCCGCGTTCGTGGTCATGAAGCCCTTGAGCGCGGGCACGAGTTCCGCCACCATGTCCAGATTCGCGCCGAAGCCGCCTGTTGCCAGAATAACCGCCTTCGCGTTCACGGTTACTTCGTTGCCCGTCGCGCCGACTGCCTTCACGCCGACCGCCTTGCCGTTTTCATCGGTCAGGATGGTCGTCGCGGTGGTTTCCAGCTGAATGGAAATCTTGTCGTTTTCTTCGCAAGCCTTTTCCAGCAGCGGAATCATGTAGGAGCCGACCGCGATGGTCTTGCCTTCCGCATTGACCGGGCGATGGATACGCTTGACGGACGCGCCGCCGAAACTGCCCACGCTGGTCAGATTAATGCCGTATTTCTTCAGCCATTCAACGCCGTCCGCCGATTCGTCCGCCAGTTCTTCGACCAGTTCGGGATTGTTGATGCCCTTGCCGCCGATCATGGTGTCTAGTTCCATCAGCTCGTCGCTGTCGAAATAGCCGACCGGGTTCGCCTGATAGTCCGACCACTGCTTTTCGACTTCTTCCGCCAGCTTGGTGATGGTCACGTTGTCGGCATAGGTCGTGCGCGCAGTCTTCAGCGTCTTTTCCACGCCAGCGGATTCGCCGAATTCGTTTTCATCCTGCGCGGGGGTATCCGCCGCGTTCATGCCGCCCGTCGCGCGGACAGAGTTGCCGCCGACAGCCGCCTGACTTTCCAGAATGATGACGTTCGCGCCCTTTTCCGCCGCCGTCAGCGCCGCGGTCATGCCAGCTCCGCCCGCGCCGATAATCACGATATCCGTGTTATAGGTGGCGTCGTCCGCCTTCGCCGCTTCGGTCGCCACATAGGTAGACCACTTTACCGTGTCCAGACCCGCCGCCGTGACGGCATCCAGCACAGCCATCTTGATTGCTTCGGACGTCATCGTCGCGCCGGAAACGCCGTCCACGTTCGCAGACTGCGCCGCCATGATGCGGCCCGGCATCGCCTCCACAGCAGCATCCGCAATGCCCGCCGTGTCGCCGTTCTTCGTCACTTGAATGTCCGTTACCACACCGTTTTCATCCACGGTCACGCTGACTTCGATGGCGCCCTTGCCGCCGATTTCGCTGTCACCCACGCCCGTGTACGTTCCCGCTTCCGCCATTGCGAAGCTGCACATCGTCAGCAGCATTGCAAGGCAGAGCAGCGCGGAAGTCAACTTAGAAAGCATCGTTTTCATGCGCGTACCTCCTTGTTTTGCCATTTCCTTGAATGGCACAATTATGATACCACATTCCGCACCGCAGTTCAAGGGCTCTTGTCAATTTTTTAACACGGAAATTGCAAGTTTTCGTGATTTTCGCGCTGAACAAAAAGAGACTGCGGAGCAAGAGCGCGCCGCAGTCTCTTTGCGTTATTCTGGGAAGTTGACGTATTCCGTTTGGATGAACAGATAATTGCCCTGATAGCAGACGATTGTCCAATCCCGTTCCCACTTCTGCGGAATTGCTTCAATCGTCCCTCGCCTCCCGCTTACTCCCACGGCACATACTCATATTCCATGTACGCGATTTCGCCCGCGTCGTTCAGCGCAATCCGCACCGTGATGAACCAGAAGTCGAACGCCGCGTCCTCCTGCGAAACATCATACGCAAAGACGATTTCGCCGCTTTCGGGCGCTGTGCCATCCAGATACGCGCTGATGTACCACGCCCGCAAGTCGGTCACGGGAATCATCCGCATGTCCGCATCCGTCATGCTGTTCAGCATCATAGCGGAAAAATCCGCCGCCAGCGGGAACGTCACCGTCTGCCCGTTATTGGCATACTCGCCCGTTTCGCAGTCGTCGTCCGTCACAACCCGCTCAAAGCGCCCAGTCACCGCCGCGACGCAGTGGTTCTCGTCCTCCTGCCACTTGACGATTTCAAACAGGTCGTAGGTGTTCCCAGACGCATCGGTGCAGGTGTAGAACGTAGGCTGCGCGGACACCGGCAGAGGAATCTCCTGATAGACTCTCTCCGCGCTTCCCGCCATCCCCATCATCAGCATGATTGTCATCAGCGTCGTCAAAATCCGCTTCATGATAATTGCCTCCTTCGTCTGCGGCTTTCGCCTTGTTATTGCTATTGTATCATCTTCCATGGAAAAAAGGAAGCGGCGAATTGGAACAGTTTTCCTTGACTAATCAATATTTCAGGCATATAATAATCGCTCATGACATACAGGAAACTGGGGGATGAGCGGCATGTCGATTTGGGAGATTCTGCTCCTTGGTGTCGGATTGAGCATGGATGCGTTCGCGGTGTCCATCTGCAAGGGCTTGAGCGTGAAGAAAGTCAAATGGCAGCATCTGCTGTGCGTGGGCGCGTATTTCGGCATTTTTCAGGCGCTGATGCCGACGCTGGGGTACTTCCTCGGCACGACGTTCTCCAATCTGATTGACCAGTTCGACCATTGGATGGCGTTCATCCTGCTGGCGATTATCGGCGTGAACATGGTGCGCGAGGCGCTGAGCAAGGACGAGGATGAAACCAATGACGATTTCGGCTTCAAGACGATGCTGCTGCTGGCGATTGCCACAAGCATTGACGCGCTGGCGGTCGGCGTCACCTTCGCGCTGGAAGGCACGGACATCGCCCTCGCAGCCTGCCTGATTGGTCTGACGACGTTCACGCTCTCGCCCATCGGTCTGCTGGTCGGTCACCGCTTCGGGCTGCGCTACAAGAGCAAGGCGGAGCTGGTCGGCGGTCTGGTGCTGATTGGCATCGGCTTGAAGATTCTGCTCGAAGGGCTGGGGCTGTTTGGGTAAAGCACACAATCACCTCTTTCGATGGTCGGGGGAGGTGATTTTTTTGTATTACGCCGTCTCCCGCCGCTGCCAGTGCGGATTCGCCAGAATGCCCATGTGTGCTCCTCAATCATCATTTGTTTTTTTCTGGGTCATCCATAACGTCGCCAACGCTCTCCAGCATTTCCCGATCCATCATGTTTTCCTGCAAGTTCCATTCCGTCAATTCCTCGCGAATCCGTTTTCTTTGCGCGGGCGTAAGCTGACGAATCAGTTCCTTATCTTCGTCCTCGTTAAAAGGCGTTAAGCAGTCAAAAAGCGCGCTGGTGGGATACAGTGCCTTTCCTTCCGCTACAAGCTGTTCAAGCAGTTTTTCTCCATCTCTCGGAATATACTTGCATTGGATAAGATATGTCGGCCACATGACCAGCACACGGCACATTTCCCACAAGAACATTTTCCCTTGGCGGTAGTGTTCAAACCCATAGGTCGCGGCTTCCGTCAAGAAATCCCAGTAAAGGCTAAACTCGTCCGGTGCTTCAACAACAATTTTATAAGCGCCGTCAATCCATTCCAAATAGTTTAGCATTTGCGCTATGACCAGCACCGTCAGCTGTTCCGATGGCGGGTCGCTCGCCCACGCCTCCTTCAGGCACGCATACACCGGCATCCGCTTTTCCTGCTGGTCGTACTGGGCAATTTCCGCCTTGAGCTTCACAATATCCATGTGCGCCCCTCCTCCAGTTTCCGTTTTCGCTTGACTGCATTGTACCATGCGGCGGCGGACAGTGTCAACAGGCGGGCATTCGGTTATTGCTGCACTTTTCCCTCTCCCGTCGCGTCATCCACCCACACGACCGTCTGGTATTTATGCTGCACATAAACCACCGCTGACCAACGCGCCGTCTCCGGGTCATACAGGCAGGAGTATGATGCTTCCTGTTCCCCTGCATTGAAGCCGCTCGCAAGCAGTGTGCGCACTGCAATCGCCTGCACATCATCCGCGGAAAGGTTCGTCAGGTTCGCGGACTGCACAAAGCCGCGCATCGGCTGGGCATTCGCCGCGTTCCATTCCACATACGTCCATGTCCCCATCGTCGCTAAGCGGGTCACTTCCGTATTCGCAGGAATCGTCGAAATCGCCGCGGCGGAGAACAGCGGGTCATCCGTCAAGTTGCTTGAAACCTTCGTCCACACCTGCGCTTGACTAAACTGCATATCGCTGACATTCGCATTCTTCGGCAGTGCGCTCTCCTGAATCCAGCCGATGCGCATGTGATCGCTGGTAATATCGTACTGAAGCATAATCCAGCCATTTTCCCTGCCGAACACCTGAATCCAGTCGTTTGTGGATACCGCCGCCTTGCCATTGCCGCCGCGGAAGTAGTTTTCGCCGGGTCCAGAATAGACGGCGTATTTCTTGTTTGACGTGAACTTGATGTTCTGCGGCTGGGGCAGGCTGTATTCGCCCGCCGACTGCGGAATATCCGGCGGCAGAGACAGCTGCTCCCGCGCCTTTTCCGGTGTCATCGGGATATTGTCCAGCGAAAACTCCGCGAACGATGTCGGCGGCGTTACGCCCTCCACCGTGGTTCTGGTCGATTTGCTTCCACCGTTTGCGTAAACAATCTTCAAATATTCGATTTTGTTCTCATAGGGATAAATCCCCATCGAAACGCCGTCTTTTTCCCAGCCGATTTCCGTCACATACCAGTCATTGTTTTTCTTCGTCACGGTAATGTCAAAAACGGGATTGTAGCTGCTCTTATCGTTGTAATAAAGGTAATAGATGCCGTATGCTTCGGTGTAAACCGTCGGAATCCATTCTCCCTGTTTCACAACGCCGCTGGATTGCTTTTTGAGCACCCATTTGCCCGATGCGTTTTTCTCAAAGATACACAGGACATTCTTCTTCTCGCTGTGCATGAGAACAAACGCTGCCGAAAACCCGTGTTCGTCATACCAAGCGCACGCATCGTAACCATCCTCCGTCAGTTGGCTTCCATAATTCACGCGTCCGATTTCATACGACGACCACGCCGAGCCGTTCAGAATTTGCTTGATGCCATCGGGCAGCGTCGCGGCGTTTCCCGAATCCGCACTGGCAACCGACAACATCATCAGCATTACCATCCCCAAGACCATCAGCAAATTCTTTTTCATGGCAAATCCTCCATTTCCGTTTTGCCGTTTCATCCATATCAACGATTCACTTTCCACCTTTCTTCCAGTCAATCAAAATTTTTTCGTTTTTCGTCGCGAAAAAGGCACTTTTCTGCCGCAATTCACGAAAAATTTTCCCCTTAGTCAAACATTCCCGGTGGAAAATACGTCTAAAGTGTTGTACAATGAAAGCACCTGTTATTGTGCGCGGAAGGGAGGCGGTCGGCGTGTGGAAACGGCTGATGAGCGTGCTGCTCGTCGTGTTGTTGTGCTACCCGATTTTCGCCGTCCGCGCGGAAAAAATCACGGCGGATGGACGCGTCAACCGCGCGCTGCTCGTGGGCTGCGACCGCTTCCTCACCCAGACCGACACCACCCCCTCCTCCCGCAATAATGTGCTGCGCATGGCGGATGCCCTCTCCGGCGGCACGCTTAACATGCAGACCCTCGTCACCCGCGAAGACGGGCTGTCCTCCGCGTCCGCGCTTGTCGCCCTCATTCGCGAAACATTCGCCGATGCGGACGCGGACGACGTCAGCTACTTCTACATCAGCACCCACGGGCTGTGGAACACCGCCGTGAACGGGCTGATGACGCTCCTACTCTCCGACGGCGAATCCGAGGAGGGCATTACGGCATATGAGCTGCGCCGCGTGTTCGACACGATTCCCGGCAAAAAGGTGCTGCTGCTGGACGCATGCCACTCCGGCGCAATGATTGGCAAGGGTGTGGAGAAGTCGTTCGAGAACCTGTTTGCGGGCGATAATTACTATGTCGTCTGCTCTTCCGGCGGCGAGGAGGAAAGCTGGTACTGGTCGGGTGAAGTCGGCGGCGAGCGGCTGGCGGGCGCGGGGTACTTCTCCGGCGCGCTGGCGGATGCGCTTTCCCGCACGGGCAGCTTCGGCGCGGATGAGAATCGCGACGGCGTCATCACCCTGACCGAGCTTCGCCGCCGCCTGCTGCAAAGCCACGGCGCATCCACCGTCCGAACCTATCCGGAGGACAGCGATTTTGCCCTCTTCTCCTACGACTTGTCTGCCGTCAGCAGCCGTCGTCGCGAGACAAGCATCGAGGGCATCACCTTCAGCGGCGATACGCTCTCCGCTGATGCGCCCGTAATTGATTTTTCCTTCAACGTCGTCCGCACGGCGCAGGTTGCCTATCAGCTGGTCTATCGCCGTCAGGGCATCTGGGATTTTGACCAATCTACGCTGATTTACGACAACAACGGCGATTTCGGCAGCTACGCCATTGCCGGACGAACCCTATCCCCCGGCTTGAAGGAGCGCTCCATCACCCTGAACACCGCCGATGCGCAGTCCTCCGGCTATGTTCTCTTGCAGATTCTGGTGATTGAAAAGGGTCTGCCGAGCGTCGTCTGGTCGAAGGTACTCTGCGTTCCGCCAACGACGGGCGACCCGGAACTGCGTGTGCATGTGCAGGACACATTCTGCTCCGAAAGCGGCGAGGAATTGACCTTTGTGGTGTATCACGGCGTTCCATGCGAACTGACGGTGACGATTGAGGATGAAGCCGGCCAGACGGTGCGGCGATTGTCGTCACGGCAGGCATCACGCCCGGAGCAGCTGAGTGCACCGGGGTCGACGTTCTGCTGGAATGGGACGGATTCGCAGGGGAAGCTGGTGAATGCGGGTCTGTATCGAGTGCGCGTGAAGGCGTATGTTGGGACAGAACGGTATGAGGTGGAGAGCGGATGGATTTCACTCACGGAAATGGTTGGATAAAAAAGGGGTAAACACGCGGGCAAAGCATGGAGAAGGAGCCTACTCAATCGCGCGAAAGGGTCAAGAATCCGGATGATGATATAATGGAAGCAAACAGGGCGGAAAGCCCGAAGCAATGAAGGAGGAGAAACGGATGAAACGACTGCTGGGACTGCTGATGGCGGTGATGGTGATGATGGGGGGAATGGCAGGTGCGGAAGCATCTACGGATAACGCATCCATGCAGTTGATACGCATGAATCCGTTGGCGTTTCGTAAAGAACCTGTCGAACTTTACCGCGTGACGCACACACCGAACGGAAGTTTTGTGGTCATCTACTTTACCGAGGGCGAAAAATCAGAATTGCAAGAGATGTGGATGGAACTTTTTGATTCGGTGGGGACATCTCTTCTATCTGCTAAACTTGGGGAATTCGACCCAAACGGTGAACAAATTCCGCATGGGCAAATTATTTTGAAAAAAGACCGCTTTATATGTGAATACTATCCGGACATAACCTCGATGGAAGTATGTACACAAACGGTATACCGTTATACGGGAAAGCGGATTCAGAAACCGACTATAAAAAAGTTGAAATTTGGGGCTGCTCCTTATGCACAGCATGTCGGCGATTATATGGTTGAAAAGCAAGCGCATTCGGAGGATGAATCGCCATTCCGCACGGTAAAAATTACACATATTGCAAGCGGGAAAAGCAAAAAACTGATGATATATGATTGGTCATTTTGCGCTTGTTCTGATCAAGACGGTAACTTGCTGATTGCACAGCAAAATGAAAAGGGAAATCTGGAAATAAGAAGCTACAATGCAGCGATGCAAGAAAGTATTGTTGAGTTGAGCGGTGATTTTCTTCAGAATGAAAATGTTCGAGATGCTGCTTGCATCGGTCAAACGGCATACATGAGAATCCGTTTAACAAATGAAAAATCGGAAATCCTTCTCTATGATATAACGCAGCAAAAAATAACCGACAGCCAGACATTGCTTGCAGTAGATGATAACAGCTATATTGCTGAAATCAAGGCTGCTGGCGCCGTCTTGCTGTCGGTAGATGGCTACTGGAATAGAGAACTGCAACGGCAGAAGTATCAAATCAACCTGCTAAATGAGCATTTTGAGACTTCAAGGCTACCGTTGCAGCATGAATCATGCCTTTACATATTCACCGATGTGGAACAGGCAGATGTTACAACCATCGAAATGGATGAGAAATCTCATTCCTATTTTGTATGTAGTTATAGCATTAGCGCAGGCGAATAAACTTCGACCAGCCCCAATAGTTCCAAATCCGTTGCTTTGCAGGGCGGTCTCGTTTCCCTCACAACCACATTCATCACATCCATCCCTCCTTCCTTATCTTGAAAAGGAACACATCCGTTCTCAAAACGTTCGTTCTTGCGACCGAACGTTCCCTTTTGACGCGAAGGATATCACTGTTCTGTTATTTTGCCAAGCGAATTTTCGACCAATTAGGTATATCCATCATTTCCGACAATTTCGTAGTACTTCTTTTGTCCAAAACAGTAAACATATGTTCGCATTAAATGTAACAAAATCTATGTGCAACTTGCCTTTTCCGCCGGATGATGATATAATGGAAGCAAACAGGGCGGAAAGCCCGAAGCAACGGAGGAGGAGAAACGGATGAAACGGCTGCTGGGACTGCTGTTGGCGGTGATGGTGATGCTGTTCAGCACGACCGCTTTTGCGGCAAATTATTGGACGAAAACGTGGGCGCAGGGGGAATATACGATTACGCTGACGCCGGAGGATGAAGCCGCGATTGCTGATTTGTGGAAGAAGATGGACGAGGGGTCTGTCGGGACGTCTCTGCGGGCGAGCATTGATAATCATCCGCTGAGTGAAGCATTTGAGGATTTTCTGCTGGGTCGGCGTCAGATGGCGCATAGCACCTATGATGATATTGGCTATTATTCATGGGTTGTGGCGATGCCGGATGAAAACGCAGTTCCGCAGGAAAAGGCATTCCAGCTGGCAGTGATGGCGATTCATGAGCAGTTTGATGTATCGTGGGACACGCTGGCGGAATATTATCCGGAGTTCCAGTTTAAGATTGCTTTCCCGGAAAGCGATAACCCGGTTGCCGTGTGGGAGCTGATTTTCTGCAAGTATGAAGAGCATCTGACAACCAATGAGGTTTACTATGAAGTAGGAATCTATGCGGAGGATGGAAGCATCTGGGGCGTAGATGCTTCCATCCCAAAAGGATAAGAGAGTGTGACAGGATTGTGGAAGGCAGTCCTGTCACTTTTTTAGTGTAATGCAATCAGCAGAGACCCAGCCTGTGCCTTTTACAGAAGCAACACGATACCAGTTTGCAACCGATGTATCCAGAATTTTGACATAACTATCAAAAGGAAGAAGAGCAATACGGTCAGCACTGGTAGAAGGAAGAAGACGAAGATAGACGCCCTGCGACTCGTTAACCTGTGCATTACCGCTGAACGAATTTGCACCGCCACCAATATAACGAGCACAAACATAGCCAGAAAAAGCACCGTGATCCACGTATAACCATTGACGCTGCTCGGCGACTGTACCTACACCAGTAAATGTGTAGAATGTCATGACTTCTGTTACTTCAAAGTGATGTATGTCAGCGCTGCTTGCACGGGGACGACTTCTGATAGTTACATAGCTGGAAACAGCATCCGTGGTATAACCGTCAAAACTTGTACACAAAACTCTGTTTTCCGTCGTTCCGCCGCTGGTATTATCCACTGCAATGAAATCGGAGCGAACCCAGCCATTCGTACGGTTCTGCGAATCCTGAACGCGATACCAAGTGTAACCGCCGGCGGTACTCACTTCCAGAATGGTGACCTTTTCACCGTTGTAAAGTTTATAACTCAGTAAGCTGCCGTTTGCACTGCTGCGTACATTCAGCCCACTTGCATTGACAGCGACCATTCCTGATTTTCCAACAAGGTCAGAGGAAGAAGAACTACCGCCGCCGCTGGTATTATCCACTGCAATGAAATCGGAGCGAACCCAGCCATTCGTACGGTTCTGCGAATCCTGAACGCGATACCAAGTGTAACCGCCGGCGGTACTCACTTCCAGAATGGTGACCTTTTCACCGTTGTAAAGTTTATAACTCAGTAAGCTGCCGTTTGCACTGCTGCGTACATTCAGCCCACTTGCATTGACAGCGACCATTCCTGATTTTCCAACAAGGTCAGAGGAAGAAGAACTACCGCCGCCGCTGCTGTTGCCGCCGGAAGAACTACTGCCGCTGCTCTTCTTGTTGACGTAATCAGCCTTAATCCAGCCGACCTTTTTGCCGGAGGGCTGAATCTTCACCCAGTTGGACGAGACGTCCTGAACCGTTGCGGTTGCGGGAGAACTAAGCGTGTAGAGGACGGTACTGCCGTTAGCAGAATTGCGAACATTGACGTTCGTTGCATTCACTTCCACCGTGTCGGATGCGACGGCAACGAAGGACTTCATGACATAACCAGTACCATAGGTGCTGTAAGTCGTCTGATACCAGCTGTCATTGCCGCTGACTGCCGAAACACTAAGCACAGTGCCAGTGGGAATCGACGTGATAACAGTGCCGCTCGTGGAAGCCTTCTTTCTGAATTTCAGCTTGCCACCAAGAACAATACCATTTGCCATAAGGGAAAACATCTCCTTTGTTTTTATGTTCAGTGAGTATAGGGTGTCATTTATCTGGGCGGGGAACGATTCGCTATGAAGAGATGGCGATTCATTTTCTGCCCTCCTTTCGTTTCTTGAAAAGGAACACATCCGTTCTCAAAACGTTCGTTCTTGCGACCGGATGTTCCCTTTCGACGTGAAGCATATCACCATCCGGTTATTTTGTCAAGCGAATTTTCGACCAATTAGGTATATTCGTCATTTCCGACAATTTTGCCGGACTTCTTTTGTCCAAAACAGTAAACATATGTTCGCATATGCGCGAGAACGGAATGCTCAAGGAAACCAGCAGTCCAGCATGGGCGTTTTTTTCGCCGGAAGGGGCTTGCTAACAGCAACATCATGACATATAATAAGAAGAAAGCAAACGATAAAGGAGGAATTTCCCCGTGATCCGCATTGAGCTGGACGTGATGCTTGCTCGCCGCAAAATGACCCTGACAGAACTGTCGAGGCGACTCGACATTGCGCTGCCGAACCTCTCCATCCTCAAAAACGGTCACGCGAAGGCAATTCGCATGGCGCTGCTCGATGCGCTCTGCCGCGAACTGGACTGTCAGCCGGGCGAACTGCTGGTGTGGGAACCGGACGACGCGGCAGAAAAGGAATAATCATCCATGGAAAAAAGGGCTGATCTCATCCGTTCATGCGGAAAAGACCAGCCCTGTTTTTGTCGTTCGGGGATGCTGCCATCCAGTGTCGCAAAAAAGGCGTCAACAAATACACCTCCGCGAGGGTCGCGGAGAAAACCAGCGGTCAGGACTGCTTGGGCGTGTGACCAGCAAGGTAGAAGCGCACAAGCTCTTCCAGAATTTCGTCGCGTTCCAGTCGGCAAATCATGCTGCGGGCAGAGTTGTAGCTGGTGATATACGTCGGATCGCCGGAAATAATATAGCCGACGAGCTGAGTAATCGGGTCATAGCCCTTGGCCTGCAGGGCGTTGTAGACATACAGCAGGATGTCCTGCGCTTCATTGCCGGATTCCTGAATGGGGTGCAGCTTGGTGGTTTCAAATTGACTCACAGCGAAGCCTCCTTCCTGCGGCGGCGTAGCATCGGGCGGACGATGTGCCATCGCATTTCATCATCTATTATACACAACAAAGCGCGGAAAGAAAAGTCCTTTTTCTGTGTTTTTGATGAGAATCAGATGAAGATTTTCTGCGGTGGCTTTTCTTTCCTCCCCGGCTATGGTATAATGAAGGCAGAACATTCCCTTGGAGGGAGGATGCGTATGCAGATTCTGGACATTATCACCAAGAAGAAACTCGGTCAGCCGCTGACGCGCGAGGAAATTACCTATTTCGCGCGCGGTGCGGCGGACAAGACGATTCCGGATTATCAGCTGGCGGCGCTGCTGATGGCGATTCGCCTGAACGGCATGACCGCGCAGGAAACCACTGACCTGACGCTTGCCATGCGCGACAGCGGCGACGTGTGCGACCTGTCTGCGATTCCGGGCAAGAAGATTGACAAGCATTCCACCGGCGGCGTGGGCGATACGACGACGCTGATTCTGGCGCCGCTGGTGGCGGCGTGCGGCGTGCCGGTGGCGAAGATGAGCGGGCGCGGGCTGGGACACACCGGCGGAACGCTGGATAAGCTCGAATCCATTCCCGGTCTGTCCGTGGAGGAGACGGAGGAGCGGTTCATCCGGCAGGTACAGGAAATCGGCCTTGCGGTCATCGGGCAGACAGCGGCGCTCGCCCCGGCGGATAAGACGCTCTATGCTCTGCGCGATGTAACATCCACCGTTGATTCGCTGCCGCTGATTGCCGCGTCCATCATGAGCAAGAAACTCGCGTCGGGCGCGGATGGTATTGTGCTGGATGTCAAGACGGGTTCGGGCGCGCTGATGGAGACGCTGCCGGACGCGCTGGCACTGGCGCAGACGATGGTAGACATCGGCAAGCTGGCAGGTAAGCCGATTGTGGCGGTCATCACGAGCATGGCGCAGCCGCTGGGAACGCACATCGGCAACGCGCTGGAAGTCAAGGACGCCATCGACGTGCTGGCAGGGCGGACGCAGGGCGATTTGCTGGAGATTTCGCTGCTGCTGGGCAGTCACATGCTGGTGCTGGCGGAGAAGGCGAAAACCTTGCCGGAAGCGCGGGCGATGCTGGAAAACGCGCTTTCATCCGGCGCGGGGCTGCGCAAGCTGGCGGAGATGATTGCCGCGCAGGGCGGCGATCCGCGCGTGGTGGAGGATTTGTCGCTTTTGCCGCAGGCGGCGGTCAAGCGTGTGATGCGGGCGGAGACGGCAGGTTATCTAAGCGCAATGGACACGACGGCGCTGGGCATGGCGGCGCAGCGGATGGGTGCTGGCCGCGCGAAGAAGTCGGATATGCTGGATTATTCGGTAGGGTATGTGCTGCATGTGCGGCTGGGGGATGAAGTGACGGAGGATACGCTGCTGGCGACGCTGTATGCGAGGAATGAAGCGGAGGCGGAGGAAGCGGAAAAAGCGATTCGTAAGGCGCTGACGATTGCGAAGGAGAAGCCGCAGACGCCGAAACTTTGGGATGCGGTTGTCACAGCGGAAGGAATCACTTATAATAGGTAAGCAAAGAGGATAAACACGCGGAAGGGGCATGAAAACGAAGTCCACTCAATCGCGCGGAGGGGTCAAGGGGAAAATTTCCCCTTGCGGAGTCCAGAGGCAGCGCCTCTGGTAGGGTTTGGGGCAACGCCCCAATTGTTCCTCGTCAAACCTGCTCAAAGGAAGAAGTCAAGCAAAGTCGCGGCAGCGAAGCGTCCCGCGCCCAAACTTCGCGCGTCCTCAGACGCGCCCCCAAGCTGCTCTATCCACCATCTATGCTGTGTCGCGCCAGATGGGCGCGACCACGATGCTGGGCTTGCGACCATAGCTGTTCTTTTCCGAACGCAGGGGATTTCACGCCCGTGACCGCAGATCCTGCGCACTTTGGGGCGCGAAAAGTGTATTATTGATGCAGCCGCTTGCGGTTTTGCGACGGAAAGAACGACAGTTGGATGTATTTGATGCTCTTTTACATCCGATGCGACTTGCAAAACAAGGAAATATGATGTAAAATAGCAAATGTAAGGTTGACAAAACGCACAATCGGGTGCGGAAACCAACGAAGTGGAGGAAGAACAATGAATCTTCAGGGGCTGAACAAACAGCAAGTGGAGGAAAGCCGTCAAAAGCACGGCGCGAATACTCTCACACAAATTCCCCCGGAACCGCTGTGGAAGAAAATTCTTGAGGGCTTCAAAGACCCGATGATTATGATTCTGCTCGTGGCGCTGGTCATCCAAGTGGTGCTGTGCTTCATGGGCGAGGCGCACTGGTATGAGCCGGTCGGCATTCTGATTGCCATCATGATTGCCAACGGCGTGTCTGCCATCAGCGAAAATCAGCAGGAAGGCAAAGCATCCGCATTGAAGGCGGAGGAAGAAGCCAAGGAAGTCGCGAAGGTGCTGCGTGACGGCAAGCTGATGGAAATCCACGTCAGCGAAGTCGTGGTGGGCGATTTGGTGTATTTGCAGGCGGGCGACAAAATCTCCGCAGACGGCGAGATTGTCGAGGGGCTTGTGAAGGTTGACCAGGCGACGCTCAACGGCGAAACCAAGGAAGCAACCAAGACCGTCAACGAAAGCGGCGAAGCCTACAACACCAAGGATCTGCTGAACCGCTGCTATGTCTACCGCGGCACGGTGGTGTGCAGCGGCGAAGCCTACATGGAGGTCAAGGTCGTCGGCGATAAGACGCTGTTTGGCGAATTGGCGCTGGAAGTGCAGGAGGATACGCGTGAAACGCCCCTGCAGGTCAAGCTGGCCAAGCTCGCCAAGCAGATTTCGACCTTCGGCTATATCGGCGCGATTGCCATCGTCGTGGGCGTGTTTGCCCGGACGCTGCTGGGCGGCAACATCCCCAATACCTTTATGGAATGGGTGAACCTGTCCATTGAAGCCATTACCGTGGCCGTAACGATTATCGTCTGCGCTGTGCCGGAAGGGCTGCCGATGCTCACCAGCATCCTGCTGAGCTATCAGAGTATGCGCATGGCGAAAGACAACGTGCTGGTGCACAAGATCAACGGTTTGGAAACTGCCGGCTCGCTGTCTCTGCTTTTCTCCGACAAGACCGGCACGATTACCGAGGGCAAGCTGAGCGTCGTGGAAGTCGCGACGGGCAACGTGCGCAAGTTCTCCTCGATGAAGGAGCTCCCCCTGCCGCTCAAGGACGAAGTGACGATCGGCATCGGTCTGAACAACTCGTCCTCCTACTCCAACGGCAGCATCATCGGCGGCAACTCTACCGACCGCGCGCTGATGTCCTTCCTGGTTGACGCGGGCGTGGATGCAAATGTGGCGCGCGAGGATGTGCGCAACTTCAACGCCTTTGACTCCGCGAAGAAGTATTCGACCGTCACCATCAACCATAATGGCAAGGTTGTTACCTACATCAAGGGCGCGCCGGAACGCATTATTGCCCGCTGCCAGACGTATCTGGATGAAAACGGCGCGGTGAAGCCCCTGACCGAGCGCAATTTCCTCATGACGTACATGGACGAACAGGCGGGACGCTCGATGCGTCTGCTGGGCGTGGCGAAGTGCGACGGCGATACGGCGGACGGCGACAGTCTGACGCTGGTGTGCGTGCTGGCAATTCGCGACAACGTGCGCAAGGAAGCGGTTGACGCCATCCGCGAAGTGCAGGAGGCGGGCATTCAGGTCGTGATGGTTACGGGCGACCGCAAGGAAACCGCCGTCGCCATCGCGAAGGAAGCGGGTCTGCTCAAGCATAATACCGACGTCGCCCTGACGAGCGCGGAGCTGGCGGAACTGAGCGACGACGAACTCAAGAAGGTACTGCCGAATCTGCGCGTAGTGTCCCGTGCGCTGCCGACGGACAAGAGCCGTTTGGTGCGCTGCGCACAGGAACTGAATCTGGTTGTCGGCATGACCGGCGACGGCGTGAACGACTCGCCCGCGCTGAAGAAGGCGGACGTTGGCTTCGCGATGGGTTCGGGCACGGAAGTCGCGAAGGAAGCGGGCGATATTACCATCCTCGATGACAACTTCCTGTCCATTGAAAAGGCAATCCTGTACGGCCGCACGATGTTCAAGTCCATCCGCAAGTTCCTCATCTTCCAGCTGACGGTCAACGTCGCGGCGGTGCTGACTTGCTTCCTCGCGCCCCTGTTCGGTGAAAACGAAATCCTGACGGTTATCCAGCTGCTGGTCGTCAATCTGGCGATGGACACGCTGGCGGCAATCGCCTTCGGCAGCGAACCCGCGCTGATGGAATACATGAAGGAAAAGCCCATTGCGCGTGACGCGTCGATTGTGACGGGTAAGATGATGTCGCAGGTCGTTGTCAGCGGTCTGTACATCACGGCGATGTGCCTGTGCATCCGCTTTGTGCCGGCGCTGCAGCATCTGCTGGGCGCGTGGAGCACGGGCGTGCTGGACACGACGCTGCTGAACTCCGCGGTGTTTGCGACGTTCATGATGGCCATCAGCTTCAACGGCTTCAATGCCCGCACGGAGCACACGAACCCGTTTGAGCATCTGGGGCGGAACAAGAACTTCCTGCTGGTTATCGGCGCGCTGCTGGTGCTGCAGTTCCTGTTCGTTACCTTCGGCGGCGCGGTGCTGAGCGTTGAGCCGCTGAGCTGGACGGCATGGCTGGTCTGCCTGCTGATTGCGTTCCTGATTATCCCGATTGATATCATTCGCAAGGCGATTACTTCTAAAAAGTAATATAAAATTACGAACGATAAAAAATCAAGCTGCATGTAAGACAAGTGTGTAAATGCGCACCGCTCAAGGGCGTAACTCCCCAACAGGAGCAGCATCCCTGCTGGGGGTTGGGGCAAAGCCATGGATTCGTACTTCTGCATCATTATTAAGGGAGGGAATAGCATGTCTGTGAATCTGCAAAAGGGACAGAAGATTTCGCTTGTGAAGCCGGGTGAGCCGGGGCTCAAGCGAATCATGGTTGGTCTGGGCTGGGACGAGGTCGAGCAGAAGCGCGGCTGGTTCGCGCCCAAGCCGCAGGACATTGACTGCGACGCATCGGTCATCCTGTGCGGCGCGGATGGGCGCATCATCAGCAATGACATCAAGACCTGCTGCGTCTATTTCGGCAATCTCGTGCATTCCAGCGGCGCAATCGTCCATCAGGGCGATAACCTGACCGGCGCGGGCGACGGCGACGATGAGCAGATTATGGTCGACTTGCCCAACATTCCCGCGAACATCGACAAGCTGGTATTCGTCGTCAACATCTACGATGCGAACGTCCGCCATCAGCATTTCGGCCTGATTCGCAATGCCTTCATCCGCCTGGTGGATTTGTCCACGCAGAAGGAAATCTGCCGCTTCAACCTCTCCGATGATTACAGCGGGCGGACGGGTCTTGTTGTGGGCGAAATTTACCGTCACAACGGTGAATGGAAGTTCAATGCCATCGGGCAGGGCGTGACCGAAGCAAGCCGACTGGCGGAATTGGTGCGGCTGTATCAGTAAGCAACACAAAATTACGATAGGAGGAATACTCGCATGGCTGTGAATCTTTCTAAGGGTCAGAAAATCTCTCTGGATAAGGGCATGACGCTGGCGCTGGTTGGCCTGGGCTGGGACACGAACCGTTACAGCGGCGGCGCGGAGTTCGACCTGGATGCTTCCGCGTTCCTGCTGGGCGCGAACGGCAAGGTTCGCAAGGATGAGGACTTCATCTTCTATGGCAACCTGAAGAGCGCGGACGGCAGCGTCACCCACACGGGCGACAACCGCACCGGCGAGGGTGAGGGCGACGATGAAGTGCTGTATATCGACTTCACGAAAGTCCCCGCGGACGTGGAGCGCATCGCCATCACCGTGACCATCTACGAGGCGCAGGAGCGCGGACAGAACTTCGGTCAGGTGTCGAACGCCTATGTGCGTCTGGCGCGCCGTTCCAGCGAGAACGATAGTGTCGGCACGGAAGAACTGCGCTACGACCTTGGCGAGGATTTCTCCGTGGAGACGGCGCTGGTGGTGTGCGAACTGTACCGCAGCGGCGCAACGTGGAAGTTCAACGCCGTCGGCGCGGGCTATCAGGGCGGTCTGTACGCGCTGTGCAAGGCGTACGGCGTGAACGTGTAATATACTATTTCCTGCATTCAACTGCGCCATCTGCTTCGCATCTTGGCACATTCTCATTTGGAAATAGTATAAAAATCAACATAGGAAGGGGCAAAGTGGAACGGGCGGCGCGTCTGTCTCCGCTTTGCCTTTTTTGATGGAGAAGGCGTTTCCGGCGGGTGAATCACCCTTTGAGTGAATCATTCTTCGGGCGCGGCCGCACAGGAGGAGCAACATGGCCTATGCAGAGCGAATCCATCCGCCGCTCAGTCGAAATATGCTGACGGAGGAGTTGAACCGCATCCGCCCGGCGCTGTCGCGGGACAGTCTGCCGGACATGCGGGAGAGCGTGATGCCCGCGCTGTCCGATCGGCTGCTGAATGCGCCGGAGGCAACGAGCGTGCCGCAGCATCATCAGGCGCAGCGGATACCGCCGCGGCCGCCGATGCCGGAGCATCCGACGATGCGCATGGTGCAGCCGCCGATGCAGAATCGGACGCCTGCGCCGACGCTGCAAGTGTCCAGTCAGCCGATGCAGCCGACCGTGCAGCCGACCCCGCGCCGGATGCCGCCGATGCTTATGCCCGTTGCGCGCGGGCAGAAAACGGCGCTGCGTTTGCAGGAGAGCGGGTGTACGCGGATTCGGTTCGGTTTCGGGTGGCACGCGAACGATTCCCGATGCGATGTGGATGCGTCGGCGTTTTTGCTGGGCGAAAACGGGCGTGTGCTGTCTGATGAAGGGTTTGTGTTCTACGGACAGCAGACGTCAAGCGACGGCAGTGTCCGCTTTCAGCCAAGCGGCGCGGACGACCGGGAGACGATTACTGTTGATATTGCGCGAATCGACCCGCGAATCCGCAAAATCGTTTTTGTGCTGACGATTGACGAAGCGCTGACGCAGAAACTGCACTTCGGAATGCTGCAAAACGTGTATTTGCGCATTCTGGACGACCGCGACGGGCGGGAAATCCTCAGCTATCCGCTGGGAAACGCGTTCGAGAACGTGACCAGCATGACGCTGGGCGAACTCTACCTGCATCAGGGACAGTGGAAATTCAACCCCGTCGGCAACGGCGTTCATATGGATTTGGCGGGGCAGTGCGCACTGTACGGCGTGACGCTCGCGTGAGGAGGAACAGCGGATGATTCGATTTGAGACAGTCAATGAGCTGGCGCTGAAGGTGACGTGTCAGGGTGGCGGCGTGCTGTACACAAAGGCGGGCGCGTTTATCGCGGGGGAGAGCGCTGGCGGGAAGAACTATACGTTTGAGAAGGTTCTGTTTGGCCCGCAGCAGGGGCTGCTGCAGGCGGCGTTCGGTGCGCTGACCCGGCGTATGGCGGGCGAAAATCTGCCGCTGATGAAGGTGAATTTCGGCGGCGATTCGCAGACGTACTACGCGAACGCGGGACAGCATGTGACAGCCTATCAGCTGGCGCGCGGCGAAGTGCTGTCTGTGGAGGCGGAGAACATCCTCGCGTTCACGGGCGACTGCGATTACAACGTGCGCTTCCTGGGCATGGGCGTGGTGTCGCAGAAGGGCATCGCGACCTCGACATTGACCGGGCGCGGCGACAGCGCGTATGTGGCGGTGCTCTCTGACGGTAACCCGCTGGTGATGAACAATCGCAAGTCCCGCGCGACGATTTCCGTTGACCCGGATGCGGTTATCTGCTGGATGGGGCAGGAGGGCGACAACTGCGACCCACAGATTCGCACGGACATCAACTGGAAAACGCTCATCGGGCAGGCATCCGGCGAATCCTACGCCTACGAGTGGGGCGGCAACCAGCCTGTGACGGTGATTGTGCAGCCGTCGGAAAGAAAGGGCGGAATCAGGCTGGCGGTTGACTGACGCATTATTTCCATTCTTTCGGGAATTTCTCTCTCCCTCTGCCCGTTATATAGGCAAAGGGAGGTTTTTCTATGAAGAAACGCATTTTTGCGCTGCTGCTGGCGGCAATGCTTCCGCTGGGTGCGGCAATCGCTGATGAACCGCTCACCGACGGCACGGTGCTGGTCGATTGGGTGGATGGACAGGAGGCCTATACCGCCATCTGCTCCGGCGAACTCACCCTGCGCTACGACGCAGACACGAATACATACGCCACGGCAGATGGACTCATCTGGAAAACGGAGGGGGCACTGCCCTTCGCGACGTATCAGCCGCTGCTGATGCCGCGGACGCGCGAAGAGCTGCTGCAATGCAATGCCATTTATGCGGCGCTGCAAGACGCATCCGGCTTCTGGTCGGAGAAAGTCACGGGTACGGAAGTGCTGCCAGTGTATGCCGCGCCGGACGAAAATTCCTACCGCGCATCAAACGGCAAGGCAAGCGTCTCGCTGGCGGGCGGCGCGACGCTTCTGATGCAATATGGCGACTGGTCGCTCGTGCGGTACGAGGTCAACAGCAGCCGGATGCGTATCGGCTGGGTGCATACGAATCAGCTCGGCAGCGCGCCGGTGATGCTCACGGACATTCCTGTGACACTCAAGGATGGCGCGTTCCTGACAGATGACCCCGCTACAAGCTGGTATCACACGGCGGAAGGGGACACGCTGACAGACGTGCATCTGCTGGCACAGTATGACCCGTTCTGGGTCTATGCGCGCGCGACAATGCGGGACGGCACGATGCTGTGGGGTTTCGTGCCGCTGATGAGCGTACAGCTGAACGACACGGTGGATGCGGAAGCGATGGCGAACATCAGCGGAACGTGGGGCTTCTGCGGCGGCGGGGAGCTGATGGGCTGGGTGTTCACGCTGATGGCGGACGAAGAGGGCGTCTGCTACGCGATTTCGGATGAAGCGTCGGAAAGTATGCGCTACTTGACCGAAGGCATCACCGCGGATATGAATCCGGAAAGCGCCGGAATGTTCCAATGGCAGATTGTCGGCGGAACGAATGGGTATGCGCACGACTTCATCCTCAGCAACACCAGCAATGGGACGTATGTGCGCTATCATGTGGCACTGACGGAGGACGGACACTTGGGCTTCTACCAGTGCGAAGCGGGCGGACATTATCAGCGTATCCCATAATGGACAAATGCAGCAGTCAAATCAGGCAGGCATCCGGCGGAAAACCGGGTGCTTTTTTTGTGCGGAAAAGGGGAGAGAGGAACATTCAGCGATATATATGGAAGTCCGAACGTTCGTCAAAAAAACGGAAAGTCAGCGACATTGATAATAGATACACACGGGTAAGTGTGAATAAAACTTGACGCAAGAGCAGGAAAATCAACATGCTGCGGAACATAAAATGCAAAAAGTGCGGAGGACAAGGGCAAAAGGGGCAAACACGCTCCAAAGTAGGACACACTGGACAGCGTGTATATGCCGAAAGATTGCAAATGCGGGCACAGGGCGGGTTTTGCGGGTCGAGAAAGTGAAAAAAGCCGAAAATTTTCCTGAAAAAACTGCGCAAAACCCCTTGCAATTTTCATGTGTATCTGATATAATCAGAGTGTTGTCTGTACAGGGATGATGTGCTAAGTTGCCGCCAGGCCATGGCGGGTAATTAGCGCGGACCAGCCCGACAATCGGGCGACGGACTCGAAGCGCAGCGGCGACCGCACCTGCAGTGGAAGCCGGACGGCGCCAACGAGACGACATTAGGAGGTAAATCAATGGCCACCCAGAAAATCCGCATCAAGCTCAAGAGCTATGAGCACACCCTGATCGATCAGTCCGCGGAGCGGATTGTCGAGACTGCCAAGCGCACCGGCGCCCGCGTGTCGGGCCCGATTCCGCTCCCCACGGAGAAGGAAATCGTGACCATCCTGCGCGCTACCCACAAGTACAAGGACAGCCGCGAGCAGTTCGAGCGCCGTACCCATAAGCGCCTGATCGACATCATGAACGCCAGCGCCAAGACCGTGGACGCCATGTCGAAGCTTGAACTTCCTGCTGGTGTCGAAATTGAAATGAAGCTGTAAGGCAGGAGGACGAAACAATGAAGAAAGCGATCGTGGGTAAGAAGATCGGCATGACGCAGATCTTCACCGAAGATGGCCGTCTTGTTCCGGTCACTGTGATCAAGGCCGGCCCCTGCACGGTTGTGCAGACCAAGACTGTCGAATCTGATGGCTACAACGCCGTTCAGGTTGGTTTTGGCGAGCTGACCGAGAAGCGCGCTGAGAAGCTGCTCAGCAAGCCGGTTCAGGGCCACTACAAGAAGGCTGGCGTCGAAGCCAAGCGCGTGCTGCGCGAATTCCGCTTCGATGACTGCTCTGGTTACAAGGTCAATGATGTGCTGAAGGTTGACCAGTTCGTCGCGGGCGACAAGATCGACGTGACCGGCACCTCCAAGGGCCATGGCTTCACCGGCCCGGTGGCCCGCTGGAATCAGCACACCGGCCCTATGGCGCACGGCTCCAAGTATCATCGCGGCGTCGGCTCCATGTCCGCTAACTCCGATCCTTCCCGCGTGTTCAAGAACAAGCACATGGGCGGCCATTACGGCGTGGATCGTGTGACTGTTCAGAACCTGGAAGTCGTGTCTGTGGATGCTGAACGCGACCTGCTGCTGGTCAAGGGCGCTGTGCCCGGTGCCAACGAAGGCCTGCTGGTCATCCGCGACACGGTCAAGTGATGCCGCGAGGAGGATTGAACAATGGCTAAGACTGCTCTTTACAATATGGAAGGCGCGGCCATTGGCGAGATTGAACTGAGCGATGCGATCTTCGCGTCCGACGTTAATGTCGCCGCTATGCATCTGGTCGTCCGTTCCTATCTGGCCGCACAGCGCCAGGGCACGCAGAGTGCCAAGACCCGCACGGAAGTCCGCGGCGGTGGTCGCAAGATCTACCGTCAGAAGGGCACCGGCAATGCTCGTCATCATGGCAACCGCGCTCCGCAGTTCCGTCACGGCGGCGTTGTGTTCGCGCCCAAGCCCCGCGATTATGTGATCGCTGTGCCGAAGAAGGTTCGCCGCCTTGCTTTCAAGAGCGCGCTGACCTCCAAGCTCAACGACGGCGACATCATCGTGGTGGACGAGCTGACCCTCTCCGAAGGCAAGACCAAGCTGATGGCGAACGTGCTGAAGAAGCTGGGCGCTGAAAAGAAGGCGCTGGTCGTGCTGCCGGAAAAGGACGAGAACGTGGTTCGCGCCACGGCGAACCTGCCGCAGGCAATGACCACCTACGTCAACACCCTGAATGTTTATGACATCCTGAACGCCGGCAAGGTCGTCCTGACCAAGGCTGCCGTCGCTTCTGTTGAGGAGGTGTACGCGTAATGAAGTCCGTGCACGACGTGATTATTCGCCCGGTGCTGACCGAAAAAGCGTACGACGGTTTTGCCGATAAGAAGTACGTGTTTGAAGTGGCCATCAATGCCACCAAGACCGAGATCAAGCAGGCTGTTGAAGCGGTTTTCGCGGAAGACGGCGTGAAGGTCGAAAAGGTCAATACCCTGCGCACGATTGGCAAGATCAAGCGTCAGGGCCGCAGTGAAGGCCGCACCCCGGAAGTCAAGAAAGCCTATGTTACGCTGAAGAAGGACTCTAAGCCGATTAAGTTCTTCGAAGGCATGGGCGAGTAAAGCAGGGAGGACAAGAAACATGGCTATCCGCACTTATAAGCCGACTTCGCCCGCCCGGCGCTTTATGTCGGTTCTGACCTATGAGGAAATCACCAAGAAGTCTCCTGAGAAGAGCTTGGTGGAATACCTCAAGAAGAACGCCGGCCGCAACAAGCAGGGCAAGATCACCGTCCGTCATCAGGGCGGCGGCAACAAGATCAAGTACCGCGTGATTGATTTCAAGCGCAACAAGCTGGAAATTCCGGCGAAGGTTGCCGCGATTGAGTACGACCCGAACCGCAGCGCGTTCATCGCCCTGCTGTTCTACGCCGACGGCGAGAAGCGCTACATTCTGGCTCCTCTGGGCCTGAATGTGGGCGACACCGTGGTGTCCTCCGAGAACGCGGACATCAAGCCCGGCAACGCGCTGCCGCTGGCGAACATCCCGGTCGGCACGCTGATCCACAACCTGGAGCTCAAGCCCGGCCGCGGCGGTCAGCTGGTTCGTTCCGCCGGCATGAGCGCGCAGCTCATGGCGAAGGAAAACGGCTTTGCGACCGTCCGTCTGCCCTCCGGTGAAATGCGCAAGCTGCCGCTGAACGCGAAGGCGACCATCGGCACCGTCGGCAACACCGACCATGAGAACGTCCGCCTGGGCAAGGCTGGCCGCGTCCGTCATATGGGCGTGCGTCCGACCGTCCGCGGCGTCGTCATGAACCCGAACGATCACCCGCATGGCGGCGGCGAGGGCAAGAGCCCCGTTGGTCTGCCGGCTCCTGTGACTCCGTGGGGCAAGCCCGCTCTGGGCCTGAAGACCCGCAAGCACAAGAAGTATTCCAACAAGATGATCGTCAAGCGCGCTGGCAAGTAATCGCGCATCCTACAGGAAGGAGGCAGCCAACCAATGAGCCGCTCTATTAAGAAGGGCCCCTATGTTGAATCTGCGCTGATGAAGCGCATTGTTGAGATGAACAAGTCCGGCAAGAAGAACGTGGTCAAGACCTGGTCCCGTTCCTCCACGATTTTCCCGGATTTCGTTGGCCACACCATCGCCGTGCACGATGGCCGCAAGCATGTTCCGGTCTATGTGACCGAGGATATGGTCGGTCACAAGCTGGGCGAATTCGCGCCCACCCGTACCTTTAAGGGTCACGCGGGTGACAAGGCGACTGCCCGCAAGTAAGAGAGGAGTGAAACGATATGGCAACCCGTTCGAAGACGAAGACGCAGGCTCGTCAGGCGTCCGCCGACAAGCGTCCGAAGGCTATTGCTAAGTACGTTCGCATCTCTCCTCGCAAGGTGAAGATCGTTATCGACCTGATCCGTGGCAAGAATGTGGACGAAGCCGCCGCGATTCTGACCTACACCCCCAAGGCCGCTTCCCCCGTTGTGCTGAAGGTGCTCAACAGCGCCATCGCCAACGCGGTGAACAACCAGGAGCTGGACCGCAAGGAGCTGTACGTTGCTGAGGTTTACGCAAACCCCGGCCCGACGCTCAAGCGCTACGTTGCCCGCAGCCGCGGCAGCGCGTCCCCCATGCTCAAGCGCACCAGCCACATCAGCGTGGTGCTGGACCAGAAGAAGGCGTAAGGAGGTTTATCCATGGGTCAGAAAGTCAATCCCCACGGAGCTCGCGTGGGCGTCATCTTCGGCTGGAGCACCCGCTGGTATGCGGACAAGAAGGACTTCGCCAACAACCTGGTTGAAGACTTCAAGCTTCGCAAGATGATTAAGGAAAAGTACTATGCTGCCGGCATCAGCCGCATCGACATTGAACGCACCGCTAAGGACGTGACCGTCAACATCATGACCAGCAAGCCCGGCATGATCATCGGCCCGAAGGGTGCTACCATCGAGCAGCTGAAGGCGGAAGTGACCAAGCAGCTCGGCCGTCCGGCGCAGATCAACGTGATGGAGATCAAGCAGCCCGATGCGGACGCGCAGCTGGTGGCGGAGAACATCGCTCAGCAGCTGGAGAAGCGCATCAGCTTCCGCCGTGCCCTGAAGCAGGCGCAGCAGCGCGCGATGAAGCTCCCCGGCGTGAAGGGTATCAAGACCAGCGTTTCTGGTCGTCTGGGCGGCGCGGACATTGCCCGCACCGAGCACTATCATGATGGCTCCATCCCGCTGCAGACCCTGCGCGCCAACATCGACTACGGCTTCGCTGAAGCCAAGACCACCTATGGCCGTCTGGGCGTGAAGGTGTGGATCTACAAGGGTCAGATCCTGCCGAAGGCTAAGAAGGCTCCGGTCGCGAAGGAGGTTAAGTAACCCATGCTGATGCCCAAGAGAGTCAAGCGCCGCAAGGTTTTCCGCGGCCGCATGAAGGGTGCTGCTCATCGCGGCAACTTCCTCGCTTACGGTGAATACGGCCTTCAGGCCACTGAGCCCTGCTGGGTTACCTCTCAGCAGATTGAGGCCGCCCGTATCGCCCTGACCCGTTACACCAAGCGTGGCGGTCAGGTGTGGATTAAGATTTTCCCCGATAAGCCCGTTACCGAAAAGCCGGCTGAAACCCGAATGGGTTCCGGCAAGGGCTCTCCGGAATACTGGGTTGCAGTTGTCAAGCCCGGCCGCGTGCTGTTTGAAATCGCTGGCGTGCCCGAAGAAGCCGCTCGCGAAGCCCTGCGCCTGGCTGCCCACAAGCTGCCCCTGAAGACCAAGTTCATCAAGCGTGCTGACGAAGCCGTGACCGAAGCGGGTGGTGAAGAGAAATGAAAGCGAATGAATTCACGTCCATGAGCAAGGAACAGCTGACCGAAAAGGTCGCTGAGCTGAAGAAGGATCTCTTCACCCTTCGTTTCCAGCTCGCTACCGGCCAGCTGCAGAACACCATGCAGATTACTGCGGTTAAGCGCGACATTGCCCGCGCCAAGACCGTGCTGCGCCAGCTGGAGCAGGCGTAAGTGAGATTGGAAGGAGGCAGCTGCTGCCATGTCTGAAACGAACAACACTCAGGAGCGCGGACTGCGCAAGACCCGTATCGGCGTCGTCGTGTCCGACAAGATGGACAAGACCGTCACCATTCAGATCAAGACGCGCGTCCGTCATCCCCTGTACGGCAAAATCATGAACCAGACCTCGAAGCTCAAGGTTCATGACGAAAACAATGAGTGCGGCGTCGGCGATACCATCCGCGTGATGGAAACTCGTCCGCTGTCCCACGACAAGCGCTGGCGCCTGGTCGAAATCATCGAGAAGGCCAAGTAATCCCGCTGTCATGTAAGGAGGAAAAACCCTATGATTCAGCCGCAAACCCGGCTTAAGGTCGCCGATAACTCCGGCGCCAAGGAAATCATGTGCATCCGCGTGCTGGGCGGTTCTTTCCGGCGTGACGGTTCCATCGGTGATGTCATCGTGGCCAGCGTCAAGACCGCGACCCCCGGCGGCACCGTGAAGAAGGGCGACGTCGTGAAGGCGGTTATCGTCCGTATGCGCAAGAACAAGCGGCGTCCCGACGGCTCTTACATCAAGTTTGATGACAACGCTGCCGTTATCATCAACGATGCGAAGCTGCCGCGCGGAACCCGTATCTTTGGACCCGTTGCCCGTGAGCTGCGCGAGAAGGACTTCATGAAGATCGTCTCCCTGGCTCCCGAAGTTCTGTAAGGAGGCGGAAGAGATGCACGTTCGCAAGAATGATCAGGTGATGGTCATCACCGGCAAGGATAAGAACACGAAGGGCAAGATCACCGTCGCCTTCCCCAAGACCGGCAAGGTCATCGTCGAAGGCGTGAACATGGTGACTCGCCACCAGAAGGCGCGCAACGCCATGCAGCCCGGCGGCATCGTGAAGAAGGAAGCGGCGATTGACGCTTCCAACGTGATGCTGATTTGCCCCAAGTGCGGCAAGCCCACCCGCGTTTCCCACAAGGTGAACGTGGCTGTGGATGCCAACGGCAAGAAGAACCGCACGATGGTCCGCGTCTGCAAGAAGTGCGGCGCCGATATTGACTGAGAAGGAGGAAAAGTCTGATGGCTACCCGTATTAAGGAAAAGTATCTGGCCGAGGCTGTTCCTGCTCTTCAGCAGAAGTTCGGCTACAAGAACGTCATGGAGATCCCGAAGCTGGACAAGATCGTGATCAACATGGGCCTGGGCGATTGCAAGGACAACGCCAAGGCGTTTGAAATGGCGATCAACGAGCTGACGACCATTGCTGGCCAGAAGCCCATGGTCACCAAGGCCAAGAAGTCGATTGCAAACTTCAAGCTCCGTGAGGGTCAGAACATCGGCGCGAAGGTTACCCTGCGCGGCGCCCGCATGGAAGAATTCATGGACAAGCTGGTCAACATTGCGCTGCCCCGCGTCCGTGACTTCCGCGGCGTTTCCGATAAGGCTTTCGATGGCCGCGGCAATTACGCCCTCGGCATTCGTGAGCAGCTGCTCTTCCCCGAAATCGAGTACGACAAGGTCGAGCACATTCGCGGCATGGAGATGATCTTCGTGACCACCGCCAAGACCGACGAAGAGTGCAAGGAGCTGCTGCGTCTGCTGGGCATGCCCTTCGCGCAGGCGTAATAAGGAGGAGAACATCTAATGGCTAAGACGAGTATGAAGCTCAAGCAGGCGAGGACGCCCAAGTTCTCCACCCGCGCTTACACCCGCTGCCGTCTGTGCGGCCGTCCCCACTCTGTCCTGCGCAAGTACGGCGTGTGCCGTATCTGCTTCCGTGAGCTGGCCTACAAGGGCGAGATTCCGGGCGTGCGCAAGGCCAGCTGGTAATCGGGGAGAGAAACGGAAGGAGGTACCAACATGGTTGTGAATGATCCCATCGCCGATATGCTCACCCGAATCCGCAACGCGCAGGTCGCTAAGCACGAGGCTGTGACGCTGCCGGCCAGCAACACGAAGAAGGCTATCGCCAAGATCCTGTTGGCGGAAGGCTATGTGAAGGCTGTGGACTACATTGATGACGGCCTGCAGGGCTCCATCAAGGTGACTTTGAAGTATATCAACGGCAAGACCCCCGTTATCGCGGGTCTGAAGCGCATCAGCAAGCCCGGCCTGCGTGTGTACGCGCGCTGCGAAGAGCTGCCCAAGGTTCTGGGTGGTCTGGGCATCGCCATCATCAGCACCAGCAAGGGTCTGATGACGGACAAAGAGGCTCGCAAGAACGCCATCGGCGGCGAAGTGCTGGCCTACATCTGGTAATACCGACACGTTTGTAGGAGGTGTGATTCCATGTCTCGTATCGGACGACTTCCGATCACTGTTCCCGCGGGCGTGACGGTCACTGTGGACAGCAATAACCTGGTTACGGTCAAGGGCCCCAAGGGCACCCTGTCCCAGCAGGTGAACCACGCGATCACGGTCAATCAGGAGGGCAATATGCTCCACCTGACCCGCGCTAATGATAGCAAGGAAAATCGTGCTATGCACGGCCTGTATCGTGCCCTGGTGCACAACATGGTCGTCGGTGTGACGGACGGCTTCTCCAAGACGCTGGAGCTGGTCGGCACCGGTTATCGTGCAGCGGCAGAAGGCGGCAAGAAGCTGACCATCAACATCGGCTTCTCTCACCCCGTCATTCTCGACGCGCCCGAAACCATCAGCTTTGAGACGCCCAACGCCAACACCATCGTTGTCAAGGGCATCGACAAGCAGCAGGTCGGCAACCTCGCGGCTGACATCCGTGCGATCCGCAAGCCGGAACCCTATCTGGGCAAGGGCATTAAGTACACCGGTGAGCACATCCGCCGCAAGCAGGGCAAGACCGGTAAGAAGTAAGAGAGGGAGTGACTGCATATGTTCACCAAGCGCGACCGTAATGAGATCCGCGAGATCCGTCATGCCCGCGTTCGTAAGAAGATCAGCGGCACCCCCGATATGCCGCGTCTGTCCGTTTACCGCAGCCTGAAGCACATCCAGGTTCAGCTCATCGATGATGTGGCTGGCAAGACCCTGTGCGCCGCTTCCACCTTGGAAAAGGACGTGCAGGCTCAGCTGAATGACCTGGATAAGAAGGGCGCTGCCAAGCTGGTGGGCAAGCTCATTGGTGAGCGCGCCCTCGCTGCTGGCTACAAGACCGTGGTGTTCGATCGCGGCGGCTATGTGTACACTGGCCGTGTTGCGGAGGTTGCTGCGGGGGCCCGTGAAGCGGGTCTGGAATTCTAATAAAGGAGGCAGCAGACAAATGCAACGCTACGGACAGGAAAGCGAATTCAAGGATCGTCTGGTTGCTGTCAACCGCGTCTCCAAGACCGTTAAGGGCGGCCGCAACATGCGGTTCTCCGCTCTGGTGGTCGTCGGTGACGAAAAGGGCCGTGTCGGTGCTGGCATGGGCAAGGCCGCTGAGATCCCGGAAGCTATTCGCAAGGCCACCGAGGATGCTAAGAAGCATCTTGTGACCGTCCCCATGGACGGCACCACGATTCCCCATAACACGACGGGTTATTTCTCCACCTCTAAGGTGGTACTGCTGCCCGCTCCCGAAGGTACTGGCGTTATCGCCGGCGGCGCGGCGCGTGCCGTGCTGGAGCTGGCAGGCGTGGCGGACATCCGCACCAAGTCCTTTGGCACCAACAACCCCATCAACATGGTCAAGGCCACGCTGGAAGCGCTCAAGCAGCTGCGCAGCGCGGAACAGGTCGCGAAAATGCGCGGCAAGACCGTGGAAGAACTGCTGGGCTGAGGAGGTAAAGGACAATGCTGAAAGTTACGCTCATCAAGTCCCCGATCGCGTCTCTGCCGGTTCACAAGGCGACTGTGGCGGCGCTGGGCCTGCGCAAGGTTGGCCAGACCGTCCTTAAGCCCGACAACGCGGCCGTTCGCGGCCAGATCTTCGCTGTGAAGCACATGGTGAAGGTCGAAGAAGTTAACGAGTAAAGGAGGGTAAGCCATGAAACTGCACGAGCTGCATCCCGCCGAGGGTTCCACCACTGCTGCCAAGCGTCTTGGCCGCGGCGTGGGCTCCGGTCTGGGCAAGACCTCCGGTAAGGGTCACAAGGGTGCCAAGGCCCGCAGCGGCGGCGGCAAGCGCCCCGGCTTCGAGGGCGGCCAGATGCCCCTGTATCGTCGCGTCCCGAAGAAGGGCTTCACCAATATCTTCGGTACGGACTATGCGACTGTCAACGTCGAGAACCTCAATGTGTTTGAGGACGGCGCTGTGGTCGATGCGCAGGCGCTCATCGACGCTGGTCTCATCCGCAAGGCTCAGGACGGCCTGAAGGTTCTGGGCAACGGCGAACTGACCAAGAAGCTGACGGTGAAGGCTGCAAAGTACACCGCTTCCGCGAAGGAGAAGATTGAGGCCATTGGCGGCACTGCCGAGGTGATCTGACATGCTTGAGACATTTCGCAAGCTGTGGAAGATCAAAGACCTCCAGAAGAAAGTTCTGTACACGTTCCTCATGCTCCTCATCTATCGACTGGTTGGCGTCATCCCGGCTCCGGGCATTGACGTCTCCCGTCTGAATGAAAGCAACAACTTCATGCAGCTGCCCCTGCTGAACATGATGCAGATGATGACCGGTAACGCCTTTGGTCAGATGACCATTATGGCAATGGGCATCACCCCCTACATCAATGCCAGCATTATCATGCAGCTGCTGGCGGTTGCCTTCCCGTCCCTGCAGCGGATGCAGGAAGAAGAAGGCGGCCAGGAAAAGATGGCGCGCATCACCCGTTATGTGACGGTTGGTCTGGCTGTCTTCCAGGCAATCGGTCTGTCCCGCGCGGGGGGCTATGTCCGCTCCGGCTGGTACAACACGGTGCTGGTTGGTTTGAGCATGGCTGGCGGCTCTGCGCTGGCGATGTGGATTGGCGAGCGTATTACCGACAAGGGCATCGGCAACGGCATCAGCCTGCTGATTTTCGCCGGTATCGTCTCCAACCTGTTCAACGGCATCACTGGCAACATCTACACCGCGGTGGCAAATGGCACGACGACCGCTTGGCTGTCTGTCCTTGTTATCCTGCTGATGCTGGTTGTCATGACCTTCGCCGTGACCTACGTTGACCTTGGCGAACGCCGCATCCCGCTGCAGATTTCCAAGCAGGTCAAGGGTCGCCGCGTTTACGGCGGTCAGAACACCCACATGACCCTGAAGGTCGTGTCCGTCGGCGTTCTGCCCCTGATCTTCGCGTACAGCCTGCTGGCGTTCCCCGGAACGATTGGCGCGCTGGTTGCGCCGAACAGCGGCTTCACCGCTTGGTGCAATGCCTACCTGAGCAGCGGTTCTTGGGTGTATATGATCCTCTCCGCGCTCCTGATTGTCGGCTTCACCTTCTTCTATTCGTCCATCAGCTTTGATCCGAATAAGCAGGCGAAGCAGCTCATGGAGCAGGGTGCGACCATCCCCGGACAGCGCGGCAAGAACATCCGCGATTACCTCGCCCGTACCACGAACCGCCTCAACCTGTTTGCGGCGCTCTTCCTCGCGGTGCTGGCTGTGATTCCGACGCTGCTGACCTCTTGGGTCACCAACCTCCCGTTCGCGGCTTCTTCCATCCTGATCGCTGTGAGTGTTTCTCTGGAAACCATGCGCACGGTCGAGGGTGAACTGTCCATCCGCGGCATTGAAACCGACAAAGACAACGGCTTCATGTAATCCATACGCAGGCCATGCACCGTTGAAACTCGTTTTCCGGTGCATGGCTTGTGTACTAATGTGGGAAAAATCAACGTAACATGAATCGGTGCGGACAGCGAAGTATCGATTTATGAACGCGCGTTATGCGCGGACAGCGACAGAGTAGGAAGGAGCATCCGGATGAATATCATCTTCCTTGGACCTCCCGGCGCCGGCAAGGGTACGCAGGCGCAGCGCATCTGTAACGCACTGAATATTCCGCAGATTTCCACCGGCGACATTCTCCGCCGGGCCATCAAGGAGCAGACCCCAACGGGGCTGAAGGCGAAGAGCTACATCGACGCGGGCAAACTCGTGCCGGACGACGTTATCATCGACATCGTTCGCGACCGCCTTGCGCAGGATGATGCCAAGAACGGCTACATCCTCGATGGTTTCCCCCGGACGGTTCCGCAGGCGGAAGCGCTGGAAGGCATTGCGGATATCGACGCGGTTATTGACCTCGACGTCGCCGATGAGAAGCTCATCGATCGCCTGAGTGGCCGCCGTGTGTGCCTGAAGTGCGGTGCGACGTACCACATTTCCCGCCTGAACGGGAAAACGAAATGTGATTCCTGCTCTGATGAGCTTGTGCAGCGCGCGGACGACAAGGCTGAAACCGTCCTCAATCGCCTGAAGGTGTACCACGACCAGACCGCTCCGCTGGTGGATTTCTACCAGAAGAAGGGGCTGCTGCGCGTCATTGACGGCGATCAGGATATGGATACGATCTTCGCGTCCATCATGGCCATCGTGAAGGGCTAAGACATCATGATCAGTTTGAAGAATCCTGAGCAAATCGGCAAAATGCGTGATGCGGGCGCGCTTCTCTACGAAGTGCTGTGCCGCCTGCGCGAGGCCGTTCAGCCCGGCATGAGTACCGCCGCGCTGGATGTCTACGCCGAGCAGCTCATCCGCAAAAACCACGCCATCCCGTCTTTTCTGCATTACGAGGGGTATCCGGCATCCATCTGCGCGTCGATTGACGATGCGGTGGTGCATGGCATTCCCTCCGAAAAGCAGATTTTGCGGGAAGGGCAGATCCTGTCCATCGACTGCGGTCTGGTGCTGGACGGCTGGCAAGCCGACAGTGCCTTCACGATGGGCATTGGCGAAATTTCGCCGGAAGCGCAGCGCTTGATTGACGTCACGGAGCAGTGCTTCTTTGCGGGCGCACGGCAGGCCATCGCGGGCAAGCGGCTGGGTGACGTGGGTCACGCAGTGCAGCAGGTGGCTGAAAGCAACGGCTATGGCGTCATCCGCGACCTGACCGGTCACGGCATTGGGCGCGAAATGCACGAAGATCCGCCGGTGTTCAATTACGGCACGCCGGATCGCGGCCTTCGCCTGCGCAAGGGCATGACCATCGCCATTGAGCCGATGATCTCCGCCGGCGACTGGCACATCACCTGCGACGCAGACCAGTGGTGCTACCGCACACGCGACCGCAGCCTGACATCCCACTACGAGCATACCATCGCCATCAATGAGGACGGTCTGCCGGAAATCCTCACCTATCCCGACTTCAAATGGGAGGACAAATGATGAATCGCCTGACGATGGAACCGGGGCGCGTCGTGCAGTCAACGCAGGGACGCGATGCCGGGCGGTATTTCGTGGTGCTTCAGGTCGTGGACGATCGGCATGTGCTGATGGCGGACGGTCAAAGCCGCAAGATCGACCATCCGAAAAAGAAAAAGATGATGCATCTGCGCCCGAAGCCCATTGTGGTGAACGTGGAACCTCAGGCGCTGGAGAACAAGCATCTGCAGGACAGCGACCTGCGCAAGGCTCTCTCCGCGCACGGTCTTTCGCTGAAAGCGCAGAACGAACAACCCCACGCGGAAGCTGCCGCGGCTGGGGCCGACAAGGAGGACTGACATGTCCAAGAGCGACGTCATCGAACTGGAAGGAAAGGTCGTCGAGGCTCTTCCGAACGCCATGTTCAAGGTGGAGCTGCCGAATGGTCACATCGTGACCGCCGTCATCTCCGGCAAAATGCGCATGAACTTCATCCGCATCTACCCCGGTGACAAGGTAAAAATCGAGCTGTCTCCCTATGATCTCAACCGCGGCCGGATTACTTGGCGCAGCAAGACCTGACCAGCGCGAAAATAACAAGAAACCGTGCCGGAAGCCGCGTTTTCGCAGGATTTTCCTCTTGACGGATGGCGGTCTCTGGTGTATAATAACTGATGCACTGTGTGACAAGCACATCGCATCAGACGCATCCGGGCGTGCGGTGCATTCTGCTCGCCCTCGTGGCATCATTTTCAACAGGAGGTAACAGCACATGAAGGTTCGTCCGTCCGTGAAGCCGATCTGCGAAAAGTGCAAGATCATTCGCCGTAAGGGCAAGGTCATGGTCATCTGCGAAAATCCGAAGCACAAGCAGAAGCAGGGCTGAGAAAGCATCACCGTGGGCAGTACGCTCACGGTGTTTTTTTGTGGGTATACAATTTTCTGCATTCAACTGCGCCATCTGCTCGCGCCTTTTTGATTCTGGGAATAGTATGATAACGCTTGCTATTATCAACAAAAATTGAGACTGCAATCGCTTGTAACCGAACACGCATTTGTGCTAAAATGTGTTGATTATCATACACGGAGGCACAATGATGATGAAAAACGTTGCTATCGCAACTGACAGCCACTCCAGCATTACCCCGGAAATGGCGCAAACCCTCGGTGTCGCGGTGCTGCCGATGCCGTTTACCATCGACGGCACTTGCTATTTGGAGGAGGAGACGCTCACTCGCGCGGAGTTTTATGCGCATCAGCGGCGCGGCGCGAAAATCGCGACTTCCCAGCCTGCCCCGGCGGATGTGACCGCCCTCTGGGATAACCTGCTGACCGACCACGACGAGGTGGTCTATATCCCGATTAGCTCCGGTTTGTCCGGCTCGTGTCAGGCGGCAATGGCGCTGGCGGCGGATACGCCCTACGCCGGGCGCGTGTTTGTGGTGGACAACGGGCGCGTCGCGACGGCGCTGCATGTGACGGTGCTGGATGCGCTGCGTTTGCGCGACGCGGGGGATGACGCCGCGACCATCAAGGGGAAATTGGAAGCCGTTCGCGAGGACATGTGCATCTATGTCGCGGTGGAGACGCTGGAGCACTTGAAGCGCGGCGGGCGCATCAGCACAGCAACGGCGCTTATCGGTACGCTGCTGCACATCAAGCCGATTCTGCACTTCACAACGGGAACGCTGGGTGCTTACAAGAAAGCGCGCGGCATGAATCGGGCGCAGGATGTGATGATAGAGGCGATTCGCGCGGAATTAGCCGGGCGATTTGCCGAACCGCTGGCGCAAGGGCGGGTGACGCTGCTGGCGGCATCGAGTGCCTCACCGGAAGCGACGGCGGCGTGGGAAGCGCGCCTGAAAGCGGAGTTTCCGGGGATGAAACTGCTCAGCGACCAATTGTCACTGGGGGTCTCGTGCCATATTGGGGAAGGCGGCATGGGGGTCGGGCTTAGTGTCAGCCCGGAATGAGCGAAAACAGCGAAAACGTTGTAGTTGCTCTTGACACGCTTTCTTTCGTCGTATATAATCAACGTATCGCGCGTTGAACGTTGCGGAGGAAAGGAAGCAAAGAAGATGAAATGGTGGAAGAAACTGTGCGCGGCGGCATTGGCGCTGTCCATGCCGGTGCTGGCTTCGGCGGAAGCAAAACTGGTGGATACGCAGACGTTTGCGCGTTCCATTACGCTGGGACGTGCCTCTGATACCTACGTGACCCGCGAGGACTGGCGCGATACGCTGCGGGCGATGGACGGCACGGCACTGTCGGAAAGCTACGCGGATATCAGCGCGCAGGAGAAAGGGCTGTACTATGAAGTCGCCAATGAAAATGGCGTCAACCAGACGGGTCTGATGGACGCGGCAGGGACGCTGCTGATCCCCATGACGTATTCGGATTTCACCTATGTCGGCAATGGCTGGGTGGTCGCGGTGACGCTGGAAGAAACAACGGACGAAAAGAGCGACTATCGCGCTATGTTCGGCGGCGGACACTACAACGTCGTGCGCGGGGACATCTACTATGGCGCGCAGAAAATGGCGGAAATGAACCGCGAGGAAACGACGGGCGCGAGCATGGAGGTTTACGGCGCGTATCTGTTCGTTCGGCTGGACAAAAGCAGCGGCTTTTACTTGAAGACGGACGGGACGCGCACGGAATTCACCGGCGAGTCCTTCTCCCGCGGCGAATATGAGGAAATCTACAAGCAAGGCGTGTATCATCACCCGACGGCGCAGTTCGCGTTCGTCCCGGAATGCACGCTGACGGCGGATGAAGTGTCCCGCAGTGTCTGGTATGACGCGAAAACGGGCGATTTCTTGGATTTGCAGGGAAATGTGCTGCGCGAGGCGGTGCAGGACGGCAAGCCGCTGTATGACAGTGTGCGTTATTACGGCGGCGACTATATGCTGACAAAGAAGGATCGCTTGTCGGGCATCGTGGATATGACGGGGCAGGAAATCGTTCCGCCGATGTATGACACGCTTGGCGGCGACTACGCGGGCCTGCTGTTCGAGGGCGGCTATCAGGCGGCGCTGGAAGGCGGTAAGCTGCGCTTCCTGACCCGGGACGGGCAGGTGAGCGCGTCGGTGGATTATGAGCTGAAGGAAAACGATTGGAAGGGTCTTACCAACAACGCCCCGATGATTTATGCGGAGATGAACGGCAAAATCAGCGTCTTTACGGCGACGCGGGGCGAACTGCCCACCCAGTACGAGGAAGCCGCGCGGGGACAAGCCGGACAGGAGCTGCTGGCGGTGAAGCAGGACGGTTTGTGGGGTTGCATCGGGATGGATGGCGAGGTCGTCGTGCCGTTTGTGATGAAGTACGCGCCGGAGATTTCCTTCGATGGACGCTATGTTGTGGGCAGCACAGCAGAAGGGTATCAGCTTTTCACCATTTCGTATGGGGAATAACAGAGGCTGATTTTGCCTGCCCGCCGTGCCGGATGAAGGAAAAAATGCGCCGTGTGCCGCTTGCCACTTGCAAAAGACGCTGCTTGTGTGGTAGAATAAGATGTTCTGGTGCATGAGCGCGGAACAGCAGGAGGAAACCATGCGAATTTTTGTCGATGCAATGGGCGGCGATTTGGCGCCGCAAGCCCCGGTTGAGGGCACGGTGGAAGCGCTTCGCCGGAATCCGGAACTGACGGTGACGCTGGCGGGCATTGTGCCGGAAATCGAGAAGTATCTGGCGGGTGCGGATGATGTGCGCAGCCGGATTACGCTGCTGGATGCGCCGGAAGTCATTACGAACCACGAATCCCCCGTCATGGGCGTGCGCAAAAAGACGAAATCAGCGACGGTGCTGGGAATGCTGGCTGTACGCGACAAGGAAGCGGACGGGTTCGTCTCCGCCGGGTCTACGGGCGCAGTGCTGGCGGGCGGCATGTTCCGGCTGGGGCGTATTCCGGGCGTGGAACGTCCGGCACTTGCCCCGCTGATGCCCAACGGCAAGGGCTATTTCCTGCTCATTGACTGCGGCGCAAATGTGGACTGCAAGCCGGAATACCTGACGCAGTTCGGCGTGATGGGCGACGCGTACATGCGCGGCGTGATGGGCATCGAGAAGCCCCGCGTCGGCATCATCAACATCGGCGCGGAGGACGAAAAGGGCAATGCGCTGGTGAAGGATGCGTTCCCGCTGATGGCGGAAGCGCCGTATCACTTCGTCGGCAGCGTGGAAGCACGCGATTTGTTCAGCGACATTGCGGATGTCTGCGTCGCGGACGGCTTCGCGGGCAACCTCGTCCTCAAAACGATGGAGGGCGTCGCGATGTTCATGATGAAGACGATGAAGCAGGAACTGATGGCAGATACGCGCTCGAAGATAGGCGCGGCACTGGCGAAACCGGCTCTCCGCCGCTTGAAGCACACGCTGGATTACACCGAAGTCGGCGGCGCACCGCTGCTGGGCGTGCAAGGCGCAGTCGTCAAGGCGCACGGTTCAAGCAACGCGCACGCATTCTCCTGCGCCATTGACCAAGCCATCAAGATGGTGAACGGTCATGTGGTTGAGATTATCGAAAAGGGCGTCGCAAAAATGAATTCACAGGACGCACAGTGACCCCAAAGCAGCGCTGCAAAGCGATGTTACCTTAGCTACCCGCATTTTGAAAGGAGAAAACACTATGTCTACGTTTGAAACCCTGAAGGGCATGATTGTCAAGCAAATGAAGGTGAACCCCGACACCGTGACCGAATCCAGCCGTCTGGTGGAGGATTTGAAGGCGGATTCCGCGAACGTCATGGTCATGATTATGGACGTGGAAGACACGTTTGGCATCACGGTCGAGGATGACCAGATTATGAAGCTCAAGACGGTTGGCGACGTCGTGAAGTACATCGACGCCAACAAGTAAGTTATCCGCGAATTATGGCACGCGCAGCCTCCTCCGACGACGGCGGAGGCTGTGTGTCGTTGCAAAAAATGGGGGGTGTCTGCATGATGCAGCAGTTTTTGTCGGCACTGGGGTATCAGTTCAAGAATCCGGCGCTGCTTCGGCGGGCGCTGACGCATCCGTCGATGGGGCCGGAGGACAACCAGCGCTTGGAATTTCTGGGGGACGCGGTGCTGCAATACATCATGTCGGATATCCTCTACCAAAGTCACCCGGATTGCCATGAGGGGCAGCTGACGCACCTGCGCGCGCTGTCCGTGTGCGAGGCGAACCTCTCGCAGGTCGCCAAGAAGCTGCACGTCGGCGAAGCGCTCATCATGGACAAGGGTGAGGAGCTGACCGGCGGGCGCGAGAAGCCGTCCGTGCTGTGCGACGCAATGGAGGCAATTCTGGCGGCAGTGTATCTGGACGGTGGTCTGGACGCGGCGCGGGCAATCATTCTCCGCTGCTGGCCGAAGCCGGAGGACGTGCAGCGCCCGATGCAGGACAGCAAGGGCGCTTTGCAGGAGTTTTTGCAGCGCGACGGCAGCGAGGCGCCGACCTACGAGATTATCGCGCAGGACGGCCCGCCGCATAACCGCACATTCGAGGCCGCCGTGAGCCGCTTCGGGGTGGAACTCGCCCACGGCACGGGCCGCACGAAGAAGCAGGCGGAGCAGGCGGCGGCGCTCGCGGCGCTGCAAAAGCTCAAATCCGGCGACAAGCAGAAATAATTCGCACAGACTGCAAACCGACGTGCCGGAAGCGGCACACGCCGCTTTGCGGTCTGCGTTTTTTTCTGTATGGCTTGTCGAAATGAACCGTTCCCCTCAGAACTGCGTCTTATCAGCGAACAAAACAAGCAAAGGAGGATCATCACGATGCAAACCATTGCGAAACGCGCATGGCATCGTCTGCGGACGCTTGCGCCGGAATATGCGCTGTATCCGCTCATCGTCCTGATTGTTCTGCTGGTGATGGGCGCGTTCACGGGACGCTTTCTGACGACGGACAACCCGTATGGCTCGTACACCATTCAGGCGTGCGCGTGGTTGGAAGGCCATCTGGATGTCAACCCGAATTTCACATGGCTGGAGCTGGCGGAGTACGGCGGCAAGTTCTATGTGAGTTTTCCGCTGTTTCCGTCGTATGTGATGCTGCCGTTCGCGGCGATTTTCGGGCTGGATACGCCGGATCACTTCATCAATCTGGCGGTGACGCTGCTTGGCATCGCCTATGCGCTGCGGATTTATCGGCGGATGACGGGCAGCTCACACTATGCGGCGCGGTATGTGCTGTACCTGTATCTGGCGAACGGGTATCTGTTCATTGCCCTGCAGGGCTGGGTGTGGTTCCTGGCGCAGACGATGTGCTTCACGCTCTCGCTGATGGCGGCAGATGCGGCACAGCGCGGCAGAAGCGGCTGGGCGCTGGCGTGGTGGGCGTGCGCAGTCGGGTGCCGACCGATGGCGGCGCTGTATCTTCCGCTGCTGGTGTATCTGCTCAACAAAAGCGGCGTGCGGCATAGCTGGAAGCGGCAAATAGCGAATCTGCTGCCCGCTGCGCTGATTGCGTCCAGCTACATGGTGCTGAACGGCCTGCGCTTCGGCAATCCGCTGGAATTTGGGCACACTTACCTGCCGGAATTTCAGCTGGCGGAGAACGGACAGTTTTCGCTGGCGTACGCGTGGGAGCATTTGCAGCAGCTGGTGCGCCTGCCGAAATATCAGGGGAGAGGTCAGCCGCTGGCGTTTGATTCGTATGACTGCATGGCGTTCTACCTGATTACGCCGATGCTGGTGACGTTCCTGTGCGTGTATTTCTATGCGCTGATTCGCCGCCGCCGCGGGAATGCGTTCTGGCTGATTGGGTTGCCGCTGATGGTCGGGGCGCACTTGATGATTATCGTCTGCCACAAGACGCTGGGCGGCTTCCAGTTTGGCAACCGCTACCTGCTGGATATGCTGCCGTGGGTGTATGTGGCGATTCTCGCCCTGAAGCCGCAAAGCGGGCGCACGTCGATCCTCAACGTTCTGCTGATGGTGATGGGGTTCTGTATCAATCTGCTCGGCGCAGTCGGCGCGTATGCGGGGTGGCTGTAAAGAGCGCTGCCCTTTGAATCCCTTCGCGATTGAGTTGATTTTTTCTTTCATACTGCTTTCGCGTGTTAATGCAGGGGTTTCGCCTCTGCGGAGGCGACCAAAGGGCTTTCCGATCGCCCTTTGGAAACCTTCGGTCGCACCCATGTTTATTGAGCTTTAGCGGAAGTTTTTTAGTTAGCGTACCTTTCGTCTTCCCTAAGCAATACCAAAACATCCTCAATGCAACCCATCCGCCAAGGAGGTTCCCTTTATGCAATGCACCCTCTGCCCGCGCGCCTGCCGCGCTGAGCGCAATGAATCCACGGGCAACGGCTTCTGCCAGCTGCCGACCACCATGCGCATCGCCCGAATCGCGCCGCACCTCTGGGAAGAACCGCCGATTTCCGGCAAGAACGGCACGGGCGCGGTGTTCTTCTCCGGCTGTACGCTCCGCTGCGCCTACTGCCAGAACGCTGACATCAGCCACCGCAACGCCGGACGCCCCTTCACGCCGCGCGAATTGGCGGATTCCCTGCGACGGCTGGAGAATATGGGGATGCACACCATCTCCTTCATCACCGCGACGCCTTATGTCCCGCAGATATTGGAGACGCTGGATATTTACCGGCCGCATGTGCCGCTGGTGTGGAATACATCGGGGTATGAGACGGTCGAAACATTGCGGATGCTGGACGGCGTGATGGACGTGTACCTGCCCGACCTCAAGCACCGGAGCGAAAAGATGGGGCAGCTCTGCGCGAAAGCGTCGAACTACTTTGCCGCCACATCCGCCGCCATCACCGAGATGGTGCGCCAGACAGGAACGCCTGTCTATGATGAGAACGGTATCATGACGCGCGGCACACTCATCCGTCACCTGATTCTCCCCGGTCTGACGAGCGAAAGCTGTCAGCTGCTGGATTGGGTGAAGGAGAATCTGCCAGAGGGTGTGCCGGTCAGCCTGATGCGGCAGTACATCCCGTGCAACCATGTGTCGATTCCGGGATTGACGCGGACGATTACGAACCGCGAATATATCCGCGTGCGCGACCATATGCTGGATTTGGGACTGCCGGGGTATCTGCAGGAGCCGGAAAGCGCATCGGAGGATTTTGTGCCCGTTTTCTGCAAGGACGAGAGCTTTGTGTGAAAAATGCGCCCTAAATGGAAGGAAAATGTTGCGCAGAGCCGCTAAAATGCTTGTATTCCGGGAGAAACTGTGGTATACTGACAAGTGTGAATCCATGAACCGCTGCCCTGGTTTTCAGGGAAGCGATTTTTCAGCCGGGTCTGTCCGGTGTTTCGGGTTGCAGAAAGAAGGGCTTGACATCTGAGAGTGGACATGGCTTGGCGGCATCGGGACAGTGTTACGGGCAGAGGTATGCCCGCTGTGCTGTCGTGGTGCTGACGGGTGATGGGAGCCACTCTTTTTGATTGCCTGCACATTGCAGGCGAAAGTCCTCCGAAAAAACGAACCCGCAGTGAAAGAGGTGAGGAGTTATGGCGAAAGCGGAATTGACGACCGTTGTCACGCCCAAATGTCAGCGTCTGGCGGATGAAATGGGCTATGAACTGGTGGATGTGTGCCTTGATAAGGAGAACACGGGCAAGTTCCTGCGCATCTATGTTGATTGTCCCGAAGGCATGTCGCTGGATGACTGCGAACGGTATCACCGCGCCATTATGCCGCTGGTGGAATCATACGATTTCGATTTCCTCGAAGTATCCTCGCCGGGCATTGACCGTCCGCTGAAGAAGGATCGAGATTTTGAGCGCGCGCTTGGCGAAGAGGTGGAGGTTCACCTGTTCAAGGCCGTGGACGGTCAGAAGGTCTTTACGGGCATTCTGTCGGACTTTGACGCGCAGAACATGGTGCTGACCATCGCGGGCGAAGAAAAGCGTTTCGCGCGCAAAGCGGCTTCGCTGGTGAAGCCGGTGGTTGACATGGAAGGCGTCGAAGACGTCGATTTGGGCGAGGAATAACCCGGCAAGCCGATTCCCCGCAAGAAAGCAATTTTCATCGGAAATGAAAACCATTGCGGAAGCAGCTTCCGCATCAGAAACAGCATAAATTATTGAAGGGTGACACAGTCATGAGAAAGACCAAGACAACTGCTGCGCCGAAGGCAGATCCACAGAACAAAGAACTCGTGGAAGCCATCCGCGCGCTGTGCCAAGAGAAGGATTTGAGCGAGGATATGCTTTTCGCCACGGTCGAGGATGCGCTGAAAAAGGCGTATGCCAAGAACCGCGCCAAGGGCGAGGCAGAACCCTCCGCCAACAACATTTCCGCGACCATTGACCGCGCGACGGGTGAAATTCATGTGTATACCCGCCGCCTGATTGTGGAAGAGGTGGAGAAGCCCGCCGACCAGATTTCGCTGGAGGAAGCCCGCGCGATTAAGGACACCTACCAGATGGGCGACATTGTGGAGACGGACGTGACGCCGCGCAACTTCCTGCGCGTCGCCGCGCAGACCGCCAAGGGCGTCATTATGCAGCGCCTGCGCGATGCGGAGCGCGGCCGTGTGTACGAAGAGTACGCCGACAAGGAAAACGAAATCCTGACGGCCGTCGTTACGCGCGTGGATGACAAGGGTGCTGTGGTGGAGCTGATGGGCCGCACCGAGGGCTACCTCGAACGCGATCAGATGATTCCCGGCGAAGTCATCAACATGGGTGACCACCTGAAAGTCTATGTGCTGGAAGTGCAGCGCGGCGACGACATGACCCGCCGCGGCCCGCAGGTGCGCGTCAGCCGTACGCATCCGAATCTGGTCAAGCGCCTGTTTGAGATGGAAGTGCCAGAAATCGCTGGCGGCAAGGTGCTGATTAAGGGCATCGCCCGTGAAGCGGGCAGCCGCACGAAGATGGCGGTGCATTCCACTGAGGTGCTGATTGACCCGGTGGGCGCGTGCGTCGGTCAGCGCGGCGACCGCGTGACCCGTGTGGTGGATGAACTGCGCGGCGAAAAGATTGACATCATCAAGTGGAGCGAGAATCCGGCGGAATTCATTGCCAACGCGCTGAATCCGGCGAACGTCCGCGAAGTGTACACCGAGGCGAGCGGTCAGCGCTCCTGTATCGTTGTCGTGCCGGACAATCAGCTGTCTTTGGCCATCGGCAAGGAAGGTCAGAATGCGCGTCTGGCGGCAAAGCTGACGGGCTGGAAGATTGACATCAAGAGTCAAAGCCAGTACGCCGAGCAGATGGCGGCGGCCGTCCCGCAGGTGGAGGATGAAGAACAGCCGGCGCAGGAACTGCCGGAGGATTTCCAGCCCTATGAGGGTGTGGAAGCGCCGGAAACGCCCGCCGACGGGGACGACACGCTGTAAGTCGTTAGGGAGCAGCAGGAAACGAGATTCGGCGGTTGACCCAAGCGGCAATCGCCAAAAGGAGCCTTGATGAAGCCGAAGAAAATCCCGATGCGCATGTGCGTCGGATGCCGGGAGAGCAAGCCTAAACGCGAACTCATCCGCGTTGTCCGCGCACCGGACGGCACCGTGTCCATGGATCCGGGCGGCAAAAAGCCCGGCAGAGGCGCGTATGTATGCCGACAGGAAAGCTGCCTGATGCGCGCCATCCGGCAGAAACAGCTGGAACGTCAGCTGGAAGTGCAGCTCACTGACGACGTGGCGGAAGCCCTGCGGCAGGAGCTGGCGCAGCTGTCCCAATCCCAGACAGAAGCGGAGGAAAACTGACGCCAATGGATAGGGAAACGAAACTGCGCGGGCTGATGGGACTGTGCGTTCGCGCACGACAGGCGACCTTCGGTGAAGATGGCTGCCTGAAAAGCATTCGTGGCGGAGGATGCGCCGTGCTGCTGCTGGACAGCGGCGCGTCAAAAGCCACTCAGGATAAATACCGCGGTGTCTGCGACAATGCAGGGGTGCAGATGGCGCTGCTGCCGCGGGGACTGCTTCAGGATGCAACCGGGCGGTCGGGCGTGGCAATGGCCGTCGCGCCGGGCGGGCTGGCAGAGCAGATCAGGCAGAACCTTCCCGTTGAAGGAAAAGAAGAGCACGGGCAACAGATGAAATCGGAAAATCATGGCGGGGGTGCAAGCGTCGAATGACGAAAGTGAAGCTGAAGGATGCCATCAAGGATTTAACCACGGACGCGGCGAAGGTGCGCGATGACGCATCCCGCGTGCGTCAGAGCGCAGACGGGCTGGCAAAGTCTCTCCGTGCGCTGGAGAATGGATTTATCAAGTCATTGAATGCAAAAGCGGAGCAGGAAAAGCGCGCCGAGGAGGAGAAGCGTCTCTCTGACCACTCCAAGGCGTATGTCATGCTCGACGTGGATGAGCAGGCGGCGGTGAATGCGGCGCGGCAGGAAGCGGAAAGGGCGGAAAGGGCGGAAAAGCAGGAAGCTAAGTCTGCCCCGAAGCAGGAAGCGAAGACGGAAGCGCCCAAGGGCGAACAGAAGCCTGCGCCGAAGGCGGAACCCAAGCCCGAAGTGAAGGCAGAAGCGCCCAAGAGCGAGCAGAAGCCCGCCCCGAAGGCGGAAGCCAAGCCCGAAGTGAAGGCGGAAGCACCCAAGAGCGAGCAGAAGCCCGCTCCGAAGGCGGAACCCAAGCCCGAAGCGAAGGCGGAAGCGCCCAAGAGCGAGCAGAAGTCCGCTCCGAAGGTGGAAGCCAAGCCCGAAGCGAAGGCAGAAGCGCCAAAGAGCGAGCAGAAGCCCGAAACCAAGGCAGAGCCCAAGCCTGAAGCGCCCAAGAAGCCCGCGATTGGTCAGATTATCTCCCGGCCGGGTCAGGCGCTGCCGCCCAAGCCGGTTGGACTGGCACCGAATGTCATCCGTCCGCCGCGTCCGCAGCAGCCCCGTCCGCAGGGACAGCAGGGGGCGCAGGGCAACCGCCCGCAGCAGGGACAGCCTCGTCCAGGCGGAAACGGTGCGTTTATCGCGCGTCCGCAGCAGGGGCAGCCTCGTCCGGGCGGAAACGGTGCGTTTATCGCGCGTCCGCAGCAGGGGCAGCAGAATCGCCCCGGCAATGGCTCGTTCCAGCCTCGTCCGGGTGGAAACGGCGCGTTTGTGGCGCGTCCGCAGGGCGCACGTCCGCAAGGCGGCGCTGGCTTCCAGGCGCGTCCGCAGGGCGGCACGGGCCGTCCGGCTGGCGTGGGCATGAATCGCCCGAAGCCGGCTGTGCCGGATATGGCGCCCGCAATGGGCAAGGAGCGCGTCTCCAACTACGACCCGAACAAGAAGAACTACGTCCGTCAGCATGACCCGGAGCATGTGGCGCGCAACCGCAAGCAGCTCAGCCGCGATGCGGGTTACAGCGGATATGATGACGACGTGGTGCGCGGCGGCAAGCGTAGCCGCATGAAAAAGCCGTCCGCACAGCAGATGATGGCGCCGATTAAGATCGAACACGCCTACATGAGCGGCGACACGATTGTTGTGCGCGACCTGTGCGAAAAGATCGGCAAGACCAGCGCGGAGATTATCAAGAAGCTCTTCCTGCTGGGCAACATGGCGACCATCAACAGCGAGATTGACTTCGATACCGCCTCTCTTGTCTGCGCAGATTTTGACATCACGCTGGAAAAGAAGCCGGAAGTGACCGCGGAGGATCAGCTGACTGCCGAGAACTTCGACGACAGCGAGGAGAACCTCCAGCCGCGTCCGCCGGTTGTGACCATCATGGGTCACGTCGATCACGGCAAGACGTCCCTGCTGGACTACATCCGCAATAGCCGCGTCACGGCGGGCGAAGCGGGCGGCATCACCCAGCATATTGGCGCATACACGGTCAAGATGAACGGCCGCGATATCACGTTCCTCGATACCCCCGGTCACGAAGCCTTCACGGCGATGCGTGCCCGCGGCGCACAGGCGACGGACATTGCGATTCTGGTTGTCGCGGCGGATGACTCGGTCATGCCGCAGACCATTGAAGCCATCAACCACGCGAAGGCGGCGAATGTGCCGATTATCGTGGCGATTAACAAGATGGATAAGCCGGAAGCCGATCCGGAGCGCGTCAAGACTGACCTGACGAAGTACGGCATCGTCTGCGAGGACTGGGGCGGCGACACGATTATGTGCCCCGTTTCCGCCAAGACTGGCGAGGGCGTCGATGAACTGCTCGAAATGATTCTGCTGCAGGCGGACACGATGGAACTGCGCGCGAACCCGAACCGTCTGGGTCGCGGCGTTATCATCGAGGCGAAGCTGGACAAGGCGCGCGGCCCGCTGGCGACTGTGCTGATGCAGAACGGTACGCTGCATGTGGGCGACAACATCATTGCGGGTCTGGCGAGCGGCCGTGTCCGTGCGCTGATTAACGACCGTGGTGAGAAGGTCAAGGAAGCCGGTCCGTCCACGCCTGTGGAAATCATGGGCTTCGATGAAGTGCCGTCTGCGGGCGACGAGATGCAGGCTGTCGGCGACGACCGTCTGTCCCGTCAGGTCGCGGAGGAACGCAAGGCGAAGGTCAAGGCATCCCGCGAGGCGACGATGGCGAAGGTCAGCTTGGAGAACATGTTCTCGAACATGGAATCCGGCAAGCAGACGACACTGAACCTGATTATCAAGGCGGACGTGCAGGGCTCTGTTGAAGCTGTCAAGCAGGCAATGGAGAAGCTGAGCAGCGACGAAGTGAAGGTGCATGTGCTGCACAGCGCGGCGGGCGCCATCACCAAGGATGACGTGAACCTTGCCAGCGCGTTCAACGCCATCATCATCGGCTTCAACATCCGCCCGGATGCGTCAGCGCGGGAAGCGGCGGAGCGCGAAAAGGTGGATGTGCGCCTGTACACCGTCATCTACAAGGCGATTGAGGACATGGAGCTGGCCATGAAGGGCCTGCTTGCGCCGGAGTACCGCGAGGTGCTGCTGGGCCATGCCGAGGTGCGCAATGTGTTCAAGATTACGGGCGCGGGCGTTATCGCCGGCTGCTATGTGACCGACGGCAAGGTGCAGCGCAATGCGCAGGTTCGCCTGCTGCGCGATAATGTGGTCGTGTTCGAGGGCAAGCTGAGCAGCCTGAAGCACTACAAGGAAGACGTCAAGGAAATGGCGGCTGGCTTCGAGTGCGGCATGAGTCTGGAAGGGCACAACGACATCAAGGAAGGCGATGTCGTCGAGTGCTTCATCATGGAGGAAATCCCGCGCTAATTCCATTTTGCGCAATGCAGGAGGCAGGGCAAAGTCAGTTCCATTTGGCTTTCCCTGCCCCTTTTTTCAAACATCCGCAAATCCATTGCGGCAGGGCATGATTGCGTCGGCAGATGCGCAAACTAATGTTGCGATAAAAGTCAAGCCGCATGGGTGAGCGCTGCGAAGGGGTGTCGGGGGCGACCGCAAAGTCACCGACTCGCGCCTGCAGGCGCGAAATCCCTGCTTGCGGAAACAAGCAGCCATGTCTGAAAGACAAGCAGTTCGGTCGCGCCATCTGCGCAACACAGCATAAACGTTGAAAAGAGCAGCTTGGGGGGCACTTCTGAGGAAGCGCAAAGTTACTGGCAGGGACGCTTCGCTGCCTGCGCCTTTGTAGGTGGCTTCCTTGGAATTGAGCGCCCGAATAACAGTTGGGGCGTTGCCCCAACCCCCACAAGGGACGCTGTCCCTTGACCCTGCGAAGGGGCAAAGCCCCTCTCGACACCCATTGACCGGCAGAGCGGCTTGAGCGCGCTAAATCAACAAGTCTTTTCCGAAAGTTTTTCTTTTCCCTATCCCTACCTTTAGGAGGAAATCATGAGCTATCAGCGTATTGAACGCATTTCCGAGGAAGTCCGCCGCGAGGTGGATCGCATCATCCGCGACGAGGTCAGCGACCCTCGCGTGACCGGCACATTCTCCATCACCCGCGCCGAAGTCACCCGCGACCTCCGCTATGCTAAAATCTACGTCTCTGTGCTGGAGGACGATAAGCGCGAGCCGCTGATGAAGGCGCTGAGGAGCGCGGCGGGCTTTGTCCGCCACGAGCTTGGCAAGCAGATGGTCATCCGCTATGCGCCGGAAATCCAGTTCGTCAGTGACCAGAATATCGCCTATGGTGTGCATATCGCGCAGGTGCTGGCGCAGGCGCAGAAGAACCAGAGCGAAAATCAGCCGGAAGCGGCGGCCAACGAGGAAGAACCCGAAGCATGAATGGCTTTCTGAATATCCTCAAACCGCCGGGAATGACCAGCGCCGCCGTCGTAGGGTATGTCCGCCGCATGACGGGCGAAAAGCGCGTCGGTCACGCCGGGACGCTTGACCCCGAAGCGGCGGGCGTGCTGCCCATCATGATTGGGCGGGCGGCGCGGCTGTTCGACTATCTGGTGGATAAAGAAAAAACGTATGTGGCGGAGTGTGCGTTCGGCGCGGCGACGGATACGCAGGACGCGACGGGCAAAATCATCGCGACAGGGGAGAATTACCCTGATTTTTCCGCCGTGCAGGAAGCGGCGGAGCACCTTGTAGGCGATATTGAGCAGCGCCCCAGTATCTTCAGCGCCATCAAGCAGGACGGCAAGCCCCTCTACGAACGCGCCCGCGATGGCGAGAATGTCGAAGCCCCGGTGCGCATCGTGCATGTGGAATCCATCGAATTGCACGAGGAAACGCCCGACCACGGCGTTCGCATGACGATTCGCTGCGGGCGCGGGACGTATATCCGCTCTATCTGCGACGATTTGGGGAAGCTGACGGGCTGCCCGGCGCATATGCGCTTCCTGCTGCGCGCGCAGAGCGGCGTGTTCACGCTGGACAGCGCGATGACGATGGAGGAAGCAGCAGCGTATCAGGCGCAGGGGACGCTGCAAAGTCACCTGCTGCCGCTGGATTACGGCATCCAGCACATGCCGCGTGCGGATGCGCCGGAATGGCTGCGCAAGCAGGTGTGCAACGGCGTGAAACTGCCCGCGAACAAGCTGCCCGGCGTATTGGCGCTGCCGGAAGGGCAGGTCACACGCGTGTATCTGCGGGACGAATTCTGGGGGATGGCGGCGCGGGAAGGGGAATTCCTCGTCTGGAAATGCCTGCTTCCGCCGGAGAAGGAGGAGAACAATGCGAATCATCCGTGACCCGAAGCGCCTGAACCCCTGCGTGCTGGTGCTGGGGATGTTTGACGGCGTGCACCGCGGCCATCAGGCGCTGCTGATGCGCGGAGACGAGCTGGCGCAGGAGATGGTCTATCCGCTGGCGGTCTGCACTTTCCAGCCGCATCCGCTGCATGTGCTTGCGCCGGAGAAAGAACCGGTGATGCTGACGACGCTGCCGGAAAAGGCAGCGGTCATGCAGTCCTTCGGCGTGGACGGGCTGTGCGTGACGACGTTTACACGGGCGCGCGCCAATCAGTCGCCGGAGGACTTTATGGCGGAACTGGTGGAGGTGTACGCACCGGTTGTGATCGTGTGCGGCTTCAATTTCACCTTCGGCGCGGGCGGCAAAGGCAATGGACAGATGCTCAAGGAGTACGGCAAGAAGCACGGTTTCCGCACGGTGATTGTGCCGGAAGTCGTGATTGACGGCGAAACGGTGTCTTCCACGCGCATCCGCCGCTTGCTTGCGCAGGGCGATATGCACGAGGTCAACAACCTGCTCGGCCGCGGCTACAGCATTGCGGGGCGCGTCGAAGAGGGCAAGCAGGTCGGGCGCACCATCGGCTTCCCGACGGCGAACATCACCATTCCACCGCACAAGGCGCTGCCCGCGTTCGGCGTGTATGCCTGTTATCTGGAGACGAGCGGCGGCATTTTCCCAGCGGTGGTGAACGTCGGGCGGCATCCAACACTGCCGGAGGGGCACGTCACGGTGGAAGCGCATGTGCTGGATGAGTTCCTCTCGCTGTACGGGCGGAATGTCCGGCTGACATTCCTGAAATTCATGCGCCCGGAGCAGAAGTTCGATAGCATCGAGACACTGCGCGCGCAGATTGCGCACGATGCGGATGACTGCCGAGCCTATTTCGCGCAATTGCAATAAACAAATCACCCGTGCGGGGGGCAGAAAAGCCGATGCGCGGGTGATTTTTGTATTATGGGAATGTGCTGTTCGCATAGAATTATATTCTGCGCAGGAATTTCGCACGTCTGCATCCGAAGGGGTCAAGGGGGCAATCGGAAATCCCCCTGCAACAAAAACGCAATCTATGGAGGAAAAACAAGGCTGCATTACCCCTCCAGCGCTGTTTGCAGACAAATCTCCAGCCCCTTCGCTGCATCCACGGCGGAAACGACATCCTCCGTCGGAACATGCACGAACACGCCCTCGCCGCCGACGGTCAGCCCGCGGTCAAGCAGCGCAAAATACAGGTCGTTGCACACATACGCCCCAGCGGTCAGGCTCAAATCAGCAGGAAGCCCGGCGGACTTCATGGCGTCCACCATGCGCAGGACGTTCAGGCGCGTCATGTGCGCATCGGGACGCTTCGGGTCAATCTTTTCGCCGGCGTACAGCACATCCGCATTGTCGGCAATCGCGGCGCGGCGGTAGTTTATCGCAATCAGCTCCGGTGTGATGACCTTGCGTCCGCCCGCAACGCCGCAGCAGAGCGTGACGGTCGGGCGAATCCGCCGCATCATCTCCACCAGCAAATCGCCCGCCTGACCGTAGCAGACCGGCAACCGCATCCGGTATACGGCGTGCCCCGCAATCGTCTCCGGCAAAAGCGAAACTGCCTCCCATGAGGCATTGCGGCTGCTGCCGCCGAACGGTTCAAAGCCTGTGACAAGAATCGACATAACGCATCCCCTCCGCCCCTTATCATACCCTGCAATCGCTCGCAAGTCAATACTTGCCCCGTGCCGTCAAGTGTGTTATAATATAAGAGATATGCGCAAAGGAGGATTTCCCTATGCTGAAAAAAATCGCGTCCTTCACCATCAATCATGATACGCTCACGCCCGGCATGTACGTTTCCCGCATCGACGGCGACTGCGTGACCTACGATCTGCGGCTGAAATTCCCCAATCAGGGGGATTATGTGGCGCAGCCCGCCCTGCATACGCTCGAACACCTGATTGCGACGTTCGTGCGCTCTTCTACCGCATCGGAGCAGGTGGTGTATTTCGGCCCGATGGGCTGCCGGACGGGGTTCTACCTCATCCTCCGCGACAGCATGAGCAAGGCGGACGCTTTGCAGCTTGTGCGCGACGCATTCCGTTTCGCGGCGGATTTTGAGGGCGAAATTCCCGGCGCGAAGAAAATTGAGTGCGGGAATTATCTGGAGCATGATTTGACCGGTGCAAAGCAGGAAGCCGCGGCGTACTGCGGCGTGCTGTCCCGTTGTTCTGAAGCGGCAATGGTTTATCCGGACTAAGGCAGGAGGCCGCGCATGAAGAAAATTGCAATGTTGGGCGACCTGCACGGCAACTTGACGGCGACGCTGGCAATGGAAAAGGCGCTGAAGGATTATCACGTTGATGAAATCTGGTTTCTGGGCGACGCGGTGGGCAAAGGGCCGCAGTCGCGCGAGACATGCGACTGGGTGCGGGCAAACTGCACCCGCTTCGTCGGTGGCAACTGGGATTATGGCATCGGCGGCAAGCGCTTCGCCGCGGATAACTATTTCTGGGATCAGCTGGGCGAAGAGCGCATGAACTGGCTGAACACGCTTCCGTTGGACATGGATGAGTGGATTAGCGGCACGCATTTTCGCTTTTTCCACGGTCGCCCTGTGACGGACTTGATGCTTGTGCAGCACGACAAGAGTGTTCTGGCACAGCCTTTCACAGCGAATGGCAAAGTTTACGGCGGCGTAGTTTTTGCCGACAGTCACCGTCCGTTCCTGCGGACGCTGGATGTGGGCTACATCGTCAACACGGGCAGCGTCGGCAACAGCATGGGTGTCCCGAAAGCCCACGCGGTGATTGTCGAGGGGGATTTCGGCTCGCGTGAACCGGGTGTTCTGCTGATGTCGGTGATTTCTGTGCCATATGATAATGAAGCCGCGGCAGAGGTTGCGCGCAGGGATGTGCACCTCCCGCACCGGGAGGCGTACATTCGGGAAATCCTCACGGGGATTTATTCGCGGTGATGCTGGCGCTCCCCAGCACCCCTTGTGGGGGCATTGCCCCCATGCTAATTGATTTTGTTGTTGCAGAGGGAATCGCCTCTGCGGAGGCGACCAAAGGGCAATGAAAACAGACGAAGTCTGCGGTCGCCCTTTGGAAACCTTCGGTCGCCACTCCTGTTAATTGATTTTTATCGAAGGCTTTTTAGTTAGTGTGCCTTTCGTTCTCCCAATAAACACTACCACATAGTAACATCCGGAGGCGAAGGCGAAGGGGTCAAGGGGGCGACCGCAAAGCCCCCTTGTCGCCTCCGCAGAGGCGAAACCCCTGCGCAACACGCGAAAGCAGTATGAAAATGCGCGCAACTCAATCGCGCGAAAGGGAGTCCAGAGGGTCGAAGACCCTTTGGCGGAGTCCAGAGGCAGCGCCTCTGGTGAAACGAGGTGAATCAAAGAATGTTGATTGCTTGTGAAGATAAGAAAATGGAACTCGAACAGGGCATGACCGTTGAACAGTGCCTGATAAAGCTCGGTGTCAGCCGCGAAGGCGTGCTGGCCGTCCAGCAGGGCGGACGTGTGCTGGAAATGAACGCGCCCGTCACCCAGCCGGGGCTGCTCTACCTGCTCACCATGCACACGGAGGAAGGCCGGCGCATCTATGAGCGCTCGGTGCGCTTCCTTCTGCTTGCGGCGACGAACCGCGTCCTGCCCGGTCAGCGCGTCCGCATTGAGTATAGCGTCAGCGGTGGCGTGCTGCTGCGAATGCCCGGTCACGCCATCACGGAGGAGGAGACGCGCGCCATCGCCCGGCAGATGCACGCTCTCGCGGCGCAGAATCTGCCATTTGAGAAGAAAGAATGGACGCTCGACGACGCCATTGCTTACTTCGACGCGCAGGGGCAGGCGGATAAAGTCACGCTGCTCTCCCGCCGAACAACGCCGTTCTTCCATATGTACGGGTTGGACGGTATGTGGGAATATTTCTACGGCGCAATGGCGACGCGCACGGGCATGACGCAGGTCTTTGAACTCACTTGGCTGCCCGACCGCGGCATCGTTCTGCGTCTGCCGGCAGCCAATCACCCAGAGAAAGCTGCGCCGTATGTGCATCGCGCGGGGCATCTGGCAGTGTTTGACCAATCGACGAGGTGGTGCGCGCTGCTGGGCGTCAACAACGCCGCCGACGTCGCGGAGATGATGGAGGGACACCGCTTCCGCCACTTCATCCGACTGAATGAAGCGCTGCACGACAAGGCGATTGCCGACATTGCGGCGGATATTGCCATCCAGCACAAGAAAATCGTGCTGGTTGCCGGGCCGTCTTCGTCCGGCAAGACAACGTTCGCCCAGCGATTGGCACTCCACCTGAACGTCATCGGGCTTCAGCCGTTGGTGATTTCGCTGGATAACTACTATCTTGACCGCGACAGCATCCCGCTGCAGGAGGACGGCACGCTCGACCTCGAAGCCATCAGCACGCTGGATGTGCCGCTCTTCCGCCAGCATTTGGCGGAATTGCTGGATGGGCGCGAAGTTTTGCTGCCAACGTTCTCCTTCAAACTCGGCAAGCGCAATCCGGGCGGCACGCCAGTTCGCCTGCGGGAAGGGCAAGTGATGGTTATCGAGGGCATCCACGGGCTGAATCCGGCGCTGTCCGAGGGACTGCACACGGATGCCATCTACCGCGTGTTCGTCAGCGCCCTGACATGCTTGAACCTTGACGACCACAACCGCATCCGCACGACGGATGTCCGTCTGCTGCGGCGCATCGTGCGCGACATGCAGTTCCGCGCGACGCCGCCGAACAACACGCTTTCGATGTGGCCCAGTGTCCGCCACGGCGAAGAAACGTGGATTTTCCCCTATCAGGAGAACGCCGACCGCATGTTCAACACCGCCCTGCACTACGAGCTGCCTGTCCTGCGCCACTATGCCTACGACCTCTTGAAGGCGATTCCGCCGGAGAATGAGAACTATCTGGCTGCGCGCCGGCTGATTAAGACGCTGAACTACTTCCCGGATATTGACGAGGGCGTGCTGGCGGAAATCCCCCCGCTGAGCCTGCTGCGTGAGTTCATCGGCGGCTGCACGATTGAGGAAGCGTAAGCCATTTTGCTTGAAGCCTCAAAAGTGGCGATTCTCCCTGCAACGATAAAGTGTTACCGAATTGAAAAACAAGATTGCTTCGCTTGATGAAAGCGCAAAGCTGTGGTATAATAACGGCAGACGGAAGGAGGCTGATATTCCGTGTTCCAGATTGGAAACGAACGGGTTGCATTGGTGACGGATACGTCCTGCGATCTGTCGGATGAACAGCTCAGTCAATATGATATTCGCACAGTTGCGCTGCGTGTAGCGACCAGTCAGGGGGAATTCCGCGACCGGCTCGAAATCACGCAGGAGCAGCTTTATGATTTGCTTCAGCGGGAAGTGCCGAAAACATCCCTGCCGCTGCCGGAGGATGTCAGCAACCTCTACCGCACCCTGCACGACGAGGGCGCAACGAGTATCCTGCACCTGTCCATCAGCGGCAGCCTGTCCGGAACGTTCAACATGGTCTCCCTGCTCGCGGAGGATTTTGAGGACATGAAAATTCATGTTTTCGACTCCAAAACGCTCTCCTGCGGTCTGGGGCTGCTGGTGCTGGAAGCGGCGGAATCGCTGCAAAACGGCATGTCGGTGGAGGATACCATCGCGCTGCTGGAAAAACGCCGCGAACATCAGCTGGGCGCGTTCGTCATCCGCACGCTCGAATTCCTGCGCAAGGGCGGGCGCATCGGGCGCGTTGAGGGCGCAATCGGCTCGCTGCTGCAAATCAAGCCGGTTATCTATGTGAACGACGAAGGTGTCTACAACACGCTGTGCAAGGCGCGCGGCTTCTCCAACGCGCTGACGGCGATGGTGGACGAGATCATCCGCCGCTATCAGGGTCACAAGGTGCGTCTGGCGGTGGTGCATGGCGCGGCGTATGACGATGCCGTGAAACTCCGCGACCGCCTGATGGAGCGGCTCGACGTGGTGTCGAGCTTCATCAGCCCGGTCAGTCCCGCACTGGCGATTCACACCGGGCCGGGGTTGCTTGGCGCGATTGTGCAGCTGGCGGAATGAGGGAAAAAACATAAATTGCATATCCCCGCGGCTCTGCTGATTTTCGGAAAGAAGAAAGTCGGCAGAGCCGCTTTGCTTTGGAAAATTTCCACCCGCTTCGTTTTCAATGGCAAACGAAGAAGGATTCTTCATGGCACATAAAGGGGAGCACAAATAGCCAACAGTTCGCGTGGCAACGTAGTGCTGCTATGCTGTGTTTTATTCGCATTAGCCAGAATGCAAAAAGCCGCTGCGCATCTTGCCGCATTTTCATCTGGAAAGAGTGTATAATACGCTTTCACCCCACGACGGAAGAAATGGAAATTCCGATGGGCGGGCGACAGAAGTGCGGAAACCCGAAGAAAAAGGTCGAGTTTTTGATGCGCTGATTCCACCTGTAATTCACCCAGCATGTAATACCCCCTGCAATACACGATTGCCCATGTAGTGTTTTTGTAAATTCCAACTTCTTTTGTGTTTTCTCTGTATTTTTGCGCGAAATATGTCGAAAAATAACACATGCTACTTTTCTTTTCCTGCAAAATGTGCTAAAATAGGCATACGAGAACTTCCAGTGGTGCAGTTTAGGCGTCAGGATGCAGCGCTGGAAGGCCGTTTTTCAATCATGGTATGCGTGAAGGGTATCGTGTATTGATTACAATAACCATTTTCTGACACTGGCGCTTTGCTAAGGAGGTTTTTCCTGTGGATGATGCGAAATACCCTGCTTTTGATACCAAACCCTACCGAATCGTGAAGAGCCGCAGTGAGGCAAGCGTGCCTGTGAACGTCGCGCCGACGTACTACATCGTGGCTTCTGATTTACAGGGCTTTCCCCTACAGCAGGCGATTCCGCTCGTCCAGATGTCCACCAACGCTCAGCTTGCCCCTCGCCCGCCCGAAAATCAACTGCCGCCGCTGCCTGTGCCGAGACCGGGTACGCCGATGCGGTGGTATATCGCCAGCCTGCTGCGGTGTCTGGGTGTCCCAGCGCGGCTGTCGGGGTTCAACTATCTGGTGGAAACGCTGCTGCTGCTGGTGAATCGCCCGTTTGAGACGCGACTGGTGACGGGCGAGGTGTACCCGGTAGTCGCGAAGCAGTGCAACACCACGCCCATCGGGGTGGATCAGGCGATTCGCACGGCGGTCAACCAGACGTGGCAGGAGCAGAACATTCCTGTGTACTGCGCGCTGATGGGGCGGAGTCCCGCGCCGCACGAGCCGCGCCCGACGAGCTGCGAGTTTCTGGCGAATGTGCTGATGTATGTGAGGATTCAGATGGCGGAGTGCCATTACTGATAGGGAACTGATGGCGAATAGAAGAAAGACTGTCTGCGCGGAGCGGGCAGTCTTTTTGATCCTCCGCGGAAGGATTTGGGGACAAAGCGCGGCAGAGCGACGCGAACGGCAGAAAAATTGCGCTGCTACGAGGTGTTTCATTCGTGTTAGCCAAAATGCAAAGTTCGCGGCGCATCTTGGCGCATTCTTATCTGGAAATAGTATAAGCGAGCAATTGCAAATGCCTGCTTCCTGACGATGCGTGAGGGGGCAGGCGTTTTTGCGTGTCGCGGCCAAAACGAAAACCATTTTCGGAAACGCTGGATGATTTTCGTAAGTTTACAAGCTGAAGCACTTGACATATATCAAGCGTTACGCTATACTACAAGTGAAATGACACTTGTGGTCAATAAAATGCCATTAGCACCATCAAAGCTATGCCTCTTACGAGGGGAGGATTGGGCGGCATAACGAAGGCAGCGTTTTCTTTACGACCGACATGAAGGTAACACCTCTGCCGCCCAATCCTCTGTTTCGTTTACTTGACAATTTGCGACACCAAAGGAGGTTTCCACATGCGCCGACTGCTGACACTCCTGATTTGCTTGACGATGCTGATTCCCGCCCTTCCTGCCACGGCGGAAGAAACTGAACAGCGCTTAGTGATTGCGATTACTTCCGAAGAAGATGCGCTGTATCTTCCCATTGAAGAGGCGTTCTTCAAGGCAAATCCGGGCGTTGCCATTGAATATCGTTTGTACAGCACCAATCAACTGAACAGCCTTCTGATGACCAATCAGGCGGATTTTGATATGATTATCACAGGATATGCCGGGCTGATAGACATGGCGGAAAAGGACTATCTGCTGACGCTTGACCAGATTGGCCTGGAAGCGTACCCGGCGGAACTATTGGATATGTCCGAACTACTGATGTACAACGAAAAGCTGTTCGCATTGCCAATTAGTATTGGTCAGGAAGCGTGGTTTATTCACTACGAATTAAGTGAGCAAAACAATATTGAATATCCTGCCAAAGACGGCGCTTGGACGTGGGAGGAGTATCTTGAGTTTAGCAAGCGGTTTCCAATTTTATTTGGCAAAAACAGGGAAAAGAACTTGTACATGATGACAGGTGCTTCTTTGCTTGATTATCCAGCTCTGCAAAATGTGCAGGTGGACATGTTCTTGAATTATCTTGCATTGTATCCAAACGAAATTAATCGGTTCTTCACAGACTACTTTCCTACATTCCGCCAGGTGCTGAAATCGGATGCGCTGATGCCGAGGAAACTCGATGAATCGGGAATTTTGCGTGAAAATCGGACAAATGATGTACTGATGGTGATAACAAGTGCAGATAATCCCATTGGCATGATGCAGAGTTTCATGGCGCGCGAAGGTTACTTAGACACGCTGGCGCTGATGCATGACCCGAATTTGACATTTTCAGGTGGGCCTACGGAAGAAGAAATCGTGAATGAAATTCTGCCGTCGCTGAACAGCTGGATGCTGCTGCCCGTGCCGGTGTTCGACAAGAACGATGTGCGTTATTTGGGCTACATGACCGCTTGCGGTATTATGAAGAACGCACCCCACAAGGAAATGGCGGCGAAATTCATCGAAGCAATGTACTCCGAAGAAGCGCTGGACATGGGCGTCGTCATGGGCGAAACTGCGTTTATCGGACGCGAATGCCTCAGTCAGCTGATTCTTGACAAATACGCATATTACCCGGTTTTCATGGATGAAAACGGCACACAGGTCTACACAGTGGAGGCGGGGCGGTCGTTTGAGTATATTCCGTTTACGTCGATGTACGCGGAGCATATGTATTACGAAGCGCAAGAGTACCGTTCGCACCTTGCCGTCACGCGCTTCCATGCGCAGCGGGATTTCTACAATGCCGTTTGGAGCTGCCTGCAGGAGTGGTACCTCGGTCACATCAGCGACGCGGAGCTTCAGGAGTCCGTGACGTACCTCGTGGAGATGGCATTAGAGGAGTGAGGACGCGAATGCATTCCTCGAAACACACAAAGCACTTTATCTACCCCCGGCGGGACGCATGGTTCCTCCTGCCGGGGTTCCTTGGGTTTGCGCTGTGGTATCTCGTGCCGTTTGGCATGTCGCTGGCGGCGTCGGTCATGGAGAACAGCGCAAACGCGCACTTCGCGGGGCTTGAAAATTACGCCGCCGTCATGCAGAGCAGCTACTTCCGCTTGGGCTTCGGCAATACCCTGCGTTTTTTTGCCGTGGCGGTGGCGCTGTCCCTCGTCATCGGCTTTCTGCTGGCGAACATGATTTTCTGGCATTCACGTCGGCGGATTTCGTGGCTGACGCTCGTGCTGCTCATCCCGATTTTCCTGCCGACGGCGGCGATTGTCCCCCTCTGGAAGGTGATGATGGGCGGCAGTTCGTGGCTGATGCGCACGCTCAAACCCCGCGACGCGGACTGGAAATACATCACCCTGCTGACCCTCTACCTGTGGAAGAACATCGGCGCGGTCAATCTCCTGTTCCTCATCGGCTTGCAGGGGATTGAAGCGTCTGTTTTCGATGCCGCAAGCGTGGACGGAGCGTCGCACCGCACCATCGCCATCCGCATTGCCTTGCCGATGCTGTGCACCGTGACGCTGTTCGCCATTATCTATCTGGCGATGAACGGGATGCGCATCTTCCGCGAGTCGTATCTGCTCTACGGCATGTATCCGCCCAAACCACTCTACTTCATCCAGAACTATGTCAACAACCACTTCACAAAGCTGGATTACGGCTTGCTGTCAGCGGGTTCGTCGCTCTTTGCGCTGGTGATGACGGGGCTGTTCCTGTGCATTTGGGGATTCCTTCAGCGAAAGGAGGATGCCTGATGAAGCATGTGCGCCGGATTTGCGCGGTGCTGCTGGCGGTGGTGGTGCTGCTGCCCATCGTCCTTCTTTGCGTGCAGGCGTTCGTTCCGCCCTTCGATGCGCTGATGATTTCGACCGGCTCGGAGCCGCTGCGCCTGCTGCCCATCCCGTTTTCCGCGGAGCAGTGGCAGATGCTATTCAACCAGTCCACCTATTGGCAGGCGTTCTGGAACAGCCTGATTTGGACGGTGGGGGCGTGCGTCGTGCAGGTCATTGTCGCATTCTTAGGCGGCTATGTGCTGGCGAAGTACCCGGCGCGGTGGTGCGTGGCGATTGCGGGCTTGTATACGCTGATGATGCTCATGCCCCCGCAGATGACGCTGCTGCCCATCTACCGCGTCGCCTATGCGAACAAGCTGCTCAATCACCCGATGCTGCTGTATGCGCCGATTGCGTTCGCACCGTTCGGAACGTTCTTTATGCGGCAATGGCTGCTGCGCTGGCCGGACGAGTTGACGGAGTACCTGCGCTTGGAGGGCGGGTCGAGTGTCAAGCTGCTGTGGTACTGCCTTGCGCCGTACGCCCTGCCGGGGATGCTGGCGCTGTTCGCGCTGACGTTCACGGAGGGGTGGAATCAGGTGGAGCAGCCGCTGATGCTGGTGTCGGATTCGCTGCGGCAGCCGCTGTCCGCCTTGCTGAAAGACTTGTCAGCGGGAAACCCACAGATTGTGTTTGCCGCGTCCGTCGCGTCAATTTTGCCGATTGCGCTGGTGATGCTGGCAGTGCTGGTGCAGCAGGGAAGCAAGCGGAAAGCAGCCTGATTGCGTGCTGCGCAGAGAATTTTGCCTCTTCACAGAAAGTAGGGGAAGCAAACAAGGGCTTGGGCGAAGCACCAAAAAGCTGCACGCGGAAGGAGCATGAAGGCGCGACCAACTCAATCGCGAAAAGGGGTCAAGGGGCAATTGCCCCTTGCAGGGTCAAGGGACAGCGTCCCTTGTGGGGTTTGGGGCAACGCCCCAACTGTTCCGAGGATGACCAGCATCTCAAATGCACTCAACAAAGGCGCAGGCAGCGAAGCGTCCCTGTCAGTAACTTTGCGCGTCCGCAGACGCGCCCCCAAGCTGCTCTTCCCCAAGATTCCGTGAAGAACCAGAATTTTGCCTCCGCGGGGACGGATACGTTCTGGCAGATGTGTTTACGCTGGTCTGGTAAATCCTAATCGATGCTTCAATTGAATGCGGACGATGGTCATCCCCAGAGCAAAAATCCTCCTTTGCTTTGGGGATTTATTTGATTCCGATGATTTCGTGGCGGCTGACTTGCAAATCCGACAGAGTTGTGCTACTATTTTGTCAGATGTCCATCCTCCCATCATTGTGCTGAAAAGCTGCCTGTCACGGACGGCAACCTCGCGCAATCAATCAAGCGATTGATACTGTTTCCGGATTCGCCCGCGTTGTTTCTCTTCTGGCGTGCGAGCGCAGCACTGCGTTTTATTCACGTTAGCCAGAATGAAAAACTCGCTTCGCATCTCAGCACATTCTTGTCTGGAAATAGTATGTAGAACCAGCAATGCTGCTCACAACAAAGAAGGAGTATCCTATGCGTGAATACACCCCCGAACGGCTGCGCCACCTGACCCTGCTGGCGGAAAAATATCCTACCGCCTTGTCCGCGTACAGCGAAATCATCCGCTTGGAGGCGCTGCTCCGTTTGCCCAAGGGCACAGAGCATTTTATGAGCGACCTGCACGGCGAGCATGAAGCCTTCATCCATATTCTCAACAGCGCGTCGGGGGTCATCCGGGAGAAAATCGACCGTCTGCTGGGCGATACGACCCCGCCGGAGGAGCGCGCGGATTTGGCAACCCTTATCTACTATCCGCGGGAGAAGCTGCCGGAATTGAAAGCGCGTCAAAACGACCTCGACGGCTGGTATCAGCGGGTGCTGCTGCAGCTGATTGACCTCTGCCGGCTGGTGTCCAGCAAGCACACGCGGCGGCATGTGCGCGCGGTGATGCCCAAGGAGTGCGGCCACATCCTCGACGAGCTGCTCCACGCGCATTTCGAGGATCACGACAAGGAACAGTATTATGGCGAAATCATTGCGAGTATGCTGCGCTATGGGCTGGCGGATCAGTACATCATCGCCCTGTGCGAGGTGGTGAAGCGTCTGGCGGTTGACCGGCTGCACATTGTGGGTGACCTGTTCGACCGCGGCCCGCGTCCGGATATGATTCTCGAACGCCTGTACCAGTACCACGATGTGGACTTCCAGTGGGGAAATCACGATGTGGTGTGGATGGGCGCGGCGGCGGGCAGCCCGCTGTGCATCCTGACGGTGCTGAAAACGACGCTGGCGTACAACAATGTGGATACGCTGGAGCGCGGCTACGGCATTCCGCTGCGCTGTCTGGAGCATTACGCGGAGGAATACTACGCCCAGAGTGACCTGACCCGCTGGATGCCGCACGCCGACCCGAACGCGACAGACGTCCGCCCGGCGAACCTCGCGCGCGTCGCCCGGATGCATAAGGCGGTCACGGTGCTGATGCTGAAACTCGAAGCGGAGGTGATTTCCCGCAACCCCGATTTTGAGATGCAGGGGCGCGACTATCTGCGCCAAATCGACTATGACGCCGGAACGGTGCGCTGCGGGGGCAAGGTATATCCGCTGCTGGACTGCGATTTCCCGACCGTTGACCCGACTGCGCCGGAGCGCCTGCTGCCGCGCGAGGAGGACATTATCGCCCGGCTTGTGCGTGATTTTAAGGGCAGCGAAAAGCTGCAAAAGCACGTCGAATTCCTCTTTTCACAAGGCTCGGTGTACAGCTGCGTGAACGGCAATCTGCTCTACCACGGCGCTGTGCCGATGGATGAGGACGGGCAGTTCACCGCCGTGCGTTTCTGGGACGCGGAGTACAGCGGCAAGCGGTGGTTTGACTGCTGCGACCGCTGTGCGCGCATGGGGTACTTTGCGCCGGAGGGCAGCTGGCAGCGGCAGGTCGGGCAGGATTTCCTGTGGTATCTGTGGTGCGGCGCGGTGTCGCCCATCTACGGGCGGAGCGCCATGACGACCTTCGAGCGGCTGTATATCGCTGATCCGGCGACACATGCGGAAATCAAAAATCCGTATTATCGGCTGATTAACGACCCGGCGAATGTCGAGCGCATTCTGGCGGAATTTGGGCTGACTGCGCCGAACAGCCACATCGTCAATGGGCATGTGCCGGTTCGGGCGATTGAAGGCGAGAAACCGGTCAAGGGCGGCGGCAAACTGATTGTCATCGACGGCGGATTTTGCAGCGCGTATCACCAAAAGACAGGCATCGCGGGCTACACGCTGGTCTACAACAGCCACGGCATGACGCTGCGGACGCATCAGCCGTTCGAGAGCATCGAAAAGGCGATTCACGAGGATGAGGACATTGAATCGTCAAGCGAACGCATCTACACCGCGCCGCGCCGGATTCTGATTGGCGATACGGACGAGGGGCAGCGCAAGCGCACGGAAATCGACGATTTGGAGGCGCTGACGGAAGCGTATGGGAACGGGTTAATCCGCGAAAAAATGGAATAAACGCAAACGGCGCATCCTCCTGTTCGGAGCGGTGCGCCGCAATGCTTCCTATTTATAATGCCAATTCTTCGCCGTCTTCCGTCAGCTTTTCCAGCACGCCGTTGTGCATCAGCCATGCTTCGCCGCACAGCATCTCTTCGCCGTCCCGCGCAAGAATATAGCTGCCGTCAGGCAGAATATAGAACGTATGTCCAGTGCTGTCGGCAGCGGTGATGTCCTCAAAGAGCCGCAAGCCGTCCAGCACGTTGTCCTTTACCTGATTGTAGTGCGGCAGGATGTTCCGCGTCGTCAGCCCCAAGCCGGGGATGAAACGCTGATAATCCGGGTCAACCGCTTCGCCGGGTTCTTCCGGCTGGGCATACACGGTGTCGGCGCAGTTCATACTGCCCGCGCTGATGCCGATGATGACGCCGTCAAAATCCGCCAGCAGGTCACGCAAGGCAATCGACGCGAAAAAGGCGTTTTCGGTCGGTACATGCCCGCCGGAGAGCAGGATTACGCCGCTTTGCGCGACAAGCTCCGCTGCATCATCGGCGTTCCGGCTGTCCAGTACGCAGACATCCTCCAGTTCGATTTCCGCCGCCGCGAAACAGCCCTCGAATGTCGCCACCATTTCGTCATTGCCCGCGAAAGCATCCGGGTCGCTGGCGATAATGAGCAGCTGCGCGCCGGGTTCAACGCTGGCGCGGAGGTTCTCGACAAAGCCGTTGCGCGCGTCGAAAATACAGGGAAGGTCAAGCCCTTCGGGAACGTTATTGTCGCAGGGACTGCTGGTCAAAAAGAGCGTCATGCGGGAAAATCCCCCTTCTATCAGTCGCTGAATTGCCGAAAGGATTCGACGCGGAAGACGGAAATTCCTGCTGAATCGCGCGGGCGGGGGCTATCGGCAGAAGAATTCTATTTGGCGGATGAAAAAATCCGCATTTCTTTCGCTTCGGGCGCAAAAAAGGCTTTTCATCCGCACAAATTTGTGATACAATGAAGATGGCTATGCACGCGCATGAGCCTACTTTGCCATTTACTGAAAATGGCAGGTGTGTTTTGACTGAATCCGTGCCGCGGATTTGGAAATAGAGAACCCACAGACACCGAAACAATTGGAGGAATTGATTCATGATTACTGCTGGCGATTTCAAAAAGGGCATTACCGTGGAATGGGACGGCGGCGTCTGGACCATCGTTGACTTCCAGCACGTCAAGCCCGGCAAGGGCGCGGCTTTTGTCCGCACCAAGATTAAGAACGTGATGACCGGCGCGGTGGTTGAGCGCTCCTTCAACCCCACCGACAAGATGCCCAAGGCCATCATCGAGACGAAGGAAATGCAGTACGTCTACAATGACGGCGAACTGTACTACTTCATGGACGTGGAAACCTACGACCAGATCCCGATGTCGCTGGACAAGGTGGAGGACGCCATCCCCTATGTCAAGGAAGGCACGAATGTGACCGTCCGCTTCTTCAAGGGTCAGCCCTTCTCCGTGGAAGCGCCGAACTTCGTTGTGCTGGAAGTGACCGACACCGAACCCGGCTTCAAGGGCGATACGGCTTCCAACACCTACAAGCCCGCGACGCTGGAAACCGGCTACTCCCTGCAGGTGCCGCTGTTCATCAACACGGGCGACAAGATCCGTATTGACACCCGCACCGGCGAGTACATGGAGCGCGCATAATTATCTGACTATAAGTTCAAACCGGCTCGGTGGACAGACTTCCTCCGAGCCGATTGTGATACAAACAAAACCATCATTAGGAGGGTTGGACATGAGCAAACTGACGGACAAAGTGAGCTACCTGAAGGGCCTTGCGGCGGGCATGAAGCTCAACATGGAGAAGGACAGCAACAAGCTGCTGCTGGAAATCCTCGGCGCAATGGGCGACATGGCGGAGGAAATGCAGCGCATGGACGAGGCGCACAGGGAGCTGCAGGACTATGTTGAGTCCATCGACGATGATTTGTCCGACCTGACGGAAACGCTCTTCAGCGACGAGGAAGAGGACGACGAAGATGCCGATGACGCGGACGAATGCGACTGCGAGGACTGCGCGGACGACACAGACGACGAGGATGATGCCGCCGAGGAGGAAAATCCCGACGACGACCTGATTGCCTACGCCTGCCCGAACTGCGGCGCTGAGCTGACTTTCCACGCCAACGACGTTGACTTTGACGAGAATACCCTCTGCCCGAACTGCCATCAGCCGATTTTCCCGGAAATCGACGAGGACAGCGAGGAAGAGACGGAAGAGTAATTTCCTAAATTAAAATTAAATGCAAAAAACAGGAGCATGGATGCAAAACGCCCATGCCCCTGTTTTTGATTGGCAAATTACGCGCGCAGATTCCCCTCGTACGCCACCAGGACGCCGCCGACTTCCGCGTAGTACGAGCAAAGCCCGCGCAATACGCCGATTTCAATCTCCGCGTTCGGAAATTTCTCCAGCAGCGCCGCTTTCAGCTCTTCTGCCGCGCTCTGGTTCATGCAGTGGTGGATGTACACCTTCGAGCCGTTCCAGCCCTGTTTCATCATGGCGCTCAGCATGTTCTGCATCGCCTTGTGGTCGCCGCGCGACTTTGACGCAATGACCAATTCACCCTTGACGCCTGCTTTGCCAATCACGCGGATGCCCAGAATGCCGACAATCGCGCCTACTGCCGCACTTACGCGACCGTTCGCGACGAAATTGTGCACCGACGCGAGCGAAAAAATCAAATTCGCACGGTCACGGAAGGCGGTCACAGCGGCAACTGTGTCCTCGAAGGACAAGCCCTTGCGAACGCAGTCCGCCACCTTATCCACCATTTGTGTGCAGCCCGGCCCGGCGCTTAGGCTGTCAAACACATGCACCCGGCGCTCCGGATGCAGCTCCATGTATTCCTTCGCCGCCAGCATCGCCGCGTTGTAAGTGCCAGACATGGCGCTGGAAATCGTGACGCAATACACCGTATCCGCGTCGCCAAACGCCTTCAGCCAGCATTCCGTGTTCGGGCAGGAAGTCGTCGTCTTTCCCTTATAAGTGCGCAGAAAGGCGATCATGCCGTCAATATCGCAGTGCTCATCGTCCACAAAAACACGGTCGCCCGCATGAATCGTCAGCGGGACGGAGGCGAAGGGCAAATCGCCCAAGGTCAGCAAATCCGCGGAGGAGTCCGCGACAATCTTCGTCATCATCATCAATACCCTCTATCAAGAAAAATCATCCGCATTAGGATTCCAACATGCATCTTATCAGTTTTTCAGAAACTTGTCAAGAGGTCTGGAACTTTTTCTTGACGTTTTGAATAACTTGTGATATGATAAAACAAAAGGGGGTGAGCGTGTGATTGCACAGATTAGTGAGTTTCGGATGCCGCGTTACCGGGAAATTCCGGATGTGGGGCTGTATCTCGACCAGACAGTGAAGTATATGAACCGCTATTTGGCGCCATTGGGCTGCATGGAAATTACCACGTCGATGGTGAGCAACTACGTCAAGAAGGGGTATATCAGCAATCCGGTGCGCAAGCAGTACAGCGCGGAGCAGATTGCGTACCTGCTGTTTATTGCCGTGGCCAAGTCGGCACTGTCGATGGATAACATTACGCGGCTGTTCCAAATGCAGAGAAAGACGTACACGGTGCAGCAAGCATATGATTACTTCTGTGATTCGCTGGAATCGACACTGCAGTACACGTTCGGGCTGACGGATACGATGGAGCGCTTCAACCCCGCGGACATGCCGGAGCGAATGATGCTGCGCGCGACGATTATCGCGGTGACGCACATCATCTATCTGTCAAGCCAGTTCGACGCGATGCAGGGGCAGGGAACGCTGCCGGCGAACGGACATCTGGCCCTGCCGGAAGAATGACATATTATGATACGATTTTCTGCATTCATCTGTGCCGCTTGTTTGCGAATTTAGGCGAATTCTCATTTGGAAATAGTATCAAAGAAGCGATTGCATTCGTGCAGTCGCTTTTTTCGGTGCGGATAGCTAACGTGTTAGCCTAACAGGATGCAAGAGCATCAGCACGAATCACTTAACAACGGGGGCGAAAATTCATGTTGAGGCAACGGAATGGTTGAAAAACGAACAAATGATACAGGAAAAGAACAAAGGTTACGCAGAAACAATGAAAGGAATTTGTTGAAAATCGCCCAAATTAACCAAAATGGGGTTGCGTAAACCGCGTAAGTGTAGTATAATCAAAAAGAGCAAAGTGCTATTAGCTAATAATAGACTAACAAAAGGGAGCAACGGGGAATGGACAAGCGTGCTACATGCCGGAAAATTCTGCGGAAAACGGCGCTGTCAGTGCTGGCAGCGAGCATCCTGATGACAGGGACGGTCGACGCGGTGCGGGCGGAGGAAACGCCAAACGTATTGCAGACGGTCGAAGCGGAGAGCGGAACACTGCTGGGCAAGGCGAAAATCGCTGCGAGGGGAACGTGCGTGTCGGGACTGGAGCATACCGGCGACGGGGTGGAAGTGACCGTGACCGTGCCGGAAGATGGACTGTACGACATCATCGTGCGGACGGCGGTCATCGGCGGCGGAACGAAAGTCAACGAGGTCAACGCCAACGGGCAGCACGTCGGGGATATCACCAATAGCGGCAGCTGGTCGGACGAGGTTGTGCCGTATGTGTGGCTGGAGGCAGGCGAAAATACTGTGTCCGTCACGGCAAGCTACGGCTGGATTGCGGTCGACTCGTTCAGCATCCGCAGGGCAGCACCCTTGCCGACGGATGTGTACGAAGTCAAGCCGACGCTCATCAACCCTAACGCCACGGACAGCGCCAAGCGCCTGATGACCTACCTGTGCGATCAGTACGGCAAGACCGTGCTGTCCGGGCAGCAATCGCAGGACGGGGCGTTCGGGCTGACAAACGCGGCGGTCTGGCGCGGTACAGGCGGCGATTATCCCGCGGTGCTTGGCATGGACTTGATTTCCTATTCTCCCGCGCGCGTGGCGAAGGGCGACAACAGCTCCAACGTCGTCGAACGAGCAATTGAGTATTGGAACGGCGACGAGGGCAAGCGCGGTATCGTCACGCTGTGCTGGCACTGGTGCCCTGCCGCCCGCTATGACAAGAGCAAGAGCGACCCGTGGGGCACGTTCTACACCGACAAGACGAAATTCAACCTTGCCCGTGCGATGAACGGCAGCGACCCGGACGGCTACCAGATGCTGCTGGACGATATCGACGCGATTGCCGTGCAGCTCAAGCGCCTGCAGGATGCGGATGTGCCGGTGCTGTGGCGTCCGCTGCACGAGGCAAGCGGCGGCTGGTTCTGGTGGGGCGCATCCGGCGCGGATGCGTACTTGCAGCTGTACAAACTCATGTACGACCGCCTGACGAACGTCCACGGGCTGAACAACCTGATTTGGGTCTGGAACGGTCAGGATGCCGCGTGGTATCCGGGCGACGAGTATGTGGATATCATCGGCGAGGACATTTACCCTGGCAAGCATGTGTACACGTCGCAGGCGGCGCGGTTCATCAAGGCGCTGAGCTACACGGACACGCGAAAGCTGATTACCCTCTCGGAGAATGGCTGCATTCCAGACCCGGAGCAGCTGGTGCGGGACAACATCATGTGGAGTTACTGGTGCGTGTGGGAAGGGGAGTTCGTGCTGAAAGCGGCGGGCTTCAACAATTACAGCGAACAGTACACCGAAAAGAACATGCTCAAAAAGGCGTATAAGAGCGATACGGTGATTACGCGCAAGGAATTGCCGGATTTGCGGAATTATCCGCTGGGCGACTAACGCTTCAAAGCGCAGCACGCGCATACAGCATGGAAGAGAAGTCAACTCAATCGCGAAAAAGGGTCAAGGGAGGAACTCCCTTGCGGGGTCAAGGGGCAGCGCCCCTTGGGTCTCCCTCCTAACAATCAAGAGGAAGGTGAACGGTGTTGAGCGGAAAGAAGTCGCTGATGAGCATGGTGCTGGCATTGCTGCTGCTTTGCGGCGCTGCGCTGGCGGAGGAGAGCACAAGCGGCGCAACGGCGCTGACGAACGCGGACTACCAGCAGATTGTGAGTACATACTCCATTGATGCGTCAATTCCGGGGTATGCGGACTATCTGCAGCGCTACGAGGATGCGGCGCACCCGGACGTGACCGTGACGGTGGACGCGGACACGTTCGTGCGCTACGAGGATGCAGGCATTGCCGCCCAGCCGCAGGTCTTTGAGAACTACGAGGGCATGGCGGGCAAGAGCGTCCTGACGGGCGAAGAGTCGCTGACCGAGTGGATTGTGGATGTGCCGGAATCGGGTCTGTATGACCTGACGCTGCTCTACTACCCCTACGCGGGCAAGAACAGCGCCACCCAGCGCGCGTTCTTTGTGGACGGCAAGCTGCCGTACAGTGAGCTGGCGATGGTGGACTTCAACCGCGTGTGGGTCAACGGCGCCTACGAGAAGTACACCGATGAGAACGGTATCGTCGTCCGCAAGTGGGACAAGGATAATCAGGGCAATGACCTGAAGCCTTCGCCCATTGAACAGCCAGAGTGGTGTACCCACGGGCTGTACGACACCAACGGCTACATTTCCGACGAAATGAGCATCTACCTCGAAGCAGGGCAGCACACGCTGACGCTTTTGTCCATGCGCGAGCCGATGCTCCTGCGGTCGATAACGCTGTCCAACCACTCCCGCCCTGCCGCTTATGCGGATGTGAAGGCGGCGGGCGACGCGGCGGGTCATCAGGACGCGACGGGCGTGTCCGTGCGCTTTGAGGCAGAAAACGCCGTCAAGACCTCTTCTCAGATGCTTTACCCCGTGCAGGATCAGTCCAGCGCGGTTGTGTACCCCATGTCGGCGCGGTATCTGCTCAATAACTCCATCGGCAGCAGCTGGAAGAACGCGGGCCAGTGGATTGAGTGGGCATTTGAAGTGCCGCAGGACGGTTACTACGAAATCTCGATGGTGGATAAGCAGAACTTCGTCCGCGGCATCGACGTGTACCGCAAAATCATGATTGATGGCGAAGTGCCGTTTGCGGAGTTCAACGCGCAGCCCTTCTCCTACACGCAGACGTGGCGGATAGAAACGCTCTCCGACGAGGATGGAAACGCCTACCGCGTGTACTTGACCGCGGGCAAGCATACCCTGCGCATGGAAGTTGTACTGGGCGATATGGCAAACATCATCGCGCAGGTGCAGGACTGCGTGCAGCAGCTGAACAACATCTACCGTCAGGTCATCTACATCACCGGCGTCGCGCCTGACCAGTACCGCGACTATCAGCTGACGGCGTCCCTGCCGAAGCTGGAGGGCGAACTGCGCGCGGTACAGGCGGACATTGACAGCGCCATCGCCGCACTGGAAAAGACGGCGGGCAATGATTCCGATAAGCTGACCGTCCTGCGCACGATGAGCGACCAGCTGGACGAGCTGATCGAGGATCAGGAGCGCTTCACCGAGGTGCTTTCATCCTTCAAGACCAACGTCCGCGCGTGCGGCAACTGGATTACGCAGGTGCTGGCACAGCCGCTTCAGGTAGACCGCTTCTATATTCATGCTGCCGATACGCAGCCGAAGCTGGATAACAGCAGCTGGTGGGAGAGCCTTGCGCATGAAACGGAGCGCCTGTATTACTCCTTCATCATCGACTACAACAAGGTCGGCAACGTGGCGGAGGGCGACACGGAGAATGTCGTGCTGACGCTGTGGATTGGCACGGGCCGTGACCAGGCGAACGTCATCAAGTCGCTGATTGACGAGAAGTTCACGCCTGCGACGGGCATTTCCGTCAACGTGCAGCTGGTTGACATGAACACGCTCCTGCGCGCGACGCTGGCGGGCGAGGGCCCGGACGTCGCTATTCAGGTGGCGAACACCAACGGCATTGCGGGCGCGGTGCTGAACACGGGCAACGACACGCCCGTCAACTACGGCTTGCGCAACGCCGTGCTGGACTTGACGCAGTTCGAGGACTTCCCGGAGATCGCCAAGCGATTCAACGAGAGCGCCATCATCCCGTTCTCCTTTGACGGTGCGACGTACGCCCTGCCGGATACGCAGACGTGGCTGATGATGTTCTACCGCAAGGACATTCTGGCGGAAATTGGACTGGAAGTGCCGCAGACGTGGGACGAAGTGAAGGTTGCCATGTCCATCCTGAGCAAGAACCAGATGGAATTCGGCATGCTGCCGTCCGAGCAGGTGTTCGCGATGCTTTTGTTCCAGAACGGCGGCCGCTACTACACCGATGACAACGCCGCGTCCGCGCTGGATGAGGACGTCGCCATCAACGTGTTCAAGAAATACTGCGAATACTACACGGATTACAAGCTGGACAAGGAAACGTCCGCCGAAGAACGCTTCCGTACCGGCGAATGCCCGATTATCATTTCCGACTACACGACGTACAACAACCTGCAGGTTTCCGCGCCGGACATCTTGGGTCTGTGGGACTTCACGTCCGTTCCCGGTACGGTGCAGGCGGACGGCAGCATTGACCGCTCGACGGGTACGACGGGTCTGGCGGATATCATCATGAGCGCGACGAAGCATCCCGACGAAAGCTGGGAGTTCCTCAAATGGTGGACGAGCACCGAGACGCAGACGCTCTACGGGCGCGAGATGGAATCGCTGATGGGGGCATCCGCGCGCGTCGCGACGGCAAACACTGAGGCGCTGGCGAACCTGTCGTGGCCCATGCGCGACTACCGCGCGCTGGTGGAGCAGATGCAGTATGTGCGCGGCATCCCGCAGGTGCCGGGCGGATACTACACTTGGCGCAACATCAACAACGCGTTCTATACCATCACCACAGATACCGCAACGAACAACACCACCCCGCGCGAGGCGCTGATGGACAAGGTGTACTACATTAACGCCGAAATCAACTACAAGCGCACGGAATTCGGTCTGCCGCTCCATCAGACGGAAGACACGACGAAGGAGGAGTAAGATGAGCAATCCGACCTTGGTGCATGGCAAGCGTCAGTCGCTTGGCAAAACCATCTGGAAGCACCGCGCGTCCTACCTGCTGATGGCGCCGTACTTCATCCTGTTCTTCTTCTTCACCGTGCTGCCGGTGCTGATGGCTATCGGCGTTTCCTTCACGGACTGGAACATGCTGGAGAAGCCGGAGTTCGTCGGCTGGCAAAACTACGTCAAGCTCCTGCTGGATGACGAAATCTTCATCATTTCGCTCAAAAACACGCTGATTTTCGCTGTCATTACCGGCCCGGTCAGCTACATGCTGTGCCTGCTGTTCGCGTGGATTATCAACGAGTTCAACCGCGGGATGCGCACGCTCCTGACGCTGATTTTCTACGCGCCGTCCATCTGCGGCAACGCCTACATGGTCTGGAACCTGATTCTGACCGGCGACCGCTACGGCTATTTGAACGGTATCCTGCTGAACCTCGATATCATCAACGAGCCGATTCTGTGGATGAAGACAGAGCAGTATGTCATGCCGATGCTGATTATCGTTCAGCTGTGGCTGAGCCTGGGCACAGGCTTCCTGTCCTTCATCGCAGGCTTGCAGACGGTGGACAAGAGCATGTACGAAGCCGCCGCCATTGACGGTATCAAGAATCGCTGGCAGGAGCTGTGGTATGTCACCCTCCCGGCGATGAAGCCGCAGCTGATGTTCGGCGCGGTCATGCAGATTACGCAGTCCTTCGCCGTGGCGGACATCTCCATCAATCTGGCGGGCAACCCGTCGGTCAACTATGCTGGCGCAACCATTGTCACCCACTTGCTTGACTACGGTTCAACCCGTATGGAGATGGGTTACGCCTGCGCCATCGCGACCATCCTGTTCCTGCTGATGGTCGGCACGAATAAGCTCGTTCAGCGAGTACTGAGAAGGGTGGGTGAGTAAGCATGGCAGAACGGAGAGGTCAGGTGGCAGTCAAGGATTTGCCGCCGAAGCTGCAAAAGAAGCTGCGCCGGCAGAAGATTATGCCCAAGAAAGCCCGCAAGCTCAACCGCTCGATGGCGGGCAACGCGCTGCTGTTTACGCTCATGTTCATCTGCGGCGTCTTCATGGCACTTCCGCTGGTCATGATTATCAACAACGCCTTGAAGCCGCTGGACGAATTGTACCAGTTCCCGCCGAAGATTTTTGTGCGCAACCCGAATCTGCGCAACTTCTCGGATTTGTTTATCCTGATGAACGACTCGTGGGTGCCTTTCAGCCGCTACATCATGAACACCATCATCATCACGGTGGCGGGCATGGTGGGTCACGTCATCGTGGCGTCGTGGGCGGCGTATCCGCTGGCAAAGGACAAATTCCCCGGCAAGGCGATGCTGTTCGGCATGGTCGTGCTGTCGATGATGTTCAACTGGACGGTGACGCAGATTCCGCAGTACGCCATCATTTCGTGGCTGCACATCAACAACACCTATCTGGCGCTGATTCTGCCCGCGTGGTCGTTCGGCATGGGTTTGTACCTGATGAAGCAGTTCATGGAGCAGCTGCCGGATTCGCTGATGGAGTCGGCGCGCGTGCAGGGCGCCAACGAATGGCAGATCTTCTGGAAAATCGTCATGCCGAACGTCAAACCCGCTTGGCTGACGCTGGCGATCTTCCAGTTCCAGCAGATGTGGGGCAATACCGGTTCGCTGTTCCTGCGTGACGAGCAATTGAAGCCCATGCAGTACGCGCTCCAGCAGATTACGGCTGGCGGCGTGTCCCGCGCGGGCGCGGCGGCGGCGGTTACGTTCATTATCATGGCGGTGCCGGTGCTGTTCTTCCTGCTGTGCCAGAGCAGCATTCTGGAAACCATGACGACTTCGGGCATGAAGGACTAAGAGAGGGAGGAAAGACGCATGAAAAAAATGAAGAAGTTCCTCCTGACGGCGCTGGCGGCGCTGGTCACTTTCTCCTCCTGCGGGGGAGCGTTGGCGGACACCGAGCTGCCTTACACGACGTACAATTACGACTACTGGGGTTACATCGTGTACACGCCCGCGGCGTATGTGCCGGCGGGGTCGATTACAGGCGCTTCCTTCCAATATAATGGGCAGTCGCTGGGGGCGTTCAAGAACCCGCAGGACTTGTGCGTGGCGCAGGACGGCACGGTGTATCTGGCGGACAGCGGCAACAACCGCATCGTCCTGCTCAGCAGCGACATGACGAAGGTTGTGCGCGTCATCACCGGATTTGAGAATCACGGCGTGGCGGACACCTTCCAGACGCCCACGGGCGTGGCAGTCGCCAATGATGATACGCTCTACATTGCCGACAGCCTCAACCGCCGCGTGGTTGTGCTGAATCCGGATGATACGCTCAACCGCATCATCGAGATTCCGCAATTGTCGGGCAGCGTGAAGGCACTGGGCGGCGTGACCTACGCCGTCGGGACGCACATCGAGGGCATGGGCGACCTCCATCAGGAAACCGATGTGGACGGCATGAAGTACCGCACGGAGCGCTTCACGTCCGGCAGCGCCACGGAACTGGCGGACGAGCAGGGTACGACCTATCAGGTCAGCGCCTACGAGAGCACTTTGCAGCCGCTGGTGAAGACGGTCACAGACAGCAAGGGCGCGACCTACGCGATTGCGGAGAACGGCAAGTCTGTCATCCGCACGAACGCGGACGGCTCGACTTTCACTTACGCCCGCTATGACGCGACGACGAACATCGACCTGTTCATCCTGATTGGCCGCCTGATTAAGGGCAATCAGAACATCACCGGTATGTCCGGTCTGATTGGTCTGGCGCTGGACGAGCAGGACAACCTCTACTGCATCAGCGCCAAGACAGTGGTTGTGCTTGACCAGAAGGGCAATATGGTCACAACATACGGCAACTACCGCAATGCGGACGATGCGCTGACCTCCTTCGCGACGATTTCGGAATTCGCGCTGGATGGCGACAGCGTGTTCATCCGCGACGCGGACAACCACATTGTCGAACTCGAACGCACGGGCAGCACACGCCGCGTGATTGAAAGCAACTGCATCCGCAAGACGGACGCGGATGGCAGCATCACCCGCATGACGGGCATGACCGGAGCAGCAGCGGCCGCTTCAGAGGATGAAGAGACGGCGTTCCAGAACATTCTGGGCATCGAACTGACGGGCGATTACCTGATTGTGGGCGAGAAGAACGGCGAAATCAACGTCATGAAGACCACCGGCAAGCTGCTGGGCACGGTAGAGAATAATTCGCTGCTGCTGCTGGACACCAAAACGGACAGCGTATCCGCCGTGACGACGGTGAAAAACGGCAAGCAGGACGAGCGCCTGACGGAAGTTTCCGCAACGGCGATGGTGGATTGGAACGGTACGCAGCGCCTGTGCGTGAAGGAAAGCACGGGACGGGTGCTGGTGCTGGATGACAACTGGACGGTGCTGCACACGGCGCAGAACAACTGCGTGGAGGTGCAGGACAGAAACGGCGCGGTGACGGAGCGCATCCTCGGCGTGGATGCGGGCAGCGGCTATCAGGCGTTCGCGGAAGTCAGCGGCGTGGAGGGCGTGGCGCTCAACAGCGCAAGCCAGCTCTGCATCGCGGACAGCGACAACCGCCTGATTGTGCTGGACGGCGACAAGAATGTCGCACGCGTGACCGTCAACCCGAACAGCGAAGTGCTGGATGCCAACTTCCTCTTTACGCCCCTGAAAGTCTCTGTGGACTACGCCGGACGTGTCTACTGCATTGCGCAGAACATGTTTGAAGGCATCATGGTCTTTGAGACGAACGGCGACTTCACCGGCTTCTTCGGCACGATTTCCGTTGAAATTACGGCGTGGGAGAAGTTCTGGCGCAAGCTGGCGACGAAGGAAGAACGCTCCAAGCAGCAGCTGTTCATTCCGACGGAATTTACCGGCATTGACATCGACGACGAAGGCTTTGTGTACGCCTCGAACAAGGATACCGCGGGCACACAGGCGGTTCGCCGCCTGAACCCCAAGGGCGAGGACGTCATCCGCATGGGTCAGACCAAGAACCTTGGCGGCGATATGCAGATCAGCGGCACGTCGCAGTACGCGGGCGCCAGCACGATTGTGGACGTGGTGTACCGCGAAAAGGGCATCTACTCGCTGCTGGACTCCAAGCGCGGCCGCATTATCACTTACGACCACGAAGGTAACCTGCTTTATATCTTCGGCGGCCTCGGCACGCAGGCAGGCACGATGGAAGCGCCTGTCGCCATTGAGTGCGCAGGGGACAAGATGCTCGCGCTGGATTCCAAGCAGGGCGTGATTGCCGTCTTCGGCGAAACGGAGTACGGCCGGCTCATCAACGAGGCGGTTGGGCTGCGCTACGATGGCGACGAGACGCAGGCGGTTGCCCTGTGGCAGGAAGTACTGCGGATGGACGAGAACAACGAGCTGGCGAACACCGGCATCGGCAAGGCGTACCTATCCGCGGGCGACAACGAGAAGGCCATGGAATACTTGAAGCGCGGCATGAACCGCGACTACTACTCCGTCGCCTTCAAGCGCTACCGCAACGACGTGCTCAAGAGCAACATCAACTACATTCTGACGGGCATCATTGCGGTCATCGTGGCGATTATCGTTGTGGTCAAGGTGATTCGTCCGCGCAGAAATCAAAAGAACGGAAGGAGGGCATAAGCGATGAAATCACTGTTCAGCAAAGAAAAGTGGCAGCAGCTGTTCTACACGGTGTCCCATCCGTCGGACGGCTTCTACTGGATTCGCCACGGCGAAAAGGGAAGCGTCGCCATTGCCATCCTCATGGTTGTCCTCTTCGGTCTGTGCTTCACGCTGAACCGACTGCTTGCGGGCTTTGTCGTCAACGACATCAACGAGCGAACGGTCAACGCCCTGTGGGAAATGAGCGGCGTATTGATGCTGTACCTGCTGCTGTGCGTCGGCAACTGGTCGATTACCTGCCTGATGGACGGCGAAGGGCGCCTCAAGGATATTGCCATCGCCATCGGCTATTCGCTCCTGCCGATGATTGTGTGCTACATCGCCGCAACCATTGTCAGCCAGTTTGTGGCGGAAAATGAGGAAGCGTTCTACGCCATCATCATCTTCCTCGGCACGGCGTATACCCTCATCATGGCGCTGATTGGCATCATGCAGGTGCACAACTACACGCTGGGCAAAACGCTGCTCACGCTCCTGCTGACGCTGGTGGCAGTGTTCATCATCATCTTCCTGATGATGCTGATTGCGAACTTCATCGGTCAGGTGTTCGGCTTTGTCAGGAGCATCTACACCGAACTGATTTTCCGAGTTTAAGCGGGGGGTGGAAAGATGAGCGAGCAAACGAAAATCAAGCACAGCCCCGCCGTGGAAGGCAAAAAGCATCACAAGGTACGTTGGATTGTGCTGGCGGTGCTGCTGGTGATTGTGGCGGCAGTGGCTGCGTGGTATCTGATTCGCTTCGAGTTTAACCGGGACTATCAGGCGTACATTGAAGCGCCCAAGGGCGCGGCAGCGCAGTCAGAACTGGCGGCGCTCACGGACGAAAACCCGAACGTCGCCGCGCCTTTCCAGCTGTTTGCGGAAAACGACAACTTGAAGCTCTACGCGGATTTGGAGACGGCGAACGTCGCCATCTACGACAAGCGCAGCGGCGAAACGGTCTATTCCAACCCCGTGGACGCGGATGCGGACAAGGTGGCGAACAAGACCAACAAGAACTACTTGAAGAGCCAGTTCCTGCTGGACTACTACAACGCCGGTTTGACGAGCAGCACCTATGACAGCTACTCCATGAGCGTGGCGCTGGGCAACTTCCGCGCGGCGGCGATTGAGGACGGCATTGCCTTCATCTATGACGTGGGCGTGGACTCCATCCAGTACCTGACGCCGTCTTACCTGCCGACGGAGCGCTACGAGGGACTCTACGAGCAGCTGAGCGCACAGGCGAAGAAGGCAGCGGACATCGTGTACGAAAAGCGCGACGACGGCTACTGGATCAGCGCAACCGGTGCGAGCCGTACCCGCGAAATGGCGCGCGTCTCCAAGGAGTTTGTGGCGCTGGGCATGACAAAGGCGGAATACCTTGAAATGGAAGCGCTGGCGGGCAAGGAACAGGCGGAAACGCTGGGTTTCACCGTGACGCTGGAGTGGCATCTGGGCGAGGACAACGTGGAAGCCAAGCTGCCCGTGAGCGCGATTGAAGAGCGCGGCGGCGGCAAGGTCTACCGCATCCAGCTGCTGCCCTATATGGCGGCAGCGGGCAGCGACGAAAACGGCTACATGGTTGTGCCGAACGGCTCGGGCAGCCTGATTCGTTTCAACAACGGCAAAAACAGTGCCGCGGTGTACAGCCAGTACGTCTACGATATGGACTTGATTGACGGCGACTACACCCAGACACAGACGATTCAGTCTGTGCGTCTGCCGTTGTGGGGCGTGTGCCGCGAGAACACCAGCGTGCTGGCGACGATTGAAAACGGCGCTTCGCTGGCGGCTATCAGCGCGGATGTCGCGGGGCGCAACAACTCCTACAACAACGCGTTCGCCATGTTCACCCTGCGCGGGTCGGAGCTGCTGTCTCTCTTCGGCGCGGGCGAAACGGCGGAAATGCCTATCGTCGAGGACAACTACTACGGCGAAGATCTCGTCATCCGCTACACATTCCTGACGGCGGAGAACAAGGGGTACAGCGGTCTGGCGAACTACTGCCGGGCGCGCCTGATTGCTGAAAACGTGCTTTCTCCGATGGAAGAGACGGGCGACATTCCCTTCTACTACGATGTGATTGGCGGCGTGAAGGAAACGACCCACTTCATGGGCATCCAGTACCTGCACGTCCGTGCCATGACCACCTTCGATGAAGCGGTGGAAATTGCGCAGTCGCTGAATAAGGCGGGCATCAAGCATCAAGTGATGAACTTCCAAGGCTGGATGAACGGCGGCTACTACCACGATGTCGCGAACAACGTGTCCGTGCTGAGGCAGCTGGGCGGTAAAAATCGGCTGGAGAACCTGAACAGCGCAATAGCACGGCTGGGCGGCGAACTGTACGCCGACGTCGCGTTCCAGAAGGTGACGCAAATCTCCAAGCACTATATGGAGAATCAGGAGACGTCCCGTTATTACGGCGCGGGTTACATTGCGCAGTTCGGCGTGACGAATCCGGCATCCCTGCGGCGCACGTCCGCGCTGGGTTACAGCGAGAACATTTACAACCTGCTGTCCCCGAAGTTCCTGCCGTACTACGTCAGTGGGTTCCTGAACAGCACGAAGGATTATTCTCTGAACGGTTACTCCCTCCGCGACCTCGGCTGTGAGCTGCACGCGGACAAGCGCCGCACGGAGCTGATTAACCGCGAACAGGCGCTGATGATTGTCGAAAGCCAGCTGCAGGCGATTGCGGACAGCGGCAAGAATGTCATGGTGTCCGGCGGCAACCTCTACGCCCTGAACGGTGTCAAGCACGTCATTGACGCGCCCATGACCGCGACGGAGTACGTCATTGTGGATGAAACGATTCCGCTTTACGAGATGATTCTGCACGGCTGCGTGGATTACACCGGTCAGGCGCTGAACACTATCGTGAGCGACGATTGGCAGGCGAAGCTGCTGAAAATGGTGGAATACGGCGCGTCCCCGCGCTACACCTTTACGGCACAGCAAGCATCCGACATGAAGTACACGGCGCTGAACAGACTCTACGCCACGACTGTGGCCAACTGGACGGATACCGCGGCGGAACAGTACGCGTACCTGAATGCGGCGCTCGCCTCCGTCAGCGGCGCGCAGATGGTGAAACACACGATTCTCTCCGATACGCTGCGCAGCGTCGAGTACGACAACGGCGTGACCATCTACATCAACTACGGCAGTCAGGATGCGCAGGCGGGCAGCGGTACTGTTCCCGCGAAGGCGTATCTGGTCACAGGAGGTGCAAACGAATGAAAAAGCTGCATATCTCCATGGCGGGGAAGCGCGCCGTTAACGGCTATCTTTTCATTCTGCCGTGGCTGCTGGGCTTTCTGCTGTTCTATGTGCGCAGCCTGTACATGACGGTGGAGTTCTCCCTGAGCGACCTGACCGTGCTGAGTACGGGCGGCTACAATCTGGAATTCGTGGGGCTGAAGAACTACTATGAGGCGTTCTTCTCCCACGCGTCCTTCAAACAGACGCTGACGACCTCCATCGGCAACATGCTCATCGACGTGCCGCTGATTATCTTCTTCTCCCTGTTTGTCGCCATGATGCTCAACCGCAAAATGAAGTGCCGCGGACTGGTTCGCGCCATCTTCTTCCTGCCGGTGCTGCTGGGCGCGGAAGCGGTCAGCAATGCGCTGTCGCTGGCGGCGCAGATGATGGCGGGGGGGCTGAGCGGCACGAGTGCGGACATGGCGGCGGCGTCGGCATCCTCCGGCACGATGAACATGGATTACCTCATCGACCTGTTCGCGCAGCTTGCCCTGCCGGACGTGGTACTGGATTACATCGTCGGCGCGGTCAGCCGCATCAGCGATATCATTCAGGCTTCCGGCGTGCAGATTGTGCTGTTCATCGCGGGTTTGCAGTCCATTCCTTCCTCGCTCTACGAAGTGGCGAAGATTGAGGGTGCGACGGGCTACGAAACGTTCTGGAAAGTCACGTTCCCGATGGTGATGCCGCACATCATCACCTGCACGATTTACACCATCGTCGATGCGTTCAGCAAATCCGAGGTGGTCAAGCTGGCATACAGCACGGCGTTCACCGAGAGCCGGTACGGGCTGTCCTCCGCGTTCAGCGTGGTTTCGACGCTCATCACCTGCGCCCTGCTGGGAGCCGTGGTGTACTTCATCGGCAAGCGCACCTTCTACTACAATTAAGGCGAAGGAGAGTGAAAAGCAATGGAAAAATGGCGCGCATTTCGCAATTCTCCCCGCTATGAGGATGCCAAGGGCGGCGTGGTCAAAAAAGGCAAGAACCTGCTGATGACGATTTTGCAAATTATCCTCATCGTCGGTATCTCCTACGTCATCCTGTCCCCGGTCATCGGCATCGTCGCTCAGTCCTTCTTCTCCGACGCGGACTCGGCGAACCCGATGGTCTACACCATCCCGATTGAAGGCACGCTGGAGCGCTACACGACGGTCATCACGCAGATGGACTATTTCCGCACGCTCGGCAACACGCTGATTTACACCATCGCGCTGACGCTGATTCAGGTGCTGATTTGCTCGATGGTCGGCTATGGCTTTGCGCGGTTCGACTTCCCGCTGAAAAAGCTGCTTTTCGGCTGTGTTGTGCTGATGATTGTCATCCCGAATCATACCATCATGCTGCCGCAGTATATGACGTTCCGCAGCATGGGCTTGATGAGCGAGGCAACCCCGATGTATATCCTGACGCTCTTCGGCACAGGGCTTCGCGCGGGTTTGTTCATCTACATTTTCAACCAGTTCTTCCGCGGTCTGCCCAAGGAAATCGAGGAAGCGGCGTTTGTTGATGGCGCGGGAACGTGGTACACCTACTTCCGCATCATGCTTGTCAACGCCATGCCTGCTGTCATCACGGTGACGGTATTCTCGCTGGTCTGGCAGTACACGGACTCCTTCTACAGCCAGCTGTTCCGCATTCCAACGGACATGCTGCTGGCGAAGCGCCTGTCCACGCTGCAGAACAACATCTCCGCGAACCTCAAAATCATGAACGTCCGCATCCAGCGGCTGTATGTTGACGCCGGCGTTGTGCTGACAATTCTGCCGCTGCTGATTTTGTATCTGCTGCTCCAGCGCCGCTTCATTGAGGGCGTTGAGCGGTCGGGCATCGTAGGCTAACGGCGTTAAGTAAAATCAGGATTACGGCGAACCTTCCGAAAACCGAATAAAAACGACAAAATTCGCCCGTAAAGCCGGTCAACAGCAGTGCAAACGCGAACGCACTTGCTTGAAACTGTGCTTTATGGGCGAATTAATTCCCTCGAAAACATTTTCCGACGAAATTTTCGCAAAAAAAGTTGAGAAAATTTGCTGAAACAGCTGATTTACCGGTTGACTAACGGTATAGTTTTGTGATATGATAAAGCAGAACGGAAATGGGAAATCTGGTGCAAAAATCGCCGGTATGACGGCACGGGTTTCCTGCTTCCCCGACGGCATGTCCGCCGGCAACGTTGCAATGGTTACACCAAGGAACCAAGTTCTGGGAAGGAACATGTTTAAGGAGGTCATCCAAGTGAAGAAGGTTGTTTCTGTTCTGCTGGCTGCGGGCATCATCGCGACGACGGGTGCGTTCGCAGAGAACGTCGGCGTGTCGAGCCCGGCTGCGTCGCCTGTGGCGTCTCCCGTGGCGGGTGCTGTCAGCAGCATCATTGACTTTGCCGACGGCAACTTCGGCTTTCTGGGGATGGACACGACGCTGGGCAATGCCGATGCGAGCGAGCTGAGCGTTGTGGACTACAACGGCGGCAAGGCGCTGTGCGTCAGCCCGGCGGCAGGCAGAGTGCCGTATGTGTCGCTGAACGTGGAAGGCCTGCTGGGCGAAAACCTGAGCCGTCTGGCGAAGATTACCTTCGATGTCGGCGTGGAGCTGGGCACGGACGGCAAGTTCTATGCGCAGTCCGGCAAGGTGTACATGGTCAACGGCGAGGACAGCTCGAAGCAGTCCGCCGACTGGTCGGTTTACATGGAACGCAAGAATCCGAAGACGGCGGTCGTGACCGTTCCTGCGGGCGCGTTCGTGGCGGGCCGCGGCGACACGCTGCAGTTCTCCAAGGAAGTGGACAGCTTCATCGACTCCAAGAAGTTTGACGGCGAAGCGCCGCGTGACTTCTATGTGACCAACATCCAGTTCTTCGACGCGGAAGGCAACGTGCTGCCTGTGGATACCACGGCGGAATGGGTTGCGCCGGTGACGGAGGAAGACCGCTCCTATCTTTACGACGTGGCGAACGCGGTGGAGTTCCCGAACTTTGCCTACGAAGGCGGCGGCTGGAGTCAGGACGGTACGGAAATGCCGCAGGAATTCCTCGATGCGCTGGTGCCCGGTTCTGTGATTGAAATCAGCTACGAATCCGAAGACGGCACGATGTGGATTGTCCTGCCGGACGCGGCGGCAGGCTGGTCGCGCGTTGCCAATGACGGTTCTGCCGCCATCAACAACAGCAAGAATACCTGCCAGATTACCTATGAGCAGATTGCGGCTGTGTGCGGCGAAGACAAGTCCACCTGGGGCGCGCGCCTGCAGTGCGAAGCGGGGAGCGCGTGGAAGGTTTACTCCGTGAAGGTTGGCCAGAAGGTCGCCCGCAAGGTCGCAACGCCCGTTGCTTCCTTTGATGGATTCGCCTGCGAAGGCGGCGCGTGGTCTCAGAATGGCTTCGACATCCCGGAAAACGTGCTGGATGCCCTCGTACCCGGCACGGCGCTGCAGATTGACTTTGAATCCGAGGACGGCTCGATGTGGATTGTCATGCCGGACTGCACGGCGGGCTGGATGCGTGTGGCGCAGGGCGCGGCGAGCATCTCCGGCGGCAAGGCGTACATCACCTATGAGCAGATTGTCGAAGCCTGCGGCGAGGATAAGGCTGGCTGGGGCGCGCGGATGCAGTGCGAAGCAGAAAGCGCGTGGAAGGTCTACGCGGTGTCCGTGGTGAAGCTGGCGGAAATGGTCGGCAGCCACAACAATGTGGAGTTTGAAGGCGCGGCTTGTGAAGGCGGCGCTTGGGGTCAGAACGGCACGGAAATGCCGGAAAATATCGTGGCGGCGCTGGTGCCGGGCGCGGTCATCAATATCTCCTATGAATCCGAAACGGGCAACATCTGGATTGTCCTGCCGGACGCGGCGGCGGGCTGGTCCCGTGTGCAGCAGCAGACGGCGGCGACCGACGGCAAGACGGCGCAGATTACCTACGAGCAGATTGCGGCGGTCTGCGGCGACGACGCTTCCACCTGGGGCGCGCGGATGCAGTTTGAATCCGATGGCGCGTGGAAGGTCTACGCAGTGACGGTCGGTCAGTCCAAGTAAGTTTATTCATCTGTCGGGTGCGGAGAAAGCGCCCGTTACCCGACAGCTCGTTCAGAAAAAAACAACATAGGAGGTTCGACACACAATGAAAAAGTTTGCTGCTCTTCTGCTCGCACTGACGATGGTGCTGGGCATGGCGACCATCACGGCGAGCGCGGAAGGCTCCGAGCGCGTCATCACCATTGGCACGACGTGGGATCTTTACTGGGACTCCTTCGATGGCTCCATCGAAGATAACCCCTATTACAGCGGCACCACCGCGGACGAAATGATGTTCGCGAAGGTGAAGCAGATTGAAGACAAGTGGAACGTCAAGTTTGAATACATCAACCTGACCTACGCGGGCGCGAAGGAATCCATCAACACCTCCGTTCTGGCGGGCACGCCGGACGTGGACGTGTACATGCTTGACCTCGCGCTGGCTGCTCCGGCGGCGGCGAACGGCTACGTCACCGACCTGCGCGACGTGCTGCCCGCTGACAACGCGGTGATTCAGGGCAAGGACGCTGTGCTGTCCTACATCGACACCGGCAGCGGCGCAGTGCAGCTGCTGTGCGCCAACAACGCCGAAAACATGGTCGGTTCTACCATGCCGCTGGGATTCAACCTGCAGATGATTGAAGACGCGAACCTCGAAGACCCGCGCGATCTGGTCGAACGCGGCGAATGGACTTGGGAAAAGTTCCGTGAGTACTGCAAGGTGCTGACGAAGGACACCGACGGCGACGGCAACATCGACGTGTACGGCTTCGGCGGCTGGCCGGGAGACTACTTCATGAACTTCGTCATGTCCAACGGCACGAACGTGGCGGCGACCGCGACGGAAAACCTCTCTTCTCCCGAAGTCGGCGAAGTCCTCCAGTTCATCCAGGATCTGAACCTCGTGGACAAGGTGATGTACCCCATTCCGGAAGAAAACGGCTGGGACGTCTGCCGCTGCCTGTACCGCGACGGCAAGGTTGCCTTCACCCCCATTGCTGCGTGGATTATGGACTCCAACAAGGACTATGCGTTCCAGTCTCCCGACAGCCCGACCCTTGACTTCGACATGGTGTTCATCCCGTGGCCTGTTGGCCCGCACGGCAACGCGGAAACCAACGCGCAGAAGGTGACTGCGAACTCCTGCTACGTTATCCCGGTTGGCGTGGAAGATCCGGAACTGGTCTACAACGTGCTGTATGACCTGCTCAACTGGTACAACTACGATCCCAACAGCGAAGACGGCGGTGCTGCTGCGCTGGCCATCCGCGATACCCCCGAAACCCTCGGCTGGTGGTACGGCGTGACCGCGAAGGACATCGACCTGCAGGACTACAACTTTGAAATCATGATGGAAATGGGTCGCCATCAGATGCTGGACAACTACAGCAACCTCGGCAGCGATGCGGAGCTGCCCCTGCGTGAGTTCATCAATGGCGATTACACCACCGCTCAGCTTCAGGAAAAATATCGCCAGACCATTCAGGATGCTATCGACGGCATTCTGGGCAAGTAATCCCTGTCTCTCTGACCTCCATCGTGGGTTCGCCTGCGGTGGAGGTCTTTTCGGTTCATGCAAAACCCTGTCCTTGACAAGAACCAATGAATCGGCTATGATGAAATCAAACGCAAAAGGAGAAATCACCCATGTGGACACAGCTGCCGGGCGAAAAGCGAATCGCCCTTGATGATGAAAATCTCCAGTACACCGGGCGCATTGATTTTGCTGACCCGCAAAACCCTGTGTTTCTCTTTACCGCCTCGTTCGTACGCTTCCGCATGACCGGCCAACACCTCCGCGTCGTGCTGACGAACACGCACCACCTCTGGGAGAACCGCCTCGGCGTCGTTATCAACGGCGAACAGTTCGGCGTGCTGCTGGACTGGGACGCACTGAACGTCATTGACCTCTCAGACCACCTCCGCGACGGCGAGAACGACGTGATGCTCTTCAAGCGGCAGGACAGCTGCTACAAGATGACGCTCCACGCGCTGCTGATTGGCGAAAACGCGACGCTCCTGCCGCCGCCCGCGCGCCCGAATCGGCGCATTGAGTTCTATGGTGACAGCGTGTCGGCGGGGGAAGTCAGCGAAGTGACCGAATACGCCGGGAAGATTGACCCGCCCGACCATCAGGCGCGATATAATAACGTATGGTTCAGTTATGCGTGGCAGACGGCGCGGCTGCTGAATGCCGAAATCAGCGATATTGCGCAGGGCGGCATTGCCTTGCAGGATGGCAACGGCTATTTCTTTGATACGGGGATGCTGTCCTGCTGGGATAAGCTGGCGTATAACCCGTTCTTCCACGACGAAAAACCGTGGGATTTCAGCCGCTTCACGCCGCACGTCGTCGTCGTCGCGATTGGGCAGAACGACTCCGCCAAGCGCAACTTTATGGCGGAGGACTACAACGGCGAACAGGCGAAGCGCTGGCGGAGCGACTACGCAGGCTGGATTCGCGCGATTCGTGGAAAATATCCGCACGCGCATATCCTGCTGACGACGACCATCATGGCGCACAGCCCTGCATGGGACGACGCGATTGAAGAAGTGTTCAGCGACTTTGGCGACCCGAAGGTGCATCACTTCCTCTATCCGAAGAACGGCTGCGGCACGCCGGGTCACGTCCGCGCGAACGAAGCAGCGGAGATGGCCAAGGCGCTCGCGGCGTACATCGAATCTATCCCGAACGTCTGGCAGGAGGATGCAGAATGAACGTACAGGTAAATCAAAATGAGCGGCTGATTCGCCCGTCCGACCCGGCGATTCGCTACACAGGGCGCATCGACAACAGCAACCCCGACGCGCCGTTCCTCATCTACGTCTGTTCACAGGTGGAATTTCGCGTCACGGGGCATGTCCTGCGCGTGTTTATCGAAAATATCCACTCGTTTTATGAAAATCGGCTGGGCGTCATCATCAACGGGGTGGAATCCGCCGTGCTGCTGGAAAGCGGCGCACAGGTGATTGACCTCTCCGACCGCATGACTGATGGCGAAAACCATGTGCTGCTCTTCAAACGGCAGGACTGCTGCCACGCGCTGGTGCTGCACGGGTTCGCCGTCGCGGAAGATGCGGAGCTGCTGCCCTTGCCGCCGCGTCCGAAGCGCCGCATGGAGGTTTACGGGGACAGCGTGTCCGCCGGGGAGGTGTCCGAAGCGGAATTTGCCTGCGGGCAGGTAGACCCCGAAGGGCACAACGGGCGGTACAGCAACGGCTACTTGAGCTACTCGTGGCAGACGGCGCGTCTGCTTGGCGCGGAGCTGCACGACATTGCGACCGGCGGCATGGCGCTGGAGGATGGAACCGGCTATTTTTATTCACCTGATTACATCGGGATGCTCTCGTCGTGGGACAAAATTAACTACTATCCGCCGTTTGGCGCGAAAACCGAATGGGATTTCAGCCGCTACACGCCGCATGTCGTCGTTGCTGCGATTGGGCAGAACGACGCGAACCCGGTCAATTTCATGGCGCAGAATTACGACTGTGACGCCTCGAAGCACTGGCGGAGCGCCTACGCGGGGTGGATTCGCGCGATTCGGGCGAAGTATCCGCACGCGCAAATCATCCTGACGACGACGATTCTGGGGCATGACGCCGCATGGGACCGCGCGATTGACGAGGTGTGCCGCGAGCTGTCCCAGACGGATGGGCGCGTGCATCATTTCCTGTACAGCAAGAACGGCTGCGGCACGCCGGGGCATATCCGCGGCAGTGAAGCGGCGGGCATGGCGAAGGAATTGGCGGGGTTCATCGAGACGCTGCCGGACGCGTGGGAAGATTAAATGCGGAATAAAACGGGGGTGTGAATCGTGGTTTCTGTGGTGCTGCCAGCGTATAATCGAAGGAATACTGTCCGAAAAGCGGTCGAGAGCGTCCTCAATCAGACGATGCAGGATATCGAGTGCATCGTCGTGGATGACGCGTCGACCGATGACACGGCGGGGGTGCTGACGGAAATCAGTGATTCGCGCCTGCGCATCATCCGTTTGACGGAAAACAGCGGCGCGTGCCACGCGCGGAATGTCGGCGTTCAAGCGGCAAAGGGGGAGTACATCGCCTTTCAGGACAGTGATGACTGCTTCCACCCCGACAAGCTGGAGCGGCAATTGGCGTTCCTGCAGGAAACGGGCGCGGATGTCGTTTTCTGCGGCATGAACCGTATCTGCGGGCAGCAGATGGAGGTTTTTCCGGCGTATGTGCCGGATAAGTGTATTAACCGGATAGACTTGCTGGAAGCAAACCTTGCCAGTACGCAGTGCATTTTCGGCAAGGCGGAAGCATTTCGCAACACGCCGTTTGACGAGGATATGCCGCGCCTGCAGGACTGGGCGCTGATGCTTGAACTGGTGAAGAAGTACATTGTGCGCGGCGAGGCGACCCCGCTGGTGGATGTGTACGTTCAGCCGGACAGTCTGTCCAATCAGCCGAAGAAGCTGTTTCCGGCGCTGCGGCGGATTTACCTGCGCTACGCCGAGACCATCAATGCAATTTGCCCGGAGCACTGGACGATCATCCTCACGCAGGCGGCGGAGCGCATCGGGGAAGAAGCGTGGCAGGGCGAACTGCTGGAGAATGCGCCGGAGTGCGTGGTGCGCCCGGAGCAGATTGCGTCGATGGGGAACATTGTGCTGGGGCAGGGCGGCGAAAATCCGCAGGGCAAAATCCTGCTGACGCGCAATCTGTCTGATATACAGGAAGTGCGTGACAGATGCTACTATCTGCCGCGAAATCTGCTTGGCAAGGCGCTGAAGGAAAGTCTATCGGTGGAAATCGCGGGCAGGACGGCGGTGCATCCGCTGCAGCGGCTGTCGGCGATGCTGTGCGGCTGGCTGAATCATCAGGAAGCGTGGGAAACTGTCACGCAGATTTATGCAGAAGAGGAAATCATTGAGACGCTGGCGGCGGATCAGCTGATGGAAATGCCCTTGTGGGCGCGCGTTATCCGGCAGGCAGGGCGGAAGAAATTGCCGGACAAGCCGATTCGCCGCGTTGCCGCGTATTACCACAATGTGCATGGCGGCGGGGTACAGCAGGTGACGGCGAAACTGCTGCACGTTTGGCGGAAAATGGGGCTGGAAGTCACGCTGATTACGTCGCAGCAGCCGAACGAGGAGGATTTCCCGCTGCCCAAGGACGTACGGCGCGTGGTGATTCCGCCGTTTGACCCGTTCGACTGGGAGAGCCGGAGCGCGCATGTGCGGCGCTTGGCGGAGGTGGCGCGGGAGGTTGACCTCGTGGTAGACCATGCGTGGGCTGACCCGATGGTTCTCTTTGATGTGCTGGCGATTCAGTCCGCGGGTGCGAAGGTGCTGCTGCACACACACAGCGTCTTCTCCATGACGCTTCTCAAGCGCGAGCTGCATGACCGCTTCCAGTGCCTGCCGGATGTGGCGGCGATGGCGGATGGCGTAGTGGCGCTGACGCCGGCGGATGCGTGCTACTGGCGGCAGTTTTCGCCGCGGGTGTTTGAGACACGGAACCCGATTGATGTTGCGGATGTGCCGCTGAACGCGCTGGGCGGGCGGACAATGCTCTGGGTGGGACGCAATTCGCCGGAAAAACGCCCGATGGATGCAATCAAGGCGGTCATGTGGATTGGCGATCGCGTGCCGGGGGCAAAGCTGATCATCATGGGCGGCGGATTCGAGCACGAGGCGGAAATGAATTGGCTGAAGAACGTGGAGTACGTTGGATATCATCAGGATACGGAGGAAATTTTCCGGCAGGCGGATGTTTTCCTCTGCACAAGCGAGTATGAAGGTTTCAGCCTGACGATGGCGGAAGCGCAGGCGCACGGCATCCCGTGCGTAACATACGACATGCCGTATCTGCCGATTTTGCAGGGCGGCGGGCATGTGGCCGTGCCGATGGGGGATGCGGACGCGCTGGCAAAAGCGGCGGCGGACTTGCTGCTGGACGCATCGCGCCGGGTGGCATTGGGGCAGGAGGCGCGCAAGAACGTGGAGCGCCTTTGCATTGATCAGACGGCGAAGTGGACGGAAATCTTCGCGCAGATGGCGGAGGCAAAGGGCAAAGCGCACCCGGACGCGGCAGTGCAGCAGATGGTGTCCACCCTGTCCGAACACGCGCTGCGCCAGGAGAAGGAGATCGTTTTCCGCGAAATCGAGAAGCCGGAATTTATCCCGATGCCCAAGCACGGCCCGTTCAAGCTGTTAAGAAAGAAACTTGCAACGGCGTGCAAACTGCTGCTGGTTGGCAAATGAACGCATAACATTCCCGTCCGCTGGGCATCCTCGCCATGAGGTGATGAATATGCACAGAGGGCATCCGCTGCTGTGCGGGACGCTGCTGGGCTTGACGTGGACGCTCTTGTCGCTGCTGTTTCAGGGCGTGGACTGGCTGGCGGCGTGGTCGCTGGAACGCGAGGGCGCGGCGCTGCTGGGGATGACGGCGGTCGGCGCGCTGATTGCCGCGGTGCCGAAACTGCTGCGGAATCGGGGCAGTTACTGGGCGCATGAGAGCGCTCTTGGGTGCGCCGGTGCATTTCTCTGCGGCGTCGGCATGATGATGGGGCTGCACTTGGCGGGCAGCGGACGCATCGTATCGGCAATGCTGGAGGGCAGCACGGGCGCGTTCGGGTTTGTGATAATGGCATGGATTGCGGGCTGCGTGACGGCGCTGCTTGCAGGAAGGCGGCGCGCATGAGGACGCTGCTAATCCCTGCATCGTGCGGGCTGCTGCTGGGAATGTCGCTTTCGGCGGCACGACTGATATCACCCGATGGACTGCGTGACACGCTGCGCTTTCGCCCGTCCCACGCGCTGAAGGCGACGCTGTGGGCGCTCGGCACGGCGATTGCGGCGATGGCGCTGCTATGCTGGCTGGCGGTGATGGATATCGACCGCATTGTGCCCTTGCCGCTTCACGCGGGGACGCTGGCTGGCGGAATGCTGTTCGGCGTGTGCGCGGCGCTGTGCGGCTTTACGCCGGGGACGGCGCTGACGGGAATTGCGTCGCGGAAGCCGATGCGTGCGCTGTGTGCGGCGCTGGGGTGTCTGGCGGGCGCGTGGCTTGTGCAGTATGTGCCAACAGAAGCGGTTCGCGGACTCTGGGAGGCGCCTGCGGGGACACTCTTTCGCATGACGCTGACCGAGCCGTACTGGTTTGGCGGCGGATTTCTGCGGCAGGGGTGCGTCGGGCTGGCACTGATGCTGCTGGGGCTGCTGATGCCGTCGGGCGTGCGCTGGACGCGGCAGATTCCGCCCGAAAAGCCGACGGAATCGGCCGAGCCGGAGACGTTCGTTGCGCTACTGCCTGGGGAAGAGCCGATGGTGGTCGAAATTCCGCCAGAGGATGCGGAGATAGACGACGAGCTGCATCATCTCCCGCCGGAGGACGAGGTGGAGGAAATCGACGGCTCGCCGGAAGAAGAAAACCCGGATGAACCAACAGGTATTCTTCCAGATGAAGAAAACATGGAAACAGAAACGTTGGAGATAGACGACGAGTTACATCATCTTCCGCCAGAGGATGAAGTGGAAGAAATTGACTAACATGGCAAAGACGCGTGATTTGCAAGAAAAGTGACGCGCAGCATGAAAAACCCACAAAATAGCGAATGTTCGGCAGATGTAACCTTTTGCGGAAAAAACGAAAATTCATCGAAAAAAAGCGGAAAATGTACTTGCAACAGAGGGCGCAAATGTGGTATGATACAAGCGATAAAAGGAGGGGAAAGTGCAATGGGGCATGTGCAGATTAACCTTTTTGGCAGTTTCCATGTGGAACGGGACGGGAAATCTGTAGATGAGCAGCTGGCGCGTTCCCCCAAAGGGATGCTGCTGATGCAGTATCTGATTCTTGCGCCCCGACAGACGGCGGAAGCAAAGACGCTGATGCAGGTCATGTGGCCGGAGGAAAACTCAACCAGCCCCGATACGGCGCTCAAAACGCTGATTAGTCGTCAGCGCGCGCTGCTGCGGGAAATCTCCCCCGAACTGGCAATGTGTCTGGTGACGGTGCGCGGCGGGTATCGCTGGGTGTGTCCGCCGGAAGTGTCGGTGGATGTGCTGGAATTTGAGGAAATGCTGGCGCGGATGAAGCTGCCGGGGGGTGCCACACCGTCGGAAGAAATGCTGACGCGGATGCTCGTGCTGTATCAGGGGCGCTTGCTGGCGGATCAGCAGCCGCAGCCTGCGTGGCTCTACAACCGCAGCGAACGGCTGCACCAGCAATTTCTGCAAACGGTGGATAGTCGGCTGGCGCAGCTGCAGCAGGCGGGGCATGTGCACCGCTATGTGGCGCTGGTTCGGCGCGCGATTGATGCTGATCCGACAAACGAGGCCCTGCAGCAGCGGCTGATTGAGGGATTGCGCCAAACCGAGCGCGATACCGACGCTGACCAGCAGGTGGAGCTTGCCGCGCGCGACGAGATGATGGCGGATTATTATGACCGCATCCAGCGGGCAAACCGTGCCTTAGAGACGGGGCTGGTGCAGTTCAAGGAAGAATTGATGCGCGGGGAGGACAACAACCGCGCGATTGTCTGCGACCGGCGCGTGTTTCGGTCGCTGTTCTGTTTGCAGCGGCGCGGCATGGAGCGCACTGGCGGTCATGCGCTGCTGGGCATCCTGACGCTGACGGAGCTTGACCCGGCGAGCGAGAAGCGGGAAGCTGCACTGAACGGCCTGGTGAAGATTATGCTGCTGAATCTGCGCCGCGGCGACGTAATTACCCGCCTGGACGAAAGCACGATTGCCATGTTCCTGCCCAACGCCGACGAAAGCGCGGCGAACATCATCATCGACCGCCTAAAGCGCTCGTTCTATCTGCAATTCCCGTCCACCGGGCGGACGCTCAGCTGTGCAATTTCGGCCATCAGCGTGGAAAAAACGAAGCCGGAACAGCGATAAAGTGAATCATCAGAAGGCAGACGCGAGAGTGCCGGCCTTTTTTCGTGGGGGGAAATAAGGTTCTTCACGGAAAGTTGGTGGGGAGCAAACAAGGGCTTAGGCGAAGCACCAAAAAGCTGCACGCGGAAGGAGCATGAAAGCGCGACCAACTCAATCGCGCGGAGGGGTCAAGGGGCAATTGCCCCTTGCAGGGTCAAGGGACAGCGTCCCTTGTGGGGCTTGGGGCAACGCCCCAACTGTTTCGCGTCCGAGCAATCCCAAGGAAGCCGCAACAAAGGTGCAGGCAGCGAAGCGTCCCTGCCAGTAACTTTGCGCGTCCGCAGACGCGCCCCCAAGCTGCTCTTCCCCCAAGTTTCCGTGAAGAACCTTTTTTCGTGAGGGGAAAATAATGAGCAATTCGCAATGATAAATTCAGCCATTAGAAAAAGCCCCTTCGTCGTATCGGACGAAAGGGCTTTTTGCTTTGAATTACTTGGCGTACTCCATCGAGCGCGTTTCGCGGATGACGTTGACGCGAATCTGACCCGGATACTCCATTTCCTTCTCGATGCGCTTGGCAATTTCCTTGGCGAGAATCTTCGTGCCATCGTCGGTCACGTCGTCGGGCTTGACCATGATGCGCACTTCGCGGCCGGACTGAATCGCGTAGCACTTCTCGACGCCGGGGAAGGAGGTTGCAATCTCTTCCAGCTTCTCCAAACGCTTGATGTAGTTTTCGAGGCTCTCACGGCGCGCACCCGGACGAGCAGCGGAAATCGCGTCTGCCGCCTGAACCAGCACGGCTTCAACCGTCTGCGGTTCGACGTCGTTGTGGTGGGCGAGGATGCAGTGGACGACATCGGGGCTCTCGTGGTACTTGCGGGCCAGTTCGCCGCCAAGGGTGACGTGCGTGCCTTCCGCTTCGTGGTCAACTGCCTTGCCGATGTCGTGCAGCAGACCGGCGCGCTTGGCAAGCTGAACATCCGCGCCCAGTTCCGCAGCCATCAGACCCGCCAGATGGCTGACCTCGATGGAGTGCTTCAGGACGTTCTGTCCGTAGGAGGTGCGGTACTTCAGGCGACCCAGCAGCTTGACCAGTTCGTGGTGGATGCCGTGCTGATTCGTCTCGAAAACAGCGGCTTCACCGGCTTCGCGAATCTGGTTTTCGACTTCCTTCTTCGCTTTCTCGACCATCTCTTCGATGCGGGCAGGGTGGATGCGGCCGTCGTTAATCAGGCGTTCGACTGTCAGGCGGGCGATTTCACGGCGAATCGGGTCAAACGCGGACACGATGACGGCTTCGGGCGTATCGTCGATGATGATGTCCACGCCCGTCGCCGTTTCCAGCGCGCGGATGTTGCGGCCCTCGCGACCGATGATGCGGCCCTTCATGTCGTCGTTCGGCAGAGCAATGACGGACACGGTGCTTTCCGCCACATGGTCGGAGGCGCACTTCTGAATTGCCAGCGCGATGATGTTGCGCGCCTTTTTCTCGGCTTCTTCCTTGGCGCGCGCTTCAATGTCGCGCACGGACGCCGCCGCGTCGTGGAAGGCTTCCTTCTGCACACGGTCGATGATGATCTGCTTCGCTTCGTCCTGCGTCATGGAGGCGATGCGCTCCAACTCTGTGTTCTGCTTGGTGACAAGGGCTTCCGCCTCATCGTGCAGGCGGGCGGTGTCCTCCTGCTTGCGTTCCATCAGGTCGCTGCGCTTCTTCAGGTCGTTCTCGCGGTCATCAAGGCTGTCCGAACGCTTGTCCAGCGACGCTTCGCGCTGCACCAGACGATTTTCGCTCCGCTGCACCTCGGCGCGGCGTTCACGAATCTCGTTCATCTCGCGGTTGTTATCCGCCTTTTCGCGGTCAATCTCATCCTTAGCCTTAAGAATTTCCGCCTTGGCTTCCTGCACCTTTTCCTTTTTGTAGTCGTCTGCTTTGCGCTTGTAGTCATCCGCCTTGCGGACGGCATCCTCGTACAGGCGCTTGGCAGTTTCCTCGCTGCGGTTGATCTTTTCTTCGACCATCTTCTGCCGGTAGGTGTAGCCTGCGAAGCCGCCGCCGGCACCGACGAGCAGGACAATCAGAATCCATACGATGGTTGGCACTGAATGGTTTCCCCCTTTCAAATTTTGCTGAAAATTCAGTTGCGAAGTTGATACGACCGACGCAAAAAAGCCGTCGGGGAAGCGATTTTCCCCATACGGCTGTACGCTGCAAATTCGACACACGCAGTCCGAAAACATCCCGCGCATCCGCATGGACAGGCAGGACGAACAGACGGCAAAACCATATCAGTCAACACACTGCCGCCGGACGACATATCGTCGCAGCAGGCAGAAAAACAACGCTCTGACGAAGGGAATACGAGGTCAGAAATATCACCGCAGGGCGCATGAAAACAGGCGCACTTGTGATGACAGGCGCGTTTCGGAAAGGATGCATCCTCCCCAATCGGGGAAAAGCACCGAAAAGGCGAATCAGCAGGCACGCTGCCCATCCGCATTGACTGGTCAAACAGCCGAAGCGCCGCGAAAACCGCACGAAAACGGCGAAAATCCGCAGGCGCTTGAAAGCAATCAGGCGTCTATCGAAAACAGCACGGGCGCGGTTGAAAAAACATTTCGGACGCGCCACAGCCGGTCACTTCCTATTTTACAATCAAATAATGCTTCTGTCAAGGGAAAACGGCGCGTTCTTTGCCGAATGCAAAAAGTTTATTTTGCGGGACTGGACAAGGCACGCGCAATCCGTTATAATCAAGGGAGAAGATTCCTTATGAAAGGATGAGTTCGGATGAAGCAGATTGCAAGAGAACGATTTGAAACCGCTTGGCTGAGCAACCCAGAAATTTTCAGCGTCCATGAGTTGCCGGATTGCTCCGATCATGCCTTTTATGCGACGATGGCGGAGGCAGACGCGGATGCGTCCTCTTTGGTGAAATCGCTGGATGGCGCGTGGAAGGCGCATTTTGCCATGAATCCCTCGGAAGCGCCGGACACGCTGCTGACGAGCGCCGCGCTGGATGAAACGCTGCGGGAAATTCAGGTGCCGTGCGAATTTCAGATGGAAGCGCCGGAGTGGGATCCGCCGCACTACGTCAATACGCAGTACCCGTGGGATGGACACGAAGCCTTGCAGGCGCCGCAGGTGAGCGAAGTCTACAACCCGACGGTGACGTGCATCCGACACTTTGCTTTGTCCCTGCCGCAGGTGCAGCAGCGCACCGTGCTACATTTGGCGGGCGTGGAAGCGGCGGTCCTGGTCTACGTCAACGGGCATGAAGTCGGCTATGCGGAGGACAGCTTCACACCGCACCGCTTCGACTTGACCCCCTACGTCCACGTCGGGGAGAATCGGCTGGCGCTGCGCGTGTTCAAGCGCTGCACGGGCAGCTGGATGGAGGATCAGGACTTCTGGCGGTTCAGCGGCATCCACCGCAGCGTGTCCCTGCACTTCTACCCCGAAACGCATCTCTACGACCTGCGCGTCCGCACACCGCTGACGGACAACTACACCCGCGCGACGCTGGAAACGCGCCTGCGGGTGATGGGCGCGTCGCTGGGCAAGGCGAAACTGACGCTGACGGACAAGGCGGGCAAGACGCTCTGGACGGCGGAGAAGCCGCTGACGGCGCTGGAAAGCTACGTCAGCGCGGAGATTCCCGGCGTGAAGCTGTGGAGCGCGGAAGAGCCGAATCTCTACACGCTGACCGTCGTGCTGACGAATGCGCAGGGGCAAGTGACCGAAGTCTGCCGGACGAAAGTGGGCTTCCGCCAGTTCGAGATGAAGGACAAAATCATGTGCCTGAATGGCAAGCGCATCGTGTTCCACGGCGTCAACCGCCACGAATTTGACTGCGACCGCGGGCGCGTGATGACGCATGACCTGCTGATACGCGACATTCGCGACATGAAGGCGATGAATATCAACGCCGTGCGCACATGCCACTATCCGAATACATCGGAATTTTACCGCCTGTGCGACGAATATGGGCTGTACGTCATCGACGAAGCGAACATCGAGACGCACGGCTCGTGGCAGCCGATGCACGACTGGGTGGTGCCGGATAACCGCCCGGAGTGGCAGGAGGCAGTGCTGGCGCGCGGCCGGGCGATGCTGGAGCGTGACAAGAATCACCCGTGCATCCTGCTCTGGTCGTGCGGCAACGAAAGCTGGGGCGGCAAAGACCTCTACGAATTGAGCCAGTATTACCGCCGGGAAGATCCGACGCGCCTGGTGCATTACGAGGGCGTGGCGAATGATCCGCGCTATCCTGACACGACGGACGTGCATTCCAACATGTACCGCAGGGTCGCGAGCATCGAGGAGTATCTGCAAAGCAATCCCGACAAGCCCTTCATCAACTGCGAATACACCCACGCCATGGGCAACAGCTGCGGCGGCATGAGCCTGTATACCGCGCTGGAGGACAAGTACCCGATGTATCAGGGCGGCTTTATCTGGGATTATGTGGATCAGGCGCTGCGCGTGAAAGCCCCGAACGGGCAGGAACGCTTGGCGTATGGCGGCGATTTCGGCGACAAGCCGACGGACTGGCAGTTCAACACCAACGGCATCATTCTGGGCGACCGCACGCAGACGGGCAAGTGTCAGGAAGTGCGGTACCTGTTCCGCGACGTGTTCCTGACGCCGGACGAAACGGGCGTGACGGTGCAGAATCGCCGCCTGTTCCAGACGCTGACGGGCTATGACGTGCGCTGGACGCTGGAGTGCGACCGCAAGCCCATCAGCGCGGGTGAAACGCTGCTGCCGGACATTGCGCCGGGCGAATCAGCCCACATTGACCTGCCGTTTGGAACGCTGCCGGAAGGGCAGACGGTGGTAACGTGCTTCCTTGTGCTGCGCGAAAAGACGGGCATACTGGAAGCGGGAACGGTGCTCAGCCACGGACAGACCGTGTTGGGCGCGATGAAGAAGGCGGAAACGCCGGACAATGCGCCTGCCCCGGTGATTGGCGACTGCAATGTCGGTTTCCGCGGCGAAGGGCTGGGCGTGCTGCTGGCGCGGCGCGGCGGCATCATTTCCTTCCGCGACCGGCTGGGGCGCGAGACGCTCCTGCGCGCGCCGCAACTGAGCCTCTTCCGCGCATCCACTGACAACGACCGCGGCAACGGCAACAACATCCAGCAGGGCGTGTACCACCTTATCAGCCGTCACAGCGCGTGCAGCGACGCGGACATCCAGCAGGAAGCGGGCAGAACGACGCTCGTCTACCGCTACACCACGCCGATGCTGCCGGATTTCGCGGTCACGGTGCGCTACACGGTGCATTCGCAGGATGCCCTTGACGTAACGGTGGACTGGCCCGGCTTGCCGAATCAACCGGATATGCCCGCGCTGGGCTTGTCCTTCCAGCTTGACCCGCGCCTGACCCGCGTCCGCTGCTATGGCTACGGCCCGGATGAGAACTACATCGACCGCCGCGAGGGCGCGTATCTGGGCTGGCACAGCTGGAACGCCGCGGACGGCATGACGCGCTACTGCAAGCCGCAGGAAAGCGGCAACCGCACGGGCGTGCAGGTCGTTTCGGTGACGGATGCGGACGGTCACGGCGTGGAGATTTCGGGCGACAACCTCGAAGTGAGCGTACAGCCGTGGCTGCCGGAGGAACTGGAAGCGGCATACCATCCGAGCGACTTGATGGGTTCTGTGCGCACGGTCTTAGATGTGGCGATGTTCCGCAAAGGCATCGGCGGCGACGACAGTTGGGGCGCGCCCGTCTTGCCGCAGTTCTGCTATCCGGCAGACAAGCCCTACACGTTCACCTTCACGATGAAGGCGCTGTAAGCGAAGGTTTCCAAAGGGCGAGCGCAGACTTCGTCTGTTTTCATTGCCCTTTGGTCGCGCCCGCAGGCGCGATTTCCTCTGCAACATGAAAAATCAAGAAACATGGGAGTGCAGTGCGAAGGAGTCCAGAGGGCGACCGCAGACGTTCGTCTGTTTTCATTGCCCTCTGGTCGCCTCTGCAGAGGCGAAATCCTCTGCAACAATATAATACAATTAGAGAAGAGAATAAATCATCATGGCAAAATTATATTTCCGCTACGGCGCCATGGGGTCCAGCAAGACCGCCAACGCCATCATGGTGCAGTATAACTACGAAGAGCGCGGCCAGAAGGTGCTGATGCTTAAACCGAAGCTCGAAAACCGCGACGGTGCGGTGATTGTCCGCTCCCGCTGCGGGCTGGAAACCGCCTGCCGCTTCATCGAGGACGTGACGGCGGCGGACGCGCAGGGCTACGGCTGCGTCATCATCGACGAAGCGCAGTTCCTGACCAAAGCGCAGGTCGAAATGCTGGTGGAGATGGTCGATGACTACGACGTACCCGTAATTGCCTACGGTCTGCGCGCGGACTTCCAGAACAATTTCTTCGAGGGCAGTCAGTGGCTGATGGCGTGGGCGGACACGATTGAGGAAATCAAGACCATCTGCTGGTGCGGGCGCAAGGCGACGTGCAACGCCCGCGTGGTGGACGGCCGCGTGGTACAGGAGGGCGAGCAGGTCGTCCTCGGCGGCAATGGGCAGTATGTGAGCCTGTGCCGGAAGCACTTCCGCCGCGGCGAGCTGGGGGACTTCAAGGACTTGCATTTGGGGGAGGACTGACATCCTCATCATCAAAAAAGCAAAGCGGCAGACCCTGCAAAATGGCGGTCTGCCGCTTCGTTTTTGGGAATGTTATTGCCCTAAAATACCTTCCACCCGCTTCACCGGTCTTACATACTTCCAAAACCTCGTGCAGTCGTGGTAGAAGTAGAACACGCGCCCCTGCGCCGTGTCCAGTTGGACACCGTGCGCGGCGTAGTCGAAGTCCTTCATCGCGCGCTCGATTTCGGTTTCGACCTGCGTGTTCTCCGTCTCGTAATCGAACGGGCCGTGCTCAAAGACGACGTATTCCCCTTCAGGAACGTCCATGAGCTGGAGCGGCGCGGGGACATCCCCAGCGTAATCCGCGGGCAGCCGAATGCCGTAAGCCTCCGCCAGCGGAATCCCCCAGCTGCAAATGCGCCCGGTCGGCTCGTTGATGTACGCCATCAGCTGCCCGGCGGATGCGTTGCGCTCGTTGCCGCCGAAATGATCGAGGCTGCCGGGGATGCGCTCCAGCAAGCCGCAGATGGTCGCCCAGTCCTGCCCCGGAATCAGGCTCTGCTTCTGCCAGAAGTCGAAGTAGCCGATGCTCTCGTAGTTGCGGATGTGCAGGAACTTGTGCGCCGGAATGGTGATGAAATACGTCTTGATGTGGTCAGTCGATGCGGCCATGCCCGTTCCTCCTATGCCAAGCAGATAACAGTCGAAAGGCTTCAAGATGGTGTGGAGGACGACGGCAGTCGGGTGCAGGCGGTACGCGCTGGGGGTCACGCCGTAAGCGGCGCGGAATGCGCGGGTGAACGCCTCGTGCGAGGAAAAGCCATAGCGCACGGCGATTTCCAGCAGGGAATCCGACGTGTCGCGGACGTCCCGCAGGGCAAACGCCAGATGCCGGAAGCGCAGATAATCGCGCAGGGACATGCCGGACAGCGCCCGAAACTTCCGCGACACATACGATTCGGAGTACCCCAATGCGGCGGACAGCGCCCGCAGGGTCAGTGCTTCGTCCTCCTGCTGGCGGATGCAGCGGTCAATGATGTCAATCGTCTGCTGAATGCTCTGCGACCAGTTTTCCATCGTCCTTCGCTCCTTTCGCTGTGAATAGGATAGCACAGCGTGGGCGGACTTCGCTTGATTTGGTTTGCACTCTTGCGGTCAATACGCATTCCGCATCACGACATCCGCCAAATACGCCTGATACGAATTCTCATCTAAACCATGTCATTCGCACAGCATCTTTTCCGCCCCGGCTTTGCATCGTTCCGCTCGCGCGTACCTCCAGTACGCCTCGCTTCACTCAGCTTTGCCGGAACGAAAAATCTGCTATGCTCGATGCCATGTTTTAGAATCGAATTAGTATGAAACGCGCGGCACTGCTTATCCGTCAGTCCATCGGGGCGCGACATCAGCACCAAATCATGCCCACGAATGCCCTTGTGGTACGCCGGATGCACATGCGGATACGGGTTCGCCGTGAAGCCGCAGCGTTCGTAGAAGCCCTTGCGGCGGATGGCGATTTCGTCCACAGGCGGGTCAATTTCCAGAATTACCGGGCGGTCATTGGGAAGCATCGACAGCGCGCGCGAACCGTACCGCTGGCTGCGCAGGGCAGGGAGAATGCAGAAATGCTCGATGTAGCGGAAATCCGGCGTTTCCCAGTAGAGCATGTCGCCGACGAAAGCGCTGCCGTCCAGAATCGCCGTGAAGTGATAGTCAGGGTGGGTCAGAATGGCGGTCTGCGAGGGCGTTTCGCGCTGCTCATGCGCGGGAAAGCTGATCCCGTAGAGCGCCATCGCGTCGGCATATAGCGGGTGATTCGGGGATGGAATCCGTTCAAACGTCATGTGGAAGCTCCTTTAGGGAAGATTTCGGCGGGCAGGCGCAAATCCGTGCGGGGGATTTTGTCCCACGAGAACAACGGAATCAGCGCATCCAGCGTCGTCGGGCGCATTTCTGGCTGAATCCCCGCGCTCCACGCGAGGAAGCCGAGAATCTCCTCCGGCGAAAAGCGCTTCGAGAGCGCGGATAGATCCAAATCGCGGTCGCGCTTCGCCAGCCGCCGCCCCCGCGCGTCCATCAGCAGGGGAATATGCGCATAGGCAGGCTGCGGATAGCCCAAGAGATGCTGTAAGTAAATCTGCCGCGGCGTCGCGCTGAGAATGTCTCGCCCGCGCACGACCTCCGTCACGCCGGACAGCGCGTCGTCCACCACCACCGCCAACTGATACCCGAACAGCCCGTCCGACCGCTGCAAGAGAAAATCCCCGCAGTCGCGCGCGAGATTCTCCGCCTGCGCCCCGAAAACGCGGTCGGTGAAGGTGATTGTCTCATCCGGCACACGCAGACGCATCGCGGGCGCACGGGTCTTGGCGCGTTCGGCAGCTTCCTCTGGGGTCAAATGCGCGCAGGTGCCGGGGTAGATGAACTGCGTGTCGCCCAGATTCGGCGCGACGGTCGCGTGCAGCTGCGCGCGGGTGCAGAAGCACGGGTACACATGCCCTTCGCAGCGCAGGCGGTTCAGTACATCCTGATAAACGCCGCTCCGCTCCGACTGGTACAGCGGCGGCGCATCCCAGCGGAAGCCGAGAAAGCGCAAATCATCAATCGCCTGCTGCGCCAGCGCGCGCGGGCAGCGGGGAATATCCACATCCTCAATGCGCAGCAAAACCTGCCCGCCTTGACTGCGCGCGGACAGGTACGCCAGCATCGCGCAGAGCAGATTGCCCAGATGCAGCCGTCCGCTGGGGGTCGGCGCGAAACGTCCTATCATCGGGGGATTACTCCTTCTTTGCCTTGAACAGGTATTCATCCACCTTCTGGCGGATTTCGGGGGCGATTTCCCGCTTGATGGGGAAGGACGCCGCGTTTGCCAGCCGATCAAGCAGCACAAAGCCCTGCTGGAGGGTGATATCCAGCGCGTGCTCATCGAGATACCCGCTCTTCAGGCTGTCATGCCGATTATGCATGTAGTCCGCGCCGTTTGCGCCGAAGCGGGCGAGGTTGATGGCGGGTACGCCGTTATCCGCAAAGGGGATGCAGTCGCTGGAATAGGTGTCCTGCTTGGCGCGGACACCGTAGCCTGCTTCGCGCAGAACGCCTGTGACGTAGTGCAGGGCATCATCCGTGGCGAGGGTGACGAGGTGGTTCGAGCCGAGGGTCGGCGCGGCGACGTCGAAATTGAGCATGGCGACGCAGGCCTTGAGTTCATCCGCGTGCGCCTTGACATACGCCTTCGAGCCGAGCAGCCCCTGTTCTTCCGAGCCGAACCAGCAGAAGCGCAGTGTCCGGCGCGGCGGATGGGCGGCGAAATACCGCAGCAGTTCCAGCACGATGACGCTGCCGGACAGGTTGTCATGCACACCGGAAGAGAAATACACGCTGTCGTAATGCCCGCCGAGGGTGATGACTTCCTCCGCCTTGTCCGTGCCGGGAATGGTCGCGCAGACGTTCTGGCTTGTGCCGTCATAGCATTCGCCGGTCAGCTCGATATGCACCGTCTTTGCGCCGCGACGGACGATTTCAGCGGCAGAAGCGGCGCGCATGTTCAGCACGGGAACCGCGCCGAATGGCTCTGTCAGCGTTTCGCGCAGCTTGCAGCGGTTCAGGTCACTTTCGCTCTCGCGGTCAATCGTGCGCCCGGTGAAGGTTAGAATTGCCGCGGCTTCCGCCTTACGCAGCTTTTCGTAGGTCGCGCGGTTCAGATAGCCGTTCACGAGGACGATTTTGCCCTTCGCCTGTTCCAGCAGCACTTCGTCGGCATTCTCGGCATACAGGAACTCCGCGTCCAGACCGCCTTCGGGGGTGGAGGCAGCGCGCTCGTAGCCCGTGACCTCGTACTCCTTGACGTAGGGCGACGTGACTCGCAGCAGCGCGTGAGACACGCGCCCGCACGGAACGGTGAACTCCTCCAGCTGGGCGGAAACGCCGAGCGACGTGCATTCGTTCAGCAGCGCTTCGGCAACGGTTCGCTCCTCCTTGGAACAGCTGACACGCTCATAGCCGTAAGTGCGCAGGAAGGAAAAGGCGCGGTGGGCAGATACGTTCATGAGAAAAGCCTCCTCTTGTGATTGTTTATCCTTAGTATACTGCATTTTTCGCCGCGCCGCAAGGCAAGAGAACGCGCTTTTTCATAGAACCTTCACATAGCGAACCTTTTGCGGACACAGAAGGGCAGTATCATCATTTCTGCAAGCAAAACGAACGGAGGTGAGCGCTGATGGCGGGCGTTCAGTGTTCCTTTGAACGGGTGGAAAAGAAATTCGTCCTCACCCATGCGCAGGCGGAGGCGCTGATGCGGGATTTGACCGCAGGGTATATGGCGGTTGACCAGTACGGGCAGCATACCATCCGCAATCTGTATTATGACACCGATGATTATGCGCTGATCCGCAGGTCGATTCAGAGGCCGAAGTACAAGGTGAAATTCCGGCTTCGCGCCTATGGTACGCCGATGGAGGACACGCTGATTTTCGCGGAACTGAAGAAAAAGTACAGCGGCGTGGTCTACAAGCGGCGCATTGCGGTCAGCCCGGACGACATGCGGCGCTTCCTGCGCGGCGAAACGCTGGACGGCGAAAATCCGCAGATTCAGCGCGAGCTGCATCGGTATTTGTCGGAGCATCCGATTCGCCCGAAAGTGTTCCTCGCCTATGAACGCGTGGCGCTGTACGGGCTGGAAGACCCGGCACTGCGGGTGACGCTGGACACGCACCTGCGCTACCGCACAACGCGCCTTGACTGCTTCACGGATGACGCGGGGACGCTGATTTGCCCCGATGACCCCGTGATTCTGGAGGTCAAGCTCGCAAACGCCGCCCCGCTGTGGCTGGCGCGGCTGTTGAGCCGACACAAAATCTATATGTCGTCGTTCTCCAAGTACGGCACATGCTATTTGAACCACCTTGCGCGCCGCACGCCGGATATTCGCCCGATGGCGCACAAACGGAACAACGAAGGAGAAACTGAACATGCGTCTTGATTCGCTGCTGACCTCGATTCTGTCAACACCACTGACTGTCTCCGCACTGCTGCTGTGTCTGGCATCGGCGCTGGTGCTGGGCATTTTGACCGCGCTGGTGTTCACGCGCGGCTGCAGGCACACCGCGTCCTTCGCGCTGACGCTGGCGCTCCTGCCGATGTCGGTCGCGCTGGTGATTATGATGGTCAACGGCAGCATTGGCACGGGGCTGGCGGTCGCCGGGACGTTCGCACTCGTGCGCTTCCGCTCCGTGCCCGGTACGGCGCGCGAAATCGCGGCGATTTTCACCGCTGTCGCGATAGGCCTTGCAATGGGCATGGGAATGCTCGGCGTGGCGGTAGTTTTCTTCCTGCTGGCCGCTGCCGCCGTGCTGGCGCTGACGAAACTGCACTTCGGCGCAATGCCGGAGAACGCGAAGGCACTGCGCATTACCGTGCCGGAAGATGTGGACTACGAAACTGCACTGCCCGACGTTTTCCGCGCGCACCATGTGACGGCAACGCTGGAAAAGGTACGCACCGAAAGCATGGGCACGCTGTTTGAACTGACCTATCAGGTGAATCTGCCGAGCGCCGTCCCCTCGAAAGCGCTGCTGGACGACCTTCGCGAGCGCAACGGCAACCTCCCGATTCTCTTCACGAATCTGGGGGATAAGGACAGCCTGTAATTCCACATTAGGCAACTCAAATAAAAGCTATCAATAACCAAATGGCAATTTAGAGGATGTAAACCTGTAACAAGGAGGTTCATCATCATGAAAAAGTGGATAATCAGTATGATGGCAGTCGCGACCCTGCTGCTTGCAGGGTCAGCCCTCGCCGATGGCAGCATCACCCTCTCTCCTGACGGAAGCACATCCACCGACGCATCTGTCCGTATCGACGGTCAGACCGTCACCATCACCCAAGCGGGCACATACCAAATCGCCGGGACACTTGACGACGGCGCGCTCATTGTCGAAAGCGCCGAGAACGCGAAAATTACCCTTGTGCTGGGCGGTGTGAGCATCAAGAACAGCACCGGCGCGGCGATTCAAATTTCCACCGCCGACGACGTGACCATTGAGCTGGCGGAAGGCACGACAAACGTCCTGCAATCCGGCGAAGAAGTGGACATTGCCGCCGCCACGGAGAGCAAAGAAGCATCCGGCGGCGCGCTGCAAAGCAAGGCTGACCTGAAAATTAAGGGCAAGGGCAGCCTGACTGTGCTGGGCTACCTTAACAACGGCATCCACTGCACGAAAGACCTGAAAATCAAGAACGGCAATATCAGCGTGACTGCACTGGGGCACGGCATCAAGGGCAAGAATAGCGTGACCGTCTCCGGCGGCACGGTGACGGTCACATCCGGCAAGGACGGCATCACCAGCGACGAGACGGAGAACGAGGAAAAGGGCTTCGTGACCATTGAGGATGGCGAAATCATCATCACCAGCGTGGGCGACGGCGTGTCGGCGGAAACGACGCTGACAGTGACGGGCGACGTGATTTCCATCATCAGCGGTGGTGGAAGCGCAAACGCGCAGCAGAAAACCGACAACATGCGCGACTGGTGGGACTTCGACAATTCCGCCAGTGACGATAACAGCGCGAGCTGCAAGGGATTGAAAGCAGGCAAAGCGCTGGTGATTTCCGGTGGGTCGATTACGATTGACGCGCAGGACGATGCCCTGCATACTGACGGCGATATGACGATTTCCGGCGGCGAATGCATCCTCAGCACGGGCGACGACGGCGCTCATGCGGCGCTTTCCCTGACCGTGCTGGACGGCAAAATCACCGTGCTGACCTCCTACGAGGGCTTGGAAGCGAATCAGATTACGCTGGCAGACGGTGAACTGGATATAACCGCGTCGGACGACGGCATCAATGCCAACGGCGGATCGGACGGCTTCAGCGGTGGATTTGGCGGAGGCTTCGGCGGACGGCGCAGCGATATGAACAGTCAGAGTGGCGATATGACCCCGCCGGATAACAGCAATATGCAGACCCCGCCGGACGGCAATGCGCCCAGCGGCAATCCGCCGACCATGCCGGGGCAGGACGCGGCAGACAGCACGACCACAGACGACACGACCGACAAGCAGCCGGTGCTGCTGATTACGGGCGGCAAAATCACGGTGAATGCGGATGGAGACGGGCTGGACTCCAACGGTGACCTGCGCGTGGAGGGCGGCGACATTACCATCAACGGCCCGTCCAATGGCGGCAACGGCGCGCTGGACATTGGCACGGAAAACGGCGGAGCAGGCGTCATCGCCGGCGGTACGCTGATCGCGCTGGGCACGAGCAGTATGACGGAGAACTTTGGCAGCACGTCCACGCAGTGCGCGTTCCTTGTGACGATGAACAGCTTCGGCGCGGGCGAGACGATTACTATCACGGACAGTCAGGGGAATGTGCTGTACACGGGTGTGACGGTGAAGAGCGCGAACAGCGTGGTGTTCTCCAGCCCGGATTTGGTGGTAGGCGAAACGTACACGGTGACGATTGGCTCAACCAGCGCGACGGTGACGCAGAGCAGCACGGTTGTGGGAAACTCGAATGGGTTTGGGGGCGGCTTTGGGCGGCACTGATGTCGTTCCCGTATCAACACGCGGGGATAGCATGAAAATGCGCTCAACTGAATCGCGCGAACGGGAGTCCAGAGGGTCGAAGACCCTTTGGCGGGGTCAAGGGGCAGCGCCCCTTGCGTCTCCCCCCAAAAAATGAAGAGGGTCGAGAGAATTGCTTCTCTCGACCCGTTTTTGCGGGGTTAGTTTGCGTTGGCTTCGTCGATGTACGCCTGCCAAGTGCCGCGCATGGATTCCGCCTTTTCAGCGGGGGTGGTCGCCTGCGCGTACACGTCCCAGATGTACTGGCTGCCGAGGTCGTAGCCGGTCACCATGTCGGAATACCAGACGAACTGATGCTCCGGCTCACGCATCATGGTGATGGTCTCGTCCACGGCACGCTCGTCGCGGTACTTCTGATAGTAGCCGTTCTTCCAGTCGTCGCTGTCGGTGTAGCCGGGGGTGGGGTTGGTGAAGAGGTTGTAAGCGAAGGCAATCTTCCACGCGCGATCCGCGTCGTAGCAAGCCGGGATGACCATGATGTTGTCAGAAGGCGCGTAGAGGTAGGTCTTGGCGCGCGGGCCCTTGGGGAAGAACACGAAGCCATAGTCGTCTTCCATGTTTGCCAGAGAGCCAGCGAAGTAGTCTTCATGCACCTGCAGGGCGACTTCGCCGTTGATGAACGCACTCTCGAAGTAGTTCCATTCCGCACCTTCGGGCGCCTTCATTTCGTACTTGGACACCATGTCCATGACCCAGTTCATGGCTTCGAGGAAAGCATCGGTTTCCGCCGCGTTGTAGTACTTGCCGTTTTCATCCACCTGAACGAAGCCAGCACCGTTGGAAACGAGGGCGGCGGGAAGCAGGTGAGAGGAGAAGGACATCATGGCATAACGGTCAATCACGCCGTCGTTGTCGGTGTCGCGGGTCAGCTTTTCGCAGAGCGCTTCAAAGGCTTCCCACGTCCATTCGCCCTTTGCCTGAAGGTCGTAGATCTCTTCGGGGTCAACACCGGCATCGTTGAGCAGGCGCTTGTTGAAGAACACGCCCTTGCGGGGTTCAGCCTTTTCGGGGCGCATACCGTAGATGCCGCCGTCCTTGCTCAGCAGACCGGTAACCGTGCCGTTCCACTTCTCGTCGGAGAAGTTCAGGCAGTCCAGCGTGGACAGGTCGTAGAACAGACCCGCCTTGAAAGGCGCAAGGTACGCGCCGGCGCGGAGAATCCAAACATAGTTCTCGTCGCCGCCCGTGGTCGCGAAGTTGGTGAAGTCGGAGGGAGAGTCGTCCCAAGTCGTGGCGTTGCGCTGCACAATCTTGAAGTTGTAGGTCTCTTCCAGCCAAGTGCGGTAGTCGTAGGTCGCTTCGCCCGCCGCTGTGGTGGGTTCGTCGTCGTGCCAGTCGGAAGACCACCAGTCGCAGACGGTGATTTCCATGCCGCCGAGGTCGATGACGTTGCCGTCCGCGTCGCGGTAGATGACGATACCGTCATCCTCGTAGGGGTTTTCGACGTCTTCTGCGATTGCCAGCGGCAGGGCGCAGAGAATCATCACCAGAGAGAGAAACAGAGCAAGGTACCGTTTCATGAGATTGCCTCCTTTTATTTTATGACCTGCGGGTCATAGGATCGTGGGGGATTCGCCGCGGCTTTGGGTTTATCCGCTGCTGGATTTTCTTGCAGCAGGGGGAATCGCCTCTGCGGAGGCGACCAAAGGGCTTTCCGATCGCCCTTTGGAAACCTTCGGCGCTGCAGCGGGTTGGGTTCAGAGCGGCAGGCACAGCCCGCTGCTTGGAAACCGGGGATAGTGTGACTAACCTGTGGATAAACACGCGGACACTGTATGAGAGTGTCACCAACTCAATCGCGAAAAGGGTGTCGAGAGGGTCGAAGACCCTTCGCGGGTGCAGGGCAGAGCCCTGCCGGAGTCCAGAGGCAGAGCCTCTGGCGCCTCCCCATTATCCCTTGATGCCGCTTGCGGCGATGGATTCGACGAAGGAACGCTGGGCGAAGAGGTAGAGGACGAGCAGGGGGGCGACGAGCATCAGCGTGGCGGTCGAAACCATCTGCTGCTGATAGCCCATCGACGCGCCGCCGGAAAGCCCCAACTGAATGGAAACGTAGCTGTTCAGGCGGTCGGCGACGGTAGAGGCTTCAAGGCTCAGGAGCTTGATGTTCCCCAAGAACAGCTTGGAGTAGAACGTGTCCGTCCACTGCCAGACGAAGGAGAACAGAAAGCAGGAGACCAGAATCGGCACGGCGTCGGGCAGAATCACCCGCCAGAACGTCTTGAAGATGCTGCATCCGTCCACATACGCCGCTTCCTCAAGCGACTTCGGAACGCCGGTGAAGAACTGGCGAATCATGTAGATGTACAGCCCGTTCTTCAGCCCCATGCACGTTGCGGACATGAGCGCGTAGGGGATGGGCGAACCGCGCAGATTCAGGCTGCTGCCCGTCGTCGCCTTGAAAATGCCGAAAATGTCGAAGAAGTTGAAGTGCAGGTAAAGCGAGGACGAAATCGTCTGCGGCGGAATGATGACGGTGATGATGACCGCCGCGAACCAGAACTTCTTGAACGGGAACTCGAAACGCGCAAAGCCATAGCCCACGAGCGTACAGGCGGCAATTTGCAGCACCGACACCGCGAGGGAGACGATCAGCGTGTTCAGGAACGTCGTGCCGTAATTCAGCAGGATTTTGCTGGCGGCGAGGGAGTAATTCGCCGTCGTCAGGTGACGCGGAATCGAGATGACCGTGGAGTCGTACAGGTCGCGCTCCGCCATGAACGAGACGCTCAGCTTGTCCAGCAGGGGCTGGATAATCATGAAGCAAAGCCCGAACAGCAGCAGGAAGCGAATCAGTTGATAGCCCTTGCGCCGCACCGTCTTGCGTAGCAGATATCCGCCGGACTTGCGGTTGCGCGCCCAGAAGCTGCCGCTGGGATGAGCATGGGTCACGGTCTGCTTACTCATCGCTGCTCACCACTCCTTTCAGCATCAGGGCACTTGCGCCGATGAGGACAATCGTGATGGCGAAATACACCCAAGCCATTGCGGAGGAGAAGCCGTAGTTGTATTTCAGCGTCATTTCTTCATTGATTTTCTTCATGACTTCGCTGTCTGTCTTCATGAAGAAGTCGATGATGGTGTAGATGATGTTGACAATCAGCAGGGGGGAGACCATCGGGAAGGTAATCGTCCAGAAGGCTTCCCACTTCGAGCAGCCCTCGACGTCCGCCGCTTCGTACAGGCTGCGCGGAACGTTCTGCAGACCGGAAAGGAAAACGACAATCTGGATGCCGCTTGCCATCACAATGTCGTACACTTCGTCAATCAGGGAAAAGACGATGTCCAGCACGTCGCTGCCGATGCCCGTGAGCTTGAGAATCTTCATCAGCGACTCGGACAGCGTGAACGGGGAGGACTCCGCCATCATCTGCTGCATTCCCGCCATCAGGGTGTTGTCCGTCTCCAAGCCGATGAGAACGCCGCTGGAGAGGATAACGGGCAGGAAGAAGATGGCGCGGACGAACGCGCGCCCCTTGAATTCCTGATTCAGTACGATGGCAATGACGAAGGACACGACGAGAATCGCAATGGTGTGCGTGACCATCACGCCGATTTCTTCGCTGAGCAGCTTGTTGAACTCCGGGTCAATGGTGAAGGCGCGGATGTAGTTGTCCAGCCCGATAAAGGTCGTCTGGAAGCCCTGTCCGGCGGTCACGTCCACGCGGCACAGGCTCATCCAGAATGAATCCACCAGCGGCAGCAGCATGAAGCACAGGAAGCCGATGATGAAGGGCATAATGAACAGATAGCCGGATACTGCTCGGCGCGCACGAATGGAAATGCGTTTGCCGCTCATTTGCTCACCTCCTGTTGCGCTGCATAGCTGCGGGCGGGAACGGTGATGCCATCCACCGCCGCGTCGGTATAGCCGAAGTTGACGTAGACGCGTGTGCCGTTTGCGTAAGTCGTGATGGTGACGTTCCCGACGCGTTCATGGCCTGTCATTTCCTGATTGAAGATGCCCGAAAGCGTCTGACGGTACTGCGCGACCTGTGCGGTGATGTCATCCAGCACGAGCGACGCGTCCGCGCCGTAGAACTCGGAGTAGGTGGAATCCTGCAAAACGCGCGCGCTCTGGGCGGTCAACGTGTATTGCAGGCCCGCGCCCACTTCCGCGCTGCGCAGGAGGACTTCCTCCGCGTCATCCGCCAGATTCAGTGATGCGCCTGTGTAGGATACGCGGCTGTGCAGCGCCAGCGGGTAGAAGGGGACGTACTCGTCAATGATGGAATACTGTCCGCCGTCGAAGTCCATGTCGGTGATGAGCGTCGCCTGAACTGCGGCGTAGTCGTTGCCCTGACGAATCATCACGTCGCGCCCGGATGCCTTGAGTTCAGCGAGCTTTTCCGCCTGCTGATGCAGCACGGCTTCGCGGGTCGTGTGGTTTTTGCTGTCGTAATCAGCGGAGAGCATGTACCCGATGTCGCGGAAGGAAACGCCTGCGCCGTAGGAAGCCGCCGCGTCCACCAAGGTGTTGACGCTGCGCATGGCGATGGCGGGCTTGACGAGGTAGTAGGTGTCGCGGTCGTCGTTCGCGCCGTACCAGATTGGGCTGTATTCGGGGATTTCCGCTTCTTCACGCGTGGTGAAGCGGGCAGCGTCGCGGAAGGCGATGAAGCCCTCCAGCAGGCCACTGTCGCGCGCGAAAGCCGTCAAACCGTCCAGATAGAGCGGCACACCCGCAATCGCGGCATTCTGTGCGAAGGAGAACAGCTCCTCCTGCGTTCCCAGCTGCCGAATCAGGCGGACGGAGGACAGCAGCTGCTGATTCATGCCGCCGTTCATCCACCCGGCGTAGCGAATCGACATGTTCTGCGCCAGATTGCGGGTGACAAGCTCGCGCAGGAGGTCTTTCGCTTCCGCATAAGTCGTCATGGCAATCGGAACGCTGGTGGGCACGCCCGCCACCTGCTGCACCTTGTCAATTGCGCCAATCAGCTCGATGCTCAGCGGCGCGTCCGCATCCACCGTCTGTGCGGCGAAATTCGGGTACTTTGCGGTCAGGTAGTCGCGGTAGGACGCCGCCATGTCCATGTAGCCCGATTCGGGCAGAAAACGGTAGCGCTGGCGGATGAAGCCCGTCGGATGCGCTGTTTCAAACATGTAGACGGCGTTGTTCGTGCGCTCGGAAACGTCGTAGGCGTCGCCGTGGACGATGGTGTACGTTGCGTTGACGGTGTTGTAGGAGGTCAGGCGGCCGGCAATGTCCGCGCCGATGCCCGCCCACGATGCACCGTCCTCCAGAATGCAGATGAATGACCCGCTGTCGCCCGAAACGCCGAAAACCGGGAAGTTGATGCGCGTTTCGTTCGTCACCTGCGTGCGGATGGACGCCCAGTCCCAGCCGTAGAGGTTGGCGTAGTAGGCGCGCTGGGAAACGCGGCCGTTGTTGAAGCGGATAATCGCACCGCTGCCGTCGGGGACGAACAGGAAGCCGTTATCCGCCGTACCGCCCGCGCCGAAAGCCGGAAGCAGCGTCAGGCTCGTCAGCGGATAATCCACGTCGTAAGCAAGGTCATCCAGCGGTACTTCGACAACAAGGTCGCTGCCGTCCAAACGGAATACCATCGAGACGTTGAAAACGGCTTTGGCGATGGTGCTGCCCGCCTGCACGATGCGGCTGTTGTCGTATGCCAGATCCTCCGCTGTGTAGCCCACTTCGGCAAAGATGCTTTCGCAGCGCTGCTTCAGGTGATCCTTTGTGCCATCGCGCAGCACCCAGACGTGCTCTTCCGCCAAATCGGGGTAGGCGGCGAGCAAAGCGGCCTTGTCGTCAGTCTTGCGGAGCTTGTCAATATTGTATTCACGGTAGTATTCTTTGATGTCCTTCTTCTGCTTGGAGGTCATTTTCTCCATGAACTGCTGCATTCGCGCGTCGCCAATGGCAGTCGGCATGAGGAAAGACCGCTGCACGCGTCCGACGGAGTAGTTCACGCGGACGCTGCCATCCTCCTGCATCAGCACTTCGTAGACCCCGTTTGAAATGCTGTGTTCCTGCGAGGTGAACTGGGTGGTCATGCCGGTGGAGGCGGCGTAGGTGAGGCTCAAGGTGGAGTTCAGCTTGTTCTTTTCCACCGGCAGGGCAATCGGGTCGCTGTCCACGTTATCAGGCGAGGACAGCCAGACGTGCCCGGTGCGCTTGTCGGTGAGGGTGAAGTGGGTCGTCGCCGGGTCAAGCTCAAAGCGGAGAGCGTCATTCTCCATGACCATCGGCGTGTCGGGCTCTGAGTAGCCGTAAAGCGGCACGTCGTGCCCTTCCAGCTCGCCGGAGGTGTCAAAGAGCGGAAGAATGACGAATTTCGTCAGCGGATAAAGTGCCAGAAGAAGAATCAGAACCAGCACGATCCGCACAAGGATGCGTCGTTTCATGGATACTTTCTCCTTTCGTCAGTACAGACGGAACAGCACTTCTTTGTAGAGGGAGACGAAATAGCCGATGCCGTCGCCAACGAGCGAAAAAAACAGCAGCAGCAGGAAGATGATGACGACCATCGCCAGCAGCGTCATGATGGTGAACAGCAGCGTCTTGCCCAGCGAGTAGTCATGCGTCTGCATCATGCCGCAGATGATGAGAACACCGCTCCAGCCCAGCGACAGCCCCTCCAGAACGTAGTAGAACGCGCCTTCCTTGGCGGTAATGACGTTTGCGAGGAGAATCATCGCCGCTTGCAGGATGACATAGGGCGTCAGCGCGTAGCAGGTGGCGATGTAGACATCCTTGAACGTGCCCTTGCCCTCAAACAGCGTCGTCAGCCCCCAGTTGCCCGCCACGAAGAACAAAAGCGGCAGGAGGACGGCGAGACATTGCTGGATGATGTTCACGCTCGGCCAGTAGACGTTCATGAACAGGAAAGGCGTGAACTGCATGGACAGCAGGCGGACAAGCAGCACCAGAAACACGATGATGTTCGCCGCGCCGAGGCTGCCGCGCTTTTCGCGGCTCAAATCCCAGAAGCCATCGAAGGGGTGGAAGATAACGTAGAGCGAATAGCGCAGGGAGGACAGCAGACGCTGCCACTTCTGCTTGTCGGTCAGTTTTGCTGCGAGCGTCATGCGTTGTCCACCTCCCACTTTATCTTGCGGATGTGCCCGATGACCATCGGAACGACCAGCAGCACCGCGACGATGCCGAAAATCCACCCGATGTTCTGCTCTACCCACTCGGAGCGGTAGTAGCGGAACGCTTCGGAGTAGTTGCGGCTGTCGCGCGCCATGGCGAAATAGTCACAGGCTTCTTTGTATTGCTTCTGCTGCAAAAGCGCGCGCCCGATGCCGATGTAGGCAAGGTCATAGTTGCCGTTGCGCTTCATGACCTCGCGCCAAGTGTCGGCAGAAGCGGCGTATTCGCCCGCGTGGTACTGCTCAGTCGCCTTGTAGACCAGCTTGCCGTATTCTGTCGGGGTCAGCACGGTCACGCAGCAGTCCTGACTGTCCAGCACCAGCAGGTCATAGCCCTGATGCTCCAAAGCGACGGGATTCAGGAAGTATCCGTCCATGTTGCCCACACCGCCGAACGCCCAGAGCAGGTTGCCCTGCTTGTCGTAGGTGAAGATGCGGTTGTGCGTCTTGTCCATGACGGAATAGATGTCGTTGTCCAGCACGGTCACGTCCACGAACTTCGAGGGGCCGGAGTTGGTGATGTTCGTGTCGCCGCGCGCCCATTGCAGGTCGCCGATGACGTGGCTCGTGCCGTTCTCAATCAGGATGTTCGTGCCGATGGCATTCAGGCGGCGGACGGGTTTCGCCGCGCCGGAGGTCAGCTCATTGGAATTGAAGGTCTGCGTGGTGACGAAGAAGAAGCCTTCCGAATCCAGCGCAATGTTGTTGTATTCCGTCGGAACGAAGGATGCCTGCTGCGCGCGCTGCTCCTTCGTGGAGAGCAGCCGCCACACCAGCTCGTACCATGTGTACTTCACTTCGCTCGCGCCGATGAAGCCGGTGAACGTGCCGTCCGCCTCGTACTTCATGAGGCCTCGGTTGACGTTCTGCGCGAGGCAGAAGACGCGTCCGGTCGTGTCGCAGACCAGCTTCGTCGGCAGAAACGCCATCGACTGGTCGAAGGTCGCGTCCGCCGGGCGGGTGAAGACGCTCAGCAGATTCAAATTCCGGTCTGCTTTCAGGATGCGGTTGTTGTTCGTGTCGGCGATGAACAGTGTGCCGTCCGCCATGACGAACACATCCTGCGGGGCGGAGAGCGTATTTGGGGTGATGTCGCCGGAAATTTCGGAAATCACGCGGGTCAGCGTGAAGCTTTCGCCGTTGCGGGCGACTTGCAGAATGCGGTTGTTGCCCGTATCGACGATGTAGATGTCATTGCCGGAGACGGTCAGCCCGCGCGGGGTGCGCATCGGCGTTTCCAGCCCAAGGGAGACGCTGGACAGCATGGCGCTGGTGCGGTAAGCATCCGGCGACTGGCGTTCGTCGCCCCAGTAATCGTAGGTGTAGGTGTAATTGTAGTCAAAGCCGTCTGCGGCGCGCGCGACCATCCCGCCGCAGAGCGCGGCGAAGAGGGAGAACGCAACCAGACAGGCGCAGAGACGGGAAACCATGCGGTTCATCGGCGTCCTCCTCTCTTAATCTTTCAGACCGGATGTCGCCATCGTTTCGAGAATCTGGCTCTGGCTGAGGATGAAAATCAGTATCGGCACAGCCATGACGACGACCGTAACCGCCGCCGCCTGACCCGTGCGGGCAATGCCGCCCGCCTGAATCTGCTGGAGCGCGTAGACGAGCGTCTTCTGCGCCTCGGAGTAGATGACGGCGGACGCCTTGGCGTTCCAGAGGTTCTGGACGGAGAAGATGATGAGCGTCAGCCACGCGGGCTTGACGTTGGGCATGACAATCGTCCAGAAAATGCGGAATTCCTTTGCACCGTCGATTTTCGCGGACTCAATCAGCGACATGGGCAGCCCTTCCATGAACTGCTTCATCAGGAACAGCCCAATCGGCGCGGCGAACGCGGGCAAGATGACCGCCCAGTGCGTATCGACAAGGTTCAGGCGCGTCATGGTCAGGTAGTTCGGAATCGCGGTGACGTAGCCGTTGAACATCAGCGCCGTCACGACGAGGGCGAAAAACTGCTTGCCGAGCGGGAAATCGTACTTCGCCAGCACATACGCCGCGAGGGACGCAATCAGCAGATGCCCCAATGTACCCACGAGGGTGATGACGACGGTGTTGGTGATGTAGCGCGAGAAGGGAACCCAGCTCTGCCCCATCGTGACGAGAAGGTCAGAGAAGTTGTCGATGGTGGGGTGGCGCGGGAAGAGCGTCGGCGGGAAGCGGAACAGCTCATCCAGCGGTTTCAGCGAGGACGAAATGGCGAACACCAGCGGAAACGCCATTGCACACGCGACGAGGAACAGCAGCAGCCCCACCAGAAAGTCGCCCACGCGGGAGCGGTTCGGCTTCTTGTGGCGCATGTTCGACTTCTTCGTCAGCTTCAGTACCTTCTGCGGCAGCTCAATCGGCGTGCCGTCCGGTCTGACTGGACCTTTGTAGCTGTGGACATTGATGGTACTCATGTGCCAATCCTCCTCAGAGCGCTCTGAATCAGCTTGTTGCACAAAATCATCACCAGGAACAGCAAGGTGGCGATGGCGGAGGCATAGCCCATTTCAAAGCGGGTGAAGCCATAGTCGAACAGGTGGGTGACGACGGTGTGCGCGGCGTAATCGGTGGAGGGGAAGCCCGCCAGCGCCATCGGCACATCGCACACGCCGAACGCGGACGTGATGGACATGACCGCGCCGAACATCAGCATCGGCTTCATGTTCGGCAGGGTGATGTAGTACAGCTCCTGCCAGCGGTTGCGGATGCCATCCACATAGCCCGCCTCGTACTGCGAGCGGTCAACGCCCTGCAAACCTGCGACGAAGGAAAGGAAACCCGTGGACATGCTCATCCACAGCGTGACGATGATGATGACCGGCATGATGTAATCCGGCGTCGTCAGCCAGAGAATCGGGGCGTTGAGGATGCCCAGCTTCATCAGGATGGCGTTCAGGTAGCCGTACGCGTCGCCGCGGAAGATGATGGAGAAGATATAATAGGCATTGCCCGCAATGGACGGCGCGTAGAAGATGACGACGGCAATCGTGCGCACCCAGCGCGGCAATTCGTTGATGAGCCACGCGAAGCAGAACGACATGATGTAGCCCACAGGCCCTGTAATCACCGCCAGCAGGAACGTGTTTTTCACTGCAGTCAGGAAAACATCATCCTTCAAAATCAGGGTGATGTAGTTGTCCATCCCGATGAAGCGCGCGGGCTCCAGAATGTTGTTGTAGGTGAAGGAGTAGTAGATGGAGATGAGCATCGGGAGGATGTAGAAAGTCAGAAACAGCAGGGCGTAGGGCGCCAGAAACGCATAGCAGAACTTCATGTGCTTCGCTCTGTCCCACGCGATGCGCGCATTGCGCTGTCTCAGCGCAAAGTACTTTTTCCAGAACGCGGTCATGACGAATGCTTCCTCCTTTCGCTCAGGGCGTCTCTTCGTCGATCGGCAGACCGAACTCCAAGCGCTTCTTATTGATTTCCTCGTTGATGGTGCGCGCGTAATCCAGCAGGGTTTCGCGCGGGTCGGTCTTGTCGTTGGTCACTTTGCGCACGGCGTTGGTCATGTGGCGCGTGGTGTAGTAGCCGCCGGCGACTTCGCGGAAGCCGACTGCCCACGTCATCTGTTCGCGGATGACTTTCAGCTGAGCTTCTGACCAGGAAAGCTGCTCGATGGCGGCGATATTCGCGGTGGCGTAGCGTGCGGACGACCCCAAGACGGCTTCAATCTCGCGTCCGAAACGCACCTGCGCGTCGGTGGACGTCCACCACTTCATGAACTGCCACGCATTCTGTTTTGTTGTTTCGCTGTCGGTGGCAATCATCATGCAGCAGGCGCCCTGCGAATGCCCGGAGTGATCCACATAGGTGCTGCCGTCCTCTGCCGTGCGGGAAGTGCCGGGGAGAATCGCAATGTCCCACAGGCCGCGGATTTCCGGTGCGGAGACGGTCAGAGTGTTGAACGTCGTGTAATCGAAGATGCCCAGCGGCATTTCGCCGGAGCGGAAGCGGCTCACGAAGTCGAAGATGGTCGGCAGACCGTAGTCATTGTAGAGGCTGGTGTAGCGCTCAAACGCCTGCACACCCGCTTCGCTGTTGATGGTGGTGTGGGTCGCCGAATCGTTGTAGAGCGCGCCGCCAAGCTGGTAGAGCATGGCGTAATAAGAAGAGAGATTCGGGGCGGCAATGTCGGGGTAGGGGATGCCGACGGACATGTTCGCCCCCTGAATGGTGGGCAGCATGGCAATCAAATCATCCCACGTTTCCGGGACGGACAGCCCGTATTCTTCCAGAATGTCGCTGCGGTAGAAGAGAATCGAGCACAGCTGCGTCTCCGGCAGCGCGTACAGACCGCCGTTGAAGCTGAACGCGGCGTAGGCGCTGGGGTAGAATTGGTCGAGGACTTCCTGCAAATCATCGAACTGCGTCAAATCCTCCACCGCGTGGCGAAGCGCGTAGTTGACGGGGTTCCAGCTGTCGGTTGAAATGACGACATCCGGGCCGTTGCCCGCGACGACGGCGTTCAGCAGCGCGTTCGGGTCAACCAGCATGACGTTGACGGGAATGCCGGTTGACGGGGTGAAGGTGTCATCAACCATGGTTTTGAGGACGGTGGACTGGTCGCGGCCGGTCAGAATCCACACTTCCAGCACGTCCTCGCTGGCATCGTACACATCGCCCAAGGCATTGTAATCCACGAAATACGACGTGACGCAGGATTTCAGCTCATGCAGCGCGCGGTCGAGGAAATTTTCCGACGGCTGCGGCACGGTCACGCCGTCCGCGGTGATGGCAATCAGGTCAATATCCAGCTTGACCTGCCGCATGTTCTGCATTGACGTGCCGAGGGAGGTGATGTTGTCCTTGAAATTCGTGAAGGCTTCGGTAATCTTCGCCGGATCTTCGACGAAGGATTCCAGCTGCACTGCCAGCGTCTGCGCGACGGCAATGCGGTCGGATTTCTGTCCGGTGATGGCAACGGTCTCATCGACGAGCTTATAGAGCAGGCGGCTTTCCTGCGCCATCGCTTCGATGACCTCCGGATACACCTGCTCCAAGTGGTAATCGCGGTAGCGGTCGGGGTTCACGCCTGTCAGCACCAGCACACGGCGGTACATCTGGTTCAGGCGGTAGATGCTTTCCTCCATGTCGGAGAGAATCTGCCCCATGTCGCCCAGCGTCGCTTCCAGACGAAGCGTGTGATGCCCAGCGGAAAGGTAGAAGCGGTAGGGCGTGCCGGAATCATCCGACAATGTGTTCATTTCCCATGCCGTGGTGTAGGGGAAGGAGACGTTCTCCATACCGGAGAAGGGAATTTTGCCGTCCAGATAGAGGATACGGCTGGACACGCTGCCGCGGTTGTAGGTCTGACGGCCTTTGATGGTGATGTTGTACCAGCCGTTTTCCGGCACGTCGAAATCCCACTCAATCCACTGCCCCGCGTCGCGCCAGGCATCGCCGCCGATGTAGTTCAGCACCGTCCGGCGCACGTCGCAGGGAGAGGTGGCGGGGGAAGAACGGTCATAACGCGCGTACAGCGACGGGGAAGAACGCAGGGTGCTGCTTTCGCCTTCCAGCACGAGGGCAAAGTCAGCAGGAACGCTGTTCTCCTGTGGCTGCGCGGCGGCATAAGCGGCGTAATCCGGCATTTTTTCGGGGGCGGTGAGCGAAAGCGCAGTCAGGAGCATCGGCTCGCTGGTCGCAATCAGGGTAACGGTGCTTTCCCCCGCCTCGAAATAAAAGCGGTACGGCTCGGTGATGTAGCCCACCGAATCGCGGCAGCAGGCGGTCTGCTCGCCGAACGCCTCCACCTGCGTCGGACGGATGTCATTGCCCTGCGAGTCCTGCCGCACTTCGCCGCCGTCGTGCCACAGGCGGGTGAAGGTCAGCGTATCCGCGCCATCGAAGGGTACTTCGCCGTTGATGCGCAGTTCGCGCTCCAAGTCCACGCCGCGTGCCGCCTCAGTGCGGTAGGTCAGGCGGATGTTGTAGAACCCGGTTTCCGGTACGGTGACGGCGAACGTTGCGGAAGAGCCGCTTTGCATCAGCAGACCATCCTTCTGTGCAGTCACGCCGTCCGAATCCACCGTCACCAGCGGAATGGAAACGTCCGAAGATGCGTTCGGAGCGCCCTCATGCGCGCGCAAATACAGCGAATAGGTGCTGCTGCGCCCGATGTCGCCAATCTGCTGCGAGAGGTCATAACCCTCGTATTTTGCCCGGTAGTTCTCCACGCCGCCGGACAGAACGAACCACAGCACCAGCGCCAGAACGACCGCCGTCAGGGCAATCCACTTCCCGTACTTGCTGCCAAAGGAACGCTCCATGTTTCCGTGCCTCCTTCAAACTGGAATTGAACCAATTTCGATACGTTGCAAATGAATAAAAATGGTTTGCTTTCAACCATATTATAAATTCAACGAGAGAAAAAAACTTCTTAAAATTTGCCCGTCTTTGGTTATAATTTGCTTGAAATGCGTTGCGCTTTGTGGTATGATGGAAAAAAAGACAAGGAAAAATGCGCAAACTTGCACGAAAGGTTTGTGAAGAAATTATGAATAACCGAAGGCTCATTACGGAGCGCGAACGACCATTGACGGAATCCGGCTTCCGCGTGATGAAGGGCGAGCGGGAGTTTATCACCTACCAGCGGGACGCAACCATCCGCGTATGGCATCAGCCGAACCCGGACAGCTATGCGCCGCACTTTCATTCGGCCATAGAAGTCTGCGTGCCGCTGCTGGGCGGATGCGAGGTGGCGGTAAGTGGGAAGGTATATCATGTGCAGGCGGGGGAGGTGCTGTTTGTTCCCTCCGACGCGACGCACGCCCTGCGCATGGCGGCGGGCAGCGAGCGTTACCTCATCATCTTTGAACACAATGCTGCATTTACAATGAAGGAATTTGCTGCGCTGCGCCCGATGCTGCGCCAGCCGATTTATCTCACGGCGGAAAGTGAAGCGACGCCCATCGTTCGCAAAACGCTGATGCAGCTGGTGGAGGCTTACGAGGCGTACACGCCGCTGCGGAATTTGCGGTGCTATGCGCTGCTGATGGACGTATTCGCCACACTGGGGGAATTGTATCTGCCCAATGTCGCCAACAGCGCGGAGATGAATGACATCCACCGGCGATTATCCGGCGAGGACGCTTTCAACCGTGCGCTGGATTACCTGAATAAAAACTACGCCGAAAACATCACGCTGGATGTGCTGGCGGACTACGCGGGGTTCAGCCGCTACACGCTCAGCCGCATGTTCAGCCGGCACACAGGCGCGACGTTCATCCAGTACCTGAATGCGCGGCGGGTGGATATGGCGGCGGAGATGCTCAGCCAGAGCGACCTGCCCGTGACGCAGGTTGCGCTGCGCGTTGGCTTTGGGTCGATTGCGACATTCAACCGCGTGTTCCGGACGCAGAAAGGGTGTACGCCAAGCCAGTATCGAAATGTGTATCTGGAGCTGAAAAAATAGCAGACATCAAATCACGATTTCATAATATAGGTAGGAGGAAAATATCATGATTGCACAGACGCCCCCGATGGGATGGAACAGCTGGGACTGCTACGGCGCGGCGGTGGACGAGCCAACCGTGCGGCAGAACGCGGCGTACATGGCGGAGCACTTGCAGGTGTTCGGCTGGGAGTACGTCGTTGTGGATATTCAGTGGTATCAGCCGACCGCGACGAGCCACGCCTACGAGCCGTTTGCGGAACTGACGATGGATGAATACGGGCGCTTGCAGCCCGCGCCGGGGCGATTCCCGTCATCGGCAGGCGGAAAAGGCTTCAAGCCGCTGGCGGATTATGTGCATTCGCTGGGGTTGAAATTCGGCATCCACATCATGCGCGGGATGCCGCGGATGGCGGCGCATCGGCACTTGCCGATTCTGGGGTGCGGGAAGGGCTGCCACGAGGTCGCGAACCCGAACAGCATCTGCGCGTGGAATCCCGATATGTACGGCTTGCGGTGCGATATGCCCGAAGCGCGCGCGTACTATGACAGCATCTTTCGCATGTACGCCGAATGGGGCGTGGATTTCGTCAAGTGCGACGACATTGCGCGCGAATATCCGCACTGCAAGCGGGAAATCGAGGTCATTTCCGACGCCTGCCGCGCCTGCGGACGGGACATTGTGCTGTCTTTGTCGCCCGGCCCTGCGCCGCTGGAACAGGCGGAGCATTTGAAGAAATACGCGAACATGTGGCGCATCACGGACGACTTCTGGGACGAGTGGCGGCTGCTCAAGGGGATGTTTGAGCGGGCGGAAAAATGGTGCGTCCATGCCGCGCCGGGGCATTGGCCGGATGCAGATATGCTGCCCGTCGGCGCATTGCGGCAGTGCTACGACCCGAACGGCTGGACGAACTTCACACAGGCGGAGCAGCGGACGATGATGACGCTGTGGTGCATGATGCGTTCGCCGCTGATGATAGGTGGGGAACTGACGAAGAATGACGACTTCACGCTGAAGCTGCTGACGAACCGGGACGTGCTGGCGATTGAAAAGACGAGTGTGTGTGCCCATCCGCTGTGGACGACGGAGGACGAAAGCGTGTGGATTGCGCCGCGCAGGGACGGCACGGGGCTGTATGTGGCGCTGTTCAATCTGTCGGAAGAGACGCGGACGGTTCGCGTGACAGGCGAAATGCTGGAAGGGACGTACTCGGCGGCGCGGGAACTGTGGACAGGCGAGAAGCAGCAGATGACGGACGGGCTGACGGCGACGCTGGGGAAGCACGATGCGGCGGTGTTTTGGGTGGAGTAATCAGGCAATGGACAAATTGAAGCAAACGATGACGGACAAAGGCTGTGTCGGTTCGGTCGGATTTTCCGACGCGGACGGCGTGTTCTTTGGCAAGGTGCAGGGCGTTCGCGGCCTGATTTCGTATGAAGGAGAGACACGCGAAGCACTGGAAGTGGATTTTCGGGAGGCGGTGGATGCGTATCTCGAACTGTGTCAAGAAATCTAACGCAAGGAGGGAACAAAAGAAGTGAAACGCACACGCATACTGGCCGCCGCGCTGCTGTTTCTGGTGCTTCTGCTGATTGGCATCGCCTGCACGCAGAGCAGAACGTTCAGCTATCAGCCCTATGAGGGAGAGTTGGAAGACGGTCAGTATGTTCCGAATAATTTCCAGCAGGAAGCCGCCATTTGGCTCGGCGTAAATAATGGGCAGCTCTATATTTGGCCGCGGTGCAGCCGTTCGACGAGTGAAACGGAATACAACGGCTGGCTGTGCGCACTGACGCCGGAAGGAATCGTCAAGATAAGAAAACTTGACCGCTCCGACAATGCTCATGAGAAAATTGCTGGTTTTGACGGTCGATTCCTCTATTATTGGCACGTTTCAGATAACGAACTTTACAGCTACGATATAGAGACGGATCAGGAAGAAATGATTGCCACGGCGAACAGCAGCCTGTCCTATGCGGTTGTGTTTGCAGAAGACGGCTCACTCTATATTCCGTCAGATAGACCGCAGGATTTTGTTCATGTGCGCGACGGAAAGCTCGTTTCCTACACGGACGAACAGGCACAGTACAGCAGCGGCGAAGTCAGCTATTATCTGCGTAAGCAAGATTCTGCTGGTGCTGTGGAACTCATCGTGTCAGACGCGAATGCGCAGGAGCAGAAAATCGAACTGCCGTATATGCGGAACAGATCGGTATTCCCTTGCAGTCAGGGCATTCTTGTGCATGATGACAGGTTTTCCAAGCTGCTGTATCTTGTTCGTTCAGCCGATGAGGTTGTCTGCCTGATGGACGTGCCGTGTGAGTTTTCTCATAGCGCAGCGACGGTTGTGGGGGATGATGCGTTCCTCTCTGTGAAGCGCTATCAGGGATACAAGTACAATATTCTTCCGCAGCGGTATGAGAATGATGAAATTGAAGGAACGTACCGCATCAATTTAGCAACCCAAACGACTGAAAAAGTGAGTGACAGCATTTTTTCGGGGCTGTATTACTTTGGCGGCGAACACATCTTTGCAACGGATGAGCATTGCAATATCACGGTGCTGGATTTGGAAGGCAATGTGGTGCAGAAGGTGCTGGAATTGAAGTGATACTCGGCTGTTCATCCATCAATTGCATAAAAACCGCGGGTCGTGCCTCCCATATCAGGAAGCACGACCCGCGCCGTTATTGCCTATTCAGTTGCGGATTCCCTTAGTCCAGCAGCGCCTCGGATGCAACGCGCAGATCCGCATTCAACTTCTCCGCGTCCGCCTTGTCGCTCGCGTTGGTGTTGACGTACAGCTTGATCTTCGGCTCTGTGCCGGACGGGCGCACGCAGACCCAGTTGCCCTTCTCCAGCTCGAAGTACAGCACGTCGGATTTCGGCAGACCCGTCGGTTCGACCTTTCCGTCCGCAGTGCGCGTGCCCTTCAAATAGTCGCGAACCGCCGTGACCTTCATGCCGCAGAGTTCCTTCGGGGGATTCTCGCGCAGGTCCTTCATGATTTTCTTCATGCGGGTCAAGCCGTCCTTGCCGGGCAGCGTCTTGCTGACGACCTTTTCCACGAAATAGCCGTATTCGCGGAAGATGGACTGCACATAATCATAGAGCGTGATGCCCTGCGCGGCGCAGGCACAAGCGACCTCGGCAATCAGCAGGGAGGCGTTCACGCCGTCCTTGTCGCGCACGAACGTGCTGGACAGGAAGCCGTAGCTCTCCTCGAAGCCGAAGAGGAACGTGTGAGAGCCGGTGTCCTGGAACTGCTGAATCTTCTCGCCGATAAACTTGAAGCCCGTCAGCGTCTCGAACATCTCCACGCCGAAGGAGGCGGCAATCTTGTTCGCCAGCGACGTGGACACGATGGACTTCACCGCCGCGCCGTTCTTGGGCAGCGTTCCCTGCTTCTGCTTGGTGGAGAGGATGTAGTGCAGCAGCACGCAGCCGATCTGGTTGCCGGTCAGCAGCTGCCAGTCGCCATTGCCGGTCTTGACGGCGACGCCCAGACGGTCGCAGTCGGGGTCGGTGGCGAAAATGACCTTCGCGCCGACTTCATCCGCCAGCTTGATGGCAAGAACGAACGCGCCGGGGTCTTCCGGGTTCGGCACCTTGACGGTGGAAAAATTCGGGTCAGGCAGCTCCTGCTCCTTGACGACGGAGACGTTGCTGATGCCGACTTCGCGCAGGATGCGGCGAACCGGCACGTTGCCCGAACCGTGGATGGGCGTGTAGACGATGGAGAGCTTGCTGCCTTCCTCGGCGAGCAGTTCCGGCTGGATGCACAGCGTCTTGACCTGCGCAATGTAGTCGTCATCGACTTCCTTGTTGCCGATGATTTTCAGCAGCCCCTTCGCCTTGGCTTCTTCTTCGTCCATCAGCTTGCAGTCGGTGTAGGGGGTAGAACGGATAAACGCGGTGATGCCGTCCGCGGCTTCCGGGCCGACCTGCGCGCCGTCCTCGGCGTAGACCTTATAGCCGTTGTACTGCGGCGGATTGTGGCTGGCGGTGATGACGATGCCGGCGATGGCATGGAGGTGGCGAACCGCGTAGGACAGAATCGGGACAGGGCGGAGCGCGTCAAACAGATACGCCGGAACGCCCTCCTGCGCCAGGACGAGCGCCGTATCGCGGGCAAACTCAGCGGAGAAGCGGCGGCTGTCATACGCAATTACCACGCCGCGCTGCGCTTCCTGCGGATTCTGCAGCAGGTACTTTGCCAAGCCCTTCGTTGCCCGGCGGACGTTGTAGCGGTTCATGCGGTTCATGCCTGCACCCAGTACGCCGCGCATCCCCGCTGTGCCAAAGGAAAGCTCGGTATAGAAGCGGTCTTCGATTTCCGCGGGGTCATTCGCAATTGCCTTCAAATCGGCAATCGTATCGGCATCGGCGGCAAAATCATGCAGCCATTGTTCATAAGCGGTCTTGACGTCCATAGGGGTACTGCCTCCTTATTTTTTCGCGTCCGCAGCGAAAAAATCTGCGGGACACGTTCGGTTAGCTGTCTTTATTATACCGTTCTCCGCCCGATTTTTCAAGGTGGACGTGCGAAAAAAACAACCGTTCGGCGGGAAAAAACGAAAATTTCGCCACAGAAACCGTCTTTTCGATGAACATTTTACATTTCCAAGGGGCGTGCACCTTGACAGAAGGGGCTGTTAACGAGTAAAATAGGATAGGGTATGTGGTTCCATTTCCAAGGGAAGTGGACAGGCATGATTTCTGCTCGATGCGTCCGCCTTTTCCGGCGCATGGCGCGGAAGGAGGAAGGGCGGCTGTGCGCTGCCCGATGGGGATATGATGAAGAAACGGATTTTTGCGCTTTTCTGTGCTCTGCTGATGCTGACGGGACTGGTGAGCATTGCCGGGGCGGAAAGCACCGCCAGCACACTGCCGATTAAGGTGGAACTGGATTTCTCCAAGTACCAGTTTACCGCACCGGAGGAAATTACCGTCACGATTCGCGTGACGAACGTAACGGACGAGAAGTTCACGTCCCCCGTGTCGGTGCTTGACCCCAACGGCAGCATCATCGAGGCGTTCGGCACGCCGCTGCTGGACGCGGGCGCGAGCCAGAGCTGCACGATTGCGTGGAACGTGACGCAGGCGGATTTGAACGCCGGACAGCTGGCGTTCCGCGTGCGTTATCCCCGCAAGGATGAAAACGGCATCGTTTCCAACGCGAGCAACAACTTTGTCAAGCGCATTTCGCAGGTGCAGGCAGAACCGGAAATTCAGGTCAGCCGCACCATCACGCCCGGTATCGCCCGCAAGGGACAGGAAGTGAGCGTGGTGTACGAAATCCGCAACGTCGGTACAGTGGATGTGACGGGCGTGCGCATCAAGGAATCCTCCGCTGTTTCGTCGAACACGGCGAGCATCGGCGCGATTCCGGCGGGCGAGAAGAAGTCGCATACCTTTACCGTGACGATGGGTACGAAGAACATCACGTCCAACGCGACCGTCACCTACTCCGCGGGCGGCAAGAGCTACACCGAGAAGGTGGCGGATGCGGCCATCAAGTACGGCACGGTCAACCTGACCGCAACGCTGACCGCCGATCGCAAGGGCGGCAATGTCGGCGATGAAGTCAAGCTGACGCTGACGCTCAAAAATACGGGCAAGAAGAACATCACGGGCATCACCGTCACTGACCCGACGCTGAACACGGTGTTTACCGATGTGACGGTGGACGCGGGCAAGACGGTCAAGCTGGAAAAGACCATCACCATGACCGAAACGGCGGAATATCAGTTCACCGTGACGGGCATGGAGGGAACGACCGGCATTGAAACGGCGACGGGCCGCCTGCCGCTGACCGCCATCGACCCGGCGAAAGCCCCCAGTCTGACGGTGGAAACGACTGCCAGCACGGATGTTGTGTTCACCCTGCCGTCGGTCATCCGCTTTACCACCACCGTGACCAACACCGGCAATTATGACGCGAAGAAAATCACCGTCTCGTCTTCGGGCGTGACGCTGGCGAGCATTGCCCTGCTTGCGCCCGGCGAGTCCTTCACGACGATGCGCGACGTGCAGGTGAACATGGTGGGCAAATTCCGCTTCGACGCGACGCTCAGCAACGAACTGGGCGAAGCGACGACCTTTGAGGGCAACATCATTCAGGTGCAGCAGGCAGCGCCGACGAGCGCGCCGACGCAGGTGCCTGTCACCACGCCGCAGCCCTTTGTGGCGGAGGAGCTGCCCACGGAGGACACCTTGCCTGCCGCCGTGACGACCTTCCAAGGTGTGCTGACGACGCTGTACTACATCTTTGCGGTGCTGGCGGTGATTTCTGCCGTGCTGCTGGCAGCAAGCATCGCCGGGCGCGTGATGAATCGCCCGAAGGATGGGCAGGAGCAGCTGCAGCTCAGCGAACGCCGCAACTACACCGAGGAAGTGCCGGAAGACGAGCGCGTGATGATTGCGGACGAAAGCGAGAATGCGCCGGAAGCCGAGGAAAAGCCTGAAACGGCAGAAACGGCGGACGCGGTGCAGACGGCGGACGACGTGGCAGCAAACGAAAAGCCCGCAAGCGCCGAGGCGCAGCAGGTCTTTACCGCGGACGATATGGCGGAAGACGGCGATGCCATGGAGGACGCGAAAGCGCAAATCTACGGCCGCAGCAAGCGCGGACGCCAGTAATACGGATTTTTTTGCCCCGGTCAGCAAGAAAACGGCTGACCGGGGTTTTGTGTCACTTTGTGACGATTTCGTAACATTTTTCGCGAAGAGCATGTTTTTCTTTGCTTTTTGCGCGGAATATGGTATAATAAGAAACTGGTTTATCATCCCTCGATGCAGGTGGAAAATCGGGGATGACATTCGCCTGACGAGGAGGACGAAACTGTGTTTGACAAGCTGATGAATTCCTACTACTACGGCAAGAGCGGCAAGGGCGACTACACGCCCGACGACCTGCCGAAGAACCGCTGGCAGCTGTTCATGGAGATGCTCCGCACGCGCATGAGCGGGCTGTGCCGCATGAACCTGATGTACTTCGTGGCGTGGCTGCCCGCGATGATTGCGATTGCGCTGTGTGTCGTCAGCTTGATTATGACGCTGGCGGGCACGGTGCAGGTGGACGAGACGGGCGCTGTGCTGGATACGATTGACCAGACAGCCCTCCGCGAAGCCATGCAGACCAGCAGCGACATGATTTTCGTCACGCTGCTGATTCTGATTCCGTGCATCGCGATTACCGGCCCGTTCACGGCGGGACTCAGCTACGTCACCCGCAACTGGGCGCGTGACGAACACGCCTTCCCGTGGGCGGACTACAAGGATGCCATCAAGGCAAACTGGAAGCAGGGACTGCTCGTCAGCACGATTACCGGCTGCGTGCCGTTCCTTGTCTACATCTGCTGGCGCTTCTATGGTGATATGGCGGTGGAAAACGCCGTGTGGGTCATTCCGCAGATGCTGATTCTGATGCTGGGCATCCTCTGGTCGCTCGCGGTGACGTACATGTACCCGATGATGGTGACGTATCAGATGAACTTCCGCACCATCATCCGCAACAGCTTTATCCTTGCGGTCGGGCGGCTGCCGGGCAGCGTGGGCATTCGACTGCTGCACTGCGTCCCGACGGTGCTGTTCACCGTGATTTTCCTGCTGACGCTTCAGCCGTGGGTGCTGATGCTCCTGTTCGCGTACTACCTCGTGTTCGGCTTCGCGTTCAGCCGCTTCATCACCGCCAGCTTCACCAACGCGGTGTTTGACAAGTACATCAACTCACGCATTGAGGGCGCGCAGGTCAACCGCGGCTTGTCGCAGGAGAATGACGACGATGATGATGATGACGACGAGCAGGAAGAAGAGCGCGAACTGAAGCCGTGGGAAAACGGCTACACGGACAAGCACTAAGGGATAACGGCGGCGCAGGGTGTGCATTCTATTTGTAGACTATTTTCGGATAGAAACCAGCGAATGCGCAAGCAGACTTCTTCGACTGTCACCAACATGGGCTAACCCCAAAAGTGACGGCGCCGAAGGGGTGTCGGGGGCGACCGGAAAGCCCCCGACTCGCCTCCGCAGAGGCGAAACCCTCTGCATGAAGCGCAATTCTATGCGGAAATAGCATTCCCCCACCGGGAGGTGATAGAATGCAAACTTGGCGCTTGCCCGACAAGCTCCGCCGCAAGTATGAGACGGCGGAAGCCCTCGGACTGACAGAAAAACTCCGCAGCGTCGGCTGGGCTGGCCTGTCCGCGAAGGAAGCGGGCAGAATCGGCGGTACGATGCGCGGAAAAAACAGATAATCAGGCAGGAAAACGAATGTATACAGGATTTGCGGAAGTTTACGACACGCTGATGAACGACGTGCATTATGGCGCATGGGCGGATATGTATGCCCGGATGATGACGGCTTACGGCATCCCGCGCAATGCGAAGGTGTGCGAGTGCGCGTGCGGCACGGGCAGCCTGACACTGCCCTTGCAGCAGCTGGGCTATGAGATGATGGGCATCGACCTCTCGCAGGAAATGCTCTGGCAGGCGGCGCAGAAAGCGCGCAAGGCGGGGTTCGGCATCCCGTTCATCCGGCAGGACATGCGGCAATTGCGGCTGCATCGCCCGGTGGACGCGGTGCTGGCGACGTGCGACGGGGTGAATTACCTCCTGCAGGACGTGGACGCGGCGGCGTTCTTCCAATCCGCATGGGAAGCCATCAAACCCGGCGGCGGGCTGTTCTTCGATGTGTCGACACCTTATAAGCTGGAGCACCTGCTGGGCAGCCAGTTCATGGGCGAGGATCGCCGGGACGTGACGTACATGTGGCAGAACCGGTATTTCCCGGAGCGCCAGCAGGTGGAAATGCACCTTGCTATCTTCGTGAAAGAGCCGGACGGGCGGTATCGGCGGATTGACGAGGAGCAGGTACAGCGCGCGTATCAGGCGGAGAAGCTGGTGGCGCTCTTGCAGTCGATTGGTTTTGTGGATGTGCGGGTGTTTGGGACGAATGCGCTTACGCATCCCGCGCCGGAAGAGCATCGGTGGCATATCGCGGCGCGGAAGCCGGAGTAAGGCTTGAAACATACTCCGGCTTCGGAGTGGCAAGGGGAATCGTCTCTGCGGAGGCGAAATCCCTGCATAAACACGCGGAAGAAGTATGCAGACGCGCGCAACTCAATCGCGCGAAAGGGTCAAGGGAGGAACTCCCTTGCAGGGTGCAGGGGCAGCGCCCCTGCCGGAGTCCAGAGGCAGCGCCTCTGGTAGGAGGTACTTGTTATGAGTGAAGAAATGATAGAACGGCATCAAGGGGACGAAATGATTCGCCTGACGCTGATGGATGGTCAGGTGCGCGTGATGATGTGCGAAACGACGCAGATGGCACAGCGCGCGGCGGATATTCATGGCGCAACGCCCGTCTGCACGGCGGCGATGGGGCGGCTGATGACCGCGACGAGTATGCTCGGCGTGATGATGAAGGGCGATAATGAGTCCGTGACGGTCAATGTCCACGGCGACGGCCCGATGGGAACCATCGTCGCGGTGGCGAATCACGGCGACGTGAAGGTCTGCGCGGATGATGCGCGGGTCGAACTCCCCCTGCGCGCGGATGGCAAACTCGACGTCGGCGGAGCGATCGGGCATACCGGGCGCATGACCGTTATCAAAGACTTGGGGCTGAAAGAGCCGTATGTCGGCACGATTGAACTGGTCAGCGGCGAACTTGGCATTGATTTCGCGCAGTATTTCACCGTCTCCGAGCAGCAGCCGTCGCTGGTGTCGCTGGGCGTGCTGGTGAATGGCGACGTGGTGCTGAAGGCGGGCGGTCTGCTCGTTCAGCCGATGCCGGGGTGCGAGGAGGAGACGATCGAGCAGCTTGAACTTCGCAGCCCGATGTTTGCCGACATCAGCCGCGAAATGACCGAAGCGCTCAAGGAGCAGCTGCTGGAAGACTGGTTCCGCGGCATGAAGCCGGTCGTCCTCGACCGCACGCTCCTGCGCTATCACTGCGGATGCAGCCGCGCGCGCATGGAAAAGGCGCTTATTTCGCTGGGACGCAAGGAGTTGCAGACCATCATCGACGAGGATACCGGCGCGGAGCTTGGCTGCCATTTCTGCCATCAGCAGTATCACTTCACGACGGAGGAACTCAAGCAGCTGCTGGAAAAAGCAACGCGGGAATAAGGAGAATACAGCATGAAGTGCATCAATTTTGACGAGCGGTTCGCGGATTTCACGGCGAAGTGGATGAAGGAGCACCGCGGCGAATATAAGACCTACGACGAGATGGAGGATGATCTGCCTCGCGTGTACACGGAGTTCCTGAACATGCCCGCGAAGTGGCTCGACGGTGTGACGCCCGGCGCGTACTTCACGCAGTTCGAGGACGCGAAGGACTTGGTGGACTGGATGGTGCAGTACTGCCAGAAGGACATCCCCGTGCCGGATATGCTGATGGAGCAGATTCAGGCGGTGGGCCGCCCGTGCGAGAAGCGCCTGCTGACCCTCCTGCGCGACGAAAGCGACGCCATCCCGGAGGAGGCGCGCATGACCGCCATCGGACTTCTGCGCGACATGGGCAGCACCTTGCCGAAGATGCTCTACATCCAGTGGCAGATGAACCGCGAAATGAAGGATGATTTGGCGGACAACGCGCTGGACAGTCTGCGCGACATGGGCAAGGAAGCCTTGCAGCCGATGCTGGAAAACCTGAACAAGGCGAACGAAGCCGGTCAGGAAGCGCTCTTGGATGTGCTGGCGAACTTCCCCGGCCACGAGAACGTGTATCAGCTGGCGGTGCGCCTGTTCGAGAAGAACCCGAACCGCCGCGCCCTGTTCGCGAGCTATCTGGCGAAACTTGGCGACCCGCGCGCGCTGCCGATTCTCATCGCCGCCGCGAACGAGGAAAACTGCCGCTACATGGACTTTATCGAGCTGCGCGCCGCCATCGAGGAGCTGGGTGGCGAAGCGCCGGAGCGCGAGTTCTACGACGACCCGGAATACGAGGCGCTGCACCCGATGGACGACGGGGACGATGACACGCCGATGCAGTAAGGAGAATCCATGGTAACACTGGCGGATATTCAGAAAAACGAGGACATCAAGGCGCTCATCAGCGCGGGCAACCGCTATTTGGCGGCGATGGGCTTCACCGAGCACGGCCCGCGCCATGTCAGCTATGTCAGCCGGACGGCGGCGGGTATTCTGGCAGCGCTGCACTTTTCGCCGCGCGAGGTGGAGCTGGCGGCGATTGCCGGGTGGGTGCATGACGTGGGCAACTCCGTCAATCGGCATGACCACGGGCCGCTGGGCGCGGTGCTGCTGCTGCCTATCCTGCGCGAGACGGGCATGGCAATGGACGACGTGATGGAAATCATCACCGCGGTGGGCAATCACGAGGAGCAGAGCGGGTTCATCTCCAGCGCGGTTTCGGCGGCGCTGGCGCTGGGCGACAAGTCCGATGCGCACAAAACGCGCGTCCGCGGCGGCAAACCCGACCTGAACGACATTCACGACCGCGTGAACTTCTCCATTCAGGAGAACCGCGTGATTGTTGACCCGGTGAAGCGTATCATCCGCCACGAATTGACGATGGATGAATCGTCCTCGGTCATGGAATACCTGCAAATCTACATGAGCCGCATCGTTATGTGCGAACAGGCGGCGGCATTCCTGAAGTGCAGCTTTGATTTGGTTATCAACGGTCAAACCATCAACAATCGCCCCTGATGGAAGGAGAAAAGCACAATGCTATGCCCCAATTGCCACGCCTATGTGCCGTCGGACGCGGTTCGCTGCCCCCGATGCGGGATGCCGGTAAATCTGCCCGATGACGGCGAGAAGCAGGAGGACAGCGACCTGCTCTCCTTCCGGCAGGGGAGACATTTGGCGGCCCACCAGCAGGCGCCGCAGCCGCCTAAACCCCAGCAGCGGCGGCGCAGAAACGCCTCCCGTGCCATGGAGGAGGACATGCCCGACGCGCCCCAGGAGGCAGCCCCGCACGACGCGGAAAAGCGCGTCTATGGCGAGGATGAGCCGTTCTATGACAGCGAAATCCTCAACCCCAGCCATGCGCCGGAGGAGGAGATTGCCTACGGAAAGCGTGCCCCGCGCGTACACGAGAAAGGCCCGAAGCGTTCCGCAAAGTATTTGCAGCGAGGCACGAACTGGATGGTTGTGCTGGTCTGCGCAGTTGTGGCGATGATTGGCCTTGCCTTTGGCGCGTATATGTTCCTGACAAAGACAGATCCCGGTCAGGTGCTGATGGCGCGCATGGGCAGGGAGGCGAACTCCGCCGCGCTCTGGCAGGTTGGTGAGGAGCGCATGAACAACGGCGACCTGAGCGGCGCGATTGATTACTTTGTGAAGGCGAACGAGCAGGACGGCAAGGAAAACGCGAACGTCTCCGGTCTGCTGATGCTGGGCAATGCCTACGAAGCCAATGGTGAGCTGGACAAGGCGGAAGAAGTGTACGCCTACCTGTACACCGACATTGTGCCCAGTGCGTCGGACGCCTACCGCAATCAGGTGCGCATCTATCTGGCGCAGGGGCGCGAGAAGGAAGCGGCGGAGCTGCTGGCGGTCGCCTATAAGGCCACGGGCGTAACGTCCTTCAACACACAGCGCACGTCCATCCTGCCGCCGACGCCCGGCGCGAGCGTTACAGCGGGCTACTACACCGCCAAGCAGACGATTACCTTTGCCGTGGCGGAGGATTATGACGTGTACTACACGTTCAACGACCTGAATCAGCTGCCGGAGGAAGGCACGCTGTACACCGGACCGATTGAATTGGGCGAAGGCGACTGGTCGCTGCGGGCAGTGAGCGTCAACGGTGATTTGGTCAGCGACGTGATGAAGGGCAGCTACCAGATTTACATGCCAACGCCCTTGCAGCCGGATGTTTCACTTGCCCCCAACACATACGACAAGCGTATCAGCATCACCCTGCGCCCCGGCACGCTGACGAAAGACCAGCTGGAGAAGAACCCCGGCTATGCTGCCACGCTCACGGACGAAGTGGCACAGACCATCACCATCTACTACACCATCGACGGCTCAACACCCGACGAGGACAGCCCGCTGTACACCACGGGCGAGAAAATCAAAATGCCGGGCGGCAATGTGACGCTGAAGGCGATTTCCGTCAACGGGTACGGCAAATCCAGCACCATCAAGGAAGTTGGCTACAAGTTCAACAAGAAGCCGTGGATGAAAACGATGATGACGGTGGATGACACATTGGGCGACTGGAAGCTCGGCACGACGACAAAGGAGGCTTTCACGCAGAAATGCGGCGAGGGCACGGCGACGGAAACCGTGTACAATTACACCATCGGCATGGACATGGAAAAAGTCACTTACGACTGGGGCTATGCGTGCTTTGCGCGCCTGCGGACAGCGAATGTGCTGGTGGAGCTGTACATGACGCGGGACGAGTTCACCGCGCCGCGCAAGACGCAAATTGGCAGCACGGAGGATGAAGTCGTCAGCGTCTACAAGGATTTCGGACAGGTGGAAAGTCCATCGGGCAACCGCGGGCTGTATGAGAGCGAGTTCAACAAGGGCAAAATCTACAAGCAGGAGGATGGCACGAAAATCATCCGCTACCGCGTCGAAACCGGCGACAGTCACATTTGGCAGCTGGATTATGAGCTGAACACGAGCGGCACGGTGAATGCGATTCGGTGGTCATATGAGCCGTAAGGCGGGGCTTTACGGCCGCCCTTTCGTTCCCTTCGCGGGGCGGGATGCTTTTGTCTCTTGACTTGCTCCGCCGCAGGGGAAATCGCACCTGCGGAGGCGACGAGAATGCTGTCTCCCAAAAAAAAGAAAAGCAGAAGCCGACATGATGCAGGCTTCTGCTTTTTTATGCACGAAACGTTTTCGGAAAATCCGCTTGCGTAATAGCGTTTTTGCGTGCTGCACAGGTTTGGTTGACCGCAAAAAGCGCAGGGGATTCCTGAAAATGCGTCGAAAAGGCACTGATTATTCCGGCAAAATCACGAAAACGTGAACGAAACTGTGGAAAAACGATAGATAACAAATCAAATTTGAAAGATGGTGAGAATGAATGGAGCTTTCGTCGGATTCCCCACAAACGGAAATCAACGTGCTATAATGCCATCGAAAGGACGCGCGGAAGGCGAAAGACGCCGGAAAGATGGCGGAGCGAACCGGAGCGTCCCGAAAAAAAGCGTTTGAAGGGAGCAGGAAAAACAATGGGTGATATGCGGATTATGCTGGTGGACGACAACGGCGACCTTCGCCGGGGAATGCGCGACTATCTGGCGCGGCAGGAGGGCATGAAGGTGGTGGCGGAATGCCCGTCCGGTGCGGAGGCGCTCGAAGCGCTGGGCAAGGTGCGCGTGGACGTGATGGTGCTTGACCTTATCATGCCGCAGATGGACGGCTTCGCGCTGATGGAGGAAGTCCGGCGGCAGCAGCTGGCGAATCCGCCGCAGATTATCGTTGTATCGGCGCTGGGGCGCGACGATTTCATCATGCGCGCGGTGCAGCTGGGCGCACGGTTCTACATGGTCAAGCCGTTTGACATGGCGTCGCTGGCGGCGCGCATCCGGGAAAGCTGCGGGCAGGGCGTTGTGCCGCTGGGAACGGCGCTGAACGCAAGCGCACGCTCGCTGTCCATCGACGAAAAGCTGGCGAGCCTGTTCCTGACCATCGGGATTCCGGCGCACATCAAGGGCTACCAGTTCCTGCGGACGGCGGTGAAGATGGTGGTGGACAATCCGGACATGATCAACCGCATCACGAAGGAGCTGTATCCGAGCATCGGCAAGTGCTACAACACTTCCGCCAGCAAGGTGGAGCGCGCCATTCGCCACGCCATTGAGGTTGCGTGGAGCAGGGGACGCATTGATACGCTCAACAAGGCGTTCGGCTGCCGCGTAGCAACAAAGGAGGATAAGCCGACGAACGGTGAGTTCATTGCCATGCTGGCGGATAAGCTGTCGCTGGAGCAGCGGTCAGCATCGTAATTCTGGATAAATGACACAGCAAAAGCGCAAAAGCGAGTGCTTTTGCGTTTAAGCTGCGGAAAAACGGGAATTACTCCTGCGGCTTGGCGTTGCGCTTGTTGTCCTTCGTCATCTGCATGACGAGCAGGTTCATCGAGCGCTGCTGGTCATCATCCAGCTGGCGGAAGTTCAGGATGAGGCGGAGTTCTGCATCCGTCAGGTTCGTGGGGATGAGTTCGCCTGCCGCCGGGTCATGACCGACAAGATAGTCGATGGACACGCCGAAGTAGTCCGCAATGCGGGTCAGAACGGGAATGTCCGGCTCGGTATCGCGGTTCTCATACTGGTTGATGGACTGCTGGCTGACCTTGACGAAATCAGCCAGAGCGCGCTGGCTCAGACCCTGAGCAGTACGGAGTGCCTTCAAATTCGCGAGCATAGTAAGGAACAACCTCCTGTTATTTGACGTCGAGTAGTGTGGTCTTTCATTATTATATCATAACACAATTGGTTTGAAAAAGCAATAGCAGAAATAAATGAAGTTATCGCGAAATCACGAAAAATCGAAAGAAATTCAAAGTAGTTACAGCAAGATGCCGCTTTTGCGCCATTGATGCCCACTTTGTGCATTTTTGCACAACCACTTGACAAATTTCGCCATTCCTGCTATGATGAAAAAAACCATCGTGCGGAGGGGCGGAAGTACATGATTTGGGGAATCGTGACGGCGGGAGCGGCGCTGCTGCTCATTCTGGTCGCCTTGCTGCACGCACAGCGGCGCAGGAATCGACTGGAGAAGGAAATGGTGGAGCGCGCGCGGACGACCGACCTGTATCGCGCGCTGTATCCCGTGCTGCGGACGGCGAACCGTTGCTGTGTTGACCGCGTGCTGATTCGGCGGGACGAGGTGCGCATTGTGCTCTTTAAGCCGATGAACAGCGTGTACCGCTTCGTATTTGAGGAACGCGGATTCGACCGTGTGAACGACCCGAAGGTGCTGAAGGCGCTCGCACTGGCGATTTCCGCGGACATGGATCACTTGCGCGACAATCGCTGCTATTCATTCAGCGTTCGGCAGGATATTACCGCGCAGGGTGACAAAGTGTATTGGTATGAATACAACATTCTACCGTACTACAAGGACACACTGACGAAGGCGTGGTATCATCAGCCGGAAGTCGAGGACGGGATTATTCGCTAATGCAGCAGGATTTTCCCGGAAAACGGCGAATATAAGGAGAAGAAAACGCGGAGCATCCTCCGCAGAGAAAAACAGGAGGCGTATTCTCATGGAGATTTTGTCTGTCTATGATTCGGCTTTCAAGCCCTACGGCCGCGTGGTGGAGGGCTATCCGACGGAAGGGCTCGTCAAGGCGCTCGCGACGACGCCCTGCACCGACGGCGTGGTGTACCTGCCGCGCGTGGAAGTGCTGCACAGCGCGCCGAACGCCGCGAAAATCGGCGAAGGGCTGTACGGCGGTATGCCCTATGAGCTGGGCTACTGCAACGGCCACAACACGAAGCTGAACTGCCTTGAGTTCCACCGGGACAGCGAGTTCAACCTCGGCACGGACGATTTCATTCTGCTGCTGGCGACGCTGTCCGATTTGGAGGACGGCGAGCTGGACACCGCGAAGGTGAAGGCGTTCAAGGTGCCGGCAGGCGTGATGGTGGAAGTGTACGCGACGACGCTGCACTATGCCCCGTGCCATGCGGATGCGAAGAAGGGCTTCCGCGTGATGGTGGCGCTGCCGGATCAGACGAATACGGATTTCCGGCCGGAGGATGGCGCGAATAAGCTGGATAAGACGCTGTGGGCGCGGAATAAGTGGCTGCTGGCGCATCCGGATAGCTCGGAAGCGAAACAGGGCGCAGCGGTGCTGCTGAAGGGTGAAAATATCGACATCGCGGGGAACATCTAAGATAGGAAAAGGATAAACACGCGGGCAAAGTAAGGAAGAGAAGCCAACTCAATCGCGTGAAGGGGTCAAGGGGGAATTCCCCCTTGCGGGGTCAAGGGGCGGAGCTCCCTTGTGGGGTTTGGGGCAACGCCCCAACTGTTCCGCGGGTGACCAGTATGCCAAACGCGCTCAACAAAGGTGCAGGCAGCGAAGCGTCCCTGCCAGTAACTTTGCGCTCCCGCAGGAGCGCCCCCAAGCTGCTCTTTCCAACATCTATGCTGTGTCGCGCCAAATGGGCGCGACCGACCACCCGCGCTGCCCACGTCCCTCCGATAATCACCATCCCATGCTCGCAGATTTCCAAATGCTGAATTTTTGAGGAAACCCCTTGCTTTTTGCCGCAGAGTATGATATACTGTCAAGGCTTGATGTGTGCATACTCCAACAAGGAGGTGGATTTCCATGGGTAAGTTTTGCGAGATCTGCGAAAAGGGTACGCTGAACGGCAACAACGTCAGCCACTCCAACCGTAAGACCCACCGTACTTGGGCGCCCAACGTGCAGAGTGTCCGCGTGGTGGTCAACGGTTCTGCGAAGCGTATGAACGTCTGCACCCGCTGCCTGCGCAGCGGCAATGTGATGCGTGCGCTCCCCAAGACCCACGAGGAAGCGTAATCGTCCGCAAGGGTGATTCCGTCACTTCTCAAGTAGAGTTTGCATCAATTTCCTCCGTCTGTTGTGCGACAGGCGGGGGATTTTTTGCATGGGGAAAATCCTCCTTGGGGGCAAAAGGCAATGATGTTTGCTTAAGCAAGTTGATTTTTGTGTTGCAGAGGGTTTCGCCTCTGCGGAGGCGACCAGAGGGCAGTGAGAACAGACGAAGTCTGCGGTCGCCCTCTGGATTGCTTCGGATGCACATTTTCATAGTCGATTTTTTGTGTTGCTGGGGGATTCCGCTCCTGCGGGAGCGGGAGTTTGTGCGCAGGGACGCTTCGCTGCCTGCGACCAAGGTGCCATGCTTGACTTTTCTCTTTGAGTAGGTTTAACGGTGTAACAGTTGGGGCGTTGCCCCAAGCCCCAGCAGGGACGCTGTCCCTGCACCCTGCAAGGGGCAATTGCCCCTTGACCCCTCCGCGCGATTGAGTTGGTCGCTTTTCCCCTGCTTTGCCCGCGTGTTTATCCTTTTTTCTTTTCCACTATTCGCCCTCCCCCTGTTCGCCTTTACAAGCGAACAGAAATCTGCTATCATGAGGGGGAAATGCAATCCTTGTCGGGAGGTGCTTCCTATGAATGTTGACCAGCTGGCGGAATCCCTCCGCAGTGACCCTATGTTTATGCAAAACGTTGTCCGCTGGGATGTCCTTCCGGCGCGTCCGGCGGTGTATGAGCCGTTCCCGGACTCTCTTGATCCGCGGCTGCTTCCTGTGCTGGAAAAACGCGGGGTGCATCAGCTGTATCGCCATCAGGCGCACGCAATCCGTGAGGTGCTGGCGGGGCGGGATGTTGTGGTTGTCACGCCGACGGCCTCCGGCAAAACGATGTGCTATAACCTGCCGGTGCTGTCTGCCATTTTGCAGAATGATGACGCACGGGCATTGTACCTCTTCCCGACGAAAGCGCTGTCTGCTGATCAGGTCAGCGAGCTGTATGAGCTGATTGAGGCGATGGGCGTTGATATCAAGACGTATACCTATGACGGCGATACGCCCGGCGCGGCGCGAAAGGCGGTTCGGCAGGCGGGGCATATCGTCGTGACGAACCCGGATATGCTGCACAGCGGGATTCTGCCGCACCACACGAAGTGGGTCAAGCTGTTTGAGAACCTGCGGTATATCGTGATTGATGAAATTCATACCTATCGCGGCGTGTTTGGGTCGAATTTGGCGAACGTGCTGCGGCGGCTGCTGCGCTTGTGCGATTTCTACGGCAGTCATCCGCAGTTCATCCTGTGCAGCGCGACGATTGCGAACCCGAAGGAACTGGCGGAAACGCTGACGGGGCGCGAGGTCAGCCTGGTGGATGATAACGGCGCGCCGATGGGCGTGCGGCACTTCGTGTTCTACAATCCGCCGGTGGTCAATCGGCAGCTGGGCATCCGCAAGGGCGTGCTGCAGGAAACGCGGCGGATTGCGGGGCTGCTGCTGCAGAATGGGATTCAGGCGATTACGTTCGCGCGGTCGCGGCTGGCGGTTGAGGTGCTGACGAAGTACCTGAAGGACATGGTGCGCGACCCGCTGGGGAACGCCGGGCGGGTGCGCGGCTATCGCGGCGGGTATCTGCCGACAGAGCGGCGAGAGATTGAACGCGGGCTTCGCGCGGGACGGGTGGACGCGGTGGTGTCCACGAACGCGCTGGAGCTGGGCATCGACATCGGCGCGCTGGATGCGTGCGTGCTGTGCGGCTATCCGGGAACAATCGCGAGTGCATGGCAGCAGGCGGGGCGTGCTGGGCGGCGAAAGGGAACGTCCATCGTGTTCTACGTCGCGTCCTCGGCGGCGCTTGACCAGTACATCGTATCCCACCCGGATTATCTGATGAAGCGCTCGCCGGAGAACGCGCTGCTGAATCCGGATAATTTGTATATTCTGCTCAACCACTTTAAGTGCGCGGCGTTTGAGCTGCCGTTTGAGGACGGCGAGGGCTTGGGGAATGCGCCCGGAGCGCCGGAACTGCTGGAATACCTCGATGAGGCGGGGATCCTGCGGCACGTCGGCGGGCGGTATCACTGGTCGGCGGAGGATTTCCCGGCAAGCGAGATTTCCCTGCGGTCGGCGCGGGCGGAGGAGAATTTCGTCATCATCGACACGACCGATCCGGCGAACCACCGCGTCATCGGCGAAATGGACCGTTACACCGTGCCGATGCTGCTGCACGAAAACGCAATTTACATGCACGAGGCGCAGCAGTATCAGGTGGAAAAGCTGGATTTCGACGCCTGCAAAGCGTTCATCCGCCGCGTGGACGTGGGGTACTACACCGATGCGGACTTGAATGTGACGCTCTCCCTGCTGGACAAGGAAAAAGAGGAAGAGCAGGACGGCGGGCTGACGGCGCTGGGCGAAATCCGCGTATCGACCTTGGTGACGATGTTCAAGAAGATTAGGTTCGATACGCACGAAACCCTGGGGTTCGGGCATGTGCGGCTGCCGGAGACGGAAATGCACACAACCGCCATGTGGTGGACGCTGCCGGATACGCTGGCGGCACGGTTCGAGAGCGACACGCTGAAAAACGGCATGATGGGTGTGGCGAATCTGCTGCGGATTGTTGCGCCGCTGTCGCTGATGTGCGCGCCGCAGGACATTGCAATCGTCTATCAGGTGAAAAGCCCGCTGACGGACAAGCCGACGCTGCTGCTGTACGACAACATCCCCGGCGGCATTGGGCTGGCGCAGAAGGCGTATGCCATGCGAAAGCTCCTGCTGGAGCAAGCGCTGCAAGTTGTGCGGGACTGCGCGTGCCGTCAGGGCTGTCCGGGGTGCGTCGGGCCGGTGGGCGAAATCGGCGAGGACGGCAAAGCGACCGCCATCGCCCTTTTGGAGGCGCTGACGGAATGAATCTGCGAGACAAGCTCAAGGCGATTGAAAAGCCGAAATCGCCCCCGAAAGCGCTGGAAAAGCAGTTCACGGACTGCTACCACGGGCGGGAAATGCGCGAGTTATCCGAATTTCCCGGCGCGTTTGACCTTGACCTGTCTGCCCTTCGCCTGATGACGCAGGAAGAATTGCCGGACGATCTCGACCCGCGGAACATCCTCTATCTGGACACCGAAACCACCGGGTTCATGGGCGCGGGGACTGTCGCGTTCGAGGTCGGCATGGGCTGCCTGACGGATTCGGGATTCCAGATTCATCAGCTGGTGATGCGCGATTATCCGGAGGAAAAGTTTCTGCTGCAATCCATTGCGGATACGCTGATGGGCTACGACGCGATCTGCACCTTCAACGGACGGACGTTCGACGTGCCGCTGCTGCGCGACCGCTTCCTGATGAACCGTATGGATGATTCGTGCCTTGACAAGCCGCACATTGACCTATTGCACATTGCGCGGCGGGTGTTCAAACTGCGCCTGCAGCGGTGCAATCTGGGCAAGCTGGAAGAGGCAGTGCTGGGCATTCCGCGCTTTGATGATTTGCCGGGCGCGCAGGTGCCGCAGCGCTTCTTCGACTACCTCAAGACGGGAAGTTTTGACCTGCTGACGGACGTGCTGGAACACAACGCGCAGGACGTGGCGAGCCTATGCGTGCTGCTGACGGCGATGGTGGAAATGTACCGCGCACCGGAAAACGTGCGGCACGACGAGGATGTGTTCTCAATGGGCGTGGCGCTGGAACGCTTTCAGCATGTGCCGGAAGCGCGGAAGTGCTATCAGCTGACGAGCGGCAATCTTCACGCGCAGGGGCAGGAGCGTCTTGCGCAGAGCTACCGCCGGGGCGGCGAGCGAGACGAGGCGGTAAAGGTCTGGCTGGGAATGATTGCGCGGCACGAGGGCGGAACGAAGCCCTACATCGAGCTGGCGAAGCACTACGAGCATTACGAGCGGGACTACGAGTCCGCGCTGGACATGACGCGGCGGGCGATGGCGCTGTCTGCCGAACCGTCATTATTCGATCCGCCCTCTGTACAAGAGGAGCAAAATGCGCTACAATATCGGTATGACCGCCTGAAAAAGAAGGCAGCCAAAAACCGCTGAAGGAGAAACGACAATGGGATTCATGGCGACCATCAAGGCGCAGCAGGCCATGCGCGCGCACGGAAAAGGCGATCTGGAACAGGCAAAGAAGCTCTATGAGGAAGCTATTGACAAGGGGCTGATGTCCGCGCGCCCGATGCTGGGCTATGCGATTCTGCTGATTCGCGAGGGCAGCTACGACAAGGCGATGCCCCTGCTCATCAAGGCGCAGAAGTGCCCTGACCTCACGCCCGACCAGAAGAGTCAGCTTTTTGTGGATTATGCGGCGTGCCTGATGAAGAAGGGCGAGCTGGACAAGGCGATTCACCTGCTGGAAAAGCAGCACAACCGCGCGCCGATTGGTCTGACCTATCAGACGCTGGGATACATGTACGTCGAGAAGTATTCGGGCGCAAAGCCGGTTGCGGAAGCTGTACCGGAGAAAGCCGCCGAAGCGCCGGAAATGCCCGACACGGAAGCATCCACCGAAGCAGCGGAAGAGCAGCCGAAGGTCAAAACGCAGGAGGACATTGACCGCGAATGGCAGGAGGGCATCGACAAAATGTTCGCCTTCATTCAGGAGTCGGTGGACTATGACGACGAAGACCCGGTGTGCCTGGACAACTTGGGTCAGGCGTATTACCGCGTGACGGGCGAGAAGGACAAGGCAAAGGAATGGTTCGAGAAGGCACACGCGGAGAAGGATTCGCAGATTGACACGCTGTGGTTCCTGTCGCGCTATGATTTGGAAGCGGGCGACAAGGCAGCGGCGATTGCAAAGCTGGAAAAGGCGCTGGACGGGCGCTTCTCCCCGCTGAACTTCTGCACGAAGGATATGGTGCGGGAAGAAGTGGAGAGACTGAAAAAGTAAAGCAAAATCCCTGCATAAACACGCGAAAACATTATGCAAATGTCGCCAACTGAATTGCGCGAAAGGGTCAAGGGAGGAACTCCCTTGCAGAGGCAGAGCCTCTGGGGGCATATGATGTCAGCGGAGGGGGTGTATATCCTCTCCGCCAAGACCTGTTTTGGAGGAATCACCATGGAAAAGGAAACGCTGATTGTCGTGGGGCTGGGGAATCCGGGCACGCAGTACGCCCATACCCGCCATAACGCGGGGTTCGATACGCTGGAAATGCTCTGCCGCAAGTGGGGTGTGACATTGAACAAGAGCAAGTGCAAGGGACTGCTGACCGAAACGAATGTGGACGGCAAGCGCGTCGTCCTCTGCGCCCCGCAGACGTTCATGAACCTCTCCGGTGAGTGCGTCAGCGAACTGCTCAATTGGTATAAAGTGCCGCTGGAAAATCTGCTTATCATCTATGATGATATTGATTTGCCCGCCAGCCGCCTGCGCGTCCGCAAATCCGGCAGTGCCGGGACGCATAACGGAATGCGCTCCATCATCGCCCATACGCCGGGGCAGAATTTCCCGCGCGTGCGGGTCGGCGTGGGCGCAAAGCCCGATGGCTGGGACTTGGCGGACTGGGTATTGAGCAAGTACACCATCCGCGAAGAGCAAATCGCCATGCAGCAGGCATTCGAGCGCGCGGCGGACTGCGTGGAGGACTGGGTCAAAAACGGTATTGACCATGCCATGCAGGAATACAATAAGACCGTGTAAGCACAGGCGTATTTTTCGTACCACGACTCATCCCAAGGAGCGCATATGAATCAGGCATTATTATCCGGCATTGCGTCGAAAGCGTATGACAAGCTGCTGAAAGCAACGGAAAGCAAACAGCCCATCGCCGTGACGGGGCTGCCGGACACAATGGCGGCGTATATCGCGTCAAAACTCTGCGCCGATACGGGCAAAAAGGTGCTGCTGATTTCCGGCAACGACCTCAAGGCGGCGCACGACGCCGAGGACGGTCAGCAGCTGCTGGAATCGGGTGTGGCGTGTCTGCCGGGCGGCGAAATCGACCTTACGCGCGGCGCGTCGAGCCACGAAAGCGCGTGGCGGCGGCTGGAAGCGCTGGCAAGGGCGCAGGAAGGGGATATCCGCCTGCTCTGCACGAGTATGGATGCCGCCTTGCAGCGCATGGGCAGCGCCGACCGCTTCCGCGAAGAGACGATTCGCCTTGCTCCCGGCGACCGAATCGACCTGAATGACCTCATCCGCCGCCTGACCGCCATGGGCTACGAGCGCGTCAGCATGGTGGAGGGCAAGGGGCAGTGCGCCCTGCGCGGCGGCATTATCGACGTGTATCCGCCTGCGTGCAGCCAGAGTTTGCGCATTGAGTTCTTCGACGACGAGGTGGACTCCATCCGCGAATTTGACTGCATCAGCCAGCGCAGCCTTGATTCGGTGGAGAAATGCACGCTCACGCCCGCGACGGAGGTATTGCTTCCAACGGCGGAGGCGGAAAAGGCAGCGCGGCGGATGCGGGACGCCATCAAGCGGCAGGGGGGCGACCTGACGCCCGCGAGCTCGACGCTCTTTTCGGATTTGCCGCCGCTGCCGGAGGATGACGCGGACGCGCCGGACTTTTTCGATAAGAACATCACCCCGAAGATTCGCGAAAAGCAGCAGACTGCCGCGCGCAAAGCGGAACTGGAACGCCGCCGCGCCCAACTGATGGCGGACGCGGACATGCTGGCGGAGGGGCTGCCGTTCAAGCGCATTCGGGCGTGGCTGACCGTGCTGACGGACGATACTTACACGGTGCTGGACTGGTTTGAGCCGGACATTGTGGTGCTGAGCGACCCGAATCTGCTCAGGAAGCGCGCGGAAGAACGCCGAGCGGGCTTCGCGGAGGATCTCGAAGGCGCGATGAGCCGCGACGAAGCCGTCAAGGAGCAGGAAAACCTGCTGATGGACTGGGACGAGCTGCTGCGACATGTGCAGGGGTACGCGACGGTCGCTGTGACGGAATTTCTGGAGGGCATGGCAGGCGTGGCGGTCAAGGATGCCGCTGATCTTGGCGTGCAGCGCGTGGCAGGGTATTCGTCGCAGATTCGCCCGCTGGCGGAGGACTGCGACGGCTGGCTGCGCGAGGGTTACCGCGTGGCGGTGCTGTGCGGCGGCGTGGCGCGCGGTCAGCGTCTGGCGGCGGCGCTGGAAGAACACGATGTTGCCGCGTCGTTCGCGGAGAAAATCGACAAACTGCCGGAGGAATGTGTGCAGGTGCTGCCCGGCACGCTGACGCACGGCTTCATCTGGGAAGAAGCGCGCCTGATTGTCGTCAGCGACACGGACGTGTACGGTACGGGCTACCGCAAGGCGAAGAAGCGGCAGGCGGCGGGTGAAAAGATTGCCGCGTTCACTGACCTGAAGCCCGGCGACTTCGTGGTGCATGAGGAACACGGCGTCGGCATTTATCTTGGCACAGCGCAGATGAAAAACGGCGGCACGCGCCGGGATTATCTGCAAATCCAATATCAGGGGAGCGACAAGCTATATGTGCCGATTGAGGCGCTCAGCCGCGTGCAGCGCTACATCGGCAATCCGGCGAATCCCCCGAAGCTGAACAAGCTCGGCGGCGGCGACTGGCAGAAGCAGAAGGCGAAGGTCAAAGAGGGCCTGAAAAAGATGGCGTTTGACCTTGTGAAACTCTACGCGCGGCGGTCGCAGGAGACGGGCTTTGCGTTCAGCGCGGATACGCCGTGGCAGCGCGAGTTTGAGGACATGTTCCCCTACGAGCTGACCCCGGATCAAGAGCAGAGCGTGAAGGAAATTACGGCGGACATGGAGTCGCCGCGCAACATGGACAGGCTGCTGTGCGGCGACGTGGGTTACGGCAAGACGGAGGTCAGCCTGCGCGCAGCGTTCAAGGCGCTGATGGACTCCAAGCAGGTTGCGATTCTGGCGCCGACGACGATTCTGGCGCAGCAGCACTACAACACGGTCTTGAAGCGCTTCAAGGGCTTCCCGGTCAAGGTGGACGTGCTGAGCCGCTTCCGCACGGCGAAGGAAACCAAGGACGTTCTGCGCCGCGTGAAGGAGGGCGAAATCGACATCCTTGTCGGTACGCACCGCATTCTGGGCAAAGACGTGCAGTTCAAGAACCTCGGTCTGCTGATTGTGGACGAGGAGCAGCGATTTGGCGTGCAGCACAAGGAAATCATCAAGAACATGAAGCATCAGGTGGACGTACTGACGCTCTCCGCCACGCCGATTCCGCGCACGCTGCACATGTCGATGGTCGGCATCCGCGATATGTCTGTGCTGGAAACGCCGCCGGAGGAACGCCTGCCGGTGCAGACGCGCGTGATTGACTACAACGACGGCGTGATTCGCGACGCGATTCTGCGCGAAGTGTCGCGCGGGGGACAGGTGTACTTCCTCTATAACTCTGTGCAGACCATCGGCGCGTTCTATGAGCGCTTGAAGCAGCTTGTGCCGGAAGCGCGCATCGGCGTGGCGCACGGGCAGATGCGCGAACACGGCTTGGAGGACGTGATGATGGACTTCTACGGCGGCAGCTACGACGTGCTGCTCTGCACGACCATCATCGAAAGTGGCTTGGACGTGCCGACGGCGAATACGCTGATTGTCTTTGACGCGGATCGCTTCGGGCTGAGCCAGCTCTATCAGCTGCGTGGGCGCGTCGGGCGGAGCAATCGTCAGGCGTATGCGTACTTCACCATCCGCCCGGAGCGGAGTCTGTCTGAGACGGCGGAGAAGCGGCTGGAAGCCATCAGGGAGTTCACGGAGTTCGGCGCGGGCTTCCGTATCGCCATGCGCGACCTTGAAATCCGCGGCGCGGGCAATATTCTGGGGCCGGAACAGCACGGGCATTTGGCGACCGTCGGCTACGACATGTACTGCAAGCTGATGGAGGAAACGCTTCAGGAGGCGCGCGCGGAGCAGGAAGGTCTGCCGCCCGCGAAGCCGCACCTCGAAACGCGCGTGGACATCAAGGTGGATGCGTATCTGCCGGACGACTATGTACACGACGACCGACAGCGGATGGAGATGTACAAGCGGATTGCAAGCCTGACGACGCAGGCAGACCGCGAGGACATCACCGACGAGCTGCTTGACCGCTTCGGCGAAGTGCCGCCGGTGGTGGAGACGCTGCTGGACGTGGCGCAGGTGCGCGTGCTGGCGAATCAGCTTGGCGTGTCGCTGGTGACCTACAAGCGCGGCGGCTTCCTCGTGATGAAGCTGAACGCGGAGTACATGCCCGATCAGGCGGCGTTTATCCCCGCGATGGCGATGACGGACAAGCGCCTGATGCCCTCGACCACCGCCCCGGACGTGCTGCTGCTGGTTGACCCGACGCTTGGCGAATACGCGATGCTGTCCGAAGCGGTGAAGGTGCTGGGGAAGCTCAATGAGAATATCGAGACGATGCTGAAAAAGCAGAAGAAGGGAGAAAAACATGAAAACACTTGATAAGCTGATGATGACGATTGTGGGCTTGCTGTGCTTCTGCGTCTCTGCGGCGGCTCTGATTTTCATGGATTTCAGCACGGAACACGGCGTGGTCTATGCAGACGCGCTGTACTGCATTCCCGTCTGCGTGCTGCTGCTTGCCTTTGCCGTGCTGACGATACTGAAATTCCGCACGGGCTATGACGGTAATCTGAAACTTGCAGGAATTGTCTGGGATGTGTTGTTCGCGCTTGCCTTTCTGCCGATTCTGGGCGTTCCCGCGATTGCGCAGGCAAGCGGCGCCTATGGATTGCTCTGCAAGGTACTGTTCGTGCTGGTGCTGCTGATGCCGAAAGTTTGGATTCTGCTGCCGAAACGGGGCGAATGAGCGCATCAGTCGCGCTGCGTGCGAATCTCCCTGCAACATAAATAACCAAGAAACATGGGCGTGTGCTGCGAAGGGGTCAAGGGGGCGACCGCAAAGCCCCCTTGTCGCCTCCGCAGAGGCGAAACCCTCTGCAACAATAAAATTTAAGGTAACACCGCTGCAAAAGAGAAATCAACACAGAAAACCCAAAAGGAAAGTGATGAGCAATGCCGCAGGAAACCTTCCTGACCGCCGCGAATCCCCCCGCGCCGCTGGCGGAGCGCCTTCGTCCGCAGAACCTCGATGAGTTTGCCGGACAGGAGCACTTGATCGGCAAGGGCAAAGTCCTGCGCCGCATGATTGAGGGCGATTTGGTGTCCTCCATGATTTTCTGGGGGCCGCCGGGCGTGGGGAAAACCACGCTCGCGCAGATTATCGCCCATCAAACCAAGAGCCACTTCATCAACTTCTCCGCCGTCACCAGCGGCATCAAGGAAATCCGGCAGGTGATGGAGCAGGCGGAAAGCGACCGGCATTTTGGCATCCGCACGATTGTGTTCGTGGACGAAATCCACCGCTTCAATAAGGCGCAGCAGGATGCTTTCCTGCCCTACGTCGAGAAGGGGAGCATCATCCTCATCGGCGCGACGACCGAAAACCCGTCCTTCGAAGTCAACAGCGCCCTGCTGTCGCGCTGCCGCGTGTTCGTGCTGCACGCGCTGACGGAGGAGAACGTGCTGGGGCTGCTCCACCGCGCCTTGCAGGACGAACGCGGCTTCGGCGGGCAGAAAATCGACATGGCGGAGGATTTGCTGCGCGCGATTGCCGTCTTTTCCAATGGCGACGCGCGCACCGCCCTTTCGACGCTCGAAATGGTCATCCTCAATGCCGACTTGGACGAAAACGGTCTTGCGCATGTGACGCCGGAGACGGTCGCGCAGTGTACGTCGCGGCGGTCGCTGCTCTACGATAAGAAGGGCGATGGGCACTATGACCTCATCAGCGCGCTGCACAAGTCCATGCGCAATTCCGACCCGGACGCGGCGGTCTATTGGCTGGCACGGATGCTGGAAAGCGGCGAAGACCCGCTGTATATCGCGCGGCGCGTCGTGCGGTTCGCGAGCGAGGACATCGGGCTGGCGGATTCGCGCGCGCTGGAAACGGCAGTCGCGGCGTATCAGGCGTGTCACTTTCTGGGGATGCCGGAATGCACGGTGCATCTGACGCAGGCGGTGGTGTACATGGCGATGGCGCCGAAATCGAACGCGCTGTATGTGGCGTATGAGACGGCGAAAAAGGATGCGCAGGAGCAAATCGCGGAGCCTGTTCCGCTGCAAATCCGGAATGCGCAAACCAGCTTGATGAAGAACCTCGGCTATGGCAAGGGCTACGTGTACGCGCATGACACGCAGGAGAAGCTGTCCGCGATGACGTGCCTGCCGGATTCGCTGCAGGGGAAGCGCTACTATCAGCCGACGGAGCAGGGGAACGAGGGACGGTATAAGCAGCGGCTGGAGGAGATTATCAGGTGGAAAGAGGAACATAGGGGGAAATAAGCGGAAAATCCCCCAAAAAACAAAAAGAGCCTTGCAGGAGCATCACACGCTGCAAGGCTCTTTTGTATGGAGCGACTGGAAGCACACACCCAATCACAGTTCCTTTTTGAGGAGAATTATCTCTTCTGTTCGGGATTCTTCCACAAATCCGTGTTTCAGAAAAAGGCTGACAGCCGGATTGTCGATGGCAATATCATCGTACAGAACGGAAACGCCGTTGCTTTTCGCCGCGGAACACAGCAAATCCAATGCTTCGCCGCCATAGCCTCTTCTTCTGTATTTCGCATAAATCATGACGTTGGCTATTTCCTGCTGCATTTCGGCATCATAGTGATAGGCAATTTCGCCAACAAACTGACCATCTTCGTTTTTGAGATACCTGTAATACCGCTTGCCGTCAGGGTCAGCAATCCAGCAATCGTACCAGCCACGCCATTTATCTTCCCCAAAGGGAATTGTCCCGCCCCATGCGTGATTGTAAGACATGGTATCTTCATCCGCCAGCATCATTTGCCGAAACCACAAGTCCTCATATTTTGGCTCATACAGCGTCAGCATATTGACCTCCTGATGATGACTGTATTTCCAGATGGAAAGGCAAGAAAAAATCCGAACCAGCTTCCAATTGGAAAGTCAGATTCGGATTCTTCATGTCGTGCCGGAAGTGGGACTTGAACCCACACGACATCGCTGCCAACGGATTTTGAGTCCGTCGCGTCTGCCATTCCGCCATTCCGGCAAGCACAAAATAGTATAGCATAAAATCGGCGGTTTTGCAAGCGGTTTTGCGCGGCGGAGGAAAATTTTCGGGTGCAAGCGCAAAGAAAAAGGACTGTCCCGTTTTGCAGGACAGTCCGTAGGAATTACTTCCGCAGGGTGATGACGATGTGGCGCTTGGGTTCTTCGCCCTCGGAGTGGGTGTCCACCAGCTCGTTGGGCTGGAGCGCGGAGTGAATCACGCGGCGCTCGTAGGGGTTCATGGGCTCCAGAGAAACCTTGCGACCCGTCTTGACGGCGCGGTTCGCCATGCGGTTCGCCAGACGAATCAGCGTGTCTTCGCGCTTGGCGCGGTAGTTCTCCGTGTCCAGCGTGACGCGGGTGTAGTGATCCTGCCCCTTGTTGATGCGCAGGCTCGTCAGGTATTGCAGGGCGTCAAGCGTCTCGCCGCGGCGGCCAATCAGGATGCCCAGCGTGTCGCCCGTCATCTGCGCGAAGATGTTGTTCTCCGCGTCCGTACCCATCGCGACGGTCACGTCAACGCCCATCAGGTGGGTCAGCTCCTTGAGGAAGCTCTGCGCCTGACCGACGGGGGAGGCGGGGTCAATCTGCTCGTCGGGAATCATGGTGACGACGGGCTTTTCCAGCGGGGCAGCGGGTGCCTTCGGGGGAAGGGGCTTGCGCTCCGGCTTCGGGGCGGATTCGCCCTCTGCCTTGGGCTGACGCGGCTTGTCCTTCTTCGGGCGGTCATTGCGCTTGCGCTGCACGGGCGCGGGACGCTCGGCGGCATCAGCAGCAGGGGCGGCATCCGTCACAGCGGGAGCAGCTTCCACAGCGGGTGCTTCCACCGGGGCTTCGACCTTCGCTTCCACCTTCACCTCGGCGGGCTTTTCCTGCACGGGCTTGGGCTGTGCGGGCTTCGGCTGCGGCTTGGGCTGGGGCTTTGGCTGCACCGGCTTGGGCTGCGGTTTCGGCTGGGCAGCGGGCTTGGGCGCTTCCACCTTCACGGAGGACAGCAAATCCGCCAGCGGATCGTCTTCTTCGACTTCCTCTTCCACCTCATGGAGCGTCAGGCGGAGCTTGCAGGGCTTTGAGCCGAAGAACCCGAACAGCCCTTTGCTGCCTTCTTCCAGCGTTTCCACGGTGACATCGGAGATGGTGGCATGCAGGGCGGTCAAACCGTTCTGCAGCGCTTCTTCGTAGTTTTTGCCAGTAGCTTCGTAGGTTTTCATGATTGCTCTCCTATCACTTCAACGAACAGGTATTACTTCAGCGAACCGGTATTCTTGTTGGGGTTGGCGGCTTCGAGGGCTTCCTTGCGGTCAAGGTACATGTTGATGCCCTTGGTCTGCACGATGGCAATCACGTTCGAGGCGACCCAGTAGAGGGCAAAAATCGCGTTGTAGTTGAAGCACAGAATCAGCGTGAAGATGGGGAAGAAGTAGTTCATGAACTTCATGCTGTTCTGCGCCTGCTGGGCCTGCGCGTCATCCGCGGCGGGGGTCTGCGCCGTGCCGGTGAGCTTTGTCATCAGGAACTGACCGCCGGCGGCGAGAATCGGCAGGATGAAATAGCCGTTGTAGTTCACGAAAATGTGGAGGTTGAACAGCGGAATGGCCAAGTCGCTGTAATACTTGACGTGCTCCATATAAGCGGGCAGCTGCTCCATGGTAGTGTAGATGGTCTGAATCGTTGTGTTCAGCGCATCGCCGGTAAAGGATTCCGCCGTCAGCGCAAGGCCCTTATCCGCCAGCAGAGCGAGCGTCTCCTGCGGCAGCTTGTTGAACACGGCAAGCCATTCGTTTGTGGCGATTTGACGCAGAGAATCAAGATTCGGCCAGGCCGCCGCGAAGGGGGAGTCCGGCATCCACACGTTCTTGACCCACAGCCACGAATCCAGCGCCGGATTGCCCGAAGCGATGATGTCGAACGCCTGCTGTGCCAGATGCTCGTTGGCGACCATTCTCATGGCGGTGAACATCGCGAGGAGGATCGGGAGGCTGATCAGCATCGGCAGGCAGGAGGAAAGGGGATTGACGCGCTGCTCGCGGTAGAGCTCCTGCAGCTTTTTGTTCATCTTGTCCGGGTCTTTTTCGTACTTCTTCTGGAGTTTTGCCTGCATGGGGGCAATCTTCTGCATCTTGCGCATCCCGACACGGCTCTTGTAGTCGAACGGCATGACGATCAGACGCACCAGCAGCGTGAACAGCACGACCGCCCAGCCGTAGTTGCCCACGAAGCCGTAAATCCATTCCAGTATGGTCTTCAGAAATTCGTTGATGCCCATGAGTTCATTCCTTTCTTAATGTGGTACAGGGGTCTTCGGGAACGGGATCATAGCCGCCTTTGGAGAACGGATTGCAGCGCAGGACGCGCCATGCCGCCAGCCGCGCACCCTTGACAGCCCCGTAGCGCTCGATGGCGGTTTGCGCGTACTGGCTGCAAGTGGGCGTATAGCGGCAGCGCGGGCCGCCCTTATAGGGGCTGATGGCGCTGCGGTAGAACTGAATCCCCCAGAGCAAGGCGCGTTTCATGGCGCATCTGGGCTTTTCGGCTGTGTCGGAAGAGCACCGTGCTTTTTCAGCAGGTAGCGCACATCCTTTTGCAGCGAGGAAAAGCTGGCAGTAGCGGCTGAGGGTCTGGCGACGACGACGTACAGGCCGCTTTTCACATCCCCCAGATAGGGCCGGAAGCATTCGCGCAGGCGGCGCTTGACCTTATTGCGGGTCACAGCGTTGCCAACCTTCTTGCTGACGGAAAAGCCGACCTTCATGCCCCGCCCTTTGGCGACGAGCATGACCAAATCCCGACAAGCGGCGCTCCGTCCACGGTGGTAGACATATTGGAACGCCTTGTTTTTTTGCAGCCGATAGCGTCTTTCCATTGGGTTACAGTCCTCTGTTCTCAATTGAATGATGGGCGTATGATGCTGTTTCCGGATGCGAATGCGCAAGCAGATGGCGCAGGTGAATCCGGAAATAGTATGAACCCGAAGTAAAGGAAAAGCGCGCCCGGAAGCGTACCTCGCGGGTACATCGGGCGCGCTTCATCCACGAATGGAGCGCGGATTGTCATTGGACAATCCTGCTGTCCTGTGGCGTCTGGCACATTCAGCGTCTCTGAATAAGCCTGAAAGAAAATTCTCTCAATCAGACGGTCAGGGACTTGCGGCCGCGACGACGACGGGCGGAGAGCACGCGGCGACCGTTCTTGGTGGCCATACGCGCGCGGAAGCCGTGCACTTTGCTGCGCTGACGCTTCTTGGGCTGGTAGGTACGGAACATGTTCAACACTCCTTACAAATCAAATTTCGTAACCGGAGGACAGACATCCGCCGGGGTGCTACAATACAGCCTTTACAGTATATCGGATTTTCTTCGCTTTGTCAAGGCTTTGCAGGGGACTTTTTCAGCTTTCGCGCCTTTTGGGAGCGGGATTTTTGCCCGCCGTTTGGGCGAAATGGGATTACTTCTTCAGAATCTCCACCATTTCGGCGGGGGAAACGATGAAATGCCGGACGGGGTAGTGCTTCTGATTGCCTGTGACGAGATAAGCACCGTCGTCCCGCTTCTCCATGGCGACTTCATAGAACACAAGGTCGTCCATGTCAATCAGGATTTCGCCCGTCGGTTTTGGCTGCACCTCGATGCCGAACTGACGGATAGCATCCACCACTGTCCGCACGGTTTCCACCTGCAAATGGAACTTTTTCCGACACAGCACTTCCTCATACGCTGCCAGAATATCGGGATGATACAGCGGGACGATGTCGCCCGTCAGCATGGCGCGAAACACCTGTCGCGGCGGGGAATCTGGGTTCTTCGTAATCAAGGCGGACACGATGACGTTCGTATCCACGACGGCATAGCACTTCACTGCTTAACCGCCTTCCGAGCGGCGCGAACCGCTGCGATTTCTGCGTTGATTTCGTCCTGGGTCATGTCCGGCGCACCAGACGCCTGCTGGAACAGTGCGTCCAAAGCATCCAGTGCTTCCGGGCGGGTGATGGTTTCTTTGGGCAGCCTCGTAGTGAACGGCAGTCCGCGCTCCAGCTTGCTGCGGACGAGGAACATCCGAATCGCCGTGGGCAAATCCAGCCCCAGCATTTCATAAATTTCCGAAACTTCCTCTTTCAGCGCTTTATCGACACGCACCTGAACCAATACTTGCTCTGCCATAAGAGTACCTCCTAAATTGCATTGATAGTCAATACAAGAATATGCTTTATGCATCTATATTATACAGCATTTCAATACAAATTGCAAGAGGGCGAATTGCGCTCCTGCGCAGCTTGACACGGGAAATCATGGCGCGTGAACGAAAGCAGACATCATCAGCAGACAGAGAAAACGTATTTTTTGCGGAAAAGTGATGGAAAGTGCGAAATTTCCGCTTTACAAGCACGGCAAAGTGTGCTATACTGTCCGGCGGTACTCAAAGCAATCCTTTAATCCCAGCACGAGAGGCTGGAAAGGCACGCAGCGAACCGACAGAAACAGAGCTGCCTGCGCCCGACCGCGCGGTCAGTCTGAATATGCGAAACATTGCGCCTTTTCCTGCGGCATCCGACGGGAAAGGCGCTTTCTTTTTGGCAAAATGCCGCTGATTTGCCCCAAAGCACGCGGGGAAAATCAGCAGAGGGAAAAAGAGGAGGATTCCGACGATGATGAACATGCAGGCAGGCATTCCGAAAGCCCAGCTGATGGCGGGCGACGCGATGAACCGCGCCCTGACGCGCATGGCGCACGAGATGATGGAGCAGCTGATGCCGCTGGAAAACGTGGTGCTGGTGGGCATCCGCCGCCGCGGGGTGCCGCTGGCGCAGCGCTTGTCGGACATCATCGAGAAGTACGAGCATGTGCGCATTCCGGTGGGCGAAGTGGATATTGCCATGTACCGCGACGACCGCGATCCGGCGCAGCTGAACGTTGAGGTGCAGGAAAAGCACCTGCCGGTGGATGTGACGGGCAAGGTGGTTGTACTGGTGGACGACGTGCTGCACACGGGACGCACGGTTCGCGCCGCCATGGATGCGATTCTTGACCAAGGCCGTGCCGCACGCATCTGCCTGGCGGTGCTGATTGACCGCGGTCATCGCGAGCTGCCCATCCGCGCGGACTTCGTCGGCAAGAACGTCCCGACCTCGAACAACGAGCAGATCGGCGTTCAAATGGAAGAAATCGACGGCGGCGACGGCGTTGCCCTCTACGACGGGCGGATGAATAGGTGACCCAAGGGAGTTCCTCCCTTGACCCTTTCGCGCGATTCAGTTGGTCGCATTTGCATACAGCTTCCGCGTGTTTATTGGGGGGAACGTGGGTATCCGATAATTTGATTGTACTCCGCACAAGCGGATTTGCAATAATCGCCTTCATTTGAAAGCGGTTGACAACAGCATATATGGAGGAAGGACGGAATCACATGACCAATCAGAAACTTTCCCCGGCGAAGTTCACTCTGCTGGGTTTCCAGCACATGTTCGCCATGTTCGGCGCAACTGTGCTTGTGCCGACCTTGACGGGTCTGTCTGTCAGCGCAACCCTGCTCTTTGCGGGTCTGGGCACGCTGTTGTTCCACCTCATCACGGGCGGCAAAGTCCCTGCGTTCCTCGGTTCGAGCTTCGCGTTCCTCGGCGGCTATGCGGCGGTGAAGGCAATGCCGCAGTTCGCGGACGGCACGATGAACTGGATTCCCTACGCTGGCGTGGGCGTGGCGGTCGCGGGTCTGATTTACGTCGTTGTCGCGGGTCTGTTCAAGATCTTCGGCGCGCAGAAGGTCATGCGCTTCTTCCCGCCGATTGTCACCGGCCCCATCATCATCTGCATCGGCATGATTCTGGCGAACTCCGCCATCAATAACTGCTCCAATAACTGGCTCATCGCGATTCTGGCGGTGGTCATCGTGGTGGCGTTCAACATCTGGGGCAAGGGCATGTTCAAGATTATCCCGATTCTGCTGGGCGTGGTCGGTTCTTACGCCGTCGCGGCGGTGACGGGTCAGGTGGACTTCACCCCTGTCAAGGAAGCGGCTTGGCTGGGTCTGCCCTTCCAGTGGAAGGATACCGCGTTCTCCCTCTTTGGCGGCTGTGACGGCACGCTGCTGCTGAACTGCATCATCACCGTTGCCCCGATTGCGCTGGCGACGATGATGGAGCACATTGGCGATATGTCCGCTATCTCCTCGACGGTCGGCAAGAACTTCATCGAAGATCCGGGTCTGCACCGTTCTCTGCTGGGCGACGGTCTGGCGACGACGATGGCGGCGCTCTTCGGCGCTCCGGCGAACACCACTTACGGCGAGAACACTGGCGTGCTGGCGCTGACCCGCGTCTACAACCCGGCGGTTGTCCGCATGGCAGCAGTGCTGGCGGCCATCTTCTCCTTCTGCCCGAAGTTTGCGGAGCTGATTCACTGCATGCCCGCGGCGACCATCGGCGGCGTGTCGCTGATTCTCTACGGCATGATTTCCGCGGTCGGTGTGCGCAACGTGGTTGAAAATCAGGTGGACTTCGCGAAGAGCCGCAACGTCATCATCGCGGCGATGATTATGTCCCTTGCGCTGGGCATCCACTTCTCCAAGGCGGGCGCGATTGTGTTCACCGTTGGTCAGGTGACCGTCAGCCTGTCTGGTCTGGCGGTGGCGTCTCTGGTCGGCATCCTGCTGAACGCGGTGCTGCCGGGCAACGACTACGTCTTCGGCAAGAGCGAACAGGGCGATCAGGCGGTCAACTTCAAGGTGTAATCAGCTTATATAATAGTAGTAATTCCTCAAGAGCGGCATCTGTGCAAAGCAGGTGCCGCTTTTCCACGTTTTCGGGGAAAATATTTTCTTTTTCCTCTTGACAATGGGCATGAAGAGGAGTATTATCACATATGAACGAATGCTCACATGTTTGTTCTCTGGACAATGCCGTCCGGCGAACAGCATGATTCGGAATAAATGCGGAAAGGTCGTCGGAAACCATGAAGAAAACGTGGAAGATCGACATTGACTGCCCGAACTGCGCGGCAAAGGTGGAGCGCGCGCTGCAAAAGCTGCCGGGTGCGGATAACGTGGCGGTCAACTATGTGCAGAAGAAAATCACGCTGGAAGCGGCGGACGACCGCTTCGAGGAAGTGCGCAAGGCGGCATACGCGAAGATGAAGGAAATTGAACCCGACGCGGAGATCTTCTTCGACGAAGCGCCCGCAAAGCCGCAGGGGAACATCAAGCAGTCGTGGAAGCTGGACATTGACTGCCCGAACTGCGCGGCGAAGGTGGAACGCGCGCTGCAAAAGCTGCCCGGTGTGGTGAGCGTGTCGGTGAATTATGTGCAGAAGAAAATCACACTGGAAGCGGCGGACGACCGCTTCGAGGAGGTTCGCAAGGCGGCATACGCGAAGATGAAGGAAATCGAACCCGACGCGGAGATTTTCTTCGATGAAGCGGAACAGCCGTCCGGAACGGTCTGCCCGTGCGGCGGTCATCATCACGAGGACGATGATGAAGACGAGCATGAGCATCACCAGCATCATCACGACAGCGAATGCGGCTGCGGTCACGAGCATCATCATCATGATGATAATGACCATGACGAACGCGAGCATCACGAGCACTCGCATGAACATGGTCACGAACACGGCGGCGCGAACAAGGGCAAGAAACTGATGATTCGCGTTGCGACTGCGGTTGTGCTGCTGGCGCTGGGGCTGGTCAGCAAGACGAATCTGGGCGAAACGCACTGGGCGACGATTGTCGTGTTCATCGCGGCGTATCTGGTCGCGGGCTACGACGTGCTGTGGCGCGCCATCTGCAACATCCGCCATGGCGAAGTGTTCGACGAGAACTTCCTGATGACGGTTGCGTCCGTCGGCGCAATGTGCGTCGCGGAATATGCGGAAGGCGTCGCGGTCATGGTACTGTACCAAATCGGCGAATACTTCCAAGATAAGGCGGTTGACAAGAGCCGCGAATCCATCACGAAGCTGATGGACATTCGCCCAGACTATGCGAATCTGGTGGAAGGCAACGACAGCCGCCGCGTCAGCCCAGAGCGGGTGCGCGTGGGCGACATCATCCTCGTCAAGCCCGGCGAGAAGATTCCGCTGGACGGCGTGGTCATCGAGGGCAATTCGAGCCTGAATACCACGGCGCTGACCGGCGAATCGCTCCCGCGCGACGTGAAGGAGGGCGACCAAGTCCTCAGCGGCTGCGTCAACCTGTCCGGCGTGTTGAAAGTCAAGGTCACGGTCGGTTACGGCGAATCCACCGTCGCGAAGATTCTGGCGCTTGTCGAATCCTCCGGCGACGCGAAGGCAAAGACGGAACGCTTCATCACCAAGTTCAGCCGGATTTACACGCCTGCCGTGTGCTTCTTCGCGCTGGCGCTGGCGATTATTCCGAGCCTGTTTGACGGCAACTGGACGAAGTGGATTTACACCGCCCTGACCTTCCTTGTTATCTCCTGCCCGTGTGCGCTGGTTATCTCCGTGCCGCTGACGTTCTTCTCCGGCATCGGCGGCGCGTCGAAGAAGGGCATCCTCATCAAGGGCGCGACGTATCTGGAAACCCTCGCGGGGCTGGATACGGTCGTGTTCGACAAGACGGGTACGCTGACGAAAGGCACGTTCTCCGTCACGGGCGTGCATCCGGCAAAAGGCGTCACGAAAGACGAACTGCTCGACGTTGCGGCTCATGCCGAGGCGTTCAGCGATCACCCGATTGCGATTTCAATTAAGGAGGCGCTGGGGCGCGCGGTGGACATGAACCGCGTCAGCGATGCTTCTGAAGCGGCGGGCCACGGCGTACAGGCGAAGGTGGACGGCCAGCAGGTGTACGCGGGCAACGCGCGCCTGATGGAATCCATCGGTGTGAAGGCGGCTGAACCGGCGGAAATCGGCACGGTGGTGCATGTTGCGCGCGGCGGGCAGTACCTCGGCGCGCTCGTCATCAGCGACGTCATCAAGGAAAACAGCGCATCCGCGATGGAAGCCTTGAAGTCCGCGGGTGTGAAGCGGCTGGTCATGCTGACCGGCGACCGCAAGGAAGTCGCGGCGGACATCGCCAAGAAGGTCGGCCTGACCGACTACCGCGCGGAGCTGCTGCCGGAGGACAAAGTAAGCGCGCTCGAAGGCTTGCTGGGCGACGGCCACACCGTGGCGTTCACGGGCGATGGTATCAACGATGCGCCTGTGCTGCGCCGCGCGGATATCGGCATTGCGATGGGCGGCGTCGGCGCGGATGCCGCAATCGAGGCGGCGGATATTGTTCTGATGGACGACGATCCGGCGAAGATTGCGCAGGGTGTCCGCCACGCGCGCCGGACGATGCGGATTGTGCATCAAAATATCATTTTTGCTCTTGCGGTGAAACTGCTGGTGATGGTGCTGGGTATCTGCGGCTTTGCGAACATGTGGCTGGCGGTCTTTGCGGATGTCGGCGTGGCAATGCTGGCGATTCTCAATGCCATGCGCGCGATGAAAATGAAACAATAATGGAAGAAACGGCGTGTTCCGCAGCAAACGAAATGCGGGATGCGCCGCTTCCCGCAGAAAATGTGCGAGAAACAGAGATTTTTTTCTGAAAAGCCTTGATTTTTTCAGGAAACCATGCTACAATAAACAGCGCTGGTTTTCGCACGGTTTTCTGCCGTACTCGAACCCTAAGATTGAGCGGTGTGAACCGCCGATTAACAGTATGAACCGGGAGGTGAACGAAGTTGCCGAATATTAAGTCCGCTAAGAAGCGCGTCAAGGTGAGCGAAAAGAAGAATCTGCGCAACCGTATGATCAAGAGCGCTGTCCGCACTTCTGTCAAGAAGCTGGAGGCCGCGATTGCTGCTGATCCCCAGACTGCGAATGCACAGCTGGTTGTGACCACCTCCGCGATTGATAAGGCCGCGTCGAAGGGCGTTATGCACAAGAATGCTGCCAATCGTAAGAAGGCTCGTCTGGCCAAGCAGCTCGCCAAGGCGACTGTGTAATTTCCAGATTACATAAAAAAGCTCCTTCCTCAATCGGGGAGGGGCTTTTTTGAGTGCGCTGACGGTGAAAACAGGCAAAAAGATGGCGGCGGATGATGCAGACGAATAAACTAAAAGGAAACAGCGACGAAGGTTCGCTAAATGGCGAACGATGATGCCGACTGAATGTGCTTATCGTTCGGAAATCCCAAAAGAACGCAAAAAACCGCAAAAACCTTCAAAAAACCTCTTGACGGGAGGGCGAAAAAGTAGTATACTGACAAAGCTGGTTGCGCGAGCCGCCTCAAAGGCGC